>ERZ827186.694-NODE-694-length-35431-cov-4.684051_pt1 | contig 35431 bp, 31 predicted proteins | sample MGYA00519918_ERZ827186 | MGnify/ENA primary metagenome ERZ827186 (study PRJEB31778, sample SAMEA3449275) | human gut metagenome | biome: human gut; feature: human-associated habitat; material: faeces | place: United Kingdom | collected 2010/2012 ...
CTGTCGCCGATGTAGTGGGAAAACTTTTAAAGAAACTCTCTTTTGAGCGACAGGTGATGTGCGTCACCCACCTGCCCCAAGTGGCAAGCTACGGTCAAACACACCTGAAAGTCCAAAAGTCCGATGAGGGAGGAGAAACCGTCAGCCGTCTTACCCAATTAACCGACGCGGAACGGGTAGAAGAATTGGCGAGAATGCTCGCAGGCGCTGATGTCACCGCCAAAGCTCGTGCCAACGCCAATGAACTGTTGGAAAACGCTACAGCCTATCAAGGTTGAATGGCCTTCTCCTGATTTCAATTGCACATTCTCTTTCTTCGAGAAAGTATCGAACAAAACTAACTTATTGAAAAAAAATAAGATTTTTATAACCGATGAGGACTTGACGACAATCAAGTCCTCATCAAAATAGCGAGACGGTCAATCAGGTTAACCGGAAAGACTCAAGCGATTATTTCGCAGCGTTTTTTTCACGGCATTCTTTACAAATACCGTATAAACATAAGGTGTGATGATCGAGCGTGAAGCCAAAGCGCGAAGCAATTTCCTGTTGTCTGCGTTCAATGTCTACGTCCACAAACTCTTCGATTTTGCCACACTGCAAACACACCAAATGGTCATGGTGTTCGGGTTCACCCAATTCATAAGAAGCACTTTCCGTGTCAAAGTGGTGGCGACGCAAAAGACCGGCCACTTCAAACTGTGTCAGAACACGGTAAACGGTTGCCAAACCGACATCTTCACCTTCTTCCCGCAGTTGAGAAAAAACTTCATCGGCCGTCAGATGGCGCTTTTCCGTTAAAGCGGCCTTTTGAAACAGTGTCAATATACGAAGACGAGGAGCCGTTGCCTTAAGCCCTAAACTTTTTAAATCACTCTGATCGTATTTCAATTAATCCACCTCGGATTGCTGATGAACGGGGTAATCTTTCCCATCGACATAACTCGGGTAATCATAACACGGGCAATAGATCTGTTGAGACCCCACTCAGTGGCTGAAACACACTATTTTTAATTTTCCTATAGGCGCAAGCGCACGCATTAGTTTATTATTCAGGGATCAGAGATTAACGCACTGAAGTAACGTGTCTGCTATGTACAAAAAATGTTTCTTGACGGGCGCCTTGGCGAGCACGCTCGTTCTGAGCGGTTGCGCCCAAGTTGAGTCGCAGTGGAATGCTTTCAATGAATGGTTCCAACCGACTGAAGCCATCACCTCCGTCATCAATCCCTATCGTCCGGATACTCACCAAGGTAACTTGGTCACCAAAGAAATGGTTGACCAACTGCATTTGGGCATGACACAGCTTCAAGTGCAATTTCTGTTAGGTGTGCCGCTGTTGCGTGACATGTTCCACCAAAACCGTTGGGATTACCTCTACTACATCAATCCCCGCTTCGGTGATCCCGAAATGCGTCGCCTGACGGTGTACTTTGACGACTCCGGCCGTCTGACACGTTACGAATTCACCCCGATGCCTGAAGAAACCCAAGCCGACCAAATGATTTTGGGCGACAAGGAAGCTTTCAAGGCTGACAATTCCAATTTGACCGTTGTCGACCAAGCACAAAAAGCTGAGGAAGACGTTGAGCAAAACGCTCTGTAATAACAATAGCCATAGGACAAAAATAAAATGCAGGAAAAGCTTGAACTTTTAGCCGACCGTGTTCGGGCTCTCATTCAAGAAGTCAACGATTTGCGCGCTCAAAATGAACAATTGCAGGCGCTTTTGACGCAAAAAGAAAACGAAGCCGGTTTGACCAAAGCTGAAACACAGGAAGCCATCGAACGCCTCGATGCCTTGATCCGTTCAATTGAAAAAGCCCAACAAACGGTCAGCAACGACCAACCGATGAATTTCTGATTGAGTGGCAAATATGATGACTGCGCGTAAAACCTTGACATTGACCATCATGGGACGGGACTACCGCCTCGCGGTGGCCCCGGAAGAGGAAGCGAATTTGCGCGCCTGCGCAGAGCTCGTGCAAAGTAAAATGCAGGAAATCCATCAACCGGGAAAGGTCTTTTCTCCTGACTCGGTTGCGGTGCTTGCCGCGCTTCGCATTGCCTATGAAAATTTACTTCAACGCCAAGCCGTTGAGGAAATGAATAAGGCAGTTGAAGACATGAATCGCTCCAAGGGTCAAATTGATTCCTTGATTGCATTGTGTGATAACACATTGGCTGACAAAGCTAACGAAAACGGCGCTCAATAAGCCATGGCCTCACGAAGGTTCTTAAGCGCCGCTACTAATGCGGCGTTTTTTAATGGGAAAAACTATGACTGAAAATTTTCGCCCCTTAACCGATGAAGACATCAACCGCCTCGATGAGTTGCTCGCAACCAGCAGCAGCGGAGACGATACCTTTGATGTGAGCATGCTCGATGGCTTTTTATCGGCGATCGCGCTGTTAAATCCTCCCTTAAAAGAAGAGTCTGAGTGGTACCCGTATATCTTCAACGAAGAGGGAAGCGATTGCGAAGTCGATGAACCGGAAACAGTCAAGCGTCTTGTCACTCAAAGACTGCAGGAGATCCGCGCATTTCAGGCACAGCGTCAATTTTATAACCCCATCATCTTCCCTCTTGAAGATGAAAACGGAGAGCCCGTCACGGGTGCTGACGGTATTGCTGCGCTGGAGCCGTGGGCCATGGGCTTTTATAACGCTTTGGCCCAATACAGCGACCGTGTTGACGTGACCGAAGCTATTGAGGCTCAACTTTGCCGAATCCACCGCTTCCTTGAACTCGACGAAAGCGACCCGGATTACGAACAAAATATGGCTATCCGTGCTGCCGTGGAAAAAGAGCACCCCGTACGTAATCTTGAAGAAGGGATGCTTGAGATGATGAAGGGTGTTATTGAAATTGCCCGACTTAATCTGCCCAATAAGCCTGTGAGCCGCGCCACACCGAAGGTAGGACGCAACGATCCCTGCCCTTGCGGTTCAGGGAAAAAATATAAAAACTGTTGCGGCAAAAACGCTTAGTTTTTAGAGAATTTGCTCATTTTTCCATTGGCGCCTGAGATGCCTCGAAGGCGCCAATGTTTTAAGCAAACGAGGTTCGGTGGGCATCGGCACACCCAACATCAGGCCGGTTAATATTTCAGAACAAAGGGGCGCCATGGATAATCCCCTTGAGCCTAAGCCGGATAACACCCAAAGGCCTGCCTGCTCGACCAAATTCAACTGTTCGATCAAATGTGGATCTTTTCGAAGAGCCTCTAAAAATGCTCTTTCATTGACTGCATGACCCACAACGGGCAAACGACCGGGGCCCGCTGCTCGAACTCCGCAATATGCCCCCGTTACAACAACTTCGGCAGACTGATTGAGCAAAGAGTCTAACTTTTCCAAATTGGCACAATGAGCCTTTTCTTCTGTCCATGGGCCGTTTCGCTTTAGTTCATAAGTAGCGCCCACCCCACAGTAACCATCGGGCAAGTGCGCCATGTATCCTTCACCACTTACCGGGCACTTCAATTGAGTTAAGTCCGTATCGCGCAGAAGGGTTATCCGCCCGGGCAATGCTTCAAGACCCAGATAGTCGGCTCGTAAAAGTCTTGCCGAATCGATGGCCGTACAGACAACGACGTCAGAAGCTTCATCCATGACTTGACCAAATGAACCGATGATTTGCCAGCAATCACCCTTTTTCACTAAAGATGAAACCGTCGTATTGCCACGATAACTTGCGCCGCTTGCCTCGATCAACGTCCGACAGAATGCGCCCGCTCGGGCCATACCGGCCTGAGGGAAAAACCACCCGCCCCGCTTTAAATCGAAACCGCTTTGCCGGGAAGCCTCTTTCTGAGTTAAAAGAGTGCCGTAATCGGACGGGAGGCTAAAAGGCAGGTCATGGGCGCGAGCATCGAGCCATTGCTCATAGATTTCGTCGCTATGCGCCATTTGCAGGCAACCTGACTGATTAAAAAGAGCGATACCGGTTTGCTCTTGCAATTCCCTCAAACGGTTACGTGTCAGAAGAAAACCTTCACGTGATAAAACCGCGAGTGGACTGTCGTCTCGTGTGAAATGAGGATGCAAAATACCCCAAGCCAGAGCACTTGCGGCAGAACCCGGAACCGGTCCTTCATCAATAACCCGAACCTCAATCCCACGCTTAGAAAGACTGTAGGCAACATTGGCGCCCGCCAACCCCGCCCCAATCACCACCACGTCACGCACCGGGCGAATCAAGTGTTTGGAGCGCCGGGCTCTCATCTGACCGAAAAGGCGCTCGCGCTTCTTACCGAACCCCTCTTTTTTCTGCAATTCAAATCCGGCTGCCTCAAGCGCCCTTCTGACCGTGCCGCTCGTGCACCATGTCGTCACCGTCGCACCTTCATTGGCGTAACGGGAAAGATTTCTCAGTAATTCCGGCTCCCACATCCGAGGATTTTTACTCGGTGCAAATCCGTCCAGATAAAGAGCGTCATAACTCAGTGCCACTTTTTTTGAAAGACTCAGTGAGTCGCCGAAAATCAGGATTAAACGCACACGCCCTTCGTCAAAGTAAAGAGTGTGATAACCCGGAATACAAACGGGCCATTTTTGAGCCAGTTCACAGGCCTCTGAGGCAAGTTCCGGCGCACAATAGTTTTGAATTTCCCCAAAACTGACCGGAAAGCATTCCAGGCTCACGTAATCCAAGTGCTCACTTCGATTGGGATCCTCGCGCCAAGCTTTTAACGTAGCCAAAAAGTTGGTTCCCAAACCGAATCCGTTTTCCAAAATCGTAAAAGTGTTTTTAGAGGCCCAACGACTTGGGATATCACGACCGGATAAAAACACCGAGCAAGCCTGACCGTAAGCCCCGCTTCGGGTTGCATAAATATCCCCGAACTCAGGCGAAGACGGTTTCCCATCGTTGAGTTCGACTTTGGCAGGTTTAACAGTAACGATATCCATAGAAGTGGGAGTTAAAAGAAGAAGCAACCGGATCTAAAACAAAAGTTTTCGGGGAAATTCTAACGCCTGAACAACGAGAGGTTGGTGTTTGAACCACCAACCTCCAAGTTAAAAAGCAACCGGGCTGTGCTTTTGATACCTACCTTAGTGCTTCAAAGGTTTAAAGCGTAAGCGGTGCGGTCTTGCAGCTTCTTCGCCCAGGCGTTTGCGTTTATCGGCTTCATATTCCGTGTAGTTTCCGTCAAAGAAAACCACTTTGGAATCCCCTTCAAAAGCAAGGATGTGCGTCGCAATACGGTCTAAGAACCAACGATCGTGAGACGTCACCATTGCGCAACCGGCAAATTCAAGCAAGGCATCTTCCAGTGCCCGAAGCGTTTCAACGTCCAAGTCATTGGAGGGTTCGTCCAAAAGCAATACATTGCCGCCGGCAAGCAGGGTCTTTGCTAAGTGCAAACGGCCTCGTTCACCACCTGAGAGGGTACCAACCAATTTTTGCTGGTCTCCGCCCTTAAAGTTAAACCGACCCAAGTAGGCACGAGAAGGCATCTGGAACTTTCCAACCTGCAAAATATCCTGCCCGTCGCTTACGGCCTCCCAAGCCGTTTTGTCATTCGGTAACGAGTCACGCATTTGATCGACTGCACTGATTTTGACCGTTTGGCCGATTTCAATTTCACCGGCATCGGGTTTTTCTTTACCCAAAATCATCTTAAAGAGCGTGGATTTACCGGCACCGTTAGGACCGATCACGCCGACAATGGCTCCGGGCGGAATCTTAAAGCTCAGATCATCGATTAAGAGTCTGTCTCCGAACCCTTTGGTGACGTGCTTGAATTCAATCACGTTATTGCCCAAGCGCTCGGCCACGGGGATAAAGATTTCATTGGTTTCGTTGCGAGCCTGATACTCGTAGCTGCTCATTTCTTCAAAACGAGCTAAACGCGCTTTGCTCTTAGCCTGGCGACCTTTGGCATTTTGTCGCACCCATTCCAATTCGTGCTTAATCGCCTTCATGCGAGCGTCTTCCTGACGTTTTTCGATTTCAAGGCGCTTTTCTTTTTGATCCAGCCAAGATGAATAATTACCCTTCCAAGGGATCCCTTCACCGCGGTCCAATTCCAAAATCCATTCGGCTGCGTTATCCAAGAAGTAGCGATCGTGCGTCACAGCAACAACGGTACCCGGGAAACGATGCAGGAACTGCTCGAGCCACTCCACGCTTTCGGCATCCAAGTGGTTCGTCGGTTCGTCAAGCAACAGCATATCGGGCTGCGACAGGAGCAAACGGCAAAGGGCGACACGACGCTTTTCACCACCCGAGAGATGTTCAATTTTGGCTTCCCAAGGCGGCAGGCGCAAAGCATCCGCTGCAATTTCCATTTGGGTTTCAGCGTTGGTGCCGGCTGCATTGATAATGGCCTCAAGCTTGGCTTGTTCGGCTGCCAAGGCATCAAAGTCTGCATCGGGTTCGGCGTAGGCCGCATAAACTTCCTCGAGCCGCTTTTGAGCATTGAGCACTTCGCCCAACCCTTCTTCTACGGCTTCACGCACCGTGTGGTTGGGATCGAGCTTCGGCTCCTGCGGCAGATACCCGATTTTGATGCCGGGCATCGGCAGGGCTTCACCTTCAATATCGGTATCAACGCCTGCCATAATCTTCAGAAGGGTTGATTTGCCCGCCCCGTTTAATCCCAAAACACCGATTTTCGCGCCCGGGAAAAAGGACAAAGAGATGTCTTTTAAAATTTGCCGCTTCGGCGGAACAATTTTGCCGACGCGGTTCATCGTAAATACGTACTGTGCCATAACGGTACCGATACCTTTAAAAAAGTTGAAAATAGGCAGCCGAAAAAGGGTTGCCTATGGAAAAATTAATAGGAACGTTTCTTTCTGGCGCGGCGGCGCTTTCTTTTACCGAAGTAGCCCTCAAAGACCCATTTGCGCCGCCAGTGCTGAGCCTCTTGAAAAAGCGCCTCACGCTCTGCGCCCATGGTCTCAGGATGCCACTCTTTCCACTTTTTATAGACGCCACTCATGTCCACCAATTCAATGATGCGACGCCACGAAGCGGGCATCCAGCCGGTGGTCAGTGCTGCCTGGAAATCAATAAGAAGCGGTTTGCCTTCAGGCGAAACCAACCAGTTACCGGTCCCTCGCGTATCCAGATGAACGATGCCTCGCTCATGGACTCGATTCATGAGCGCTTCCATCTGAGCTAAAAATTCGGAATCGATTTCCGAGGGATCTTTTTTACCCAAGGGCTTACCCGGCAAAAATTCAATGGCAATCGCATGCCGATCGATCACGAAGGAGTCGCTAGCCACCCCCTCAACACCGATTAAGTGCTGCAGGATCTTAAATTCATGGCCTAAAAGAAAAGGAGCCAAAAATGTTCTCACCCACCAATTTCTGGGAGAAAAATCTTTAACCGTCCACTCCCTGCCCTGCCATGTGACACAAGTCACACGAGCATTGGCGGCACGCCCGTCGCGAAGCAGGCGCGAGGGCAGGAGTGCCATTTCTTTTCTGTCAAAACCTTTGATGGTCATGGGTCTTTAATAATGCTTTAGGGCATTTGAATTTTGCTCGCTGCTGCCGCAAAACCGGCATCACCCGGAGTCACAATTTTGCTTGCGGCCTCGCGGCGCATTTCTTCGAGTTTAGCAATCGTTTCCTGAACACCGGCCTTAGCTGCTTCACCGTAACCCTTGACGGCTTCAGCTAAGCTCGTTGCCTTGATTTGGAAAGAAATGGGTAACGGCCCCATTTGCGTCATGATTTGAGTTTCACCCAAATAAACCACTTCACGCGTCATGTCGCGCACACCTTCAAGCGTCACGGGCGTAAGCACACGAATGGTTCCGATTTTGCGATCGGTAATGACTTCTTCACGCACGAGAGCGTTTACATCCATTTCAGCATTCATTTGGTCGAGATCGGCCATTTTTAATAATCCTTTTTAACAAACAAACCTCGTGCCGCCTGTCTTTTACAAGCCATGCACGAGGTTATTTCCAATCGAAAATAACAGTACTCTATTGTACCGATTTTGTCTGATTTGTCCGTTTATCGGTAAACCATCACGGGCACTTTGGAGTGAGTGAGAACTTTTTGCGTTTCACTACCCAAAAGCACTGCGGCTAAGCCCTTACGACCGTGGCTTGCCATGAAGATTAAGTCACAACCCAATTCTTCGCACACATCCATGATGGCCTCAGAGGGCGAGAAACTCTTCTTTGAGCAAATCGTTGCCTTCACGCCCACCTTATCAAAATATTCACGGGCCTTTTCCAAGCGGTCCTTAGCCTGATCCTTCACCCGTTGGTCATACTGCTCGATACTTTCGGGGCGGTATTCGCTCAAATTCGTATAGGAATACGGTTCAATCACCGTCAATACGTAAACTTCAGCACCAAGATGTTTGGCAAAGGAGGCGGCTCCTGCCACAGCCATATAGGACAGCTCACTGCCGTCAATCGGAACAAGAATCTTCTTATACATATAGTCTCCAAGTACGGTACGTACTCTACTCACTCTCAGTGTAGGCGTTTTTTTCAGAAAAAAGTTTGCGCTTTGTCAGCTTGCCCGTCATTGAATGATCGTTCAGTTTTCTTTTCTGTTTTGTGCTCTCAACAGATACTGAACACAGGCTTGCGCGAGTCTCATGGCAAAAGTGGTCGTCACGCCCATGAAAACTCCGAAACCGGCCTCGCCGTCCTGACTGGGACAGACCGGTTCATCACTGTAGACCGCTCCGATCCCGAAAGGTTTGGATTTTTCTCCGTCTTTGCCTTTCGGAAAGCCGTAATCTTTACGAAGTCTTGTGCGCATGGCAGCAATAAGCGAATCCCCTTTAACATGCGCAATATCGCTGAAGGCGACTCTCGAGGCGTCAACTTTTCCGCCCGCTCCGCCGCTTGTTAAAACATATGAGGCTTTCTCTTTTGCCCGAGCCACAAGCATCGTCTTGGCCGATAACGAATCAATGCAATCGATGATCACATCGCAGCAAGGAATCGTTTCATCGAAATTTGTCGCATTCACAAAAGTCTCGACCGGGGTGATTTCTGCCTGAGGATTTATAGCCTGAAGTCTGCGGGCTAAAACCTGTACTTTCTTCTCACCGTAATGACCCTGCAAAGCGGGCAATTGCCGATTCGTGTTACTTTCTTCGACGGTATCACCGTCAATGATCGTGATATGACCGACTGCCGTGCGAGCCAGAGCTTCGGCAACCCAGCTGCCGACCCCTCCGACACCCACCACGGTAACATGAGAGCGGTTTAAACACTCCAAACCTTCTTGTCCGAACAGACGGCTGATACCGCCAAAACGTCTTTTATCTGCAGTATTCATGAATTTTTAATTGACAAAAAGCACAATACAAGCTCTTAAGGCTAGCGCTCCCCCCAAAATGGCGCTAAAGTGATTGTAAGGAGATTAATGGAAATTTTCGTTTTTCAACGCTTGTGAATTGATCTTCTTTTTGGATTGCTCGCGGACCCGCAAAGGGCTTGGGCAGAAGTGTTCGGTTTCACACTTCTCTTCGTATGAAATTGAACGACTGTTTTACTATTCTTACAAAAGGATGCTTTATGAAAATCCTTATTCCCGTTGATGGCAGTGTTTACAGTGACAACGCGGTAGCTTTCGTGGCTAGCCGTACGACGTTGATCGGCCATGAACCGCATATTGTGTTGCTCAATGTGCAGGCCCCTCTGCCCGCCCGTGCGAGCCGTCTTGTGAGCCGTGAAGCCTTGGACGATTACTACAAGGACGAAAGCGAAAAGGCCTTTAAGCCCGCCCGTAAGATTTTGAAGAAAGCCAAGATGGCTGCCGAAGAAATCGCCAGAGTGGGTGTACCGGCTGAAATCATTGCCGAGGTCGCCGAAGAAATGAAAGTGGACCTCCTGATCATGGGCTCTCATGGCCGCTCTGCTTTGAAGGGCTTGCTCTTTGGTTCTGTCACCAACGCCGTGTTGGCTTTGACTAAAGTGCCACTTTTGATGTTGCGCGATAAGGCCGCTCCGGAAACGGATGCATTGAACGTGGGTATTGCCGTGGACGGTTCCAAGTACGGTACCGCCGCTGTGAAGTACGCAATCAAGCAAATGGACCTCTTCGGTGGTCCGGCCGCCAAGATTCATCTCATTAACACGGTGAGCGACTACGCCGGCGCCGTCATGCCCGATATGACCGGTATGGCTTTGCCCGCCTTGTCTGAAGACGAAGTGGTTGAACTGCAAAAGAGCGAATTTGCCGAAGCGATTGACCCGGTGTTGCCGCTTTTCGAAAAAGCCGGTGTCAAACCCAAGGAAGTTTGCCTGGTCGGTAACCCCGGTGACGAAATCGCCGCTTACTGCAAGAAACGTCACCTCGATATCCTGGTGATGGGTTCTCACGGTTACGGTCGCTTTAAGGCTGCGGTCATGGGTTCTACCGCCACGCGTATTGCCTCTATCGCTGATGTGCCGCTGTTGATTATCCGTGAGTAATTCTGAACAGTTTCTCATCACGCGAACTAAAGCCACAGTGGCCGTCAACCGCTGTGGCTTTGTTTTTTTACGGTAAAAAACATGTCACCCACTATTCTCAAAGTGATTCTGCTCACGGTCGTAGTTCAGATCGGCTGTGTGGCCAATCGTGTCACGTGTTCCCTTAACGGCCTGTATGAGCACGGCACTGCGTTGGAAGTGGGTATCATGATGGCGCTTTTTGCTTTCGTGCCTGCCCTTTTTGCCATTCGAGCCGGTCAGTGGATTGACTCAGTCGGTCCCAAAAAACCTGTTCTGTGCGGCATTCTCATCATGACGGTCGCTGCCGTCCTGCCGATTTTCTTTGAAGTGAAAACATTCGGCCTATGGCCTTTATTTGCTGCCTGCATGATTAACGGCCTGGGCTTCATGTTAGTTTCGATGACCAATCAGCAACTTGTCGGCCACCTCTCAAGCGTTGCCGGTCGAACCAACAACTTTGCCTTTTTAGCGATGGGTTACTCGACCGCGAACCTTAGCGCCCCGATTGCAAGCGGTTACCTGATCGATCACATCGGTTTTCAGAGCTCCTTTATCATGGCGCTTTCGTCCGTGGTATTGGGACTGCTCACTTTTGTGGTACTGATTCGCCCGAAATTGCCTGCCACGTGGAATCGACCGAAGGTCGTCAAACGCAAGGGCAGCTTTGAATTGATGACGATCCCGCACGTGAGAAACGTTCTGATTGCAAGCTCCTTCATGTCCATGGCTTGGGACTTACAAAGTTTCATGATTCCGGTTTACGGCACGGAGATCGGACTAAGCGCCAGTCAGGTCGGTTGGATTTTGGGTGTCTTTGCTGCCGCAACGTTCTTTGTGCGTCTTTTCATGCCGATCATCTCGCGGCACCTATCCGAGTGGCAAACGATCACCTGTGCTTTTGCACTCGGTGCAATCTCTTATGCACTGTTTCCGATTTTCGAAAATTTCTATCTGCTCGCTTGCGTAGCATTCCTTCTCGGCATGGCGTTGGGCTCTTCTCAACCTAACGTGATGAGCCTGATTCACACCGAGTCACCTCCGGGTCGCACGGGCGAAGCTCTTGGCTTGCGCACCATGCTGATTAATTTATGTCATACGACCTTACCGATTATTTTCGGTGGTGCAGGCAGCGTAATCGGTGCCGGAGCGGTCTTTTACATCGTGGCCGGCCTCATGGGCGGGGTCTCGGCCTTTACGTCCCGGTGCCGGAAACAGTCCTTAAATAGCGCCGTTGAGCGAGTGGTTCAGGAACGAAACGACGAACGCCCTACAAAAGAGAATTGAAAATTGTCCGCAACGGACAAAGCCGTCGGAAGAGTTTGCTGCTCTTCCGACTTTGTATTAAATAGAAACGATCTCAATTTCCCGATCATGCAGGTGAAAGCGAACATCAATGGCTTCACCCAACACCCGCTTTGTGTGCTTGCGGATTTTCTCGACAGAGGATTCCTCCAGAGGAGCCGGCACCTCCAATGTGACATCCAAAGATAAGGCCCTGTCTTTTTTCACCAGTTTGACATTTTGGACAACAGAACGGTGTGTACGATCGAGGTTTTCCCCTATGAAAAGCGAAAGGGCTGCCCATTTTTCTGCCTCGGTTGCCACCGGTCCTGATAAAAAGGCCGGCAACTCACCGCTCGGACGGGAGTGCCAAAACACCAACCGAGCCATCGTTAACACTTCCTGCTCGGTAAAGCCCAGCAACGGGCAGTGGCGCACCAGATACGCGCCGTGCATGTAGTGTTTGTCATACGAAATGGCAATACCGATATCGTGCAAACGGGCGCTGTAACCCAACAGTTCTTCCAGTCCCGGCTGCTCGGCATAGAGTTTGAGTTTTCCGGCCTGTTCAAAAATGCTCAGAGCCAGTGTCTTGAGATGCTCGGCATGGGCCTTTTCACAGTGATAGTGTTTGGCCAGAGTCTTCACACTCTTGCGGCGCCAGTAATTTTCCTTCTTACCGTCACGTTTAAAGTGACGTTCCAGATAGTCCACCACTTGACCGTCCTGAAGGTTATTGGGCGTGATGTATACGCAGGGCAGATCGAGTGCTTGCAAAATCGTAAGCAAAATGGCCGCGCCACCCACAATAACCTGAGCACGAGACGGACTAAGTCCCGGCAGACGCTCACGCTGAGCCGCTGTCAATTGAGACAGAGACTTGGCTAAAGCGGCAATTTGGGCACGCTTTAATTCAATGCCTTGAGGTTTTAGTTCAAAACCACCGTTTTCACCGAATTTGGCTTGGGCAAGTGTCAAGAGTGCCTGAGCGGTACCGGAACTCGCAATGGCTGCGCTATAAGAGGCGTGCTTGATTCCCTTTAACGCATGTTGGATCTTTTCCATCGCCTTTTGCTGCATCTTATTGAAGACACCGCTACTGATTTTGCCTTGTGCATTGCCTCTGAAGGCATCGGTCATCATCACGCAACCGATATTGAGCGACTCAAGAAACGATATTTTTTCTCTCGAGGAGACAGAGACTTCCGTGCTGCCGCCGCCGATATCGATAAAGAGAAAAGCGTCTTTGGTTTTGGGCAGTGAATCCCAAATCCCCACGCGAATCAGACGCGCTTCTTCGTCGCCCGAAATCACCTGCAGATCAATCCCCGTTTTTTCTTTCACGAGGCGCACAAAGTCAAGGCTGTTTTTGGCAACACGCAACGCAGCAGTACCGACCGCTACCACTTCCGTGACGCCGTATGAGCGACAGACTTGAGCGAAATCCTTCAAACACGACAAAGCCCGCTGCATAGCCTCGGGTTGAAGCTCTTTGGTTTCAAAAGCTCTTTCGCCCAAACGCACCATACTTTTGACACGGTTTAAAACCGTGACTCGACCTCGACGGTCGAACTCCACTACGGTCAGTCTTGACGAGTTACTGCCCAAATCCACAAAACCCACACGGGTTACGGTGGGGTTGGGCCGAACAAAAGACGTTGACTGTGACTTGGCCGTGTCCTCGGCCAAGTTCACATACTGATGATTGAGCTTAGGCATTTCAGTACAAACTCTTTAAATGATTCTGAGCGTTTTGTGCATCCACCTTTTTAACACCCTTGGCACGAACGTAGCGCTTGTAGGCACCCGTGGGTTCCATGATCCAGGACTGTTCGGTATCGGACAGCTGCAGACGCAGGATGTTGTTCATAATATTGCGACGAATCTTTTCATTGTCAATCGGCGTGAGCACTTCGATACGACCGTTTAGGTTTCGGTTCATCATATCGGCACTACCGATATACATACGTTCATCGCCGTTGTGGTTAAACCAGTAAACTCGAGCGTGTTCCAGATAACGGCCGACAATGGATTTGACCGTGATATTGTCGGATAAACCGGCAATGCCCGGACGCAGGCAACAGATACCGCGGACCACACACTCCACTTTCACGCCGGCAATACTCGCTTTGTAGAGTTCCGCAATGATGTCACCGTCAACCAACTGGTTACACTTGATGATGATGTGACCGTTACCATGTTCCCGGTGCAGGGCCACTTCTTCCTGAATCAGTTTGGTGATGGAGGGTCTCAGGCTCTTCGGTGAAACAAAAAGTTTACGGTAATTCGTAATTTCACCGCACCCGGTCATAACGTTAAAGAGATCCGTGACGTCGGCACAAATAGAGTCATCTGCCGTAATCAATCCCAGATCGGTGTAGATCTTAGCCGAGGAGGCGTTGTAGTTACCGGTGCCGATGTGCACATAGCGCTTGACACCACCTTCCTCACGGCGCACAACCAAGCAAAGTTTGGCGTGAATTTTCAGGCCCACAAAACCGTAGACGACATTGACGCCTGCACGTTCGAGCTCTTCGGCCCAGTTGATATTGCGCTCTTCGTCAAACCGAGCCTTTAATTCCACAACTGCCGTGACCTGTTTGCCGCGACGGCGGGCCTCCAAAAGGCTACGGATTACGGGTGAATTGCTCCCGCACCGATAAAGCGTTTGCTTGATAGCCACAACCTTCGGATCGCGAGCTGCCTGATCGATGAAATTGAGCACCGCTTGGAAGCGATCGTAAGGATGGTAGAGCACCACATCGCGTTTTTTGAGTGCCTCAAAGCAGTCTGTTTCTCCGTCAAGCTCTTTGGCGAGCTTTGTGGGATCTGGCTTGTACTGCAGCTTCGGGCGATCAATGCAACCCAAAGACATAAAGTCTGAGAAAGCCAGCGGAATCTTTTGCTTATAAATCTGGTGGGGCTTGACTTCCAGGTGTTCAATCAAAATATCGGCCAGACGCACGGGCATGCCTCGCCCCATCTCCAAGCGAACGATGTCGCCGAACCGTCTTTGATCAACGTAATCACGAACCGCCGCCAACAGATCATCGGCCTCGTCTTCTTCGATCTCACCGTCGGTGTTGCGGGTAATACGGAATTGTCCCGAGGCGTTTACTTTGTAGCCCGGGAAAAGCTTACCCATGCAGCCGTCGATCAAGTCTTCAACCAACACGACATTGACTTCGCTATAGGAGGAATCAAAACCCAACTTGGGGTCAATGTCTTCCTTACCCTTGGGCAAATAGAGGAATCGAGGAACATTATTCGGGCACTTCACACGGGCGTAGCGAATGTCACTTTTATCCTTCTCGCTTACCAATTCGATAATGAAATTGATGCTCGTATTTGAAACGAGCGGGAAGGGGTGACCTGAGTCAATGGCTTGCGGCGTCAAAATCGGGAAGATTTCGTTATCGAAATACTTACTCAATATTTCCCGCTTCTTCTGGGGTAAACCTGCGTAATCAACGATACGGATCGACTGCTTTTCCAATTCCGGCAAAAGACCTTTTTTCCAAAGTTCTTCGGCTTCATCGGTCAAGTCCCGCACACGTCGGCCGATTTCAGACAATTGGCGTCTGGGAGGAAGTTTGTCGGCACCGGTGGCCTCGGCTCCGCTTTGGACCTGTTTCCAAACGTTAGCCACACGCACCATGAAGAATTCATCAAGGTTATTAAAGAAGATGGAAAGAAATTTCACCCGTTCCAGTAACGGCACCGACTTGTCTTCGGCTTGCTCAAGTACCTTGCGGTCAAAATCAATCCAATTGATCTCACGATTGAGATACAACTCAGGATTGGTGACATCCACCGGTTTGCCGGCCTTGACCACCGGAACAGTAGCTTCTTTTTTAGGGGTACTGCGACATCTTGTACGCTTAGTCGTTGCAACCGTCTTCTTGGCAGGCACCGAACGGACGGCCGGTTTATTGGCTTCGGTTTTGTTTTCCACCTTATCACCCATTGAAGTTGTGGTAGCCGGATTCTTATGATCTGCCACCGAATTCTTATTGGTTTCGTTCATTTTGTCCATAAAGCTCAACAAAATCATGTGATTGGATTAAATTTAATTTTGCAGAATCAATATGACAAAATTGTGAACATATCTTTTAAATGTACCACTAAAACGTGTGCTTCAAAACTTTTTTTGCTTCTAAAAAAACAAAACCCGCACGAGGCTTTCAAAAAGTACTCGTGCGGGCTAAAGATCGAGCTTAAAAACAGTTATTTGATCATAATTTGTTTTTGAACCGGTACTTCAGGAGCCTTCTTCGGCACAGTCACTTGCAGAATACCGTTTTCAAATTTGGCTTCAATATCCTCTTCGGTAATGTTTTCACCTACGTAGAAGCTTCTCGAGCAAGAACCGCTGTAGCGTTCACGACGAATATAGCGACCGCTCTTTTGATCCTGTTCATTGTGTTCGACACCCTTGTTAGCCGTAATAGTCAAATAACCGTCCTTTAATTGGGCCTGAATGTCTTCTTTCTTAAAGCCGGGCAGATCAACGTCCAATTCATAAGTCTTTTCAGTCTCACGAATATCGGTCTTCATGATACGAGAAGCGTTCTTGCCGAAAAGAGGATCGTGTCTGCGCTGACCTTCATAAGAGGTCAAACCGAACATATCGTCTAAATCATCAAAAAGGTTTTCACCGTACACTGTAGGAAATAACATCTCAAACTCCTCAAAACTCATCATCGGGGGCAAGGCTCTTAATGGCTTTTCTGAGGGCCTCGGTCCCGAGCAACCTTTTGATTTACATGACCTTAACGGTCAATGCTCATCACTTTCTACTGACTATGTGAGAGCAATTTTTCTGATTTAAAGAGGCACAGTGTTTCAATGTGTAACAGCTTTACAAAAAATATCGTTTTGGCCGATACACATGCCGTAATTTTGATACGAAGACTTGTATCATTTTGAGTCGAAAATATTTATAGAGTGAAAAACACTTCTTAAAAGAACAACAAGCGGAGAAACGAACTATGGTTACGACTTTTGATAAAGAAAAAACCCGTCAACTGTTGGCCTACAGACTCGAGCTGGGGCTCACGCAGATGGAAGTGGCCAAGCGAATGGGAACGGTTCAACCGGCGGTTGCCCGCCTGGAAGGTAAACTCAATCGCGGGCTTTATCCTTCGATGACAACATTGCAGAAGTACGCCGAAGCCTTGGGCAAAACGATCGTACTGAAATTCGAATAATTCCTCGTCCTGCTAAAGCGTCGGGCTCATGACGCCTTAGCAGTCCTATTGAGCGACGGAAGATATTGGAGCATTCTTTCTGCATTAACCCGAATACATCACAGCTTTGCTATCTGTACGGAACACTGAGCTGATACAATTCTTCCCTCGTTTTATTTGCCAGAGATTGTTTCCCTTATCGAGTTTTTATGACCGACAATCAAATTAAAGTCATTTTGGTTGAAAATGATCCGAGTGTGCGTTTTCGTCTGGAGCGCACACTTGAGGGACTCGGCGACATTCATGTCATCGGTTCTGCCACCACCCGACGCGAAGCGGACTCTTTAGTGTCACAATTCAAATTTCACACGCTTTTAGTCGATTTGGATTTGCCTGACGGGTTCGGCCTTGAGTTGATTCGACGCACAGCCGAGAAGCTTCCCAATGTCGACATTATGGTATTGGCTCAAGCCAATGATGATCCTCACGTCGTCAGTGCTATTGAGTCCGGTGCCACAGGCTACGTGCTCAAATCGGAAATTGAAAACAATTTAATCTCTGCTATTCGCCTACTCGCTGCAGGAGGCTCTCCAGTCAGCCCTGCCGTGGCTAAAAGTGTTTTGCGGGCGCTCAGAACCTACAACAGCCACAGCATTGAAAAACCTGCCGCAGTGCAAACCAATCCCCTCTCGGAAAGGGAAACAGAGATTCTTCAGTTGCTGGCTAAGGGCATGAGTTTTAATGAAATCGGCGATATTCTCACGATTTCTCCTCATACGGTTACGGCTCATATCAAAAAAATTTACCGCAAACTTCAGGTTCACTCTCGCGGCGAAGCTGTCTACGAAGCCTCTCAGATGGGACTTATTTCCTAAAATTTTCCTATGACTCTCTTTGTCCTTGAGCGATTACTGACCGTCTTTTTCCTTGTGAGCGCCTTTGCGCTCACTACCGTCATGGCTCATCGCACCAAAGTTCATGCCCATCTTACCCGAGTCATCGGATTGGGCGCAGCCTGTGCACTTTTAAGTTGGGCCTGGTGGATCAATACAGACACATTCTCCCGACTCAATCTCATTGCGCAAAGCCTTTCGCTTATTTTATTTTTAGTCATCTGCCTGAGTTATTCGGCCGCGGTCATGCGCTCTCAATCCGTGATTCGGTGGGCCGGAGCGTTCGCAGCCTGTATTTTGGTTGCAACGGGCTTCATTCTGGATACGCTTTATGAATCCCGCACAACCGATGTCGCCTTCGCTTTAGCCGCAGGATTACTCAGTATCAATTTTTTGGGGCATCTGCTTCGCGCCCGAGTCAATCAGGCTCTTTTGCGCTCGCCGAAAAGCCGTACCGATAACAAAACCTGTCAAGCCCTTCTTTCGCTGCTACGTGAAAAGCCTGAATTAATCGATAACGAGCACTTCCTTGACTGTCTGAGGCCGCTCTCATTAACGGACGATCAAGCGCGAGAACTCACCGAAATGCTCACCGGTTTTGAAGTGAGAATGCAGCCCGGCAATACAAAACAAAAAGTCGCAGCTCGTACTCTTCTGAGTGTCTGTGCAATCAGTCAGAAAATCGTCCGACTTTGCGCTTTAACCGAAAACGTGACGCTCGATATCACTCAAGCTCAAGAAGGATTGCATTTGAAGTTATCTGCGAAAAACTCCCGATCTCTTAGCGTAAAAGATCTCAAGTGTCTTGCGAATTTGGACGTTGATTCACTGCAAACCTCAGCCGATCCCCAAACCATCACGATTGTATTTGGCTACCGTTATTAATCCTTCAATTTGATTTTTTTCATGAAAAGCATCGGAATTTTTTCTCTTGCGTTTGCCCTGACGTTGCCCTTAAGTGCGCATGCCGAGTGGTCCCAAGGAAAACCCATCAAACTCGTTGTCCCTTTCCCGGCCGGAGGGGGTGCTGACATTATTGCCCGGACACTGTCAGAAGAACTGTCGAAAAATATCGGTCAGAAAATCATCATTGAAAATCGCGCAGGTGCGGGCGGCAGCCTGGGCACTGAAATGGCCCTTAGAGAAAAAGCCGACGGCCGTACTTTGATTTACGTTACAAACGGTACCTTGGGGACTAATCCGGTTTTATATCCGAAGGTCGGCTACAACGTCGATCAAGACATTGAACCGGTAGCCCGTTTGACTGAAATTTCACTTGTCATGGCAGTCAATTCCAAGCGGATCAAGGTGCAGACTCTGGCAGACTTTCTCTCCTACGCACAAAAAAGCTCTGTACCCCTCACCTATTCCTCTGCGGGTAACGGCACAACGAGCCACTTGGCGGGTGTTCTTCTTGGCAAACTCACGCATCTGCCCCTTGAACATATCCCATATCGGGGCGGAGCGGCCTCTATCACCGATGTTTTAGCAGGCCGCATTGACTTTACCATTGACGTCGCGCCCAATGTCTGGCCGCACGTTCAGGCAGGGCGCCTTACTGCCTTGGGCTTAGGCGCCAATCACTCATATAACCTTTCGTCTGATCTGCGCACCATTGCCGAAAACGGTGTACCGGGCTATGAACTTTTTGCCTGGGATGGAATTGTCGTGCGCAAAGGTACGCCCGAACCGATTGTGAAGGCATTATCCGAAGCGATTGAAAAAACGCTTGCCAATGAAAAAATTCAAGAAAACTTGATCGCTCGCGGTGCGTATCCTGTGCAGAGTACACCGGAAGGGTTCCGTCTGTTTCTGACTGCTGAAAAGAAAAAGTGGGCAGAACTTGTTAAAACCTCTCAAACCTCTTTAGACTGATGGCGTTTTTTATGAGGAATTAAAAATGCAAGACACTGTTGAAATCAAAAAAGCACTGGACTGGCAATCAGCCGGAGAATTTTCCGACATTTTGTATGAAAAAGCCGAAGGGATTGCCAAACTCACCATCAATCGTCCCCGCGTCAGAAACGCTTTCAGACCGGAAACCGTTCAACAACTGTGTCAGGCTTTCAGTGATGCCCGTGAAGATCCCGCAATCGGTGTCATCATCTTGACGGGCGCAGGTCCCCTCGCCTTTTGCTCGGGCGGTGACCAAAAGGTTCGCGGCAACGGCGGCTACGTGGGAGGCGACGGTGTGCCTCGCTTAAATGTCTTAGACTTCCAGCGCATGATCCGCACCTGTCCGAAACCCGTCATCGCTATGGTTGCAGGCTACGCAATCGGCGGCGGCCATGTGCTTCATATGCTTTGCGACTTGACGATCGCAGCCGACAATGCCCGTTTCGGACAAACGGGTCCCCGCGTGGGGAGCTTCGATGGCGGCTGGGGCGCCTCCTACATGGCTCGCCTGATCGGCCAAAAGCGTGCTCGCGAGATGTGGTTCCTTTGCCGTCAGTACGATGCCCAACAAGCCCTTCAAATGGGTCTTGTCAATACCGTCGTCCCGTTAGAAGAGCTGGAAATCGAAACCGTGAAGTGGTGTAAGGAAATTCTTGCCAACAGCCCCATCGCCATTCGCTGCCTGAAGGCTGCGTTAAACGCTGATTGTGACGGTCAGGCCGGTATCCAAGAGTTAGCGGGCAATGCCACGTTGCTTTACTACATGACCGAAGAGGGTAAAGAAGGCAAAAACGCATTCCTTGAAAAGCGTCACCCGGATTTCTCCAAGTTCCCGCGTCTGCCCTAAACGAGATGTCCGATTCATTCAGTATTTTTGAAGCGGCGGCGCAATGCCCGACACTGATCGGGCTTCGCCGCGCCGGCGTCGATTACACGTTCGAGACATTGGCTACGCTCACCCGCAACACCATTGAGCGGTTGCGAAAGGAAAATGTGCTGCCGGGTGCGGGTCGTCCCATGATCATTGAGGGCACCAACACAATTGAAACGATTGTGCTGATTTATGCCCTCCTTGAGTTGAGAATCCCTGCATTGATGCTTCACCCGAAGCTGACCGCCGCCGAGCGCTACGTGCTTTTACAAAGCATTCGTGAAATTGACGATCCGTTGCCAGACGTTACAGCTGCAGTTCTTTTTACTTCCGGCACAACGGGTTTGCCCAAACCCGCGATCATCACTCGTAAAATGCTTTGGGAATCGGCTAAAGCGAGTGAAACCAATCTCGGCTGGGAGGATCATGACTGTTGGCAACTTTGTATGTCAGTCACCCGAATCGGCGGTCTGTCCATCCTCACCCGGTGCCTTGCGGCACGCAAAACGCTTGCGATTTCTCCGCTCTTTAGTCCCGAGTCTTTTGTTAAAGCGTTGACCGATGACAAGGTGACGATCACAAGCATTGTGCCCACGATGCTCGCGAAAATTTTTGAAACCTATCCTGACTGGAAAGCGCCTGAAAAACTTCGTGTCATTTTATTGGGCGGCTCTTCGGCTAACGATAAATTACTGGCAAAAGCTCATCAACAGAGGCTTCCTATCGTAACCACCTACGGAATGACAGAAACCTGCTCTCACGTGGTGATGACACCGTACGCCGAACGATATGATCTGGTCAAAGGCAGCGGCAAAGTGATTCCCGGTGCCCAAGTACAAATTCGTGAGGGGCAGATCTGGGTAAAAAGTCCAATGAATACGCCTGGCTACTGGGGTAGAAAAGCGTTAAAGAGTGACTGGTTTGATACGGGAGACTTGGGCGAATTTGATCAGGACGGTGTCTTGCACGTTCATGCCAGACGACACGATTTGATTTTAAGCGCCGGAGAAAACGTCTATCCTCTTGAAGTGGAAAACATGCTCACTCGCTCCCCCTTTATCAAGGAAGCATTGGTATTGGGCGAGCCCGATGAAACATGGGGTGCCATCGTCTGCGCTTTGATTGTTCCGGAAAAAGGCACGCATCCCACGCCCGAAGATGTCAGACGATTCTGCAAAGAAATGCTCTCGGCTTATAAGTGCCCGAGAAAAATTGCCTTTGTTGAAGCGATTCCGCTCAATGCCGCCGACAAACCAGACCGACGGGCAGAAGTCTTACAAAACTACACACTGACGGCGCTGCACTACAAACACTGAAAAAAATTGAGCTTGTCGTGCAGTCCGTTGAAGCGTCTGCATTGACAGAAAAATTGAAAATTGTTTTGACTTGCAACAGTGCTTCTCAAAGAAGGAGAGCTGTCGTTAAGATTAGTTCGTTACTTCAACGTTAAGTGTTTACCGTGGTCATCAAACGTCTGCTTGTTCAAATTCTCTGCGCTCATCTTGCCCTGGCTCCGGTGGCAGGAGCCATGGCCGCACAGGATTTGGCAACCGAATCACTCAATCTGAATCTGCCGAGCATGGGGGCGGTAGCCGGTACGGAACTCTCTCCGGCTGAAGAACAGGCACTGGGCGAAGAGATGATGCGCCAGATTCGCGATGATCCCAGTTATTTAAACGATGCCGAAACGCTGGAGTATCTCAACCGTCTGGGCTACAAACTCGTGAGCGTTTCCGACACTCACACCTACAATTTCTTTTTCTATCCGCTCATTGATCCGTCGCTTAACGCCTTTGCCATTCCCGGAGGCTTTATTGCCGTACACACGGGATTGATCATTGCGGCGCAAAATGAAAGTGAACTGGCAGGGGTTATCGCTCACGAAGTCGGTCACGTCAGTCAACGCCACATTGCGCGCATGATTGATGCGCAAAAAGGCAGTGCCGCTTTATCCATCGGTTCGTTTTTACTGGCCCTTTTAGCGGCCAGAGCCGGAAGCGGTCAAGCCGCGACTGCTCTAGCCGTAGGCGGTCAGGCTGCCCTTATCCAAAACCAATTGAGTTACTCCCGAGGTGCGGAACGAGAAGCCGACCGCGTGGGACTCACCTCACTGGTTCGAGCCGGTTTTGATCCCAAGGGCATGGAAAACTTTTTCATGCGCCTGAGACAAAATAACCGCTACTACGAAGCGGCTGCACCCGCTTACCTGCTGACCCACCCGCTGACAGTTGAACGTATCAGCGATATGGAAAACCGTACAAGACAGCTCGGTGCCCGTACGCATAACGATTCACTGGACTTTTCGCTCATTCAGCAACGCATGCGGGTGCTCCAGCAGACCAAATACGACGGATGGCTTCAGGTTTCCAAAGAAATGAAGCAGGATTTGCAAAATGCAAAAACCAATCGCCAAAAGACGGCTTTGACCTACGGTCTGTCTGTCGTCAGCCGCAAACTCAATCAAAAAAGCGATGCCATTCGATACGCCAATCAAGCGGTGAGCCTTGGCGGCAACAACGCCATTTTGCTTAAGAATCAATCGGAGACGATTTTTCAATACGGCAACCAAACAGAGAAAAAAAGCGCTCTGGCGATGTCTGAACGCCTTGTCAGCAACAACCCGCTCTCAGAGATGGCCGTCAAACTGTATGCAAGCCAGTTGTTTGATTTAAAGCGTTATAACGATACGCTGCGTTTCATGCGAACCCAGCAGGCCATGACTCAATCTAATCCCTCTTACCACGCCATCAATGCCCGCTGCTACCGCGCGCTCAAACAAATGAGTCGCCACTACATGTCTGTGGGCGATATGTATTTGGCACAAGGCGATAAACGTGCCGCTGAATATCAATATAACCTTGCTCAGCAGGCCAACGACGGCGACTACTACACCATGAGTCAGGTCGATGGGAAATTGCGCTCGACACGAGCCGATATCATTGCGGAAGAAAAAGCCAAAAACCGCTAGTTCTATGGAAAACGGCCGCTTGAGGCGGCCGTCGTTGTCTTAGGCAGTCAGAGAATCCTTGATCTGACCGATCCAAATCGGAATCAACTTTTTGGTTTCTGCCAGACTCATATTATCTTCACGCACGGTCTTGCCGTTGATCTTGAATGTCATGCGATGCTTTTTGCCGTGAAGATATACGCGGCCCACCATTTTCTTTTTGTACTTAACCACTACGCTCATTGTAGAAGACAGGCTGAATGTAAATTTGTTTTCAATACCCGCTTCGGCGGCTTTGGTGAGCAATTCTTTTACGAATGACACCTCAAGCTTACTGGCTTCTACCGGTTGATTGTCCGCCGTCAAAAAGAAAAACGGCTCGGGCAAAGGTTGAACAGTTAATGCCTTTTCCGCTTTTAATTTTCGCCACACATACTGAGCACGCAAGGCTTCCACTTCAGAACAATACGTTCTCTTAGGACGAACCTTGGCCACCACGGTCTTTGCTGGTTGTGATTTTTCCGCCTCGGGCTCTTGAGCCGGTTGCGTTTCCTCTTTTGTCAACTCAATCACCGTGTCCTTCTTGGAACCGGGTTCACCCTCAATATTGACCGGCGCATCATGGCGAATCTGTACCTGTTTTTCTTCAGACTCCCAATCATGCTTAGGGCGACCTAAATCAATCGGTTCGCCACTGGCCTTTTTGGTACCGAGGGATTTAAAAAAATCAACGATTTTGTCAAGGATACTTTGCTCGAGCATCTTTCTCTCCTTTTGCTCATACACCCATAGTAAAGGAAAAATAGATTCGAGACATGAGTTTTTTCCTTAGTTCAAAAGAAATCTTTTGTCGCATATCACAAATGATATAACCCGTGGCAATTTGGCTACGACCGAACGCTCAAAGCGACAACAAACTCTCGTATAATTTTGCCGTTCTATCCAATTGAGAATCATTATGGCTATTGAAGATTATCTGACGATTGCTCCGCAAACAGACGAAATTATTGAAACCGACGCCGTGATCGTCGGTGCCGGTCCCGTCGGTTTGTTCCAAGTGTTTGAATTGGGCCTTTTGGAAATCAAAGCTCATGTTGTCGACTCCCTCAAAATGGTGGGCGGTCAATGCATGGAGCTCTACGAACACAAGCCCATCTATGACATCCCGGCTCTGCCCGTGTGTACTTCTCGGGAATTGACCGAAAATCTTTTAAAACAGATCCATCCCTTCGGACCACAGTTCCACTTGGGTGAAGAAGTGACGGTGGTGCGTAAAGAAGAAGACGGTCGCTTTTTCGTGCAAACCGATAAGGGCACGCGTTTTATGACCAAGACCGTCTTTATCGCCGCCGGCGTGGGCAGTTTCCAACCCAAGCGCCTGAGCGTGCCCGGCATTGAAAAGTTTGAAGGCACCCAGCTGCACTATCAGGTCAAGGACCCGGAACTTTTTTACGGTAAAAATATTGTCATCTGTGGTGGCGGCGACTCGGCTTTGGACTGGACACTTAACTTAGTCGGTAAGGCTGAGAGCGTCATTTTGCTTCACCGCCGTGACGGATTCCGCGCACAATCGGCCTCTGTTGCCAAGATGCGCGAACTTTGTGAAAACTGGGAAATGCAATTTGAAGTCGGACAAGTTTCCGGCTTTGAAGAAAAGGACGGTAAGCTCACCGAGATCCGTGTCACGGGCGACGACGGCGTCGTGCGTCGCATGCCGCTTGACCACTTACTCGTTTTCTTCGGCTTGACTCCGAAATTAGGACCGATTGCCGATTGGGGCTTGGAGATTTACCGCAAGCAAATCGTGGTCGATACCGAAAAATTCCAGACATCAATCCCCGGCATTTTCGCTGTCGGCGATATCAATACCTATCCCGGCAAGAAGAAGCTGATTTTATGCGGCTTCCATGAGTGTGCACTGGCTGCTTTTGCTGCCTCTGAAATCGTGCATCCGGAGAAAAAGACTTTGCTGCAATACACCACCACATCTCCGAAACTGCATAAGGTGCTCGGTGTGGAAACGCCAACGCTCGATTAAAGTCAAAAGACTTTGTTTTCGGGGCGCTGAATTGCGCCCCGTTTTTAATGCGTTCTTTGAGGACCAGTGTCTCCGAATACCGACTTCCAAAGCTCAAGCACCGCTTCAATGTTTTCACGCTGTTCATCTCGATTGACGCGCACGGGGCCTGATCCGAATTCCAGACGGTGTTTTCTTTGGATGAAGCGATAATCCCGATAAATCGCTACACACTTTTGAGCCAGTTGCTCATCAATCAAACCGGCTCTTGCGGCCATTTCCAGAAGCAAAATATTGCCGAAATTATTGACCAATTCCGGGTGTTCATGTGAGTAGGCAAGCACCATGGCCTGAACAGCGAATTCCACGTCAACCATTCCGCCTCGGTCGTGTTTGACATCAAAAAGTGAGGTCGGGTTGGGGTGGCCTTGAAGCATTCGATCCCGCATTTCGCTCACGTCTTTAAACACCTTTTCTTTGTCACGTGCCAATCGCAAAATGTCTTCACGTTCTTTTTCGAAAGCCGCTCCGATTTCTCGGTCTCCGGCGCAAAACCGAGCGCGGGTGAGAGCCTGATGTTCCCAAGGCCAGGCACCGGTTCCATCCTCATTTCGCTGATAGCGCTTAAACATTTCCAGAGACGACACCACCAGACCGTTTTCTCCATTGGGACGAAGGCGCAAATCCACATCAAACAAAATACCTGAAGAGGTTTGCACCGAGAGCCAACTCATCATCCGACGGACCAGGCGGGTGTAGTTCTTGCTCGCCTCCGGACTCGGATCATCGTATAAGTAAATCAGGTCAAGGTCGGAGGCGTAACTTAATTCTTTACCACCTAATTTTCCGTAGGCTACCACGGCAAATTTCGGCACTTCACAGTGTCTGGAAGCAATCGTTTGCCAAGCTAAAGTAATGACCATTTCGAGTACAGCATCGGCTAAAGCTGAGAGCTGATCGGCCAGGCGCTCCACTGTAAAGCGGCCTTCTAAGTCTGCCATCAATAATTTAAAGACAGCCGCGTGATGAGCATCGCGCAACAGATTCATCTGAGCTTCCTGATCGGACTCGGCCTCACGAAGCTTCTCCCACAAATCGTCTTGCCAAGCGCTCCAGTCAACCGGGGAGAAATTGTCGAGTTCACTGACACGTTCATCGACAAGTTCATCCAAAACGATCGGATGAGCAGTCAGATAGTCTGCCGCCCATGCACTGGTTTTTAAAACCGTCGCCACCTTCTCGCACACTTTCGGGTACTGAATCAGTAACGACACATAGGTACTTCGCCCGGCAATCACTTCCAAAAGCGTCAAAAAGCGTGTCAGAATCACCTCGGCAGGTATTCCCTGATCATCACCGGCAAGCTCAGGACACAAACCGCAAATCCGTTTGACTAGCTGGGCCATTCGAGAGCGTGCTGATTCTGTTTGCGCCGCCAAAAATTTCGACCCCATAAGCTGCAAAATTCGCCCCGCGCACTGCTCGGTTTGCGAGTAGCCCATCCGGGAAAGCTCTGCGGCCAACGCTTCTTGCGCCTGGTCATAGCCGACGCTCCAGCCTTGCGGCCAGTCATCATCTTCATTTTGTTCTTGGTCGACCTGGAATATGCCGTCAAAAACCCTTGCTACGTACTCTCGGATATTCATGAGGCGCCCGATCATCTGTTCGGGCTCCAATCCCATCAACGTCGCTACCTGTTGCTGCTGCTCAGTTGAAGGCGGTAATCGATGCGTTTGCTGATCGTCAATGTACTGTATAGCGTGCTCAAGATTTCTTAGGAAAATGTACGCTTCGGACAACTGAGTCACCTGCTCGGCCTTCATGACTCCAAACTTTTCTAATAACTGCAATGCCTTTAACGTTCCCTTGACCCGCAGCTGGGGTTCACGACCGGCACGGATAACCTGAAAAGTCTGAGCGATAAATTCGATTTCCCGAATGCCGCCCCGACCGAGTTTCACATCAATTCCGAGCTCTTTTCCTGCCTCGCGTCTTTGCGTCTCCGAACGGATTAATTTGTGAAGATTGGATAGAGCACTGATTGCATTGAAGTCAACGTAACGCCGAAAAACAAAAGGACGCACCACATCGTAGAGGTTCTTGCATTGTTGATCGAACGTTTCCTGATCGGTAAAAACCGGTTCGTTGACCACACGACCTTTGAGCCAGGCAAAGCGCTCCCATTCCCGCCCCTGTACGTACAGATATTCTTCGAGCATATCGTTGCTGATGACAATGGGCCCGGAATCCCCATTGGGACGCAAGCGCATGTCCACACGAAAAACAAACCCTGCTCCTTCAATATCAGACAATGCCGGAATAACCTTTTTAGCCAAACGTTCAAAAAATTCGGCATTGGAAAGTTCCCGTCTCGGATTCGGACAAGTCGAAGTGGGTCGGCAACGCCCCTGCTCGTCATAGACAAAAATCAAGTCAATATCGGAACTGACGTTAAGTTCCTCGCCGCCCAACTTACCCATTCCCACCACGAGCAAGTCTTGAGGCACTCCACTTTCAGAGCAGGGAACGCCAAATCGCTCCAATAGCGCCTTGGCCTGCACCCGCACCATACGACTGACGGCCTCCTGGGCCAAATCCGTCATGGTCCGTACGACTTCAAAATAATCGGCCGCACCCGTTGCATCACGAGATAAAACCGTGAGCAACACCTCTCGTCTTAATAGACGAAGCCGCTCAGAAAGCGTTTCCGCATTCTCTGCTCCTTGTAAAAAGGCCCGCATTTTATCCCGAGTGTAAGGGGCGGCTGCCAACTCTGAGAGCCAACTCAGGCGCTCAGAATCATCAGCCATGGGCTTAGCGCCCATTAAAGCGCGTTTGAGGAAAAATGAATAACGAGGTAAATCGCAGATGGATAAGCGGGACATTTTCTACACCAAGAAAGTACGCTTCAAACAGTTTAGCGAAGCGCAGACATTTTTCGAAAAGTTTCAGAGGAAAAATTTTGGAAATTTGCCCACTCGAAACGCTCAAACCATTAAAATTCATGGGGACTTGGAAATTTTCGATTTAACGGAACCGGCATCTTCTTTTGACACTGTCACGCTCTCAAACTTCAGAACACTCTGTCGGACTGCCGCGCAAAACTCGCCCCTCTCGGTTGCGGGTTATTTTGCGCCTGGCAGGGTGGGTCTTATTGTGTGCGTATCTCTTTTTAACGACCGCATTGCTCGCGGTCAGACTTTGGGTTGCCCCCAACATTGAAACGTTTTACCCGAAACTGGAAACTTATCTTGAAGAGCGATCCGGTATTGAAATCTCCACACATGACATTCATGTCGATTGGGAGTGGCTCAGACCCCGAATTACGCTCACTAACGTGACATTTTCACGTCCGGGCCATCATGCCTCGCTGAGATTGCCGAAATTGCAGGCAACCTTTTCTTTATCCTCCTTTTTTACACTGCAACCGACTTTCTCTCGCCTTGTTGTCATCAGTCCACGCCTGAATGTCGAGCGATTAACCGAAAGTACTTTCAATATTGCGGGCTTTAGTGTTGACACCTCCGCTTCCGACAAACCTGCAACCGGTTCAAGAGGCGCTACGGCTAATAAGGTGCTCGATTGGGTTTTGGCTCAGGAGCATTTGAAAATTGTTGACGGTGATTTCAATTACATTGATTTCACGGGCGAGCGTCCGCGTCCGGTGCTGTTGCATAACACCAACGCAGTTTTGCACCGTTACATGATCGCCTGGAAATTCGGCCTGCAGTCGACGGCCATCCGCGAAAACAAAACACCGATTGACATTCGAGCCACATTCAGAGAACGTCACTTCGGTTCCGACTCCCGATTGGGGAAATTGCACGGCACAATTTTTGCCTCCATTCCTTCCATTGATTTCGGGCGAATCGCCAATCGCATCAATTTGGATCACTTTTTACAAGATGGTCTCGGTCAGGCTCAGGTCTGGCTTGATTTTGACAACCTGAAACTGACCAAACTGACCGCTGACGTCTCTCTTGAAGATGTCAGCATGCGCTGGCAGCCCGACGATGATCCCATTCGTGTTGACAAACTGCAAGGACGTTTGATCGAAACACTTGAAGGTGATCAATTCACATTCAGCACCCAAGACCTAAGTATTAAACCGATCGGTCAAGATCCCTATTATCTGGGCAATGCCACCTTGCAGGGTACATGGAAAGACAGAAATCTCTCAGACGGTACGCTCTTCATTGAATCTTTTGATTTGGAAGCTCTCACAACAATCGGCCTGCAATTACCCATTCCTGAAGAAGCGCTCAATACCATCCGAGACATGCGCGCAAGAGGAACCATTGAGGGATTCCAAAGTTCATGGCAAGGGCAGATCAATGCACCCACCTCGTTTGAGTTTTCAGCTAGCTTTAACGGCGTTTCGGTTCAAGACCACATTGCCAGTCAAGAAGAAAATTACAACCGTTTGGGATTTTCCAATCTTTCTGGTTCGCTCACCGGCAGTAACAATGGCGGTACTCTGACGCTTAATTCCACAGATTGTTCACTGAGCTTTCCGGGCATTTTCTTTGAAAAAGACTTTCGTCTGGATACTCTGCAAATGCAGGCTTCTTGGAGCAGAAACCCCAAGTTGGAATTCAAAGTTGAAAATCTTCTTGTCTCCAACTCTGATGCCTCTGCTCAGGTTCACGGCGGGTGGTATGACACGGGAGACTTAGGCACGCTCGAAGTCAGAGGGGACCTTCATTACTTAAGAGCCTCTGCTGCTCACCGATTTATTCCGATCGTCGCCGGCGGCAAACCGACAAACGATTGGCTCAAAGCAGCGCTTCAAGGCGGCATTGCACAAAACGGTAAAGTGGATCTTTACGGACCGCTGCGTCAGTTCCCCTACGTCAATCAACAGGATAAAGGCTATATTTTCCGCATCAGCGGTGAAGCGCGAGACGTCAAACTCGATTACGTCCCGAGTCACCGCCGAGACCAAAACGGCGAGTGGATTCCCGGACAATGGCCCGTCATTGACCGAATCAACGGACAAATGGTCTTTGAAGGAATGTCTGTTTATATCCAAGCCGACAGTGCTCAATCGATGGGAGCCACGTTATCGGACGTGACAGCCGAAATTCCGAGTTACACGGCAGAAGGCCTACCTCTTTTAATCAAAGGTAAAAGTCAGGCTCCTTTGCTGGACATGGCTCAATGGGTCAATGAAAGTCCGGTTTCTGCGATGATCGGCAATCCCTTTATTGGCACCTCGGCAACCGGGGATGCCTCTTTGGATTTATCGCTGACCATCCCGATCACCGATCTTGCCAATACCAAGGTCAACGGTGTCGTCTCGCTTAGTGAAAACACCATCAAAATGGAAAATGTGCCTGAGCTGAGCGCTGCCCGCGGACAAGTCACATTTACAGAAAAAGGTGTCTGGGGGTCGGATTTAAGTGCGAATGTTTACGGCTGCCCGACAACCGGCCAAATCACTACGGATGAAAAAGGCAAAATCCGCATTGAGGCCTTCTCAGCCGCTGCTACCCCTGAAGCAGCCGCCAAAATCATTGAATCTCCGGCCATTGCTTCGCTTCTGACTCATACAGAAGGAACGGCTAAGGTCAATACCGTTGTTGAAATCGATCACGGAGTCAGAATTCATGTAACGAGTGATCTCGTCGGTCTTAAAGCCAATGCGCCCGCTCCCTTTAACAAATCATCCGAAGCCGCCTGGCCCTTGCGTTTTGACTTCGAACCTTGTCTGACTTCCGAGCGATGTGCATCCAAAATGAACTTCGCCCTGGCCGACGTATTGGGTCTGCAGTTGCACTATCGGGATACTGATAAGGGGCTCAAAGCCCAACGCGGTGTTTTATCCGTCGGCAAACGATTGGATCGTCAACCCCAAGTCGATGGGCTTGCACTTTATGTGCAGACACCCTCGCTTAAATGGGAAGATTGGGAAAATATTCTCAATCAGACCAATGACAAACTGTCAACCGATCCCAAGCGCGACATGAAAGAATTGAACCTGAACCGGACATACGTCAATATAGGGCGCTTGGGTTACCGGGGACTGAATTTTGACACCGTCCGAGTCGATGCTCAGGCCTATCCGTCAGGCGCCTGGAGCGGGGATATTTCAAGCACCCTGGCTAAAGCCAAATTTAATTACACGCCTCGGACTCACCAGTCGCATCCGCTCTTGACGGCCAATTTCGACTATCTGCATATTCCTCGACCGGAAATTGTCGATAAGGCCATGCAGGCTGCTCCGAAGGAAACTCAGTCATTGCCCTCTGTGGCATTGACCATCAATGATTTGCGCTACCAGGACTATGAATTAGGCTCGTTGAGTGTATGGGCTGAAAATGAAGGTAAGGGCCCCGCTACACTTTGGAAACTCAAAGATTTCACGCTCTCAAACGCTGAGGCAACGCTTTCTGCTAACGGTGTATGGGATGCCGGACATAGAAAAAATTCCCGTACACAACTGGAAGCCACGCTTGACGTAAGAGATCTGGGCGAACTTCTTGAACGCTTCAAATTGGCTCACGTCATCAACGACGGTAGCGGCCAGTTGCATACGAATTTAACCTGGAACGGTGCACCGGTGGATTTCAACACGGAAAGCCTGAACGGAACGGTTTCCACTACTTTAAATTCAGGACAAATTTTGCAGGTTGAACCGGGTGCCGGTCGTCTCTTATCTTTATTGTCTATGCAGACACTATTGAGACGACTGACCTTTGATTTCCGAGACGTGGTAGGACAGGGTTTTGTATTTGATAGCATTGTTTCCAACAACACGATCACAAACGGAGTGATGAAGTCCAATTCGTTTCGTCTCATCGGCCCTCAAGCCACCATCCTGGGAGAGGGAACAATCGATTGGAACAACATGACACAAAACAATAAAATCACTGTTTTACCCGATATCAGTTTAGGCGGGGCAAGCCTCGCTTTGGCCGTTGCCAATCCCATCTTAGGCGTCGGCAGTTTTATCGCTCAATTGGCTCTGCAGGCTCCGTTATCGAACCTACTGAGCACAGAGTATGAAATTACCGGTTCTCTGTACGAACCGGTCATCACGAAAGTAGGAGAAAAGACAGTCTCCGGCTCCTCTTCCCGAGCTCCTTAAAAAAGAAAGGAATTGTCATGCGAATTGCAGCTTGTCAAATGGTTTCAGGAACAAATATTCAAGCCAATCTGTCCACTGCGCGGGCACTCATTGATTCGGCGGCGCAAAGCGGTGCCGAACTTGTGGTGTTGCCGGAATATTTTGCCCTGATGCCCAAATCCGATCAGGAACTTTTGGACATGGCCGAAGACTTCGGAAAGGGCCCTGTGCAACAAGCGATGAGTGAAGCGGCCAAACAAGCTCAAATCTGGCTTGTGGCCGGTACCATCCCGCTTAAAGCCGATGACGACAAACACTTTATCGACGCCTGTATTGTCTACAATCCGAACGGCGAAGTGGCCTCCCGCTACGACAAAATTCACCTCTTTCAATTTGAGCGCGGTGAGGAGCGCTATCACGAAGGACAGACGACTCAAGCCGGCAAAGAAGTGAAGTCCGTTAACATTGAAACTTGGGAAGGCGTCTGGAAGGTGGGCCTTTCGGTTTGCTTTGACTTACGTTTCCCGGAACTGTTTCGCAAGCTCGATACACCGGACATCATTACGCTACCTGCGGCCTTTACGACCTTTACGGGCCGCGCCCATTGGGATGCATTACTGAGAGCACGTGCCATTGAAAACCAATGCTATGTGCTTGCCTGCGCTCAAGGCGGCGTGCACGAAAGCGGACGTCAAACATGGGGGCACAGCATTTTGATTGATCCGTGGGGTGCCACCGTTGCCGAGCTCACCCAAGGTGAAGGCGTCTTGCTTGCCGAAGTGTATGAAAATCGGATTAAACAAGCCCGAGATATTTTGCCGGCTCTCAAAAGCCGCACACTTTAATTAATGGCGGCTGACGTAACGATTCGCCTGCAATTGCATTATTATTGTTGTTTGTAACGAGTTCTTTTTTACAGTGGCACTATAAAACCGCTGTCCTATAAGGGGTTGAAATTTTGTTTCGATTAATGACTCCCATTGTGTTGCTCACGCGTCTTTTGGTGGGTGCCTATCCCCAATGGATCGGCAGCTCTCCGTCGGACAAGCAACGCATCTATTTTGCCAATCACACGAGCCATCTCGACACAATCGTTATCTGGTCTTCTTTACCCAAAGAGATGCGCTCGCACACGCGACCGGTTGCTGCCAAAGACTATTGGGTCAAGGGAGCCATCCGACGCAGAATCGCTATTGAAGAATTAAATGTGGTGTTGGTGGATCGCCGTCGCTCCGAGCACGCCGATCCTCTTGAGCCTCTGCGCGACTGCCTGCGAGAGGGTTCATCGATGATTATTTTCCCGGAAGGCACTCGTCGACCTCAGGCCATTCCGAGTGAATTCAAAAGCGGTATCTGGCGTTTGGCCAGAGAGTTCCCCAATGTGGAACTAATCCCGGTTTATATTGAAAACCTCTACCGCGCCATGCCTAAGGGAGCGTTGATTCCTGTGCCCACGGTCTGCTCCATCCGTTTCGGTGCCCCCCTGCCGTTTAGCCCTGACGATCCGAAGGAAGAGTTCCTCACGAGAGCCAGAGAAGCGGTGATCAAACTTTCGGAGGCGTAGCATGCGGTTAGGTATTACATTACAAGAAACGTATTCGCTCATCCTGACGGTATTGGTTTTGTTAGCCGCCTTCGGGACGAGCTATTGCCAATGGGCGATCCGTAAAACCACCTTGCCTGAACAGATCGAACGCATCCGTGTGGTCAATTCTCGCGTAAAAATGGGATGGTGGCTCATTGTCGTCTTTACGTTGGCCTTCTGGGCCGGCCAAGGCGTTTTGTTGGTCGTTTTCGCACTCGTGAGCTTTTTCACGTTCCGAGAATTTGTGGCCTTGACTCCGACCAAAGTGTCCGATCACTGGGCACTTGTTGTGTCTTTCTACATCGTCATCCCGCTGCAGTACGTGCTCATTTGGCTTGATCGATACTGGCTTTTCACCGTTTTTATTCCGGTGTACCTCTTCCTGCTGTTGCCTGTATTGATGTCTCTCAGACCTGATAACGATCGTTTTCTTGAACGCGTTGCCAAGGTTCAATGGGGCCTGATGTTGAGCGTGTACTGTATCAGCCACGCTCCGGCCTTAATGAATTTTGATATCACCCGATTCGGTTCGAGCCCGTCTTTGCTTTTGCTTTTTTACCTGCTCATCGTTTTCTTAGGCGATCTTTTTGTGGTGATGGCCAGTTCCTACTTCGGAGGCAAGACCCTCAGAGACAATCCTCATAAAACCATCAAAGGCATGATGATAGGCGGAGCCATCACCATTTTGGTGGGTTACGCCCTTTTCTGGATGACGCCTTTCAGAACATGGCAAGCTCTCGTCATGGCCGTGGTGATTGTCGTCACGGGCACTGTGGGCGATATCGTCATCGCCTCTGTGAAGCGCTCGTTGGGCAGCCGCTTTATGGACGGAGATAAATACCTTGGCCGAGGCAATCTGGAGCGCCTGGCACCCCTGATGTTCTCAGCCCCGATCTACTATCACATTACTCAGGCCTACTTCTCTGCCATTTGGTAATTTCTTCCGAGGCTCCTCGATCAGGAGCCTCTCTTTTTCTTTCCAAAACAGAATTCTTTCCTTTCCGGAACGATGTTTTTTGGCATCTTTCTCTAATACCCTCTTTAGGGGTATTAATACCTCTAAAGAGGGTTTAATTAGCAAAAATACAGCTTATTTATTGAAATATTTATACTTTTGTTAGATCTAAATCAAGTTTTGAGGGTCTTATTCAGAATTTTTTAGGCATACACTGAATCTCACCTTCTTTTATTTCGGAGATCCGATATGTACGACCCCAAATCCAAAGTCGCCACAGAATTTATCAACCACG
>ERZ827186.698-NODE-698-length-35304-cov-4.409402_pt1 | contig 35304 bp, 32 predicted proteins | sample MGYA00519918_ERZ827186 | MGnify/ENA primary metagenome ERZ827186 (study PRJEB31778, sample SAMEA3449275) | human gut metagenome | biome: human gut; feature: human-associated habitat; material: faeces | place: United Kingdom | collected 2010/2012 ...
CGCTCGTCGATAACCAGCGCCAGCCGAAGATCCTCTCCCTGCGCCACATTCTCGACGAGTATCTGACGTTCCAGGAAGAGGTCATCACGCGCCGCACGAAGTACGATCTCCGCAAGGCGCGCGAGCGCGCCCATCTGCTCGAAGGACTGCTCATCGCGCAGGACAACATCGACGAGGTCATCCATATCATCCGCACGAGCTACGATAACGCCAAGGAAAACCTCATGGCGCGCTTCGGGCTGGACGATGTGCAGGCGCAGGCCATTCTCGACATGCGTCTGAAGGCGCTGCAGGGACTGGACCGCGAGAAACTGCAGAATGAATATGACGAGCTGGAAAAGAAGATCGCGTATCTCGTCTCCCTGCTCGAGGATCCCGAAAAGCTCAAGGGCGTTCTGAAGGACGAGCTTCTCGCCATTGCCGACAAGTACGGCGACGACCGCAAGACCGAAATTCAGGATGTGGAAGACGAGATCGACATGGAAGATCTCATCGCCGAGGAAGAGTGCGTCTTCACGCTTTCGCACAACGGCTACATCAAGCGTACCCCCGCCGCCGAGTACCGCGCGCAGAGCCGCGGCGGAAAGGGCGTGCGCGGCATGGCCACGCGCGAGGAGGACTATGTGGAGAGCGTATTCACCGCCTCGACGCACGATTTTCTTCTCTTCTTCTCGAGCCGCGGGCAGGTGTACGTCCGCAAGGGCTACCAGATCCCCGAGGCCGGGCGCAGCGCGCGCGGCACGAACATCGTCAACATCCTGCCTCTCGAGCCGGAGGAGAAGATCTCCGCGATGCTCCGCGGCAAGGGCCTGCAGGAGGACGATTTCATCATGTTCTTCACGAAGAACGGCGTCACGAAGCGCATGTCGCAGCTCGAGCTGCGCAATGTCCGCAAAAACGGCATCCGCGCGCTCGACATCCGCGAGGGCGACGAGCTCGTACAGGCGCTCACGACGCACGGCAGCGAGAAGCTGCTCGTCGTAACGCGCGGCGGCATGGCCATCCGGTTCGACGAAAACGACGTCCGTCCGATGGGCCGCACGGCCGCCGGTGTGCGCGCCATCCGTCTCAAGGACGGCGACGAGGTCGTCGCGGCGGTACGCGCCACGGACGAGGACGCGGCGGTGCTCACCGTTACCGAGAACGGCTACGGCAAGCGCACCCGCATCGGCGAATACAGCGTGCAGAACCGCGGCGGTCAGGGTCTCAAGACCTACCAGATCACGCAGAAAACCGGCGAGATCGTCGGCGCGAAGAAGGTCACCGGCGAGGAGGATATCCTGCTCGTATCGGACGACGGCACGATCATCCGCATGGAGGCCGGCGGCATCTCGCTTCTCGGCCGCGCCACGCAGGGTGTGCGGCTCATGCGCCCGGCGGAGGGCGCGCACGTCGTCGCCATGGCGCGCACCGAGCGCGAAGCAAGCGAGGAAGAGACCGCCGAACCGGGCGAGAGCGCGGTAGAGATCACGGAGGAATAAATGGAAGCTCGTTCTCTTTTTATCATCGCCGTGCTGATCCTTGCGGCGCTGGTAAAAGCTTCGGTCAAAAATACCGCGCGCCGGGGCGGTAAAACGACCGGAAAACCGATCGGAAAGAACGGCGAGCGGATGGCGCAGGCGAAGGACGCGCCGCAGCGCAGCGTTCCTCCGCGGCGGTCTATGCCGCCGCCGGATATGCCGGACGCGGCGTGCGTCGTATGCGACAATACCGGCGAGGATCACTTTGCCCACGACAAGGCGCAGCGCATCGCGCAGCTCGACACGTTTCTCAAAAACGGCATCATCGACAAGGCGGAGTACCGCACGCTGCGCGAGCGCTACGAGCGCGGACTATAAGACATAAGAGAGAAAACCATTCAAACCATTCAGGGAGAAATATGAAGAATATCATTTTGTATACCGACGGGGCATGCTCCGGCAATCCCGGCCCCGGCGGCTGGGCGTCCATCCTGCGCTACGGAGACAGCATCAAGGAGCTCTCCGGCGGCGAAAAGGACACGACGAACAACCGCATGGAGCTCACGGGCGTCATCGAAGGGCTCAAGGCGCTCAAAGAGCCGTGCGCCGTGGAGCTTTATTCCGACAGTCAGTATATCGTGAACGCCTTGAATAACGGGTGGCTGCGCGACTGGAAAAAGCGCGGCTGGAAGCGGCGCGACGGCGAGCTCAAAAACGCCGAGATGTGGCAGGAGCTGGACGGGCTTCTGCAGAAGCACCGCGTCACCGCCGTGTGGGTGCGCGGCCATGCCGACAACGAGTGGAACAACCGCTGCGACGCGCTCGCCGTCGCGGAGCGCGAAAAGCTCGCGTGAAGGCCGTGAAAAAAAAGAAAGACTTTACCCGGGGCAGTGTGCGGGTATTCTTTTCCTACTATACCCCGCACCGGAAGCTGCTGCTGCTCGATCTCGTGATGGCGGTCTTTGCGGTAGCGGCGGAGCTGGTGTTCCCGTACGCCACGCGCTACGCGCTCAACCGCCTGCTGCCGAACGGCCTCTACAAAGCCTTTTTCCTGCTGATGGCGGGACTTCTCGGCGCGTATCTGCTGCGCGCTCTCGCGCAGTATATCGTGACCGTGTACGGCCATGAGCTCGGCGTGCGCGTCGAGGCGGACATGCGCGAGGACATTTTTGCCAAGGTGCAGACGCTCTCGTTCGCCTTTTTCGATAAGCACCGCACCGGCAAGCTCATGTCCCGCATGACGACCGACCTTTTCGACATCACCGAGCTTGCCCACCACGGCCCGGAGACCGTGATCCAGGCCTCGCTCACGATCGCCGGGGCGATCGTCATCCTTGCCACGATCCGCTGGGAGCTGGCGCTGATATTGTTTCTTCTGCTGCCGGTGCTGCTCGCGGTCGTGATGCGGCTGCGGCTGCGGCTCCGGGCGCGCAGTCTGGACGTGAAGCGCGAGACCGCCGAGATCAACACCGCTGTGGAGGCGGGCGTTTCCGGCATCCGCACCGTCAAGGCGTTTGCCAACGAGCAGGACGCCATGGACAAGTTCCGCACGTCCAACGAGAAATTCAAAAAGGTCAAAAAAAGCTATTACCGCATTTTCGGCGTGTTCAACGCCTCGACCGAGTTTGCCATGGCGCTCATGCAGCTCGTAACGCTCGCCGCCGGCGATGTTTTCATTATGCAGGGGAAAATGGACGCGGTCGATCTCATCACGTTTTCGCTGTACGTTTCGGTGTTCATGGCGCCGATCCGGAAGCTTACGCAGTTCGTTGAGCAGTTCCAGAAGGGAAGCTCCGGCTTCCTGCGGTTTCTGGAGATCATGCGCGCCGAGCCGGACGTGAAGGACGCGCCGGACGCGAAGGAGCTTGAAAACGTAAAAGGCGGCGTGGAGTACAGGGACGTGTCGTTCCACTATCAGAACGGCGAAGAGGTGCTGCGCCATGTGGATCTCACGATCGCGCCGGGCGAAACGCTCGCGCTCGTGGGCCCGTCGGGAAGCGGCAAGACGACGCTCTCTCAGCTTCTGCCGCGGTTTTACGACGTGACCGGCGGCGCGGTTTTCGTAGACGGGCAGGACGTGCGGAAGGTGACGCAGGCCTCGCTCCACCGGTACATCGGCATCATACAGCAGGACGTGTTCCTCTTTGCCGACACCGTGCGCGAGAACATCCGCTACGGCCGCCCCGGTGCGACGGACGAGGAGGTCGCGCAGGCGGCGATCCTCGCGTCCATCCACGAGGAAATCCTGGAAATGCCGAACGGGTACGATACGTTCGTCGGCGAGCGCGGCGCGATGCTCTCCGGCGGGCAGAAGCAGCGCATCGCCATTGCGCGCGTGTTTCTGAAAAACCCGCCGATCCTCGTGCTTGACGAGGCGACGAGCGCGCTCGACAGCGTGACCGAGGCCGCGATCCAGGCATCGCTTGAAAAGCTCAGCCGCGGGCGCACGACGATCGTCGTGGCGCACCGGCTTGCCACGGTCCGCGGCGCGGATCACATCGCCGTCATCGACAAAGAAGGCGTGAGCGAGTACGGCACGCATCAGGAGCTCATGGAGAAAAACGGGCTCTACGCCGCGCTCTGGAATACACAGAAACTGTCGTGAAAATGAGGGCGGAGCAGAGCCCCGCCCCTACGGATTGCTTAAAAAAATCCCTGTGGTGGCGGGGCTCTGCTCCGCCATAAACTCCGCACTTGCAAAAGTTATACCGTCCGCCTATAATACAGGGCAGATGATCCGGGAGGAATGAACTATGAAACGAACGAAGATCAAAGAGCTGTGGACAAACGCCGCCGCGTTTGACGGAGCGCACATCACCGTCTGCGGCTGGGCGCGCACGATCCGCGATATGAAGAATTTCGGCTTCCTCGAGCTGAACGACGGCAGCGCCTTCAAGGGAGTGCAGGTCGTTCTCGAGCGTGAGAAGGTCGCCAATTACGACGAGATCGTCCGCCAGAACGTCGGCGCGGCGTTCATTGCCGAGGGCACGCTCGTCCTCACGCCGGACGCTCCCCAGCCGTTCGAGCTCAAGGCGGAGACCGTCACGGTCGAGGGCGTTTCCTCGCCGGACTACCCGCTGCAGAAAAAGCGCCACAGCGTCGAGTATCTGCGCACGATCCAGCATCTCCGGCCGCGTACGAATCTTTTCTCCGCGGCGTTCCGCGTGCGCAGCGTTGCCGCCGCCGCCGTGCATGAGTTTTTCCAGAGCCGCGGCTTTGTGTACGTGAATACCCCCATCATCACCGGCTCTGACTGCGAGGGCGCCGGCGAGATGTTCCAGGTCACCACGCTCGATATCGATAACCCGCCGCGCACGCCGGACGGAAAGGTCGATTACTCCAAGGACTTCTTCGGCAAGCGCACGAGCCTCACGGTCTCCGGCCAGCTCAACGCCGAAAACTTCGCCATGGCGTTCGGCGACGTGTACACCTTCGGGCCGACGTTCCGCGCCGAGAACTCCAACACCCAGCGCCACGCCGCCGAGTTCTGGATGATCGAGCCGGAAATGGCGTTCTGCGATCTGGACGGCGATCTTGTTGTCATGGAAGAAATGGTGAAGTACATCATCTCCACCGTGCTCGAAAAGTGCCCGCAGGAGATGGATTTCTTCACGAAATTCGTCGATAAGAGCCTGCGCGAGCGGCTCGAGCACGTGCGCGACAGCGCCTTCGGCCGCGTCACCTATACCGAGGCCGTCGAGCTTCTGCAGAAGTCCGGCAAGGAATTTGACTACCCCGTTTCCTGGGGCGTCGATCTCCAGACCGAGCACGAGCGCTATCTCACCGAGGAAATTTTCAGGAAGCCTCTCTTCGTTACGGATTACCCGAAGGAGATCAAGGCGTTCTACATGCGTCTGAACGACGACGGAAAGACCGTCGCCGCGGCGGACTGCCTGGTACCCGGCATCGGCGAGATCATCGGCGGCTCGCAGCGCGAGGAGCGGCTCGACCTGCTCACCGCGCGCATGGCCGAGCTCGGCCTCAACGAGGAGGATTACTGGTGGTATCTCGATCTGCGCCGCTACGGTTCCTGCCGTCACGCGGGCTTCGGTCTCGGCTTTGAGCGCATGGTCATGTATCTGACCGGCATTTCCAACATCCGCGATGTGGAGCTGCATCCGCGTACCGTCGGCAACGCCGATTTCTAATGAAAAGGATAAACCCCTCCGTCACGGCTATGCCGTGCCACCTCCCCTGTTAGGGGAGGCAAGTTAGTCATTTGCAAACTATCTTGGCCCCCCTAACAGGGGGGCTGGCAGCCGCAAGGCTGACGGAGGGGTTTCTTGTAAAAAAAACAAAACCATAAGGGGGACACAACATGAAGTACAACATTCAAGGCGAGCCGATGCCCGTTGTCATCTGCCATCTGGAAGCGGGCGAGAGCATGATCACCGAGCGCGGCTCCATGGTGTGGATGAGCGCCAACATGCGCATGGAAACGAAAGCCGGCGGTCTCGGCAAGGCGCTCGGCCGGATGTTCGGCGGCGAGAGCCTTTTCCAGAACACCTATACCGCCGAGGGCGGCCCCGGCATGATCGCCTTTGCCTCCAGCTTCCCGGGCGCGATCCGCGCCGTGGAGATCACGCCGAATATGCCCGTTATCGCGCAGAAGAGCGCGTTTCTCGCCGCGACGCCCGGCGTGGAGCTCTCCATCCACTTCCAGAAAAAAGTCGGCGCCGGTTTCTTCGGCGGCGAGGGCTTCATCATGCAGAAGCTCTCCGGCCACGGCATGGCGTTTCTGGAGATCGACGGCTCGGCGGTCGAGTATACGCTCGCGCCGGGACAGCAGATCATTGTGGACACCGGCAATCTCGCCATGGTGGACGCCACGTGCCAGATCGATATCCAGACCGTCCGCGGCGCGAAGAACGTCCTCTTCGGCGGCGAGGGCCTTTTCAACACCGTCGTCACCGGTCCGGGGCGCGTCGTATTGCAGACGATGGCGCTGCCCGCCTTCGCGAGCGCGCTCATCCCGTATCTGCCGGCGAAGTCGGACTGACGCTCACACAGCAAAATGGATAGAAAGCGGCGGGAGAAAAACGCCGCCTTCTATCCAGAATGGATATTTTTTCAAAGGTACTTGAATTTTTCACAAACTAAGAATAGTATAGGCGGACACGGAGAAAATTTACGGATTTTTTTCGTGTTCTTTCTTCTGTTATATACGTCGGATTTTATATGTTGTTTGTGCCGAGGTGGGTAAATGAAAAAAAGATATGAGATCAATATGACAAAAGGGCCGCTCCTGCCGGAGCTTCTGCAGTTTATCCTGCCGCTGATGCTCTCGTCCATGCTGCAGATCGCGTTCAACGCCGCCGACCTCATCGTCGTCGGCCGGTTCGGACGGCCGCACTCCATGGCGGCGGTCGGCGCGAACGGCGCGATGATCAATCTGATCATCAATGTGCTCATGGGTCTTGCCACGGGCGGCGGCGTGCTCTGCGCGCGGTATTACGGCGCGAACCAGACCGACAAGCTGCACCGCACCGTGTCCACAACGCTCATCACCGGCGTGATCGGCGGCGTGATCACCGGCGCTCTCGGACTTGCGCTCACGGTGCCGCTGCTGCGGCTCGTCGGCAGCCCGGACGAGGTGCTGCCGCTCGCCACGGTGTATCTTCGGATCTACTTCCTCGGCCTGCCGGTCATGGCGCTTTATAACTTTTCCGCCGCAGCGCTGCGCGCGCTCGGCAACACGCGCCAGCCGCTCATCTATCTCGCCATCGCCGGCGTGCTGAACGTTATTATGAATCTCTTTTTCGTTATCGTCGTCGGCATTGACGTTGCGGGCGTTGCCATTGCCACGGTGCTCAGCCAGTGCGTTTCCGGCTTCCTCACGGTGCGCTGCCTGCTGACATCGCAGGAGCTGCACGTTAAAGAGCTGCATTTCTCCGGCCACATTTTCAAAAAAATGATGAACATCGGCATCCCCGCCGGTATCCAGGGCTCGCTCTTCTCGATCTCCAACTTTATTATTCAGGCTTCGGTCAACTCGTTCGGCGCGGCGGTCATCGCCGGCAACAGCGCGTGCGTGAGCGTCGAGGGGCTGCTCTACTGCCCGTCGGACGCCGTAATGCAGGCCGCCACCACCGCCGTGAGCCCGAACGTCGGCGCGCAGGAGTATGAGCGCTCGCGCTCCGTCGCCCGGTGGTCGATGGTCCTTGTTGTGGTCCTGACCGGCATACTGACGGTGCCGGCGGTCGTATTCCGGCGGCAGGTGCTGGGGCTCTATACTTCGAGCGGGGCGGAGCTGGAGGCGGCGTTCACCCGTATGATGATCGTCTGCGTAACGTATTCGCTCGACGGCACGATGGCGGCCATGTCCGGCGTGAACCGCGGTCTCGGGTACAGCATGCTCTCCGCGGCGGTGACGTTCGTCGGCGCGTGCGTGTTCCGCATCATCTGGGTATATACGGTATTTGCGAGCGTCGGCACGCTCGAGAGCCTGTATGTGTCCTATCCGATCTCCTGGATCCTCTCCACGGCCGCGCACATCGTGTGCTACTACATCATCCGCAAAAAGCCGTTCAAGGCGACGCTCGAAGCAAAAGCCGCCGCGGCTTGATCCCTTCATCTTCTCAAAGAAAAGACCGGCGCCTCCCGTTTTTCGGGAGGCGCCGGTTTTGCGTGTCTTACATTATCAGGCCGCGGGGAGGGGCATGGTGGTGATGCCGGGGACCTCGCCGGTGGCGGCGTCCACGTAGCAGTCGTACTGCAGCCAGTCGCTGGTGAAGCGGACTTCGTAATAGCCGTTATCCAGCGTGATCTCTTCGTCGGTGATCTCGTTGGTGTTTACACCCGCACTGCGGGCGGCCTCGCTCAGCGCGACGGCGGCGGTCAGATTCAGTTCATAAATGTTGTTCTTCATACGATAAAACTCCTTTGCAAATTCTCCCTTGTCGGCGGGACATGGGGTTTCTTTCATCTTGGCTGTAGTTTACAAAGGAATTCTAAGAAAAATATTAAAAGAACAAAAAGAAAAAATTTTTTCTACTTTTTGACCGGCGGCAGAACGATGCGGAAGTCGCAGCCCTTTCCCGGCTCGCTGACGACCTCGGCGCGGGCATGATGCACGAGCGCGATCTCCCGCACGAGCGAGAGCCCCAGACCCGTGCCGCCCTCGGCACGGGAGGTGTCGCATCGGTAAAACCGCTGCCAGATCTTTTCCTGCTCGGCCTTGGGGATGCCGGGGCCGTCGTCCTTCACGGAGATCACGGCGCAGCCGTTTTCCCGACAGAGCGAGACGCGGATGTTTCCGCCTTCGCGCCCGTATTTATACGCGTTCTGCATCAGGTTGAACATTGCCCGCGAGAGGAGCGAGGGGTTGTACGCGGCCGCAACGCCGGGCTCAATATCGGTCTCGAGCGTCATGCCGCGCTCGTCCGCGGGGACGAACTCGTCGCAGCAGGCGTCTACAAAGCCGGAGAGATCGCACACGCGCAGCGGGTATTTTTCCGTGCCCTGCTGGATGCGCGTGAGCGAGAGCAGCTGCTCGATGAGCGTATTCATCTTGTTGCCCTGCTGCTCGATGACGTTGATGGAGGCGAGAAAGTCCTCCTTCGTTTCCGCCTTGCGCCTGGCGCGGTCACACTCGGCGAGGATCACCGCCACGGGCGTGCGCAGCTCGTGCGACGCGTCGGCGGTGAACTGCTTTTTGGAGAGGAACGACGTTTCCAGCCGCGCGAACATACCGTCGAACGTGCGGGCGAGCCGCCGCATCTCGCGCGGGCCGCGCCGGAGATCAAGCCGGGCGGAGAGATCGTCGCCGTCGGAAATGCTGCCCGCGGCTTCGGTGATGCGCTCGAGCGGGAGGAACGAATCCCGCGCGATGAGCCAGCCGCCGCCGATCGAGAGCAGAAGCAGCACCGGCAGCAGCGACCATGTGAGCGGCAGTATGACGCGCCCCGGCCCCGCCGCGGCGTCCGCGGAAATGACGCCGCGCACCCAGAGCCCCGTGATCGTCATATCGACATAGGAATCGTATACGAGCCAGTCCTTCCCGTCCGCGGAGTAGGGGCGCACCGCGCCCGTCTGAAGCGGCAGCGCGACCGCCTCCGCAAACGGCATGGCGCCGCGGAGATACGTCCCCCCGGCGTCATAGTAGGTGCAGTACACCCCGTGCTTGTATTCCTTCATATCGTCCCAGTCGAACGTGCCGTTATCGAACTCAATATCGTCGGCGCGCCTGGAGACTTCCTTGACGACCTGCGATGTCGGGTTCGCGATCACCGAGCCGTTCATTACCAGCACGAACGTGAGCGTAACGCCCGCGAGCAGAAGCATCATCAGCGTGAACCAGAGCACCATCCGCCACTTTGCCGACATATTCAATCCTCCCGCAGCACCCAGCCCGTGCCCCACACGGTATGAATGAGTTTTTTGGAAAACCCGGTGTCGATCTTTTTGCGCAGGTAGCCGACGTATACGTCCACGACGTTCGTGCCGCCCTCATAGTCGTAGTTCCAGAGATTGTTCTCGATGCGCTCGCGCGAGAGCACGACGCCCTTGTTCCGGATCATGTATTCAAGCAGGGCGTATTCGCGGCTTGTCAGCTCAATGACGCGCCCGGCGCGGACGACCGTGTGCGCGCTCACGTCCACGGAGAGATCGGCGATCGTATAAACGTTCGTGCGCGTGTCGGTATACTTGCGCGCCATCACGCGCACCACCGCGAGCAGCTCCTGCATGTGGAACGGCTTTACAAGATAGTAATCCGCGCCGGTCTCCAGTCCCTCGACCTTGTCCTCGACGCTGTCGCGGGACGTGAGGAACAGCACGGGCGTCGTGCTGCCGCTCTCGCGCAGCTTACGCACGAGCGTCAGCCCGTCCATGCGGGGCATCATAATGTCGAGCACGAGCACGTCGTATTCCGCGCACGCAAGCGCGTCCCACGCCTCCTGCCCGTCAAAGCATGGATCGACGCTGTACCCCTCGTCGGTCAGCGCCTCGGTAAGAATGCGGTTGAGATTTCTCTCATCCTCCGCCACAAGAATTCGCATGACAGTTCACCTCGGAGCATAGTGTACCGGAAAAAAGTAAGAAAAGTCTTAAATCCCGGCGAGAACCTGCTCCGTTCATAAAAATTGGTCAGTCTTCGGCGGACGCGCTTTCGCCGTCCATGCTGCAAAGCTTGGAAAGCTCTGCCTTCATAATGGTATTTCCAATGTCGTTGATGCTGTTGATGTGCAGAAGATGCTGCCGCATGCTCGCCTTGGATTTTTCCACGTCGTGTTCGCACAGCGCAAGGTAGATATTCTGATGATCGGCGTGCGAGAGAGCACGTACTTCACGGAACGTGTTGGAAAAGCTGCGGCTCACAGCTGTCCACATGCTTACCGTCTGCATCAGAAGCCGAAGCGCCCGGTTTCCGGAGGCGGAGTAAATGATGCGGTGCAGAGCGCTGTCCGCTTCGGCAAAGCCGTCCGGATCATCGATGCTGACGGTCGTGAGAAGCTCGTGGATCGCGGCAAGCTGCTCGTCCGTTATGTTCTTCGCCGCAAGACCGCAGCATTCCACCTCAAGGATCATGCGCGTTTCCATGACCTCGGCCAGGGAAATCTGCCCCGATTTCATAAAAAGCTGGAAACAGTCGAGCGGAGTTCCGTCGTTGAGATCGGTAACGAACATGCCGCCCTGCTGACGGATCTCAATGATGTTCAGCATGCTGAGTACCCGCGCCGCTTCGCGCACAACGGGCCGTCCCACCGAAAACATTTCCGAGAATGCCCGCTCGGAGGGCAGCCGGTCGCCCGGCTGCAAATTATTTTCTTTAATGTATCGCAGGATCAGGTCGATCGTCTTTTCTGCCTTGAGTTGTTTTTCTGCTTTCGTGTTTTTCATAATTCGTCCCCATCCCGTTATTTTCTGATACCAAAATGACGCAGCGGCGATCTTCCGGAAAAGCCGCCCAGGATCTGCTCGAATGTCCCCACGGAAAAAGCGTAAGAAGGAAACGCCGCATTCCAGCTCTCGCACACGCCTTCCGCCAAAGGCTCGCTTATGCCGAGACCAAGATGGTTAATTAGAGGAACAAAATAAAATGTCAGGGTTTTTTTGTCCGCCGACAAAAGAGCCCGTTTTTCTTTTTCCGAGGCAGAGGAATCATACGATGCCTTCAAATCAAATATCAGCCGCCGACAAACGGCGTCGATCACCGGCCCGACTCCCTGCTCCGCCGCCAGTGCGTCCAGCGGCAGAAGCACGTCACGGCAGGCGTCGGCATACTCACGGAAGCCTCGCGCATAATCAAATTCGTTGAATGTGCGGGAAATGTCTCGGTGCCTAATAATGCAATTGGAAATACCAATTGCCAAATTCTCCGCGCCGGTTCCGCCGGGGACCGGCGGAGGAGACGCATCTTCCGGTGAGGCAGGCTGTTCTTCCGGCGGCTGCGCGCCGTACCTTCGGGCAGAGGTATACAGAAGGATCACGCCGAAAACAGCAAAAAGGCCGGAAAAAATGTAGGAATACAGGGAAACCCCGTCGGGAAACTGACCGTTTATTGTGCGGACCAGTAAAGATCCGGCGCTGTACAGAAGATAAATCCCCGCCGCGAAGCGGAGAACCAGATTGGTACGCGAAACCCGGACGTTTTTCATGGCGGCAGAGCAGCTCCTGTCAATTATTTCTATATATCGAAAGCATACCACGGAAAAACGGCTTTTTCAAGACAAACCTGCAATGTGGTCATGTAGTCATATAATAAAGCAAAGGAAAGAGATTGGTTAGTCCAATTGTGCAAAACGCATAAAACGGTTTGGAAGATGTCCCAATTGACAAACATAAATTGGGACGATATCATTCTAATTGGAATTACCAATTGCATGATTTGCGATATTTGACGCAATGTCGACCAGTAAGGGGGCGTATCAGGACCATGTATCCTTTTCAATTGTACCGTCCGTCAACACTGCGGGAAGCGCTGGAACTGTATAACGAATATCCGGGCAGCTGTATTCTCGCTGGCGGAACGGATGCGATGATCTCGTTCCGGGCCGGAAAACGCGCGGAGGCGAGGGTGATCGATATTCTGCTCCCGGAGCTGACCGGCATAAAGGAAACGGAAGGGGCTTTTGAGATCGGCGCATGCACCGCGCTTTATGCCGTAGCGGAGTTTTTCCGCACACAGCCGCAGCCGTACCGCGTGATGCAGGAAACGGCGGAAAGCGTCGGAGCATGTCAGACGCGCCATATCGCCACGATCGGCGGAAACATCTGCACGGGGAACGCAAGCGCGGATATGGCTACGGCGCTTCTTGTGCTGGATGCCGTGCTGACGGCGGCGTCTGTGCACGGAAGCCGGGAGATCCCCATAGACCGGTTTTTTATCCGCAACCGGCAGACGGCGCTGCAGCTGGGAGAGATCCTTACCTCGATCCGCATTCCGAAACGAAAGAACACCGCCTGCGGCGCGGCGTTTATGAAGCTCGGGAAACGGCGGGGCCACGTGATCGCAACGCTGAATACCGCCGCGCTCATCGGCACCGACCCCGCCGGGACGATCTGCGAGGTCCGCCTGGCGGCCGGAACGCTTGCACCGACGCCGGTCCGGCTGTACGAAAGCGAAAAGATCCTCCTTGGCGCAGGGGCAACGCCCGAAGAAATGGAGCCGGTGCTCCGACGCGTTGAGGAAAAGCTCCTCACGGAGATCCAGCCGCGAAACTCGCTCCGCGCATCGAGGGAATACCGCGAGAGCACGGCGCCCGTTGCGCTTACAAGAACGATCCGCAGAGCATGCGGCCGGGAGGAAACGCTGTGAAGATAGCCTTTTGCCTAAATGGGGAAAACCGCACGGAGGAAGTGGCCGGCGGCGAAATGCTCATCGATCTTCTGCGCGACCGGCTGCACGTTCGTTCGGTGAAGCGCGGGTGCGAAAATGCGGAATGCGGCGCGTGCACCGTTCTGGTGAACGGATTGGCCGTCAACGCCTGCATCTATCTGGCGGCGCGTATCGACGGGAAAACGGTCACGACGCTTGAAGGCGTGGGCGGGCCGGAAAGCCTGCATCCGATACAGCAGGCCTTTATTGAGCACGGAGCAGTGCAGTGCGGTTTCTGCGGCTCGGGGATGATCCTGTCGGCGCTTTCGCTGCTGCGGCAGAATCCGGCGCCGACGGAACACGAGATCCGGGAAGGGATCGCCGGGAATCTGTGCCGCTGTTCGGGGTACACGAAGATCGTGGAAGCCGTTGCGGATGCAGCGGAGCGGATGCGCGGAGGGGACGGAGAATGAAGTCCTATAACACGATAGGGAAGAGCATCCCCCGTCTGGATGCGCCGCTGCAGGTCACGGGGCGGCTGGTATACGGTGAGGACATGTACCGGCCCAATATGCTGTACGCGGCGGCAAAATACAGCGATCATATGCACGCAAAAATTTTGCGCATCGATACGGCAAAGGCGGAGAAAATGCCGGGCGTCCGCGCGGTGATCACGCACCGCGATGTTCCGGTGAACCGAAACGGCAGCGGGATCTACGGCGTTTTTGACCAGCCGGTGCTGGCGGACACGAAGGTCTGCTACCGGGGCGACGCGATCGCCGTTGTCGCCGCCGAGACGAAGGAACAGGCGCGCGCCGCCGCAGAAGCGGTATGCGTGGAGTATGAACCGCTCAAAGCGGTGTTTACCGTGGAGGAAGCACTGGCGCCCGGCGCGCCGGTTCTGCATCCCGAGTGGTTTGAGAGCAACCTGTCCCATCACCAGAAGATCCGCTTCGGCGATACGTCGGAGCATATGTTTGACGGCTGTGATCTTGTTCTGGAAAACACCTTCACGACGCAGAAGGTCGATCATGCGCCCATCGAGCCGCATGTCGCGCTGGCCGAGATCGAGCCGGACGGGCAGATCGTTATTACCACATCGACGTCGCGCCCGTTCAATTATATCGGCGTACTGACGAACATTCTGCAGATGCCGGCGACGATGCTCCGCATCCGCTCCGCGGCGGTGGGCGGCGCCTTCGGCGGAAAGAACGAGGTAACGCTCGAACCGTGGGTGGCACTGCTGGCGAAAAAAACCGGACGGCCGGTGAAAATGGTGTTCAGCCGCGAAGAGGACCTGAACACCTCTACCGTCCGCCACAGCTATAAAATGACGTATAGAACCGGCGTTACGCGCGAAGGGCGGATCCTTGCCAACGCCGTGACGATCTGGGCCGATTCCGGGGCCTATCTGGGCCTTGGCAGCTCGACGATGCTCAAGGCGATCGTTCACGCCTGCGGACCGTATGCCATTGCCAACGTCCGGGCGGACGCCTATCTGGTGTACACCAACACACTGATCGGAAGCTCCATGCGCGGCATGGGCGTGCCGCAGGTGTGCTTCGCGCTGGAAAGCCAGCTGGACGCGCTGGCGTACCGGCTGGGTATGGAGCCGGAGGAGCTGCGGCGCCGGAATCTCTTTTCCGATACGGGACATCTGCCGAACGGACAGGTCATTCCCAGCAGCGCGGCACGCGCGACCTATGAGCGCGCCTGGGAACTGTTCCGGGACGAGAGCATTTGGGGGAAACAGCGATGAAAAAACGCGGAATTGGATCAGCCTGCGTGATCTACCCCATGGATCCCGCCAATAAGTCCAGCGCTACGGCCGTGTTTGTGAAGATCTATCATGACGGCTCCGCTGTTGTATACAGCGGAGCGACAGACCTTGGACAGGGCTCGAATACGGTGCTTTTGCAGATCGCCTCGGAAACGACGGGGATCGACCTGTCCCGGCTGCGCATCATCACGTCCGATACGGAACTCACGCCCTATGACGAGGGCACCGGCGCCTCCCGCGCGACATATATCGTAGGAAACGCCGTCCACCGCGCGTGCGAGGACGCAATGCGGTCCGTTTATGAAGCCGCGGCGTGGATGCTGCATTTTTATGATCCGAGCAAGCTGTATGCGGAAAACGGCAGGATCTATATCAAGACCTTTCCCGAAAGAAGCGTATCCATCGCCGAAGCAGCGTGGGCGAGCGAGCGGCAGCACGGCTTCCCGCCCATCGGAAAGGCAACGTTCGGCACGCTGTCCGACGCGGGCGATCCGGAGACGGGCCACTGCCGGAACTTTGAAAAGCACATCTTCGGCACGCACATCGCCGAAGTGGAGGTGGATACCGAGCTCGGCACGGTGGATGTGCTCCGCTATGTGGCGGTGCACGACTGCGGACAGGTCATCAACCCCATGCTGCTCACCGGCCAGATCGAAGGCGGCATATCCATGGGACTGGGACAGGCTCTCTTCGAGGATATGAAGGAAGACCCGGAAACGGGGCGGCTGATAAACAACAGCTTTACCGATTATCTTCTTCCAACGAGTATGGACATGCCCCTGGAGATGAAGGTGGACTTCCTCCAGACGCCGGACGAGGACGGGCCCTTCGGCGCGCTTGGCATCGGCGAGGCGACGCCCTGCCCGGTGCTCCCGGCCATTGCGAACGCGGTATACAACGCCATCGGCGTGCAGATCCGTGAACTGCCGCTCACACCGCAGCGTGTGCTGGAGTACCTTCACAAAGCAGAGCGGGAAGCGGACGGACAAAAGAGAGAAAAAGACGCAGATTAACTGCAATTTATGGTAAGGAGCTGCGGCGAATGTACGTTCTTGAGGCAAAGGGAATCATGAAAACCTTCCCCGGAGTGAAAGCACTGCAGGATGTGGATTTTGCGCTGGAACCCCAGGAGATCCACGCGCTCATGGGGGAAAACGGCGCGGGAAAGTCCACGCTGGTCAAGGTGCTGACCGGCGTCTATCAGGCGGATGGGGGAACGATCACCCTCGGAGACAAGGTCCTCCAGAGGATCGAAACGACGAAACAGGCGTTTGATCTCGGCATCAGCGTGATCCATCAGGAGCTGAATCTGCTCCCGCATCTGGATGTGGCGACCAATATCTATATCGGCCGTCTGCCGAAAAACGCGCTGGGACTGGTGGACTGGAAAAAGGTGCACGCCGACGCGGACGAAGTTCTCCGCCAGGTGGCGGCGGACTTCGACAGCCACGACATCGTCCGGGATCTGAGCGTTTCGCAGCAGCAGCTGGTGGAGATCGCAAAGTCGGTCTCCCGCAAGGCGAAGATTCTGTTCTTTGACGAGCCGACATCGTCCCTCACTCCGGCCGAGGTGCAGAACCTCTTCCGCATCATGCGGAATCTCAAGGAGCAGGGGATCACGATGGTGTACATATCCCACAAGCTCGACGAGATCGAGGAGATCGCTGACCGGATCACGGTCATGCGCGACGGGCGCAAGGTGATGACAAAGAACATGAAGGACGTCTCGATGGACGAGATCATTTCGGCGATGGTCGGCGGCATGATCACCAACCGGTACCCGAAAAACTATGTAGAGATCGGCGGGCCGATCTTCGAGGTAAAGGATCTCAACCGCAAAGGCGTTCTCCACGACATCAATTTCACGCTCCGCTCCGGCGAGATCCTCGGCATTACCGGGCTGATGGGCGCGGGACGGACAGAGCTTGCCCGCGCGATCTTCGGCGCGGACCCGATCGACAGCGGTGAGATATTTGTCGAAGGGAAGAAGGTAAAGATCCGGAACGTTTCCGACGCCATCAACGCCGGTATCGGCCTTCTTACGGAGGACCGAAAGACACAGGGCCTTCTTTTGAATCTCTCGGTGAACGACAACACCGCCATCGCAGCGCTCAACAGCAAAAAGGCATCGAAAAAGCTCACCGCGCGGGGCATGCTCCACAAAAAGAAGATCCGGGAAAATACGGAGCTTTACTGCAAAAAGCTGCAGGTCAAAACCCCGTCCATCCAGCAGAAAGTCGTGAATCTGTCCGGCGGCAACCAGCAGAAGGTTATTATCGGAAAATGGTTGTCTACCGATTCAAAGATCCTGATCTTTGATGAGCCGACGCGCGGCATCGACGTCGGCACGAAGGCGGAGATATACAAGATCATGGAAGAGCTCGCCGCTTCGGGCGTGGGGATCATTATGATCTCTACGGAGCTGCCGGAAACGCTCGGCATCAGCGACCGCGTACTGGTTATGCGAAAGGGACGCATCGTGGCGGAACTGGATCCGAAAAAGACATCAGAAGAAGAAATTGTCAGCTATTCTGCAATGGAGGGTATTCCCAATGAAAAGTAATGCGGCGAAAAAAGCCATCGGCGTTTTGAAGGAGTGGTCCATCGTTCTGGCTCTGATCCTTGTGTGGGCCGTGCTCTCGTTTTTGTCACCTCACTTCCTGCAGTGGTCGAATATCTCCAACATTTTCCTGCAGTCCTCGCACATTATGATGTGCGCCATCGGCATGACGTTTATTCTGATCGGCGGGCAGATGGACCTTTCCATCGGCTCGGTGGAAGCGCTCTCCGGCACGATCTGCGCGCTGACGCTGGTGAATCTCGGCCTGCCGTTTATCCCGGGCGTGATCCTCGCGTGCTGCGCGGGCGTGCTGTGCGGTCTTGTGAGCGGCCTGCTCGTATCGCGCTTCAAGTTCCCGCCGTTCATTGCAACGCTGAGCATGCAGGGCATCGCCCGCGGCATCGCGCTCGTCATCTGCAAGGGCGCGGCCATTCTCGTGACGAACCAGACGTTCAAGGATTTCGGCCGCTACCGTCTTTTCGGTTTTCTTCCGATCCCGGTCGTCGTCGCCGTGGTGTTCCTTGTGCTGGCGCACATCGTGCTCACTTATACGACGTTCGGCACGAACGTTTATGCTCTCGGCAGCAACGAAGTTGCTGCGCAGCTCTCCGGCATCAACGTGAAGCGCACGAAGCTGTGCGTATTTATGATCAGCGGCTTCACCGCCGCGATCGGCGGTCTCATTATGAGCGCGCGTCTCGGGTCCGGACAGTCCACGATGGGCGAGCTGGACGTTATGGATACGGTCGCCTCGGTCGTTATCGGCGGCACGTCGATGCGTGGTGGCGTCGGTAAGATCCGCGGCACGCTGGTGGGCGTTCTGATCATTACGACGATCCGCAACGGACTGAATCTCATGCACGTCAACTCCTACTGGCAGCAGGTCGCCATCGGTCTGCTCATCATCATCGCGGTGCTGATCGACCAGCTCAGCAAGGGCGAGCTGAAAAAGAAATAAGGAAATAAAGGCAAAGCCTTTAAAAATTCGAGAGGAGACTACACATGAAAAAAGGCATCATTATTACCCTGATTCTCTGCATGATCCTCTGCCTCTGCGCCTGCGGCACGGCGGAGACCCCCGCAAACCCGGCGGAGACCCCCGCGGAAAACCCTGCGCAAACGACCGGAACCGAAACCCCGGCAGCGTCCGAAAAGCCGCTGGAGCTTGTTATCATCACCCAGAGCTGGGATAACATCTTCTTCGTGCAGATGCGTGACGCGGCGCTGGCCTATGCCGAAAAGCTCGACAATGTCAACGTTACCGTCATGGCGGGCGCGGACATCAACGAGCAGCTCAAGCTGATGGAGGACTTTACGGTGCAGAAGCCCGACGCGATCGCGGTCTGCTCCTACGACGCTTCCGCCATCGTCCCCGGCATCGAGACGGCTATGGCGGCCGGCATCCCCGTGTTCTGCCTGGACAACAACTGCACCGGAACGGAGATCGTCTCCTTCATCGGCACGGATAACGTTCTCGGCGGCTATCTGATGGGCAAGTATATCAACGAAGTGATGGGCGGCGAAGGCGAAATGGCCGTGATCGAAGGCCCCGCCGGCAACTTTAACTCCAACATCCGCCGTCAGGGCATGAACCAGGCCTTTGAGGAAATCGGCAGCAAGGTCGAGGTCGTCGCCTCCATCTCCGCCAACTGGAAGCGTGATCAGGGCCTGACCGTCGCCAACGACATCATCACCTCCACGCCGGATCTGAAGCTCATTTTCTGCCTGAACGACGAAATGGCGTTCGGCGCCATGCAGGCGATCGAGGCCTCCGGCCGCGACATTATGCTCGTTGCCTACAACGGCGTTCCCGAGGCGTTTATGAACATCTATAACGGCCATATGCTCGCTACCGTTGCGCAGTATCCCGAAACCTTTGCCACGACCTACATCGACTGCGCCATCGCGCTCGTCCGCGACGGTGTGCAGCCCGAAGCGACCTACGCCATTCCCGCGGCCGTCGTCGATTACGACCTGATCCACGACGTTGTGGACAACAACAAGGCCCCCACGAACGAAGAAGAGACCATTCTCTACAACAAACTCAAAACCTATTATCAGGGATAAGAAAGCAAGGATGCCGTCATGCGAAGTACCACAAAAACGGAACGCCAGATCAAAGCGGATCAGGTCCTGGATATGATCCTCAAATATATCCGGGACAACGATCTCAAGCCCGGCGACAGGATCCCCTCGGAGCGGGCCCTGTCGGAGCTGTTCGGCGTGGGACGGCCGGTCATCCGCGAAGCGGTCCGGGTGCTGAGCATGATGAACGTCATCGAGATCCGTCAGCAGGGAGGGATGTTCGTCACGCAGCTTGACGGACAGTCCGACCTGGATTTCTTCCAGCTGTATATGAAGTCGGGACAGATCAGTCTGACAGAGGTCACCGAAGCCCGGCTCATTCTTGAGGTGGCGTGTGTTGCCCTTGCGGCAACACACATCACCGAGGAGGAACTGGATAAGATCGAACGTCTCCTCCGCGATGTGAGCATCGATGATGCGGAGGGCTTTGCCGAGGCGGACCGGGATCTGCACCGCGCGATCTATGCCTCCACAGGGAACCGCGCGCTGCAGCTTCTGATGCAGACGGTCAGTATGTGGACCGTGGTGAGCCGAAACTTCTCCAACGCCTTCCGCGAGGTCCGCGAGATCGTACATATGGACCATCTGCGGATCTGCGCGGCGCTGCGTGCGCGGGACGTGGAGCGAAGCCGGGAGTGTATGCGCCAGCACATCCTCCACATCGATCACATCCAGACCATAAGTGACTCCATAGTGAAGGCGGAGCTTTCAAAAATGCTGGATACCGCCAGGGTGGAAGCACTGTGATCCACCCCATTCCATCTGAAATCTGATCTCCGAAGGAGTAATATATATGGATTTTTCTTCCAAGGTCGTTGTAATTACGGGCGCGGGCGCCGGTATCGGACGGAGCACGGCGTTGGCTTTCGCCGCGCTCGGCGCGTGCGTAGTGGTGAACTCCCGCTCCAAAACGGCGGGGCAGGTCTGCGGCGAGATCGCGGATCAGGGAGGAACGGCCGTTTTTGTACAGGCGGACGTCGCCACGGCGGAGGGCGCCGCCCGGCTGATCCAGACGGCGGCGGAACGGTTCGGAGGGATCGACATTCTGGTCAACGTTGCCGGCATCGTTGCGAGCGGAAGCGTTGAGCAGTGTTCCGAGGAGGAGTGGGACCGATCCATGACGACGAATGTCAAGAGCGTTTTCCTTACCTCCAAGCTCGCCCTGCCCTATCTTCGGGACCGGCACGGCGTGATCGTCAACATATCCTCCACCGTTGCCATTAAGGGCGTGGCAAACCGCGCGGTTTACAGCGCGTCCAAGGGCGCGGTGCTGTCGCTGTCCCGGTCCATGGCCGCGGAATACGTCCGCGAGGGCGTGCGCGTCAACTGCGTCTGCCCCGGAACGATCGAAACGCCGTCGTTCCACGACCGCGTGTCTGCCTCGGCCGATCCGGAGAAGGCGATGGAGGACTTCATCGCCCGGCAGCCGATGGGACGGCTCGGAACGCCGGAAGAGATCGCCCAGGCCATCCTGTTTGCCGCCAGCCCGGACGTCACGTTTATGACCGGCGCAAACATCGTGGTGGACGGAGCCATGACGCTCTGACGGCGCGGATAACTTTTTGAGAAAAACAATTTTATAAAAAGGAGAAAAAACTATGAATCCCCTGATCATTACGGCGACCCCGAACCACTGCTGGCTCCACCCGGAAGTCGAGTATCCCGTCACGGTCGAAGGCATTGCCGAGGAAGGTGCCAAATGCCGCGAGGCCGGCGCGTCCATCCTCCATACGCATTGCCTGGCGGACATCGGGGATGAGTGCGGCACCAAGGGCGTCGGCAAGTGGGCGGACATCATCAACGAGACCCACAAGCACAGCGATATTCTTGTGCAGTGCGGCATGTCTACGCTGACGCTCGCGCAGCGTATCGAGGCGTTCGAGGCGAAGGCCGACATGGTCTCCATCATGCTCAGCCACCACGACGAGGACTTCGCAGAATTCAATAACGACGTGCTTCACCCGATGGAAGAGCTCGTTGAGTATGCCAAGGCCTGCCGCAAGTACCGCGTCAAGCCGGAATTTGAAGTCTGGCACGCCGGTTCGATCTGGAATCTGAATTATCTCATTTCGCAGGGTCTGCTGGACGGCCCCTACATCTGCTCGCTGTTCTTCGGCTGGCCCGGCGGCACGTGGACGCCCCCGACGGTGGAAGAGTATATGTACCGCCGCCGTCTGATGCCGGAAAACTGCCAGTGCGTCGTTTCCATCATGGGCGAAGAGCAGATCGACGTGGCGGTCGCGGCGATCCGCAACGGCGACGGCGTCCGCGTCGGCACCGAGGACCATCCGATCAACCAGCAGGGCAAGCTCTGCAACACGGTGGAGCTCGTCCGTGAGATGGCCAACATTTCGCGCTGCCTCGGCCGCGAGGTCGCCACCCCCGCACAGGCACGGGAGATGCTCGGCATTTATAACTGAACGGTCGGACCTGAGGCGAAAGGAGAGCGCGTATATGAAAGCAATGGTACTCAAGGAGTATAACCAGCCGCTGGTATACTGTGAGGACTATCCGGATCCTGTGATCCGCGAAGAGAACGACGTCATCATCAAAATCACCGCCTGCGGTCTCTGCACGACGGATCTCAAGGTTCAGCACGGCGTGCTGGAGACCGGCGGACTGCCGCGGATCCTCGGCCATGAACCGGCGGGCGTCGTTACGGCGGTCGGCAGCAGAGTGACCAATGTGAAGGTCGGCGACCGCGTCATCAGCTCCACCTATATGGCGTGCCGCACCTGCGAAAACTGCCGCCGCGGCAGAGACACGCTCTGCGAAAATCTGAGCGGACGTCTCGGCATCACGGTGGACGGCGGCTTTGCCGAGTATATGCTGGCGAAGGCGCAGTGCCTTGTCAAGATCCCGGACGACGTGGACGAGGCGCAGGCCTGCATCGTCCCGTGCGGCGGCGGCGTGGCGTATCACGCGATGGTCAAGCGCTTCCAGGTCGGACCGGAAGACCGCGTGCTGATCCTCGGCGTCGGCGGACTCGGGATTCAGGCGATCGAGATGTGCGCGATCTGCGGCGCGGAAACGATCGCGCTCGATATTGACGACGACAAGCTCGCCGCGGCGAAAACAGCCGGCGCCACCTATGCCATCAATACCCGCAACCCCCGGTATCTGGAGCTTCTGCGGGAACTTGGCGGCGGAACGGTGCTTTTCGATACGACCGGCGCGGCCAAAGCACTGCGCGACTGCGTCAGCGTGCTCAAAAAGGGCGCGCGGATCCTCCTCGTCGCCTATGGTCCGGGGCGCGAAGTGCATCTGGACATGGCGGATGTTGTGCTCAACGAATTCGAGATCCTCGGTTCGCGCGGCGTCGGCATTCAGGACGTGGCGGAGATCATGTCGCTGATCGAGCGGAAGAAATATGCGCCCATCGTCCAGCGGTATCCTCTTTCGGAAATCAACGAAGTCATTGATAAGCTCAACAGCAATAAGCTCATCGGCCGGGCGGTCCTCATTCCCTGAACGGGGGCCCCGGTGTGACGGAAGGAAGAAAAAGAGGTATCCAAATGAATTCTGCTCTGGTTTTAAAAGCGTACAAAACGATGCTCACCAGCCGTATTCTGGATGAGTTCTGTGAGGGCGAATTTGTGGACAAGGGCGTGAATCTCCGCCATTACCACTCGTCCATCGGGCAGGAAGCGCTGTCGGTCGGCGGCGCGATCGGCCTGCGCAAAAACGATTTTATGTATTATACCCACCGCGGCGTCGGGCCGCTGCTGGCGAAGGGTATTTCTCTCGACGCCGTCATGCGCGATCTTTTCTTCAAGCCCGGCGGGACGAACCGCGGAACGGGCAGCGTGATGCACTCGCTCGCGCCTGAGCTCGGCATTCCGGGACGCAACGGCGTGTTCGGCGACCGCTTCACCATCGCGTCCGGCCTGGCGCTTTCCGCAAAGCTCCGCAACACGCAGCAGGTCTCCGTCTGCTATTACGGCGAGGCGGCGGCCGCCCGCGGCATGTACTATGAAGCGATCAATCTGGCGGTCCTCTGGAAGCTGCCGGTGATCTTCCTCGGCGAGAACAACGGCTTTTCCATCAGCTCCCGCACGCGGGATATCTACGCCAACGGCGACCTTTCCAGCATGTGGAAGGGCTACGACATTCCGGTTGTCAAGTTTGACGGCAACGATATCATTTCCGTGCTTGAGGCGGTGGAGACCGCCGTGGAGCGCGCCCGCGAGGGAAAGGGACCGAGCGTTCTTGAAGGCGTGACCTATCGCATTTCCGCGCATATCCCGATGGAGGCGCAGTTCGAGTACCGCACGGTAGACGAAGTGAACGAATGGCGCGAAAAGGACCCCATCCCCCGCGCAAGGGCGTGGCTCATCGAGCACGGCGTGTGGGATATGGAGCAGGACGAGGCGCTGAAGGAGCAGCTTTTCAACGAGGTGCGCGAGCGCTATGCGGCGCTGGAAAAGACGCCCATCGTTGACCGCAGCGAAATGTTCACGATGGTTTACTACGGGAAGTGACGGGGAGGTAGCTATGGAACTTACATTGCGTGAGGGCATCCGCAAGGTGCTCTTTGACGAAATGGGAAAAAATCAGGACATGTTCCTGATCGGCGAGAGCATGCACTATACCGGCTCTCTTTTCTCCAAAGTTATCAACGAAGATTTTTACCGTACCTATGGAAAAGGGCGCGTGCTGGACTGCCCGGTGGCCGAGGACGCGATCATCGGCATGGCGTTCGGCGGAGCGCTGGCCGGGATGACGGCGGTCGCCGAGATCTGGGCGGCGGACTTCCTGCTCTGCGTGGCGAACGAGCTTGTGAACACCATCGCAAAGTGGCGCTATCAGCACCGCTATCCCAATCCGATCCATCTGGTCGTCCGCGCGCCGATGGGACTTTTTGTCAACGGCGGCGGCGGTCCGGAGCATGTGCAGTGTACCGAGTCGTGGCTGCATAACAGCCCCGGCCTGACGATCGTTGCACCCAGCTCCGTGGAGGACGCGGTGGGCCTGCTGCGCACCTCGCTCCGGTGCGGTGACCCGGTCGTGTTCCTGGAGCACCGGCAGGTGTACGACGTCAAGGCGGATATCGACTATGCCTCCGGCGAAGAGATCCCCATCGGCAAGGGCCGCGTCGTCCGCGAGGGCAAGGATATCACGATCGTGGCATGGGCCATGATGCAGCGCCGCGCCCAGAAAGCGGCGGAGCTCCTTGCGGCCAAGGGCATTTCCGCGGAGATCATAGACCCGCGCACGATTAAGCCGATGGACTATGAGATGATCATTGCCTCGGCACAGAAGACCGGACGGCTGATCGTCGCCGAGGAAGCGCACCAGACCGGCAGCATCGCCGGTGAGATCATCACCCGCGTGCGGGAAGCGGGCGTCGAGGGAGATTTCCAGCGCATGACGATGCCGGATATCCCGTATCACTACGTGATCGAGTACGAAGCGTCCGAGATCCCCACGGCGGAGGAGATCGCCGAGCGCGCCGAAAAGATGGTCCGGGGCTGAGCTCCGGCCGGTACGGTACAATCCCATATATGAAGAGAAAGCTGTGATCCGGATAAACCGGATCACAGCTTATCAGAAAGGACGAAAACCATGGATGTTCTCAAACGAATCGGCAATGCGGCCGTTGTCCCCGTAGTCGTTCTGGACCGCGCGGAGGACGCCGTGCCCGCGGCGCGGGCGCTTTTGGCGGGCGGGATCGACGTAATGGAGATCACATTCCGCACGGCGGCCGGCCGTGACGCCATCGCTGCCGTGGCAAGGGAGTGCCCGGAAATGCTGGTCGGCGCGGGAACGGTGCTCAACGTCGCGCAGGGGCGCGAGGCGGTCGAGGCGGGGGCAAAATTTATCGTCTCTCCCGGCTTCAGCCGCGAGCTGATCGACGAGTGCGCCGCACAGGGGATTCCGGCGCTTCCGGGGTGCGCGACGCCCTCGGAGATCATGGACGCGCTGGATGCCGGATTGAAGATCGTTAAGTTTTTCCCGGCAAACGTGTACGGCGGGCTGGACGCGATGAAGGCGCTGGCCTCGGCGTTCGTTGGCGTGAAGTTTATGCCGACCGGCGGGATCAACGCAAAGAATCTGGCGGAATATCTGTCGGCACCGTTTATCCACGCAGTCGGCGGCACGTGGCTGTGCAGCCGGACGGACATTGCCGCACACAACTTTGACAGGATCACGGCGCTGTGCCGGGAGGCGCGGAAGATCGCGCTGGGATACGAGCTTGCGCACGTCGGCGTCAATACCGACGGCCGGGCGTCGGCGCTGGAGATCAGCGGGGAATGGGAAAAAATGTTCGGATTTGCGGCGGCGGAGGGCAATTCCTCCTGCTTCGCCGGAACGGAGATCGAGGTAATGAACCGCCGGTATCTGGGAGAGAACGGACACATCGGTATTGCCACGCGCTCCATGGAACGGGCGATTGACGACATGGAAAAGCGCGGGTTCTCGCTGGATATGGATACGGCGAAATACAGCGGCGAGCGGATAAAAGCCGTGTATCTGAAAAACGAGATCGGCGGCTTTGCCGTTCATCTGATGCAGAAATAACGGAGGCGGAACGATGAAATATCTTACTTTTGGAGAGATCATGCTCCGGCTGAAAAGTCCGGGACATGAACGCCTCTTTCAAAGTCCGGCGCTGGAGGCAACGTTCGGCGGCGGCGAGGCGAATGTGGCCGTGTCGCTGGCAAACTATGGGCTGGACGCGGCGTTTCTGACGGTGCTGCCGTCCAACGATATCGGGGAGGCGTGCCTTCGCGAGCTGCGCTCCTTCGGCGTGGACACATCCCGCATCGTGCGCGCTGACGGACGGCTGGGCATTTATTATCTGGAAAGCGGAGCCAACCAGCGCCCGTCCAAGGTCGTGTACGACCGCGCCGGTTCGTCCATCGCCGAAGCTGCTCCCGGCGATATCGACTGGGAAAAGGCGCTGGAGGGCGTGGGCTGGTTCCACATCTCCGGCATCACACCCGCCATTTCCGAAACGGCGATGGAGCTGAGTCTGGAGGGCGTGAAAGCGGCAAAGCGGCTGGGCGTCACGGTCAGCTGCGATCTCAATTTCCGGAAAAATCTCTGGAAATACGGAAAGCGCGCCGCAGAAGTCATGCGCGAGATGGCAAACTATGTCGATGTGGCGATCGCCAACGAAGAGGATGTGCAGAAATCGCTGGAGATCACGACCGATGTGGTCGTGGAGTCCGGCGAGCTCAGCCGGGAAAAGTACCGCGATCTCGGAAACCGGGTGCTTCAGGCATATCCCAACATGAAAATGATCGCCATCACGCTGCGCGAAAGCCGCAGCGCCGACTGGAACGGCTGGGCGGCGTGCCTGAACGACGGGGAAAATTTCTATGTTTCCCGCCGTTATGAGATCCGGGATATCGTGGACCGCGTCGGCGGCGGCGACAGCTTTGCCGGCGGGCTGATCTATGGGCTGAATCATTATAACGATCCGCAGCAGGCGCTGGAGTTTGCCGTGGCCGCCTCCTGCCTGAAGCACAGCGTTCTCGGGGACTTCAACCGCGTCAGCTGCGCCGAGGTGGAAAAGCTCATGGGCGGCGACGGCACGGGACGCGTTCAGCGATAAAGAAGACCCGCGCGGAATCATGGGATATCTGTATGCTTTTCTGGTCGCGCTGCTGTACAGCACGACCGGGCTGCTGTCCAAAACGGCCGGCGGGACGATCCACCCGGTGCTCATCACGCTCGGACGGTTCGTTTTCGGCGCCGGGTGTATGGCGCTGCTCCTTCTGGCGCAGAAAAAGAGGATCCGGCTGCACCTTCTCTGCGCGCCGATCCTCGGGGGCGCGGCGTGCAAAACCCTGAACTTCCTCACGGAGAACTACGGCGTATCCCTCGGCTATTCCTACGGCAATATGGTCATCTGGCCGATGCAGACGGTGTTCACGCTCCTCTTTTCTCTGTTCCTCCTTCGGGAAAAGGCGAGCGCCCGGCAATGGCTGGGCACGGGGATGTGCATTCTGGGCGTGGCCGTCATCGCGTGGAACGGCAGGCCGGTCTCCGGCATGTTCGGAGAGGGCATCGGAGCGACGGCACTGTTTGTCCTCTCCGGCTTTTTCTCAGCAGCGTTCACGCTTTTCCAGAAAAAGCTGATGGACCGCTTTGACGCTGTGGAAATGAACCTCTCGGTATTTACGGCGGCAGCCGCGATGACGCTCCTTCCGGCGCTGCTCTGGGGCGGGACGTCCGATCCGGTTTCCCCGGTGGGAGTCCTAGCCGTGGTCGCCCTCGGGATCACCGCGTGCGCAGGAAACCTTCTGGTCGTCTGGTCCATAAAGAAGATCCCGCTGTTTCTTTTTTCCGTGATCCAGAGCAGCAGCGTGCTTTTGTCGCTGCTCTGGGCGTGGCTGCTGCGCGGCGAGCCGGTTTCCCGGTACACCATGGCAGGTACGGCGGCGTTTCTCACCGGTATGCTCCTGTGCATAAGACGGCAGCCGGCAATGAAAAGCTAAAAAGATTCCCGGCAGAGCGCCTTTTCTGCGCTGCCGGGAATCTTTTGCATTTTTGAGACTGGCAATTCCGGCGGATATCTCCGGCGCGCGGCCTTATTCCGCGTGCTGGACTTCGGCCAGGGTGACGATGTCGCCGACGCCGTCGAGCACCGCGCTGGGGCGGTAGGCGTATTCGTCGAGCGTCGCCTCCGTGGAGATGCCGGAGAGGACGAGCACCGTGGACATGCCGCACTCCATGCCGGAGATGACGTCCGTGTCCATTCGGTCGCCGACCATGACGGCCTCGGCACTGTGGCAGCCGAGACGCTTGAGTCCGGTGCGCATCATCAGCGGGTTCGGCTTGCCGCAGAAGTACGCCTGCTTGCCGGTGGCCATCTCGATGGGCGCGATGAGCGCGCGGCACGCCGGGGCGATGCCGTTTTCGATGGGGCCGGAGAGGTCGGAGTTCGCGCCGATGAGCTTTGCGCCCGCAAGCACGAGATTCGTCGCCTTCGTGAGCGAGTCGAGCGAATAGTTCCGCCCCTCGCCGACGATCACGTAGTCGGGGTTCACGTCGTTCATCGTGATGCCCGCGTCGTAGAGCGCGTTCAGAAGGCCCGCCTCGCCGATGACGTAGGCCGAGCAGCCCGGCGACTGGTCACGGATGAACGCCGCCGTTGCGAGGGCACTCGTATAAAACCGCGCCTCCGGCACGTCCAGCCCCATGCGGGCGAGCTTCTGCTTGAGCTCGAGCGGCGTGCAGCCGCTGTTGTTCGTGAGAAAGAGATATTCCTTACCGGTGCGCTGCAGCCAGTCGATAAACTCCGGCACGCCGGGGAGAATTTTGTTGCCGTGATAGATCACGCCGTCCATATCGCAGATAAAGCCTTTTTTGTCATTAAAATTCAGCATTGTATTCCTCCTTGTAATTCGATGTAAATACGCCGAAAACCCGCGGCGAGCGGGCTTCGGTTAGGGTATGTTATTTTTCCGGGAACGTCACGGTGAAGGTCGAGCCTTCGCCCGGTTCGCTCTCAACGCGCACGTCCGCCTTCTGGATGAGCGCGGCGTGCTTCACGATGGAGAGGCCGAGCCCCGTGCCGCCGACGGCCTTGGAGCGGCTCTTGTCCACGCGGTAAAACCGCTCGAAAATGCGGCTCTGGCTGTCCTTCGGGATGCCGACGCCGGTGTCGCTCACGGTGAGGACGACCGCGCCGTCCTCCGGCGTGACGGTGATATCGACGCGACCGCCGGGGCGATTGTACTTGATGGCGTTGTCGCAGAGATTGTAGACGATGCTGTGGAGAAGCTGCGGCACGCCCTGCATCGGCGCGCTCACGCCCTTGAGAGAGAGCGCAACATCGGCGCCGGAGGCTTCCGTTTCAAGACTGTCCACGGCGTTTTCCGCGATGCGGAGAAGATCGCAGGACTCAAATACGTAGTCCTCGCCGCCCGCGTCGAGCCGTGTGAGATCGATGATGTCCTCGACGAGCTTCGTCATGCGGCCGGACTCCGTGCGGATCTTTCCGGCGAAGGGCTTCACGTCCTCCGGCCTTGCAAGCCCGCTTTCGAGCAGCTCCGCGTACCCGGAGATGGCGTGCAGCGGCGTTTTCAGCTCGTGGGAGACGTTCGCGGTGAACTCCTGCCGGATGAGCGAGGCGCGCTCGATCTCGGCGCGGTCGCGCCGGAGCTGCGCCTGCTGCGCGGCGATGCGCCGCAGAAGCGGCTCGACCTCGCGGTACTCGTCCTTTTCATAATACTGCATCGGGTTGTCCGGGTCAATGGCATTGATGGGCGCGACGATTTTTTTTGTGAGCCGCGAGGCGAGCAGGAACGAGAGCGCAAGCGCGAGCAGCGCCACAAGGCAGATCGGCTGCGCAAACCCGAGCACAAGCGACCAGAGCGCGAGCTGCACGACCGAGAGACGGAGCACCGTCCCGTCCGGCAGACGCTGCGCGGCGTAAAGCTGGCGGTCGGCAAGCGTGGGGGAGTAGCGGCGCGCCTCGCCCGTGCCGTTCTGGAGCGCCTGACGGATCTCCTCGCGCTCGAGATGGTTTTCCATGCGCGAGGCGTCCGCCCCGGTGTCGAAGAGCACCGTGCCGTCCGCGTCGATCCAGGTGACGCGGTAGTCGCCGGTCGAAAGGCCGGTGAAGTAGTCCTTGCCGCAGAGCGACACGCCCTGCGCGGCGAGCGCCGTTTCCGCGTGGAGCTGCTTCATCTGCACGCCGGTAAAATAGTTATACGATACGCCCATGATAAAGACGAGCGACGCGGCGAACACCGCGAGCGCCGCGCCCCAGATGGCGGTGAATATTTTCCGGCTCATTTCGCGCCCTCCATTTTATAGCCGACGCCGCGCACCGTTTCAATGAGGCCGCCGCATTCGGCGAGCTTCGTGCGCAGTGTGCCGACGTGCACGTCCACCGTGCGCGTCTCCCCGGCGTAATCGGCGTCCCACACGCGCGAGAGCAGCGCTTCGCGCGAGAACACCTGCCCGATGTTTTCGAGAAACAGCTTCAAAAGCTCGTATTCCTTGAGCGTGAGAGAAACGGGACGGTCGTTCACCGTGACGGCGTGGCGGCCCTCGTCGAGCGTGACGCCGCCGCAGGAGAGCACGCCGGACGGCTGGCGCGCCGTGCGGCGCAGCACCGCGCGGATGCGCGAGACCATTTCCATCATGCCGAAGGGCTTGGCGAGATAGTCGTCCGCGCCGGTGTCCAGCCCGACGACCTTGTCGTACTCGCTGCCGCGGGCCGTGGCGAGAATGACGGGAAGCTGCTCCGTGAGCGGGGAGGAGCGCAGCTTTTTCAGTATCTCCAGCCCGTCCTCGCCGGGGAGCATGATGTCGAGCAGCACAAGATCCGGCACATGCTCGCACATGGCTTCCCAGAATGCGCCGCTCTCGGCAAAGCCCCGCGCCTCAAAGCCGGACGCGCGCAGCGTATACAGTACCAGCTCGCGGATGCTGGCGTCGTCTTCCACACAATATATCATAAGGACGCCCCCTCTCATTATCGAGCATATCATACTATATGAAATGTAAAGAGGGAAACCCCGTTCGTGTAAAATCAAAGTAAAATGTAAAAAGGGCGAAGAAAACCCCTCCGTCAGCCTTCGGCTGCCAGCGCCCCTGACAGGGGAGGCGGATTTTGCCGCAGGCAAAAGACGGAGGGGTTTCCCCGTCGGTAAAGCGATATCAGATTTTCTTTCGTATCAGCCCGACGACGAACGCCAGCACGAGCACCCCGGCGGCGGAGGCGCTGGCAATGGGCACGAGCGTGCGCGACAGCTCCCGCAGGGAAAACGCCGTCGGCGCGCACAGCGCCCCGGATAGGAGCGCGAGCGCAAGACATGTGAGAGCAACGGCGCCGCGCCGAGCCCCGAGCTTCGGGAAGCACAGCGTGAGCTCGCCTGTTGCCGCCTGCAAAAGCGCGCCGAGCAGGAGAAAGTCGGTCGTGACCCACTGCGCCACGACGAGCGCCTCCACGCGCTCGAGCAGGCGGAAGATGCGGATGCACCGGATCATAACGAAAAACGGATAATACATCTCGGCGGTGAGCTTCGCGCCGAACGTGGCGACGACCGTGACGCATAAAAGCGCCGCGAGCAGACCGAGCGCGAGAAACGCGCGGTTGAACGGCGCGGCGAGCGGCCCCGGCTCCGTCCGGTCGGAGAGGAACGCGAGCAGAAGCAGCACGCTCATCGTGCTCAAAAGCCACGGCGCGCCGCGCGCGGCATCGGCGAGAGAGTTTCTCGATATCGGCGCGAGGTTTGCCGCGTCCAGCCCCGGCAGGCAGAAGAGGAACGCGAACAGAAATACGAGCGCGAGCAGCGGCAGCGCGATCTCCGCGCAGCGTCCGAGCGTTTTGAGCCGTCCGAGACACGCCGGAACGCACAGCGCCGCCATCACCGCCATGAAAAGCCACGGCCGGCTCCCCGGATAGACCGCGGTCACGAACCGGTCTGCCCCGGCGCGCAGCACGAACCCGGCGTAAAATACCGTCCACGCCGTATAGAGCAGCACCGCCGCCGTGCCGCCAAAGCGCCCGAGCACGCGCAGCAGCACGCCGCCGAGCCCCTCGCCGGGGACGCGCTTTCGCGTCAGCCGCCCGAGCAGGAGCCCCGCGAGCGGCAGCGGAACGAGCGCCAGAAGCGCCGAGAGCCAGACCGCGCTCCCGGCGCTCTGCACCGCCATGCCCGGCGCCTGCCGGATGAGCGGCGAGAGCGCCGAAACGAAAAGCAGTATGGAAAGCTGGCGGCGGGATATCCCGTCGGTGCGCTCATCCATGCTCACTCTCCTCCTTCCCGTGGGCGCTGCCGTAAATATCATAAGAGCGCTCGAGCACGCTCTCCGTCTGCACGAGCGTGCGCAGCGAGGCGAGGACGCCCTCGTCCTTCACCTCCGGCAGCACGCGCCACAGCTCCAGAAAATCGGCGTCCAGCGCCTTGGACGCCTCCGCCGCCGCTTCGATCTGCGCGGCGATGGCGCGGGAGAGCCCGTTCTCCAGCCGGGCGAGCACTTCCGCGTCCGCGGTGTCCGCGCCGGAGGATTCCGTCACCCCGGCACGGACGCGCACCGCGATCCGGACGGCGGTCTCGCCGCCGTTTCGGACGGGGGAGAGGGAAGCCTTTGCTGTGTGCAGCTGCACCGTTACCGTGCCGCCGCTCCCGTCGGGGAGGACGTAGCTTGCCTGCGGCGCAAAGCCGAGAAGAAGATCCGCGCCGAGCGCGGCGTCGGTATCGAGAAAGCCGCAGAGCGTTTCGCCGCGGAAAACGGCGTACCCGGCCTCGAGCGCGAGCGTTGCGCCGTCCTCCGCTTCGGGAACGCTCCTCTCCGGCGCGGTAGGGGCGATCGCGCAGGCAAGCGCCGCGCCGCTGCGGTTGAGCCGCGAGGCGATCTCGAGCACTGTGAAGCAGTGCGCGCTGCCCTGCCGCTTGGTGTCGGCCTCGAGCGAGGAGAGCGCCGCGGTGATCTCGTTCTCGCCGCCGTTTGCGGCGACGAGAGTATAGGCGCTCTCGCCCTTCACGACAAACAGCGGCACGCTCAGCTGCGTCTGCGTGCCGCGCTCAAAGTAATCGAGGATGGACGTAATGCCGCCGCGCGCGCAGTCCTCGCCCACGGCGGCGTACCGGATGTGCGCAAAGAACAGCGCTTCCCGCGGCGAAAAGTCCTGCAGACGCTGCACGGCGGTCTGGATGCTCGCGCCGCGCGCGGCGAGCTGCGCCGATACCGCGTCCTCGCTCGCCTCGCCCGAGGAGACGGACACCGTCATGTCCCCGATGCCGCCGTCAAACCCGATCGTCTGGATGAGCTGAAGATCCTCGACCAGCCGCGGGTGCAGCAGAGACGCGCAGCCTGAAAGCAGCGCGAGCGCGGCGAGCGCCGCGCTGAGCCGGAAAAAGCGCTTCATTTCCGATCCTCCTTTCGCAGCGGCGGCCGGAGAAAGGCGCGCCGCAGAGAGCCGGGGCGCGAATCCGTGAGCGGTGAAAGATAGCTCACGCCGAGATTTTCCGTGTCGCACAGCTGCCACAAAAGCAGCATCAGCCCCGCCATCACGCCGTAAAGCCCGAGCACCACCGCGCCGAGCACGAGCGCGACGCGCCAGAGCCGGATTGCCGCGCCGAGCTCCTGGCTCGGCTGGGCGTACCCCGCGATGCCCGCCATGGCGACTACTATAATTACAATGGGGCTCAAAACCTTCGCCTCTACCGCGCTCTGCCCGACGATCAGCGCCCCGATGACCGAGACCGTCTGCCCAACCGGGTCGGGGAGGCGGATGCCGGCCTCCTGCAGCAGCTCAAACGAGAGCAGCATCCCGAGCGTTTCCGCCGCCGTGGAGAAGGGCACGGACTGCTTGGAATCGATGACGTTCTGCAATAATTTATATGGTATCATCTCCTGGTGGTACATCGCGATGGCGACGTACAGCGCCGGAAGCGCGAGCGAGAGGAAGAGCGCCAGATACCGCAGCAGCACGAGCGCCGTGGCGACGGCGGCGTGGCGCGCCCGGTCCTCCTGCACGCGCAGCATGTCCGGCAGCGACGCGGGGAGAAGAAAGCCGATCGGCAGCCCGTCGCAGAGCACGCCGATCTTCCCGCGCGCGAGACCGAGCACGAACCGGTCGGGCCGCTCGGTGTGGATCACCTGCGGAAAGATGCCGCGGGGCGTTCCGGCAAGGTATTGTTCTACGTCTCCGGCGGCGAGCACCGCCGGGATATCGGGGAGGGAAAGGCGCGCCTTGATGCGCTCGACCTGCTCGGGCGGGGCTTCGCCTTCTATATATAATATATCCACCCTCGTTTTCGTCTCCGAGCCGAGCATCGTCTCCCAGAGCTTGAGCGACGGCTTCCCGACGCGGCGGCGGAGGAGCGCGGTGTTCACGCGCACGGATTCGACGAAGGCGTCCTTCGCGCCGAGCACGCTCTTTTCCACCGTCGGCGCGTTCACGCCGCGCTTGTCGACGCTCTTGACCTCAAAGGTGAGCGCCGTGCTCTCGCCGTCGAAAACGAGCGCGGCGTACCCCGCGGCGATATCCGAGACCGCTTCCTCCGGGGAGGGACGCTGCCGGACGGTGCAGGCCCACACGCCGCCCTCGAGCGCGCGCGTGAGAAGATCGTGTTCAGACCGGGCGCGAAGCAGCGAGAGCGGACGGACGATCTCGCTGCTGATCTGCGCGGCGCTGACGCATCCGTCCAGATAAAAAAGCGTGAGCGAAACGCCGCCCGCCGAGAGCGCGCGGCTTTCAAAATCGGCGCAGCCGGAAAAATCTTTTTCGATGGATTTCGAGAAATCCCGCCGCGCCGGTGCGGGATCGGAAGAGAGAAAATCAAACATATGGGAAGTATGCCCAGCGGAAAGCACTATATGTAGCGGCCGGAAAAAAAGATGAAAATTCTTCAAAAAAATCTTTAAAAAAGTGTTGACAAAAGGAGTAAGGGATGTTATATTAGCTAAGCTGTCGCCGAGAGACAGGGCGAAAGAACCGAAAAAGTCTTGAGAATGGCAGCGAAAGTTGTGTACCTTGTAAATTGAACAAAGTAAGATAGCTTATGTTTGAATAAGCACCAGAAAGGGTTCTTTGCGAAACTCGAGAGAGTTTTGCATAAAATTTCTTTGAGAGCTAGATATAGCAATCAATAAAAGATTTCAAAGCCGAAAGGCGTTGAGATAGAATTTATTGAGAGTTTGATCCTGGCTCAGGACGAACGCTGGCGGCGTGCCTAACACATGCAAG
>ERZ827186.705-NODE-705-length-34994-cov-4.151149_pt1 | contig 34994 bp, 28 predicted proteins | sample MGYA00519918_ERZ827186 | MGnify/ENA primary metagenome ERZ827186 (study PRJEB31778, sample SAMEA3449275) | human gut metagenome | biome: human gut; feature: human-associated habitat; material: faeces | place: United Kingdom | collected 2010/2012 ...
CCATACAAAGGTGCTCGGGGCGAGGCTCAATCTGTCTCATGCGGGATAACTGCAACGACACCGTTGCGGGTTTGTCGGCTTCATAAGTGGGTTCTGCATTGGCAAAGTGGGTCACCACCCCCATAACCCTCACACCCTCAATCGCTTCAAGCTCAGCCCGAACGCCCTCTTCTTCGGTAGCAAGGAAACCCAGGCGATTCATTCCGGAATTGATCTTAATGTGAACCTTCAGAGACTTAAACGGTGCATGAGCCTTTAAGATCTCAATCATGTGACGATTATGCACAATCGTCTCAATATCAAACTTTTCCAAAAGTGGAAGGTCAGACTCATCAAAAAAGCCTTCCAAAAGCAAAATACGCTTAGTCCAACCCTGTTCACGAACTTTTTGTGCATCGCATAAGTCAATTAACGCCAGACCGTCTGCCTCTTCAAAAGCACGGGCAGCACGAAGCAGACCGTGACCGTAAGCGTTGGCTTTAACAACAGCCCAAAGCGTGCGTCCTTTGGCGGCTTCACGCATTCGTTGAAGATTGTGTCTGAGAGCCCCCATGTGAATGGTGGCGGCAATAGGACGTGGCATAACTCTTTACCCTAAATAAAAACATACCGGGGAGGAATTCAATCCCGCAAAATAAACGATTATCTTAGCGCAGGTGACTATTTTTTTCTGAGTGCAGCACGTTTTGTTACGTTTTGTGGGATTTGTCCCTAAAGGCATCTCAATCCACCCCTCTTTGGTTCTGCTAGAATCGGTCGGCAATAACAGATAGGATTAGTATGAATCGCGGTTTTTATTCCATTATGTGCGCTCAGTTTCTCTCGAGCCTAGCGGACAATGCGTTGCTCATTGCCGCCATTGCGCTCCTGACGCAAATGAACGCGCCCGATTGGATGACGCCGCTTCTGAAACTGTTCTTTGTTGTGAGCTACATCTGCCTGGCAGCCTACGTGGGGCTTTTTGCCGACTCGATGCCCAAAGGCCGGGTGATGTTTCTCACCAATATGCTCAAGGTCGGCGGTTGCCTTTTGATGCTGTTCGGCTCTCATCCGCTCTTAGCCTATGCCGTAGTCGGTATCGGAGCCGCGGCCTATTCGCCGGCCAAATACGGCATTCTCACAGAATTGTTGCCCCCTGTTAAATTAGTTCTTGCCAACAGCTGGATTGAGGGGCTCACCGTCGCTTCTATTATTTTAGGTGTCGTCATGGGCGGCGTTCTCATTAATGATGCTGTGAGTTACGCCATTTTGCACTCGGGCTTTCCCTTTGAAGCGCTCGGTATAGCCACCCCGGCTCAAGCAGCTATTTCAATCATCGTCTTGATTTACCTTGCTGCTGCCGCTGTTAACCTTCTTATTCCCGATACCGGTGCTCGTTATCCGAAGGCGGATTTCCGTCCGATCGAAACCTTAAAAACCTTCTACCACAGCTGTTCCATCCTGTGGAAGGATCGTTTGGGACAAATTTCATTGTCGGTTACGACGCTATTCTGGGGCGCCGGTGCCGTTTTACAGTTCCTGGTTTTGAAGTGGGCTGAATACGCTCTTGGTATGAATTTGTCTGAAGGCGCCATCCTTCAGGCTGTGGTCAGTATCGGTATTGCAATCGGTGCCGTGTTGGCCGCTCAGCTCATCAGCCTGAAAAATTCCCTTAAAGTATTGTGGATGGGTGTGATTATGGGAGTACTCGTCACCTGTTCGGCCTACTTTAACCAATCGATGGTCCCGGCTGGTGGCATTGAACTTTTCGGCACCCCCATTTCCTGGGCAGTGTGCGTGGCCGTTGTCATTATGATCGCAGTGGGAATCTGTGCAGGTTTCTTTGTGGTCCCCATGAATGCACTTTTACAGCACCGCGGCTACGTCTTGATGAGCGCCGGTAAATCCATCGCTGTTCAGAATTTCAATGAGAATCTCTCCATTCTCATTATGCTCGGTATCTATTCACTCTTGATTCACTTCGGCATGAGTGCCCCGGCCACCATGGTCACGTTCGGCCTCTTTGTGGTGGTTTCCATGCTGCTTGTTATCGGCAAGCACATCAAAAACCAACGTGAATACGACTCCACTCACCTCATCGGTGAAGAAAAACGTCACTGATTTTCGGATTCTAAGAAAGCTCTAAGAGAAGCTTTTTCGCCAAATTGAAATCGCGCCAAGCGGCAATCTTTTCCGTGGGCGAACGAAGCAGATAAGACGGATGATAGGTCACGACAGTGGGCACTTGTCTGCCGTTGACTTCAATGTAATGTGTGTGACCGCGAAGTTTCCCCGTAGAAGTCTCCGTTTTCAATAATGCATGCGAGGCAATTCGACCCGAGAGCAAAATAACCTTGGGATCAATAAGTTCCAACTGACGGGTGAGGAAAGTCGCACACGCCGCAATTTCATTGTCGTGCGGATCACGATTGTTGGGCGGACGGCATTTAAGCACATTGATAATGGCGACATCCGATCCCCGGCGCAATCCCATGGCTTTGAGAATATTTTCAAGAAGCTCGCCGCTTTTGCCGACAAAGGGTTTGCCTTGCAAATCTTCATCGCGTCCCGGCGCTTCACCGACAATCACCATTTTGGCGGTGCGTTGAGCGGTACCGAAGACGGTCGACAAGCGGCTTTGAGTCAATGCGCGACAGGCTGTACAACGGGCAACCAAGCTTTCGAGCGTTTTCCAATCTGCCGTTTGTGCTTGCGTGAGTAAATCCGAATCCACTTCAACAATGCCGGGATCGGCAAACGTTCGACGAATCGGTTTGAGCTCATAGTTTTTTTGATGGTGATATTCCGGACTGATACTTCCGGCAGTGCCCCGCTTAGGCTTTTCGGCTGCTGAAGGCGTCTGCTCAAGCGAAAAGGTATGGGGTTGAGGTTTGGCAACAGCAGTTTGCTCAACCGTCTGACTTTGGGGTTCGCGGACTTCATTTTTTGTGCTGTCAGTAGCAATAGAAGCCGGTGACAACGGATCATCATCGTCTCGCCCGATCCAAAGCGGTCCGATATCCATTGCCATCCAAAGTCTAGCTGTTTCTTGTGAATAGGTTGCCATCAGATACTCAATAGTTTTTCCATGACAATCGCATCTTCCCGACCGTCACGAGTGGGATAGTAACCTTTTCGGCGGGAAATTTCCTCAAAACCCGCCCCGAGGTAGAGTGAGTGTGCGCGAGTGTTGCTGACACGAACTTCAAGAAATAGCCGTTGAGCACCGTTACGGGCGAGTCTTGCCAGTAATTCGTTAAGCAACAGCTTCCCATAACCCTGCCCCTGATAAGAAGGATCAACGGCAATCGTGAGAAGCTCGGCTTCATCAAAAATCTGCATGGAAACGGCTACACCCAAAAGCGTCTCATCATCTTTGAGCAATAAAAACGAGTGACCGATCTTGAGCGAGCCTTCAAAATCCGCACGAGACCAGGGAAATTCAAACGCGCTCGAATCGAGTCGGACGATCGCATCCAAATCGGTGGCGGTAGCCTGCGTGAAATGAAGACTCAAAGCTTACCCCCTTGAAGTCTTTCGTTAATGGTGAGCGCTACATGATCTCGGACGTAGACGGGCGCTGCCTTATCAGGATCACACCATAAATCTTTGACCTGCTCTTCACAATTGAGGTACCACTCGATCATGAAAGCTGCGTTCGGATGAGCATAAAGGTGCTCAACCCCGATTGCCATGTCATAAACACCGATAGCAGTTCCAAGAACAAAATCCACGTCGTTTTGGGTGAGCCACTCACCGACCTCATGCGGTTTAATCAAATGCTCGGTTGCACTGACTCTGAAACCCTTTTCATCATTTCGATAGAGGGCTGCATAGCATTCATTCATGCGTGCATCATTTAATACAGCGATATTGCGGCCGTGATCCTTATAGTGGAAGGCCATGGTCGTGAGAGACGAAGCGGGCAAAAGTTTCTTATCCAAACCGTACCCTAAGCCCTGAGCCACACCGCAGGCGATACGAAGTCCGGTGAAAGATCCCGGACCGGCACTGAAAAGAATGCCGTCAATACCTTTTAAAGGGACTCCTGCCTGCTTGGTCATTTCATCGATCCAAGGCAGAAGACATTCAGAGTGAGCGTTACCGAGCTTTTCGGTTCGCTCGATGAGACCGCCTGGCGCATTTAAAGCCACGGAACAGTATTCTGTTGCAGTATCGAAAGCCAATAAAATGGGTTGACCCGTCATTTGAATTTTTCCAAAAAATGATTGGCTATCTTAGCACGGCAACAGTGCTGTCGGTCGGTTATTGATTAGGCGTAGGAAGTTCGGGCGGAGGCGGCACGTCAGCAGCCTGTCCAGTAGGCGCCCGATGGCGAAAGCGATAAAACTCAATGTGCATTTCCCGAATCTGCTCTCGCATTCTCTGGCGCTCTTCAGGGCTTAACCGATAGCGAGCCTGTTGCGCATGTTCGGGATTGCCGCAATTATCAGGCGAAACATAACGCTTGCGAAATTTTTCTTTAACAGAAGGCGAAAATTCTGCACGCATTTGACGACGTTCGGGATCGGTCATACTGCGCCAATAAAAGCGCTGCATGCGAGGCGTCAAATAAGGCCAGATGTCGGCTCGCTCTTTCGGCGTCATCTCAGACCATAACTTCGGACTATCCGAAGATTGCGTCAAGGCAAAAAGCATCTGGTCTTGTTGTCGCTGATCATAAACCGGCAGTGAGCTGTTATGGTGATCGGACACGGAAAGCAGTAACGGATGGGCAAAGGCAAGCGTTCCAGTGCCTAAACACAGGAGCGTCGCGATTGTTCGAATTCCGGCGTGTTTAATCATCAAAAATCCCTTGCCGATTCTCGGCACACTATTGAACAATTCAGATAGTAAGGACAATGATCAAAAAAAGGTGAAACGAATTTTTAACGGATTTCGTATTGTGTAATCAAGTGTAATAAACCCCAGACACCCCCTTTACAAATCCGAAAAATCAGAGAAAATATAAATGTAACAAGAAAGACTGTTTGTTCAATCCCATTTTAAAGTGAGTTACAAATCATGGCTGAACGTACCCCTAAATTACTCGTAGTTGATGACGATCCCCGCCTGCGTGACCTTCTTCGTCGCTATCTCGGCGAAAACGGTTTTCAGGTTTTTGTGGCCGATAACGGCGTAACGATGAACCGTCTGTGGCTGCGCGAACGCTTCGATGCTTTGATTCTTGACTTGATGATGCCCGGTGAAGACGGTCTGCAAATTCTGCGTCGTCTGCGTGAACAAAAAGACATGACGCCGATTATTATGCTCACGGCACGCGGTGAGGACGTCGACCGTATCGTCGGTCTTGAGATGGGCGCAGATGACTATATTCCGAAGCCCTTTAATCCTCGTGAGTTGCTTGCCCGCATTCACGCTGTGCTTCGCAGACGACCGGTAGCTGACGCCCCGGGCGCTCCCTCGATGACCGACGAAGTCGTCAAGTTCGGTGAATTTGAACTCGACTTGGGCACGCGTGTGCTTCGTAAAAACGGCGAGCCCGTGCCGCTTACGACTGGCGAATTTGCTGTGTTGAAGGCTTTTGCCCGTCATCCCAAGCAGCCGCTTTCGCGCGATAAACTGATGGAAATCGCACGCGGACGCGAATACGAAGCCTTTGACCGTTCGCTTGATGTTCAGGTTTCGCGTTTGAGAAAGATGATTGAACCGGATCCCTCCAAGCCTCGCTTCCTGCAGACGGTTTGGGGCGTCGGATACGTGTTCATTCCCGATGGCGGTCAAAATAATCAATAACCGGAAGGTGCATTATGGCTTTGAAGTCACCGAGCCTCTTTTGGCGAACTTTCACGCTTTTGATGCTTTTATTGATCATCACGGCTTTGGCGTGGCTTCAAAGCTTCCGTGTCTTATCTGAGGTTCCTTTTTCCAAAGGCGTCTCGCAACAGATTGTCTCAACCGTTAATCTGACGCGATATGCTTTGATCTCTTCAGACCCCAACACCCGCCCCGATCTTTTACACATTCTCGCCTACCGTGAAGGCGTGCGCATTCTGCCTAAAGAATCGAACGATTCCTGGAAACCACTCGTTGCTCAAGGCAGTATTGCCGAGCTCATTGAAACGCAAACCAAAGAAGTCTTGGGCGAGAACACGATCGTTGCCGGTATGGTCAATGATGAACCGGGTGTTTGGGTATCCATGGAAATCGAAGGCGATGACTACTGGCTTTTGATTCGCAGCGACCTTTTGGATCCTCCTTTCGGTACGGCATGGATTTGGTGGGCATTCGTCGCATTTCTCGTGGGCACGATGGGTGCAACCGTTTTAACGCAACGCACCGTCAGACCGCTTGCAGAACTGAGCGCTGCAGCCAAAAAACTCGGTCGAGGTGAAAAGCCTGATCCGTTGCCTGAAAACACCCGCACGGCTGAAATCGAAGCCGTGAATCGAAGCTTTAACCATATGGTTGAAGAGCTCGAACGCATGGAAGACGATCGGGAACTCTTGCTCGCCGGGGTCTCGCATGACCTCCGTACGCCTCTTACCCGCATGCGACTTGAAATTGAACTTTCCAACCTATCGGAAGACTCGCGCGACGCGATGGTAAGCGACCTTGAACAGATGGAAAGCATCGTCAATCAATTCATGGCTTATGCCAAGCGCAGCAAACAACCGCTGGAAAGAGTGGATCTCGGTGCTGCTGTGTACGGAACGATCGACGATATGCGCCTGCGCACTAAAGACGACGTACGTATTGAAACCAGCATCATGGGCAATCTCTTTGTGATGGCCCACCCCACTGAGCTTGTCCGTGCGATTCAAAATCTGTTGGTCAACGCTGACCGCTACGGCAGAACGCAGGAAAACGGACTGCTCGACCTTAATATTCAGGTTCTGCGCCAAGGCGATGAGGCGGTATTGCGTATCTGCGATAAAGGGATCGGTATCCCTCAGGAAGAAATGGATCGTGTGGTTCGTCCCTTTGAACGAGGGGATACAGCCCGAGGCGGCGCAAAAGGAGCAGGGCTCGGTTTGGCGATTGTCGTGCGTGTCGTCAAACGCTCGGGCGGCAGGATTATTCTCTCCTCCAATCACCCGCATGGCCTCATTGTGGAATTGATTATGCCGCTTGCCAATAAGCGAAACGAAAAACCGGCGCTTGAAGAACAAACGGCACCCACCGATACCCTTCTTCCCAGACAAGACCCCTAAACGAGAAATCCGGCAAAAGCCGGATTCTCGTTCTCTGTACTATGTGTTGATTGCTCTTAGAAGACGTATCTGAAGGTTAAATTGCCGCTCACGCCTTCGCGATCGCCTACGTAACCTTTAGCGCCGAGCTGCAAAGCCCAAGGACTCGTGACAGACGGCTTCATACTCACACCCAATTCCATGATGGCTGTATCGCCGTCAAGGGTCGGCGTTTCAAGATCAACCCGATTAACTGCAGTCTCAGCGTCCGCCTCAAAGACTCGCTCGTAGGCCAGCCCTGCAGTCCAATTGGCGTACGGGCAGAAAGAACCGTTTACTCGGGTGCCCACGCGGACGGCCTGAGCAGTTGTCGATTCAATATCAAAATCGTCCGAGTAGGCGTTATGCAGATTGACCGAGTCACTATCCAAATAGCTGATGAGATAACGACCGTAGACGTCCATCGAGACCGTATCCGTTAAATTGAACAGATAACCGGCACCCAAGTGTGCGGTTGAGAAAAAGACGTCAGAATCGTATTTAGCGTAATCGGTTGCAAACTGTCCCTTGAATTCCGTTGAGCTTTGACCCAATCGCAAAGCACCGTCCACGTATAAGCCGCTTGCGAATTGATAACGGGTGGCTAAGCCGACACCGTAGTAGTCATGATCGCTTTCGCCTTTGGTTTGGCGGACATGACTGTCACTTTCGCCCCATCCGGCTTCAACAAAGGCGCCCACAAGCCAATTGGGATTGAGTTTAAGACCGGCACCGGCCACTAACGAGTAGCCGTCTACATCAATGGTCGAACTCAAGTCGTAGCGAGAGGAGCCCCCGTGCATGGCGGCAAAAGCTGACACTTCACCGAGCTTGGCTGCATCAGTAAGTGCCTTCATACCGACGTCTGCAACAAACTCAGCGCCTTGATTTACAAACGCGATAGAGCCCAGATGAGAATCGGCAAGTGTGGCGGAATTAGCTGTCGCAACATTCACCCCATTTTTAAAGATATTTTCATCACCTGTTGTTAATGCATGATCGGAATTCACATAAAAGTCATCCGGTGAATAAACCGAATCAACAAAAGTCGACTTAACCACTATCTGTGTATCGTTGAAATAGTGCGTACTGTTGCCACCACCGGATATCAAAGTGATATTTTCATCCTTTAGATCAAAATCTGTCGGTTTGACGATTTCAATCGTTAAATTGTTATGTTCGTTCCAATTGACCGGAGACTGTGAGCGGGCTTGAGCGATGGCTAGGGTCAAAAACGGCTGATTTTCAACCATGTTGTCATCAATGACAAAGCGCCAGGTATCAAAATCTTGGATGGTACGGACACGATTGACTCCGCTCAGCTCAAGTGTGTTACCCTCGGGCAGGAAGACAGGGGGATTGCCGGAGCCATGTGTCTCTTGGGCTGATCCGAACACTCCGTTTAAAGCGATGGTATTGGTGAGTTTAACCGTATGATTCCCGGAGTAGCAGACTTGAACATCGTCATCAAGATAAACGGCCAATACGTGATAAATGAGGCTATTGGAAATTTCAACGACAGTATTGTTGATATGAACGGGCTTGGTCTTTATTTGATCTTTTGAAGAAGTCACATAAACACCGATCAATTCTACATTGCGCAAATCACTGTCAACGATAGAGGTTTTGACAGAATCGATACCGAGTGCAGCTTGTTCACCCAAGGAAATGTCAGCAGTATAAATGCTACCGTAATGCTCCCCGTTTCGAACATTAGAGACAACTAAAGAGGAGTCCGACAAGTTCAAAGAACCTGAGTCAATATCAACTTCATCACCGACATATAAGTATTCATTATCATCACTTCCCTGATTGATGAAATCCTTAATCTGCACACGGGTACCTGAAAGATTAAGCGTTGCATCCCCTAAATAAACAGAGTTACCCATGAATTCCTGCGAATCCGATACTTCTTTATTCTGACCATCTACTGTCAAAGATGTCTCGGAAAGATTCACCGTAATGGGATCTTCGGTTTGTTCAGTTTCTAAGAGCAAAACACCATTAGCATTGATAGGGCCGTTGAACTGAGAAATTGTCGTGGAGTTGTGATGGGATTCAGCGTCTCCTGCGGTGAGGATGTAGCTCGATACAACCCCGACCACTGCGGAGCCCGCATTATGATCATGAACTGAAACGCTGTTGTTATTTGAAACGGTTTGCATTCCGGCAACATATGTACCGTAGAGGCTGAAAACAGACGATTGCAACGTCAATCCGTCTACCGTGACCTGATTATCGCTTGCCTCTGCCTTCCCTTCTGAAACAACAAGTCCTGCGAAAGCATCCAGACTGACGTTATTTTCGATGCTTTCATCGATGCTGTCTGCAACCGTTGAGTCAACAATCTCAAGGCGATTGCCGTTGGCCTGAGCTTCACTCTGAGCGATTACTGCCCCGGCCATAATGTATTGAAATTCGGAGAGGTTCTTGACTGACACAACGTTGTTGTCAGCAAATCCTCGATCGTCCACCGCAGAACCGCCGACAGCTCCGCCAAGGCGCATACCGTCAAGATTGAGCGTATTGGAAGACGTATTGGCTACCGTATCGGTGTCTACCAAACCGCCGTAGGCCTCCCTACCCAATAATCACCGTCTGCAATAAGATTGACTGAATTATTGTCGGCGAGTTGCTCACCGGTGAGCCCAAAGACTTTACCGCCTGCTAAATAGGCGTAATCGTGATTAACAATAAATTCACCGCTTGATTGGTTGCTCGCCTCATCATTCAAGCCGAGTGCGTATTGATTTTCGGTTCCCGGAATGAGTTGAAAACTGCTCGCCGTAGCAACCGACGAGGCAGCCATTGCCACTGCCAACACAACAGGTTTAATAGAGAAACGCATTTTTTCCTTTCAAAACGCTTCCAAAAGCGCAATAGCATGAACTTCGATAGCTTCTTTTTGACCGACAGCATCGCACCCTTCTTTCGTTTTCGCTTTGATATTGACACGTTGAAGATCAATGCCGATGGCCTGAGCAACCGACTCGCGAATTTTGTCCATATGAGGAGCCAATTTGGGCGCCTGAGCAATCACCGTTGCATCCACATTGACAATCGCCCAGCCGGCTTTAACAAGAAGAGCGACAGCCTGAGCCAAAAGCTCTCGACTGTCAGCACCTTTATAAGCCGGGTCCGTGTCCGGAAAATGCCGTCCGATATCCCCGAGCCCAGCGGCCCCTAAAAGAGCATCGGTAATGGCATGAAGCAGCGCATCGGCATCGGAATGCCCCAAAAGGCCTTTTTCATAATCGATTGACACGCCGCCTAAAATAAGGGGACGGCCCTCAACCAAACGATGCAGGTCATAACCTTGTCCGACTCTGAAACTCATTGGACGTGATCCTTTCTTTAAGAATTTGTTTTGAGATAGTCACGAACCCAGTGTAAATCCTCGGGGTACGTCACCTTAATGTTAAAGGCTGAGCCCGCGACAACTTTAATACGAGCGCCCTGCATTTCCATGGCACTGGCCTCATCGGTCACAGGTTCGACAGCGTTTTCAAGAGCAGTTAAGAGCGCCTGAGCCTGAAATACTTGCGGGGTTTGCGCGCGACAACACCGTGAGCGGTCAATCGTTTTCTCAATCAATGCATTGTCATTGACCCACTTGAGCGTATCGGTAACCGGCAAAGCAAGTATAGCCCCGTCTACCGCTTCGTTTTCGATCGTATCCATCAAGCGAGCGATCGAATCTTTATCCACACAGGGACGCGCTGCATCGTGGACAAACACCCAATCATCAGGCTCAGCATTAAGGGCCTTCAGACCGTTCAAAACAGACTGAGCACGAGTCTCCCCGCCGCAGCGGTAAACATCCACGGCACTGTCAAAACCACACTGATCAATATAAGCGTCTTTTTCTGACACCACTACGGCTATTCGGTCAAAAATCGCCATTTCGATCATGCGATTGACAGTGACTTCAAGCATCGTTGTGTTTTCAAGCAACGGATAATACTGCTTGGGGTAACCGATTTTCATCCGTTCGCCCACGCCTGCAGCCGGTATCAACAAAATTTTTTTACTCATATGAAAGTCCTCAGTGGCGTCCCAAAACGAAAATGGTCGCAATGATGAAACTAAATCCTAAATAATCCATCTCTGAAAAATGCGTCCCGAAAAAGGCCACGGAAAAGATAGCAGCCGATATCGGTTCGACGCAGGCAATCATACTGGCTTTGACACTTCCTAAATCAGCAACGCCTTGCATATAGAGCATAAAGGCACCGATGGTTCCCAACAAAATAATAAGCGCCAAAGCGATTATTCCGTAGGTATCCACAGAAAATGGGAGAGCGGGAAAATCGATGATCCAACCCGTGATCAAACCGCCCACCAGCATCCCGACCCCCATCAAGGCTTGAGTCGGATAACTGGACAAAAGTCTGGCAGGCAAAATCGTATAGACCGCAATACCCAAGGCGCTTGCCAGTCCCCAAAAGAGACCCTGGGCAGAAACCGCTAAATGGGAAAGATCGCCGTGAGTGGCCACAAAGAAAGTGCCGGCTAATGCGCAACCGATTGCCACAAGTTCCCGTTTTGACGGCAAACGGGATTGGATCAAACAAACCGCAATCAGAATGAATACCGGATTGAAGTAGATCAGCATCGTGGCGGTACCGGAATTGGTGTACTCCACCGCCGTAAGATAACCGAATTGACTGATCATCAAGCCACCTAAGGCATAGACCAAGAGCCACAACCAGTGCAATCCGGGTTTAAAAATCGGACGCATGGCTGAAATGTGTCCGGGTAAAAAGAAAATACAGAGCAAAATACCGGCAATGATCATACGCAGAACCGTCAGCCAGTCGGGTCTCACATCCTGGAATGTGAACAGGTACTGGCCGCAGGCTCCCGAAAAGCCCCAACCGATGCCGCCAGCCAGCGTACAGAAAATGCCTCGCCAAAGTTTGGCGTCTGTGCTCAATGCCATGAACCACCTCAATATTTGCCGATGGATTGTATACGAGCGATTATCAATTGGAAATGACCGAAAAAATAATGATTGCTTCCAACTAAGAATCTGAAAAAAAGCGATAATTACCCACTTACTGAAAGAGGCGACAATGTTTGAAAATTTACGCAACAGAATCAAAAGAGACCTTTCTCATTTAACGGATAAAGCCAAAAGAACCCTCAATCTCGGCACAACCGGAGCCGATGCCTTATGGCTAGCGCTGGCAGCTCAACAAGTGCACGAGGAAGGTAAACTTTTTGTTCTGATCGCCGATAATGCCGCTCAATGCTTACGACTTCGAGACGATATCAGTTACTTTGCGCCCGAATTAAAAGTCGCCTATTTCCCTGACTGGGAAACACTGCCCTATGACCTCGTAAGTCCCCATCAGGATTTGGTGAGCGAGCGCATGGAAATACTCTTTAACCTCACTCACCGTGAGGAAAAACATGACAAAATCGATGTGATTTTGCTCACCTGCACGACAGCCGCACAAACGATTGCCCCCAAGAGTTATTTATCGGGCCGTGTCTTTTTCTTTAAAAAAGGCGAAGAGATCAATGCGGCCACCTTGCGCGAGCGGCTCGTCAGTGCCGGTTATCAGCACGTCAGTCAAGTCGTCGCTCCGGGAGAATTCAGTGTTCGTGGTAGCCTCATAGATATTTTTCCGATGGGCGCTTCTAGCCCCTTCCGCCTCGATCTTTTTGATACAGAGATCGATTCTATCCGTTCATTTGATCCGGATACTCAACGATCTCTTGAAACCGTTGATGAAGTAAGAGTGCTTCCCGGGCGGGAATTTCCTGTTGATGCAGAATCATTGGTTCAATTCCGTGCAAGATGGCGCGAGCACTTCCAGGGCGACCCCACTAAAGCCATTCTCTATAAGGACTTAAGTCACGGCATTATCAATGCGGGAATTGAATATTACCTTCCCCTCTTTTTTGAAGAACGGACAACTCTTTTTGACTATATCAATACCGATAACACTCTCATCGGCTTATTAGGTGACAATGAGTCTGCACTTAATCGCTTTATGCAGGAAACGCAGGACAGATACCGGTTTTTGAAAGCCGATCCCGAACGGCCTGTGTTGCCACCTGACAGTCTTTATTTGAATTCTGAGGGATTTTTTATCCAACTCAAACAATTCGTTCGCTTTCAGGGGAAAATCGATCCGGCCGACAAACCGACAAGAGTCTTGGTGGACAGAAAAGCGGAACGTCCGCTTGAGAATTTAGAGCGTCTCATTGATGAGGAAAAAACTCGTCATCACCGAGTACTGATCATGGCCCCGAGTGCCGGTCGTCGAGAGACGATGGCGCAGCTTTTTGACCGAAACGGATTAAAGATTGCCTATACGGAATCGTTCGATTCGTTTGTCAAAGACTCAGATCCCGTCATGATTACCGTGGGTCCGTTAATCGAAGGGTTAAGCCTTGAGGGAATTACCCTTTTAACGGAAACCGAGCTTTATGCACAGGCTCCTCGCCGGACATTGCGGCGTCACGCCCACACGACGAACGTCGACATGATGATTCGGGACCTCGCTGAGCTCAAAATCGGCGACCCCGTGGTTCATATCACTCATGGTATCGGCCGTTATGCCGGATTACAAACCATTGAAACGGCCAATGGGAAAGAGGAGTTCCTGCGTTTAGACTATGCCAATGATGCAAAACTCTTTGTGCCGGTGGCTCAACTGCAGCTTATATCGCGTTACTCGGGAAGCGATGCCGAACACGCTCCGCTTCACCATTTAGGCAAAAACGATTGGGAAAAGGCCAAAAAGAAAGCTGCCGAAAAAGTTCGCGATACGGCCGCTGAATTTCTCAATCTTTATGCCCTTCGTGAAAAAAGTCACGGTCATGCATTTCAGTTCTCAAGGGCAGACTATGAAGCCTTTGCCGAAAGTTTCCCGTTTGAAGAAACCGCTGACCAACAAGCCGCCATTGAAGCCGTGCTCGATGATATGAAGGCCGATAAGCCGATGGATCGACTCGTGTGCGGTGATGTCGGTTTCGGAAAAACAGAGGTAGCTCTTCGAGCAGCTTTTGCAGCCGTCATGGGCGGCAAACAGGTTGCCATCCTTTGCCCCACAACGCTTTTAGCCGAACAGCACGCTCATACGTTTAAGGACCGGTTCTCGGCTTGGCCTGTGACCGTAGCAGAACTTTCTCGCTTTAGAAGTGCAAAACAAAGTGCCCAAGTCATCGAAGGTCTTGAAAAAGGAACCATCGACATTGTTGTAGGCACTCATAAGCTCTTATCTGAGAAAGTGAAATTTGCCAGACTCGGCTTAGTTGTGATTGATGAAGAACACCGGTTCGGCGTAAGACAAAAAGAAGTATTAAAAAAACTTCGTGCAGAAGTGGACGTTTTAACACTGACTGCGACCCCAATTCCCAGAACCCTTGCCATGAGTCTGGAAGGCATTCGCTCATTCTCCGTTATCGCCACTGCTCCTGAAAAGCGTCTGTCGATTAAGACGATTGTGAGAAAAGAGACTCCTGAAGTAATCCGTGAAGCCGTGATGCGTGAGTTAAAACGTGGTGGTCAGGTCTATTTTCTTCACAATGATGTCGCAACGATTGAAAACCGTCGTGAGCAGCTCGCACAACTCATTCCGGAGGCCCGCATTGTCGTGGGGCATGGTCAAATGAATGAGCGTGAACTGGAGTCGGTCATGCGCGATTTTTATCATCAGCGCTACAACGTGCTGCTGTGCACAACCATTATCGAAACCGGAATCGATGTGCCAAGTGCGAACACAATCATCATGCACAGAGCTGACAAATTCGGTTTGGCACAACTGCATCAATTAAGAGGACGCGTGGGCCGAAGTCATCACCAGGCTTATGCCTATTTGTTGACGCCCGGCAAAGATGCTCTCACACAAAATGCTCAAAAACGGCTTGAAGCCATTCAAAATCTGCAGGACTTGGGCAGCGGCTTTTACCTGTCGATGCATGATTTGGAAATCCGTGGTGCCGGTGAAGTGTTGGGAGAACACCAGTCCGGCGAAATTGCCTCCGTGGGCTACGATCTGTATAACCAGATGCTTCGCCGAGCGGTCAAAAGCATGCGCAACAACGAGTCTTTTGATTTGGATGCGCCCTTTCAAGCCATGGCAGAAATCAATTTGCACTCCCCTGCGCTTTTGCCTTCTGACTATGTCGAAGACGTGCATCAGCGTTTGTCCTTTTATAAAGAACTCGCCAGTTGTGAATCCTTTAACGCCATCGAAACGGTTCGGGAAGCATTGGGCGACCGTTACGGTAAATTGCCGGTGGAAGCCAATACCCTCATCGAAACACACCGATTGAGACTGTACTGTCAACACTTAGGAATCGAGCGCATCGAGGCAACTGAATCCGTGATGATCATCAGTTTTTCGGCCAAGCCGCTTTTTGAACCGATGCGGTTAATCGAGCTTATGCAAAAGAGCCGAAATATGCGCATGATGGGTCCGACCAAACTCAAGATTGAAACCTCAACACCGACGATAGAAGCCAGATTGGCTTATTTAAGAGGACTTGTTAAAGCGTTGGACTCAAAAAACTCCGACAATTTGACCTGATTTCGACGCAGTTGAGTCTAAAATAAATCAACTGCTACAAATTTATTAAAAATGAAAAAGATTTATTTAGCGGCTGCGCTTTGTGCAATTTTTCTCCCCTTGAGCACTCAAGCCTCCGGCGTGAGTTTTCATCAGGCGCGTGCGCTCATGACGCAGCGGGCTGATACGCTCAAAATGAGTCAGGCCGATATTGACCAAAAACAACAGCAGGTCAAGGAATCACGATCGTTGAGGGGACCCAAAATCAGTCTGAACGCTCAACAGATTGAAGGCCGTAAAGACATCCATATGGCCTTTGATAATCCGTTGGCCGGTGCTTCGGGAATGATCGGGCAGGCTTTGCCGATACCGGGATTGTCTGAGATGCTCGGTCAAAATAAATTCAAAATCGATCTTGAAGAAGATATCTCGGGGCCTCGTGCTTCGATTGATATGATGTGGCCGATTTACACGGGCGGGGCCATTTCTGCTCAACAAAAAGCCTCTGAGGCAGCCCTTCGCCAAGCCCGTGCCTCGCACGAAAAAACTCAGGACGAGCTCGACACGCTTTTGGTGCAGAAGTATTTCGGAGTGCAGTTAGCCCGAAGTGTTGAAAAGCTGCGTGCTGATCTGTTCAAACAATCTGAACGGGACCTCAATCGTGCAAAACGCTTCGAAAAGGCAGGAATGATCGCAAAAATCGAGCGCATGAGTGCCCAGGTCAATCGGGATGCTGCCGAGCGTGAATATATCGGTTCTCAAACCGACCGTAAAGTTGCCGAAACAGAATTAGCCGATCTTTTACGCGAAGAGTCTGTCGGGCGATTGGATACGCCGATGTTTGTCAGCAAAGACTTAAAAACGCTCTCATACTGGCAGGATCGGGCTCTAGCCAATAATCCTATTTTAAAAGCGCTCGATGCGCAGCACGAACAGGCCCGAATGGGGGTGCAGGCTGCAAAAAGTACCTACCACCCGCAGCTCTATCTCTTCGGGCACTACAACATGATCAAGCACTACCTGACATTGCCCGAACCCGATTGGATTGCCGGGATCGGCGTTTCCTTTACGCTTTGGGACAACCGTGACCGCTCGGCCAGGGTTGGCGGCGCACAAGCCTTGGTCAACAAAGCTCGTGCCGCTCAGAGTCAGGCCAGAAATGAAATCAACAAAATTGTTGAAGTGGCTTGGCTAAAGAGCAATCAGGCTCTCGAACAGTATCGCCTGAGCGCAAGCTCGATTGAATTGGCTAAAGAAAATGTGAGACTAAGGGAAAAGTCTTTTAATGAGGGATTGTCCACGGTCGACGATGTCAATGATGCGAGAAATAAATTAATCGCTGCAGAGGTTGCAAGCCGCGTGGCTGCCTATCGCTTTGTCGTCGCCTTCAGTCTGTTGCATGCGGCAAGCGGTTCCATGCTTGACTTCATGGATACTTTTTCCCGTCCTGATATAACGGTGATAGAACAATGACGGAAATAAACAAGAAAAAAATCAATAAACCGGTTTTGGCTACAGGCGCCGCTGTGATCTGCGCCCTGTTTGTCGGTGTCGGATTTTGGATGGGGACACATCCGGCCAAAGAGCCTTTATATGGCGTTATGCAAGCCAAAACAGTTGATGTCGCTGCTAAAGTAACCGGACGAGTGCAAACGCTTGAAATCCGCGAAGGCGACAATGTGACAGCCGGCCAGCTTTTGATGACACTCGACATTCCGGAGGTCGAAGCCAAACTGCGTGAAGTTCGCGCTTTGCAAACGGCCGCAGCCGCCAAAAAAGATCTGGTTGATGAGGGGGCCCGTCCTCAGGAAATTCGTGCAGCTAAAGCGCAAATGCAACGTGCCCAAGCCGGTAAAGAACTCGCGCAAAAGACCTATACCCGAGTGCATGCACTTTATCGTGAGGGACTGATTTCAAAACAAAAGCACGACGAAGCCTTGGCGCAGAAAAAAAGTGCTGATGAACTTTTCGCTGCTGCAAGCGAACAGTACGATATTGCTAAAACAGGTGCCCGTACTCAGGAAAAAGAAGCTGCCGGTGCTCTAAGCGCTCAAGCCGCAGGCGGTGTCGATCAGGTTGAAAGTCTCGTCAAAGAGAAAAACGTCACGGCTCCCTTAGCAAGCGAAGTCTCACGCATCTATGTTGAATCAGGCGAAATTGCCGCGGCGGGCCTGCCCCTTGCTACGCTTGTGGATCTGTCGGATCAATGGGCAGTTTTCAATATCCGCGAAGACGATATGCCGCAAATTACAAAAGGGGCCGTGTTTAAAGCACAGATTCCGGCCTTGAATGCTCAAAATGTGGAATTTAAGGTGTATTTCATCAACCCCAGAGGAGATTACGCCACGTGGCGCGCGACCCGTCAATCAAGCGGCTATGACTTGAGAACTTTTGAAGTTCGAGCCCGGCCTGTCAATCCGGTTACGAACCTTCGTCCCGGTATGAGTGTGATTGTCGAACGCTAAGAGTTTTTCATGACTAACATGGCTGCGCTCAAAGCTTCTGTGATTCGGGAGGTTCAAACAGTTCTTTCCCGACCTTGGGATATCGCGATGTTTATCGTCATGCCCGTGATTTGGTGCGTGCTCATTGCGGGACTCTTCGGTAACGGCCTGATTCGTGATGTTCCGGTGGGTGTTGTTAATCTTGATCACCAACCCGAATCAATTGAACTTGAAATAAAGCTTGATGCGCTGCCCTCGGTAAAACTTTTCTCTTACACAACGCCTCTTGAAGCTTCTGACGCAGTCAAACGTGCCGATATTTATGCCTACCTCGTCATTCCCCCTAATTGGCTTGATCGAAGCGGCACACCGCAGGCCGCCAGTCTTGAACTGTATTTTCCTAAAACGCTCTACGCGATTGCCACGACGTTGGAATTGGATATCAAGCAGACACTGCTTGCCGATCAGATGCAAAAATTAGAGCGCCTGGCTCAAACCGCAGGACTCAATAGCGAACAGGCAAAAAGAGCGACATCGCTTGTGACCGTTCACTCCATTACCCTGGGTAACATTGCTTTTAATTTCCAAGCATACATTTTGCCAACACTGATTCCCGGTATTCTTCACCTGGCTTTGGCTTTGGCAGTAGGCAGCCGCCTGTTGGCTGAGTGGCGAGACAAAAACGTGCATGATTGGATCAATGTCGCAGGAGGCAGTCCCCTAATTGCTTTTCTCGGTAAAGCCCTTCCCTGGTGGATGCTCTACACACTCTACGGATTCATTTATGTTGCCGTCATGACCGGATACTTAGGCTGGTGGGTACAAGGCTCGCTTCTTCTGTGGCTTTTGGGACTCGCCTTTTTCATGGCAGTCATGACGCTGCTACCCATGTTTCTCATCGGTGTTTTCATGCCTTTGGGCTGGGTGATTGTTTTAAGTTGTACCGTCGGTTATATTGCACCGATCTTCCCCTACACAGGCTTTTCCTATCCGCTTGACTCCATGGCTGAGCCCGTTCAGTGGTTGGCGATGACGTTTCCCTTGACTCATTATTTTCAATTTCAGGGTGAGCAATGGATTGTGGCGGCGCCCCTCGGTCACTCACTATATACGCTTGGGAAAATTGCGATTTTTGCCCTGGTTTGGTTCGGGGCGGGTTATGCCCTCTTTAAAAAACGCGTAACGGATGAGTGCCGACTTGAATCCGGGGAGGCACTATGAGCGCATGGAAAGTTTTTCTTGAAACCATACGGCGATCTGTCCTGTCTCATGACAGCTTCATGATCTTTGCGATTGCTTCGCTCTTTTACCTCGTTTTCTACGCTCTGCCCTATGACAATCAGGTCATTGTCAAAATCCCGACGGCGATTGTGGATATGGACCAAAGCCGCCTGTCGCAGAATTTCACCGAACGCTTGAAATCAGCCCCAGCGGTAAATGCCGTTTTGCAAACAAGTGATCTCGAAGTCGCTAAAGCTGCCTTTAAACATTCTGATGTGGATGTCATCATCACAATCGCAGAGAACTTCTCCCGTGATATTTTAAGAGGCGAACAAACTGTGGTGACGGTTTTCAGTAACGGCGCACTCCCCGTTAAAGGCCGGGCTGTAACGGCATCAGTTCTTGCCATTACAGCCGAAGAAAATATTACTCAGGCGGCTTCCCGATTGGTTGGACAAGAACTTAATCCGATCCTTGTCAAAAAAATGGCCATGAGTCCTTCGGCCTTCTCCTCTCAAGACCTTTTTAACAACATCTCGGGTTACGGTTACTACACGGTACCGGTTGTGGGTATTGTGATTGTTCAGGCTGTGATGCTTTTCGGCATCGGAATCGCTTTAGGAGGATGGTTAGCCGAAGCTAAGCAAACGCCTTTCTTTACTCAAGCCATGTCATCCGTCAAAGCCTTTATTCCTGTATCACTGGCTTTCTGGGTGATATCACTGTTCTGGTCCTTTTTTATTGAGGGGATGGGGTTGTCGATCTTGACCATGCCGACACTTATCAATCCCCTTGCAACCGTTGTGGCGATTATTGCCTTCACGTTAGCGCTTTGTGCCTTAGCCATATTTCTGGCTTTATGGATGAATACCAACCGCTATGCGGCAGGCTTAGTGCTGGCTTCAGCCCCGAGTGTGTTCCTTTCAGGACTTGTCTTTCCGATGGAAAACTTTGCGACTTGGACCCTGCCTTTTGCCTGGATGATACCGACTACCCCGGGATGTCAGGCCATTGTATTTGCCAGTCAGGAAGGAGCCGCATTAATTGACATTCTGCCACAAATCGGCTGCAACCTTCTTCAGGCCGCCGTTTACGGATCGTTAGCTTATTACTGGTTAAAAAAACGTATCGCTGAAAGAAAAGCCGATTAACGCATACGGTTATTGATGCTTGCAAATTGCGGCTCGCGCATGGACCCTTCAATCACATCGATGCGATGACGAAGCCATCGGGTTGAACCGTGTTTTTCGTAATATCGCGGGTTAGATAAAATGGCCGCAAGCCAAACGCTTTGCCAATGAGACAACCGTCTTGCGCTCACTCCGTAGTAGTGACGGGCAGCTGCCTCTACACCGAACACCCCCTCCCCGAATTCAGCAATATTGAGGTAGGTTTGAAGGATTCGACCTTTAGACCAGGTTGCTTCCATAACAAGCGCAAGTATCATCTCCTGGAACTTTCTCAAATAGCTTTTTTCATGGGTTAAAAAAAGATTTTTGACCGTCTGCTGTGTGATGGTCGAGCCTCCCGGTGCTCGCTCACCTTCTATCACATTATTAACGAAGGCTTCACCGGTAGCCTCCCATTCAATACCGAAGTGCTCCATAAAACGCACATCTTCGGCAGCAACGGTTGCCCGAACCATATCGGTAGAAATATTTCTCAAAAGCACCGGACGAAACTGAACCGAGCCCAACCGCTCACGTTCACTTTCGATATAGGCTGAGGTTTCGATAGGGGCCACACTGTACCATAGCACCTGACCGATGTAGTACCCCTCAACAAGAATAAAGACAGCAAGGGCTGCGAAAAAAGCACGCTTAAAAAACAGTTTGATTCGCATCCCTTGTCCTCTTATTATTGAATCACATGACGACCGATCAAGTCATACTCCTGATTAGCCGTTACCCGCACATCGACAATATCCCCGGGATTGAGGTGAGCATCCGTTGTGACATAAATAATGCCGTCGATTTCAGGGGCATCGGCCATTGTGCGGCCGATTGCCACACCGTCCTCATCCTCGGGCTCATCAATAATGACTTTCTGAACAGTGCCAATTTTTTTGGCCATTCGGGCTTCAGAAATTTCAGACTGCACCTGCATGAAGCGCTCACGGCGTTCTTCACGGACTTCATCGGGCAATGCACCGGGCAAGTCATTGGCCGGTGCTCCTTCAATGGGTGAATAAGCGAAGCACCCCACGCGATCGAGTTGTGCCTCTTTCAAAAAGTCGAGCAAATACTGAAATTCTTGTTCTGTCTCGCCAGGGAACCCCGCAATAAATGTCGAGCGAATCGTCAGATCCGGACAAATCTTTCGCCAGGCTTGAATTCTCTCCAAAGTCTTTTCGGTTGCAGCGGGCCGTTTCATCGCCTTTAATACCCGTGGATGGGCATGCTGAAACGGGATATCCAGATAGGGAAGGATCTTACCGTCGGCCATCAATTCAACCACTTCATCGACAGCCGGATAGGGGTAAACATAGTGCAGACGAATCCACATTCCCATATTGCCCAATTCTCGCGCAAGATAGAAAAGACGGGTTCGAAGTGCCTTACCTTCGTCCGTGAAGTCAATCTTGTAGCGCAGATCAACACCGTAGGCGGACGTGTCCTGACTGATGACCATGAGTTCGCGCACGCCGGACTCTCTGAGCAACTCTGCCTCGTGCAGGACTTCTCCGATCGGGCGACTGACTAACTTCCCTCGCAATTGAGGAATAATGCAAAAAGCGCATTTATGGTTGCAGCCTTCACTGATTTTTAGATAGGCATAGTGAGGAGGCGTTAACTTCAGCCCGGCCTTGGGCACCAAATCGAGATAGGGGCTATGCGGTTGAGGTAAAATGTGATGAACCAACCTATAGACCTTATCAAACTCCCCGGGGCCTGTCACCCCTAACACATCGGGACAGACATCATCGAGGTAGGCAGTACCGTCAAGATGTTTTTTAGCCCCTAAACAACCCGTAACGATCACCCGTCCGTTTTCCCTCATGGCCTCATTGATGGCCTCGACGCTTTCTGCAACGGCTTCATTTAAAAATCCGCAGGTATTAACAATGACCAGGTCCGCGTCGCTGTAGGAGCCCACTATATCGTAACCCTCGGCACGAAGTTGGGTCATGATGCGCTCGGAATCCACAAGTGCCTTAGGGCACCCCATGGAGACCACACCGATTCGGGGATTTCTTTGCATGATTAACCTTTAATCCAAATCATGGCCGCGTGACGCCCGGTCGTTTGATCGCGACGGAAACTGTAAAAGAGATCGGGATTGGCATAGGTGCTGTGATTAGCCTCAACGACTTGATCCACTCCGACTTGCAATAAAGCCATACGAGCCAGTGTAGTAAGCGAACAGAGATACTTTCCGTTTGCTTGTAACTTAAAGGCAACCTCGGCTCCCTCAATTGTCTTTTTCATCGCCTCAAGTACATCCTCGCCTGTTTCGAAGTCCTCATCACCGATTCTGGGTCCAAGCCAAGCGATAAATTCGGCTTGCGGATTATTCAAGCGCTCGCGAAGTTGCTCAATGGTTTTCTGAAGAATGCCGCCCGCAAGACTTCTCCATCCGCAGTGAACGGCTGCAACGGCTTTACCGTTTTTTTCGGTAATCAGAACCGGTAAGCAGTCGGCTACCTGTACCACACAAACGGTATTGGGCGTAATCGCGGTACTCGCATCGGCCTCTTCTTCGGGGGCAGCCGTTTCAGCATCGACCACTTTGACGCCGTGGACTTGTTTGAGCCACTTCGGGTCTGAGGGCACCAATTGCGCCGCCAGGTTGCGATTCATTTTGATGCAAAAGCCGACATCTCCGGTGTAAAGTCCGACGTTAAAACCTCCGATACCGTCTTTATCACCGAAGGGGCCTGAGGAGACGCCGCCCGAACGAAGCGTCATCAAGGCATCAACATTTGTCGGGCAAATCTCTTTCCAATCAGGCTGTAAGATCGCCAAGGCTGGCTTAGTCGTATCATCAATCATTTTTCATCCTATTTCTCAAAAACTGTCACCGGCTCATCGGTCGGTCCGAAGCCAACCGATTCCATGAGTTCTGTTAAATCTTGCGGAGCGGGCACAAACCACTGCATATTTTCTTTTGTTTTCGGGTGAACCAATCCCAAACGGGAGGCATGAAGCGCCTGGCGCTTCATTATCGTCAAAGGACAATCCGCAGGCAACTTTCCCATTTTACCTTTATAGACGGGATCGCCAACCAATGGCAGACCCGCCCACTGCATATGAACACGAATTTGATGAGTGCGACCGGTATCCAGGCGGCAAGCTACCCAACTCACTGTCAAAGGGGTTTGACCGACGCCCGGCACATTACCCACGTCAACACATCGCACATGAGTCTTTGCTTCTTTAGCTCGGGGGCCGTTACCCACACAAAAGCGCATGGGAGAGCGGGGATCGCGCATAATGGGTTCTTCAATAAAACCGGCTTCAGGGGCCAGACCGTGCACAATTGCCCAATATTCACGCTTAACCGTTCTTGCCTGAAGCTGTCGGATCAAATCGGTCTGTGCTTCAAGTGTTTTGGCAACCACCATGAGTCCCGTTGTATCACGGTCCAAGCGATGCACAATTCCGGCTCTGGGTAAAGTCTTTAATTCAGAGTTTCTTGCGAGTAACCCGTTTAACAGTGTGTCGTCCCAATGGCCGGCTGCAGGATGCACAACAAGACCGGCGGGTTTATTGACGACCAAAATCTCATCGTCTTCATAGACAACGTCCAGATTCATCGCAACAGGTTTAAAGGAGAGTTCCTCAGGACTGGGTTGCTCCATCACCTCGATTTCATCGCCTGCTGCGACCTTGGCTCGGATTTTTTCAACCGTCACACCATTGACCGCCACCGCTCCCTGCTCGATCCAAGTCTGCAAACGCGCACGCGAGACCGACGGCATCAAACGGGCCAATACCTTATCGAGGCGTTCGCCTGAAAATTCGTCCTCAACAACAAAATTTAACGCTTCATCAGTCGTAACCGACATATACTTCCTTAACAAATTACTTGAGTCTGAGGCGGTCTGATCGTTATAATCCGTGAATCGATTGACCGCATTACTCTAGAGTCACATCAATGGCATTAACTTTACATCAATTGCGCACCCGCGCGGCAACTCTTGTTCTTGCTGCCGCTGTCGCAGCACTGGGCGCAGGTTGCACGAAAATCGAAACAGATATTACCCAAGGCTGGGATGCTCAGCGTCTTTACGAAGAAGCTCGCATCGCAGCATCCGACAGCGACTGGACTCGGGCGCAAGATTATTACACAAAATTGGAAAGCCGTTATCCTTTCGGTCGTTATGCTCAACAGGCACAGATCGAAAGCGCATACGCCTACTGGCGTGACGGTGACGCCGCTCAGTGCGTGCAAGCCTGTGACCGCTTCCTGCGTCAATACCCCAATCATGCCAACAGCGACTATGTCCTGTATTTAAAGGCTCTGGCTACGCTTAATCAACGCAACTCGATCTTTACGAGCCTTCTTACTCAGGATATTTACGAGCGCGATGCCGATGCTGCCCAAACCGCTTTTGACACCTTAAAGGAATTGGTCGAGCGCTTCCCGCAGTCTCGTTATGCTCATGAAGCCCGTCGCCGTATGCATGAATTGGTGCTGTCTCAGGCTCACCATGAATACAACATTGCCCGCTTCTACTATGAACGCCATGCCTACGTAGCTGCCATAGAGCGCGCACAAAATGTGGTTCGCACTTTCCAACAGACCCCCTACTCGGACGATGCTCTGGAATTGATCCGTGATTGCTATCGTGAAATGGGCGTAACTGATTTGGAAAACGACGTTAACCGCGTTCTGGAACTCAATCAGAATCGCGAACGCTAATTGCTTTTGCGATTCAGTCAAAAGACTGCTCTGAGATTTTTAAAGGAGCAGTCTTTTTTTGTACCTCATTTATCCAGAGCAAAAAGTTTCTTGAGCTCTCCGGTACTCAAATCCCCTACCCAAGTTTCGCCCGCATTGACGGTTAACTCTGCCAACTCCCTTTTCGAGGCGAGCATGTCGTTGATGCGTTCCTCAAAAGTCCCGGCTGTCACAAATCGATAAACCAATACATCGTTTTTCTGTCCGATTCGATAGGCACGATCCGTTGCCTGGGCTTCAACCGCAGGATTCCACCACAAATCGTAATGAATCACGCTCGAAGCCGCCGTGAGATTAAGCCCCGTTCCCGCTGCTTTAAGCGATAGGACCATTACGCGCACGGTAGGATCCGTTTGAAAGTCATCGACCATCTGCATTCGCTTTTTCACGGGCACCGAGCCGTTTATAAAGAGTACCTTTTCGCCTAATGCCTCAGAGATCCATTTTTGCAACCGATCACCCATTTCACGATATTGCGTAAAGATCAAAACTTTGCGACCCGAGTCTAAGTTTTGTTCTAAGAGCTCAAAGAGCAAAGCCGCCTTACCGGAATCGGGAGTTTGACCTTCAGTTTTCAGATATTGAGAGGGTGAATTGCAGATTTGCTTTAAGGAAGTGATGAGTTTTAAAACGGCCGCTCGTTTTTGCATGCGTAAGTCACTACCGTCGGCTTTTGCCTCCGCATCAATTTTCTCTAGTCGCTTCATCGCGGCATTAAGGGTCTTTTGGTAGAGGACTGCCTGCTCGGGCGTAAGCTTCACAAACTGATCGTTCACAATACGATCCGGCAAATCGTTAATGATCGTCTTATCCGTTTTAACCCGTCTGAGCATAAAAGGAGCGGTCAGTGCTTTGAAAGCCTCAATGACTTGGGGATCGCGCTCAGATTCAATAGGCGTAGCAAAAGTACGTTTAAAATCACGCTCGCTTCCCAAGAGCCCAGGCTGCACCAAAGAAAAAATCGACCAGTACTCCATCAGATGGTTTTCAACCGGCGTACCGCTCATAGCAATCACCTCATCGGCTTTAAGCAATGAAAGCGAACGCGCAAGCGTGGTGAGGTGATTTTTCACCGCCTGCGCTTCATCAACCACCAAAAGCTTGAGTGAAAGAGCGGCCAATTGATCAAGATCGCGCCGCACCAGACCATAGGATGTTATGAGAACATCAAACGTGTCAGCTGCCGGCATTTCTCGGGCAGCACCATGGTATAGCGCTACGCGCAGGGAGGGAGAAAATTTGGCGATTTCTCGCTCCCAGTTCGTTAAAAGGGTTGTCGGCACCACTACGAGTACCTTTTTATCAGTTAAGCTACCTTCTTCTTTTAAGCGGGTTATACAGGCGATAACCTGAAGCGTTTTACCCAAGCCCATATCGTCGGCAATGAGTGAGCCGAACCCGAAGCGAATGTTTTTCATCAACCATTCGTAGCCTCTTCTCTGGTAGGGTCGCAGTTTGGCACAAAGTGTAGCAGGCAAATCCACACGGTCGACTGAGCGGATGGCTTCAAGCTCACGTTTAATGCTCTCTGCGACACTCACCTTAATGCCGTCGGTTTCACCGGTGAGCACCGCCCGCATTTTCTGAAGATTGGTGGCTTTGGGCGGATGCTCCGATTTTTCCCGATAGCGCTCGATTTCTTCCGGATCAACATAAATATATTGATCACCCCATTCAATGACTTCGCCGACATGATTCAAAAGACGGGAAAGTTCTTCTTCGGTTATCGATTGATCTCCGATCGCAAGTTTAAAGTCAAAATCCGTGAGCGCGTCTTTGCTGAAGAAAGACTTTGATGATGAATTCGAAGAAATTGAAGCCGTGAGCCATGGTCTGAGAAGTTTCTTTAGCGATGCGGGCATCGAAAGCGAAATCCCCAAAAGCGTCAAAACGGGGGCAATCTCAAAGAGAAAGTCCTTTAATTGATCCGAGGCCAGTTTCACGGTTTTGGTTTTCGATTCGACTAAATTCCCGAAGAGCGGATAAATCGACTTTAAAGTGTTTAAAACATTGAGTGCAGCAAACCGCTCTTTTTGGTAACGCTCCTCTTTCATTAAAAGCTTGAGGTCAACGGCTCGCGCCTTAGAATCTTTTTGCTTAATGCAAAAATGCACATTGATCGCTTTGTCTCGAGAGCGTGTCAGAGAAACGACAGGTTTCCAGGGAAAATTGAATGTTAAATTCAAAATTCGGAGATACCGGGCATATTCATTTGCAAAAGAGGGCTTCACATCGGCTGACAACTCAGCTGTCGATGGTGAGGTAAAGAGCACACCGCCATCAGCATCGGAAAAATCCGTTGACAGTAACCGATGCCAGTACGTTAAGGCAAGGGTCATGCCTAAATACATTTTTTGAGTTGTCGTTGAGCACTCGATGGGATCGAGCTCAAAGACATCATCAGCAACCGAATCAAACGCTACACAGATTTGCGCAAAAGCTCGTCCGATTTGTGAGTAACGAATAGCGGGCATCCAATAAATCTGCGGCCAACAATCCTCTGATTTTGGGGAAACCACCGCCACAGAGATAAGTGCCTGGGATCGATAAAGACGGTCGGTAGCGAGAAAAAGCACTCTTAGGGCATAAAGTTGCGGCCTTAACCACAGACGGGCGTTCGACTCAGGCAAACTGATCAACGCATTGATTAAACGCAGTGCATCGTCTTTTTTAAGGCTTTTTCCGAATTTATCTACCAGAGCAAAGTCTCTGAGATTTTTTTTATCGATCGCGAAATGAAAGTGTTTTCTGTTATAGCTTGAAATTTCTTCTTCAAGCTGTTTTAAATACGTATCGGGCTGGTCGGAAGAGCTTGATAATCCGGTAAAAGAGAAAAGACGCCGAGCCTTTTGATCATTTTTTCGGATAAGTTCCAGGAGTTTGGCTCTGAAATTTTTTTCATTTGAAAGCGAAAATTGCTCAGGCAGCAGGGAAAATATCTTTTTCCCGATGACAGGTAAAGGCGTCAAGGGCAGACTCGTCAGGCCAAAGTCCTCACTGCACTGCGGCAGTTCGATATCGTTGACAATAGCCGAGAGTGACTGAAGCGTTGTAGGGCGATCTTCGGTCACCTCTTTCACTTCGAGCCCTTGAGCTTGAAGCGCATCAAGTAAATAAAGACCGTGAAGCGCAAAAATCAGAAAAGGATCCCTATCGATTTCACGAGAGAGCCAATAGATAACCGCTGCGATATGTTTACAGGGGCTCGCCCAATCGGGGCAGCTGCAATCCATTTCAATATCGCGACTCGATGACGGGAAAAGCTTCAGTCCCAAAGACAAACATAAGTCATTTATTTCAGGTGGCAACTCTTTATCCAAAAGCCTCGCCAATAAATCTTCTCGCTTTTTTACCGCCTCAATGAGCGAATGAATCTGAGTTTCGGTAAATGTCGGCAGTTTGATTCGGATGTCATACGGATAGACGCTGCCCTGAACCACGGCTTCAATTTCGTGAGTTTTGGAGTTGAGATTGACATCTAGAACATGGCCGCTGTTGCAATAAGTCTTTCCTCGAGGTAAACGATTGGTATAGTCACAGGCACTCAGAGCATTTAGCCAGGCTTTTCCCCACCAGGTTTTTCCATATTGCGTACGAGTTGCCATCAATAAGCCTCATCAGGGTTATCTAAGAACGAATACACACGGGCGAATTCCTGTGTGCGGATCATGGCGGGCAAGCTCTCGAGGACTATCCGACCATATCGCTTTTGCAAAAGACGGTTATCCCCGAAAACGATAACGCCGAAATCATTTTCACTACGAATTAATCGTCCTACGCCCTGTCTTAATGTGGTAATCATTTCGGGCAATTGATAACACATGAAAGGATTTTTTCCCTGTTGAGTCATCCACTCTTTTTTGGCTCGGGCTACCGGTGTATCAAACTGGGCAAAAGGCATTTTGTCGATCACAACAAGCTGCAGTGCATCGCCTTTCATATCCACGCCTTCCCAAAAACTCATGGAGCCGACAAGAACAGCATTGGGGCTGGACTTAAATCGCTCCAACAACTCACTTTTAGGAGACTCACCTTGCACACACAAAGTAAAGTTTGCTCCCATACGAAGGCGCAGCTCATTGGCAATGGCTTCCATGGACCGAAAACTCGTACAAAGGAAAAAAGCCCGGCCTTGTGTTTTTTGCAAAAGGGGCCAGGTCGCTTCCACCAATTCATGCGAAAAGTTGTCTTCAAAAACTCCCGGCAACTTTTTCGGTAAATAAAAACGCGCCTGATAAGCGAAATTAAAGGGGCTCTCCCATGTATAGGTAGTCGTCTCAGAGCTTAGACCCAATTCACCGAGAAAATAGGAAAAGTCACCCGTTCCGTCATCCCTTCTTGTTGAAATCGTGGCACTCGTGAAAACCCAAGCGTTTTTCATTTTCGCCCGAGCTTTAGCGAAAGGCTCTGCTAAAGATAACGGAGTGTTGGAGAAAAGAACGTTTTGTTCTGTCAGACGCATCCAGAGAACCGAGGGTACGCCGGCAACACTTTTGACGGCCTGAGGATCAGAAAGAGTGACGCGCCAATCATCGAGCCGCTTGGATAAGTCCGCTGCCCGATCAGCAAAAAGATCGCAGTCATCATTGGCACCTTCTACAGACTTAAATGCAGATAACACGGCTCGAAGTGTCTCTGAAAGTTTCTCTAACGGCTCGTTTACTGTCTCCGGAAAAGCCTCAATCGAGGCAATTTCAACTTCCGTGTCAAATTCAACACCCAATCCGTGATGGATAGTCTGATGAACATTCAATGCAGCTCGTTTAACTTCAATAAAAAGATCGTCCCAACGGGCCACCCCGGCAGCGTAGGCCTTACCGATAAGTCGCCCTTCTTCTGAAAAATCCTGAAGTTCGCGAAGAGAAAAGATGTCTGAAAAATAATCTATGCCGATATCGGGCAATTTATGGGCTTCGTCAAGAATGACAAGTTCTGCATCGGGAAGCAATTCCGCCATGGTGTCATCCTTGAGACTGAGATCGGCCATGAAAAGATGATGGTTAACAATAACCACGTCAGCTTCTCTTGCGCGGGCTCGGGCCCTGTTGACGAAACAGTCGTCATAGTGAGGACACTTAGTCTTACCCAAACAATTGTCTTTCGTGCTGGTTACCCAAGGCCACAAGGGGTCTTTTTCGGGAATACCTGCTATATCGTTTTTATCTCCGCTTGTGCTGACCCGAGCAAAATCCACAATCTTTTTCAGGCGTTTGAAACTGTCGGCTTCGGGCAAGAGCCCGTTATCAACCAAACGTTCGAGTCGCTCTTTGCAAATATAGTTGGAGCGTCCTTTAAGAACCGCCACGTCGGCATCGATAGCCAATGCCGAACAAATTCGACCCACGTCTTTTGTATAGAGCTGGTCCTGAAGGGTTTTACTGGCTGTTGAGACAATAGTTTTCGATCGTGAGAGAATGGCAGGCACCAAATACGCAAAGGTCTTACCGGTACCGGTCCCCGCTTCAACTACGGCAACGCTTTTATTATCGATTGCCTCACCCACGGCACGCGCAAATTGCAGCTGACTCTCGCGCCTTTTAAATCCCTCAATTTTTTTACACAAGGGACCGTCGGGCGAAAAGGAATAATTGATCGCTTTACTAAATTGCTCGTTCATGGACTAAAAAAAGAGTCCGCCTTTTTTATTTTGTTCTTCCTGAATCTTTTGAGCCTGTTCGCGTTTCTGGCGTTCGGCTTCATAGGCCGCTTGGCGGGCTTCACGCTTGGCTTTACGCTCGGCTGCTTCCTTTTCTAACTGAGCGCGACGAGCCTCCTGGGCCTGCAGTTTGGCATCGTAGGCTGCCTGGTTGGCTCCTTCCTGAGCCTTTTTAGCGTTTTGTTTAGCCACTTTATCGTCGTTGTTTTTCACCGTAGCACGTTTAGCAGGCATGGGAGTATCCTGCGCAGCTTTGGCCCGACGCTCCTGAGCCTTAAAAATTCTGATTTGGTGATCAGCCTGACGAATCAATTTATTGGCGATACGTGAGCGCTTAAAAAGCACTCCCTCGGCACGATCAATGCAGTCGTTAACAAAAATCTTTTTCTGACACAGATAGTTGTGACCTGCGCGCAACTTCTCAATACGTTTTAATTCAGCCTCACCGATCGCCTTGGCTTTTTCTGCTTCTTCTAAAGTCTTAAATTCCGGATCAATGTACTCAGGATCCAAAGGACTGGGGGCTACAACTCCGGCCTCCCAACCGAGTTCTTCAGGAGTTTTGAATTCTGCATCTTCATCAGGAGCGGCATAAACCAAACCGGCCATAGCCGCACTGATCAGTCCCACAACGATTTTTTTATACATGAGAGGCCTCTATATGTGTTAACTCGGTGCATTGTAATAGAGTCCGCACGCTTTGTCCCGCGTTTCTACACTCAGCAAAGAATCCTACAAATGTCTTAAACTTTTCAATAATTTTTTATTGAAATCGAGAAGATTAATAAGAAATATTTATCCATCAAGGAAAATCTTTTTATAATAATGGGAAAAGACATATTGTCAGGTGCAAAAATGACTCGCCCTATCCGTATTGCTATTACCGGCCCTTGCGGCTCGATCGGTTACTCCATCCTTTTTCGTATCGCTTCAGGCGACCTTTTCGGTCATCAGCAACCGATTGAGTTAAGACTGTTGGCTCGCAACACTCCTGAGAGTCAATCGCGACTTAAAGGCACGATGATGGAATTGGCCGACTGCGCCTTTCCACTTCTCGCTGAAATGAGTGCTCATACTGATGAAAAGGAACTTTTTGACGGAGCGGAATGCGTATTTTTAATCGGTGCTCAACCCCGTAAAGACGGAATGGATCGATCGGATCTGCTTCGCGCAAACGGAGAAATCTTCCGACGTCAGGGACGAGCCTTAAATGAACGCGCCTCTCGTGATGTTCGTGTATTGGTCGTGGGTAACCCCTGCAACACCAATGCCTACATCGCCATGCGCAATGCTCCGGATCTCAAGCGCGAAAGCTTTTCAGCATTGATGCGCCTTGACCAAAATCGTGCCATGGCACGCGTGGCCGAAAAACTCGAAGCTCCTGTGAGCGGTATTGAACAGGTTTTTGTCTGGGGCAATCACAGCAATACCATGTATCCGGATATCCGCTTCCTGCGCTACAAGGGTCATCGTTTGGCCGATCAATTCGATCCCCAATGGCAGGAAGAATTCATTAAAAATGTGGCAACCCGCGGCGGTCAGATTATTAAGGCGCGCGGCGCCTCTTCGGCCGCATCTGCTGCAAGCGCTGCGCTTGATCATATGCGCGACTGGATTTTAGGCAGCCAAGGTAAATGCTGCACAATGGCGGTGCCCTCTGACGGCAGCTACGGCATTCCTGAAGGTTTGGTATTCGGTTTCCCGTGTCTGTGCCCGGGCGAAGCCCGCTATCAAATTATCAGCAATATGCCGATGACTCAGGAAGTTCGTCGCCGCCTCGAAATTACCCGGGACGAACTCATCAACGAAGCCCGTGCCGTGGCGGATTTATTGCCCTGATGGCTGTTGATCGAGAAAAACTGCTTCATCTTCTCGAAGGCGCCCGAACGTTCGGGCGCTCTTTGAGCGGTCGATATTGTGTCCTCGATACCAATATCGTCCTCGATATTCTTTTGTTCAAAGACAGCAAAGTACAACCCCTGTTAGACGCTATTGCTACCGACAATATTCTGCCCATCGGCCACTTGGATACTTTTTTTGAATTTGCTGACGTGGTCACTCGCCCAATGTTTCAATTAAGCGACAGTCAGATTGATCAATTGCTTCATGAATGGGTCAAGCTTCACGCCGTGTTCCGTGAACCGTTAAGCACGGATTTTTTTTGTCGTGACAAGGATGACAACAAATTCTTCAATCTCTCCCGAGCAACAGGTGCAGAATATTTAATTTCCAAAGACAAGAAGGTTCTAAAAGCCCGAGGCAAAGCCAAACGATTCGGCTGTCAGGTTGTCAAGCCTGAACAATTTAAACTCTAAGCAAGATTGGCTATTGCACCTTTTAACACAACGTGCCAAACTGATCCGTGACTGAAGACTTTCCGGAGCCTGTCATGGAATTTCTCTACAAAGGCACATTACCCAATCCTGCGACTATCAACGAACGTATTCGGCGCTTTAATCACATCATTCACGCTGTGAGCCAATGGCGGGAACCGCCTCTTGATGCTCAATGGCCCGTTTTAGTTAAGGACAATATTGATGTCTCCGGTCTTCGAGCAACATCCGGTAGCTATGCACTGAAGGAGTTAAAGGCCGTTGATGCCTTCTGTGTTAAAAAACTCAGAGAAAAAGGTGGCTTACCTTTCGGAAAGACTTCAATGAGTGAGTTGGCGGGCTATCTCAGTTCCAAAATGCCTCCGGGCTACTCCGAACTCGGCGGACAAGGTATCAATCCTATCGACCCCACCTTGTCTCCGGGAGGTTCTAGTTCCGGTTCTGCCATTGCGGTTGCTGCCGGGTTTTGCCACAGTGCCATCGGAACGGAAACCCATGGCAGTATTGTGATTCCTTCGATTGCCTGCGGCATAGTCGGAATCAAACCCAGCGTAGGAATCGTCTCTCGAAACGGTGTCATTCCTATCTCACATTCTTTGGATACACCGGGTGCCATGGCCCATTCTGTGGCCGATGCAGCCAAACTTCTGGAAGCGATGGCCGGAGCCGATCCGGAAGATGAAGCAACCGAAGTCTGCCCAACGTCCCTTGACTTACACACCGCCTTAGGTGAAGGGAAAGAACCTCTGCGCCTTGCTATTGCTGTGCCTGATTACCGGGCTTTTGATGATCAGGAACGAAATGCGATAAACAAACTGATCGCACAGGCTAAGAAGCATAAGATTGAAATTGTAGAGGTTCAAACTAAGAGCATTGAAACGTACTACAGAGCGATTTCTTCAACAGAAATTCAAGGTGATTTTGACCGATATCTGGCCAAATACGGAAATGGGAAAACGCCCGGCACATTCCGTGATTTGGTAAAGATGTATGAAATGCGCGCGCAGCACCACCCCTATGGTTTTGATCGACTGCTCGGTGCTTTGCAATTTTCACCGGATTTAGAAAATCCCGTTTATCGTAATGCCCTTGAAAAAGGCGTCGGTAACGCTACTGCAGCTATTGAAAATACGCTTAAGGTTGCTGATGCCGAGGCCATTCTCTGCTTAGGCTTTACGCCTTGGTGGGCAGTCGGTCGAGCACCTTATGTAGCATTACCCCTTATGCAAAGGCCTAATCATGCCATGATCGGTATAACGGTCGGAGCTGCGCGCCTGGAAGACAGAAAAGTGATCGATATTGCAGCAAAACTTGAAAAAGTCATTTCTGAAATGAGCTGAACACCAGTAAGGGGGTGTTGCAGAAGTCAAAATTCTTGGACTCAACCAACACCTCTTCTTAAAAATTAAGCGGCTCTTCGCTCCCTCCTGCGCCAAACTTCTCCAACTTGTTGTAGGTTGTGATTGGAGCTCCCTCGAATTAAGTCAAAGGTGTGCGCGTTGGCTTTCTAGCAAGATTTTTTTAAACTTGCTGGTTACGGGTCTATTTCCCTCGATTCGAACTTCCGAGGATTCCTCGGAAGTTGCCGCTTCACTCAACTCTCCTTCTGATTGGCATCCTCCCCGCCGTGAACGGCGAGGATTCCCTACTGTGTCATCGGCTCTCGCCGATGATCACTTCGATAGGTTCCTGCTGCTGACCCGCGCAATGGATTGACTCCATCCGCCGATTCACTCGAG
>ERZ827186.719-NODE-719-length-34363-cov-5.054040_pt1 | contig 34363 bp, 34 predicted proteins | sample MGYA00519918_ERZ827186 | MGnify/ENA primary metagenome ERZ827186 (study PRJEB31778, sample SAMEA3449275) | human gut metagenome | biome: human gut; feature: human-associated habitat; material: faeces | place: United Kingdom | collected 2010/2012 ...
GGATTTAATTCGCCGGCATCCACATCAACCGTCAGTTCATTCTTTGTCCCATCAAAAAAAGGCAGGAAATCAATGCACATCTCCTCGACAGTGCCAAATCCTTTCACTCTTGTGCCGAAAGAATTTTCCAAAAGAAAGCTTGCCGTCCCATGTGTTCCCGCTGTTACCTCAAACACCAATTTTTCAATTGATAAACAAAGTTTTGGCGTTTCATATATGAAATTTCCTTTTGCCAATGACAAAATCTTTTCTCTCATTGATAACCTCCTAACCTCAATTCTATAGTATACCATTTTTTATGCATTCTGTGAATAGTAAGAATCAATCTATTTTTGTATTGCTAAGTTCACGCAGTATGTCTATAATAAGGAGAGGACGAAAGAGAGGAGTGACTCAAATGGCACTAAAACCAAAAGAACATTTTCACGGAAGCGATTTAGAGAAAATCGAGGCCGTCTATGGAATAAAAAAAGAAGACATTATAAGTTTTTCTGCGAATGTAAATCCACTTGGTGTTTCGTTTCGTTTAAAAGAAACTTTAACGAATCACATTGACGCTATCACGACCTACCCGGACCGTGAATACACATCTCTGCGCAAATGTATTGCAGACTATGTACACACAAACTATAAAAATATTGTTGTCGGGAATGGTTCGACAGAATTAATTTCGCTCTTTATCCAGATTACACACCCGATGAAGGCACTGATTGTCGGTCCGACCTATTCCGAATACGAGCGGGAAGTCGCAATGGGCGGCGGACGCTCCCATTACTTCAGCCTCACGGAAGCCAGCGAATTTGAACTGGACACAAAAGCACTCACCGAGGAACTTTCCGCCAATGTCGATTTGCTGATTTTGTGTAATCCAAACAACCCAACGTCATCTGTCATCAAACGCCAGCAGATGCGTGAAATTCTGGATTACTGCAAACGCAAATCTATCACCGTGCTTGTCGATGAAACTTATGTGGAATTTGCCGAGGAACCAGATGAAGTAACCGCGATTCCGCTTACCGAATACTACAATAACATTGTCATTTTGCGCGGTATTTCAAAATTCTTTGCAGCACCGGGACTCAGACTTGGCTATGCCATTTGCGGAAACCGTGATTTGCTCAATGAAATCAATCAGAAAAAGAATCCTTGGACGATTAACTCATTGGCTGCAATCGCCGGAGAAATCATGTTTGAGGATGAGGATTATATCAAAAAAACAAGACGCCGTCTGTCCTCAAAAGTGAGGACAAACGCGGGGAAAAACGTAAATATTTTGTGAACGGATGACTCTTTTGCTTTTTTAGAAAACCGCCGGAGACTGCGTCAACGAACAAAAAAGATTGCGTGGGCAGCCCTCCGGCGGCAACTCATATTCTGCACCTGTCAGCTCTTTTTCTTCCCGCCGCTGCCGCCCGGTTTCCGAGCCGTTTGTCCGTTTTTTTGGCAGCATATCTGTTTTCTCCTTCCGCAGTAAAAAAGGCAGACGGATTTTTGATTTCTGTCTGCCTGTATATCGGTGTCCGGTTGTGCAAAGTGTTCATTTTGAACCTGTCATGATAAGCACAACCGAAAAAGGGTCAGGACTGTCATCCTGACCCAAAAAAAGTGGCGGAGAGTGTGAGATTCGAACTCACGCGCCGTTGCCGGCAAACGGTTTTCAAGGCACATCAACCTGTCGGAAATTAAGGAATTTTAGAAGACGATAACGGATGATAAAAGAAGCTGAAACCCCAGTATTTACAAGGCTTTACGCCCAAAGGGACAAAAAATGACCGGTGGGTTAAAGCTGATACGGGACAAGCAGGAAAGCGGGAGTCAAAAAGGCTTCCGCTTTCCTGCTTTTTTAGCTTAGGTCAGAAGTTTTGTTCGCAGAATGGCTGAAATCTTCGGAAAAAATTCGAAATCAGGCGAAAAGGGATTGTATTTGTCACGATTTTATGCTATACTGTATATAATAGTAGAGTCACGCGGAGGACTCTCCGCTTTCCAAAATATCGAGGTGAAGAAAAAGCGCAAAGCGAGGACGAGGCTATGACGATGCACAGAGGTACAACTGCATCCTTCGAGCGGCGTGTGACCGCTTTCTTGTCGTACCTATTCAGTCCGCTCGGTAATTTCACAGGGTTGTTATGTCAGAAGGCAGAGTGCGTGTGCACCCTGCCTTCTTGTTTATTCCGTGCCTGCTTTTCCATGAGCGAACGCCGTTTTCAACCAATAAAAACTTAAAAGCAGTATCTTTCCATTAAAAAGATTTTTGCGAGGTGTACAAAATATGTTGCTTGAACTGAAAAACATCGACAAGTCTTTCGGCGAAAAGAAAGTTCTCAAGGGAGTTTCGTTTGTCGCAGAAAGCGGAAAGGCGTTTGGGTTGCTCGGAAGAAACGGCGCCGGAAAAACAACCTCTATCCGTATTCTGATGAATGTGTTTCCCGCTGATGCCGGCGAGGTGCTGACAGACGGCAAGCCGATTGACTATGATAAGATAAGCCTTGGATATCTTCCAGAAGAACGGGGTTTGTACCCTAAAAAGTTGATTATAGACCAACTCGTCTATTTTGCCGAGCTGAAAGGCATGAAGCGCACAGACGCCGTGCAGTCGGTGGATCGTTGGCTGAAAAGACTGGAGTTGTACGAGTATCGCAATAAACGGTTGGATACTCTATCCAAAGGGAATCAACAGAAAATACAGTTGATCACAGCACTTGCACACGATCCCCAAATCGTTATTCTCGACGAGCCGTTTTCCGGACTTGATCCGGTCAATGCAATACTTCTGAAGGATGTGGTGAAGGAACAGATTGCGCGGGGAAAAATCGTTTTGTTTTCAAGCCATCAGATGAGCTACATAGAGGAGTTTTGTGACAGCATTGCCATTCTCAATGCGGGAAAAGTCGTGCTTCACGGCGACCTCCGCGAAATCAAGAGAAATTATGTCCGCGACCGTTTAGTCGTGCGCACGGATAATCCCGAACAGATCAAAGCAGATTTCAAAGACGGCTGCACCGTACAGGAGGATGGCTCTCTCATACTTCGGCTTGCAAGTCCAAACGATAAGCAGACCGCAATGAAACACCTTGCGGAAAAGTATGATATTGACGAGATCAAGGTGTTTGAACCCTCCCTGAACGATATATTCGTGGAATATGCGGTCGAACAGGAATAAGGAGGTAGGACGATTATGAAACAGTTTGGAAAAATATTCAGATTTGAAATCAAAGGCTATCTGAAAAACAAGATTTTTGTGGGCAGTACGATTTTTCTCGTTGTGGTGCTCGCAGTTGTTATGTTCATTCCCAACATCAAATCTGCGTTCCAAAGCGACAGTACGAAAGAAAAGCCCGTGATGATCGTATATGCGGAGGATGAAGCTCTTTCGGGTTTCGTCAAAGAGTATTTCTCCGCAGCCTTTACCGGTTACAATGTAACGGTGTCCGGCGGAACGGTTGAGAACATCAAAGAACAGGTAATTTCGGGAGATGCAGAATGCGCGTTTGTTATGGACGGTGTGGATTCATACACGTATTACGTAAACAATCTTTCTATCTCCGATTATAACATGTCTGTTGCCAATGCCGCATTGCAGGAGGCCTACAGAGCAAATGCGATGATTCGGTACGGCTTTACGCCCGAGCAGGTAGGAGAGATTATGTCCGCCAACATCCGTGGGAATACGAGTGTGCTCGGAAAAGATCAGACACAGAACTTTTTCTACACCTATATCATGGTTTTTGCTTTGTATATGGTGATCATGCTTTACGGTCAACTGGTTGCAACCAACGTAGCGACGGAAAAAAGCTCAAGAGCGATGGAAGTGCTGATAACCAGCGCAAAGCCCGCAAGCATGATGTTCGGCAAGGTTCTGGCCTCCTGTATTGCCGGATTTGCTCAGCTTATAGCGGTATTCGGCTCCGCGATTCTGTTTTACGGTGTCAATAAATCCGCATGGAACGATAACATGATGATCGCATCCTTCTTCAATATCCCCGTTGACCTGTTTGTCTATATGCTTGTCTTCTTCGCTCTCGGTTTTCTTGTTTATGCCTTTCTTTACGCCGCGGTCGGATCGACGGCTTCAAAACTGGAGGATATAAATACCTCGGTGTTGCCGATCACGTTTTTGTTTATTATTGCCTTTATGATTGTCGTGTTTGCTATGGCGGGAGGAAACGTTGATACGACGCTGATGAAAATCTGTTCGTATATCCCGTTCATTTCACCCATGGCGATGTTTACGAGAATCTGCATGAGCACGGTAGCGTGGTATGAAATCGCAATCTCCATTGCGGTTCTTATCGGTTCAACCGTAGGAATCGGCTTTCTTTCTGCCAAGATATACCGTGTAGGAGTATTGCTTTACGGAAGAAAACCGACGATAGTCTCCATTTTCAAAGAGATACGGAAAGCATAAAATCAAATATATTCCGCAATCGCAGGAAGGGGTGCCAATGGGAAAGCGCAACAGAAGAATATTCGCCGGCTTTTACAGGCGGTACGACAGCAAATTCGTCTATGTGGCAGCCGTCGTTCCCGATGCGGATACCGGAGAGCAGATGGTCATCTTCCACGAGGGGATCGACGCCTGCGAGTGTAAATATTACTGCATGACAAAGGAATCCTTCTGCGAAACGGTAGAGTTGAACGGCGAACGGGTAGATAAGTTCACCCGTCAGCCGCAGGTCAGGATCACGGACACGCATATAGAGAATCTGAAAGGCGGCGGCTTTGGCGGCCCCATCCGAGGAAAGAAACTGAAGGACGAGGAAGAGCTTGCATACGAATACCGTCGATTTCGCTCCTCTCAGACCTATACCGACTATGCCAAAGACCTATGCAAAAACTATAAAACCGATCTGCGCCGATACAGGCTGTGCGTGTCGCAGAAACGGTATATCGGCTTGTTGGAGAAGGAAGAATTCGATATTCTCAAAGAGGACTTGTCATTTCTGAACGACTGTCTCAAAACCGTTCTCAAGGACTACGGCGCGTATTTCAAGGAACGGTATATCGAGGGCAAGTCCGTTCGCAGATATGCCGAGGCGCACGGCATGAACCGCGGCAGCGTGGATCACCTCAATCGGAAATTCATTGCGGAGCTTGCCGCCGTTCTCAAGGCAAGAGATGATTCGGACGGCATCTGCCGTCTGCGCCAAAAATAGAATCAACATATTTTCAATGGGCGTCTGCTTGTAAAAAAGCAGGCGTCTTTTTTTGCGCTCAAATTGCTCCGTTAACTTTGAATATTTTGTAAACTTTTCGTTTTTCGGGTAGTCAACTCCCCGATTTTTCGGCTTAAAAAGTGAGAGGAAAAATTTTTGGTTGTATCCCCCTGCATTTTTTCCTTTGGACAAGTGAGAGGATAAATTTTCTGAAACAGGGGCTAAAAAGCACCTCTGAGTGAGGAAACAGGCAAAGGACTTTTCCCCGCCGGACATATTTCTTTTCTGCCGTTATGTCAGGACTGTGTCAGACAGGCATTGAATCGGCAGGAAAAGTGAAGGGATATTTTTCTCTCCTCTCCGCCGTTATGACACAACTATGACAGCCGGAGAATCGTTTCCCAAAGAAGAATGAGGGGATATCCTCTCAAACACAACCGAATACCCTGCCGACAGGATATGCGGCGGCGGACTTTGCGGGGACAGCGATCCGAGGGATCGTGCCGTAGGAGAAAGGCGCAGACCATGCGCTCTCGAAGGAGGACACGGCAAGCAAAGCACAAACGCCGATGCGATACACGGTCAGAAGGAGCGTAGGAACGCTGTCGGGTGTACAGGAAAAACTGCGGAGCGCGGGAAAGGACGGTGAACTTTCTCTCGCGGAACAGAGCCGTGCGCCGCAAAACAAGTTTTTATGAAAGGCGGGATGTATATGACTGTGCCGACCGAAGAAGAAAACAACAGAAAAGAAAGGAAAACATTATGATACACGACGAACCCGAAATCCTCCGAATGTCGGAGGTGCAGCTGCGGGAGGTGGACTGGCTGTGGTATCCGTATATCCCCTTCGGAAAGCTGACCATTCTGCAGGGCGACCCCGGCGAGGGCAAGACCACCCTTGCGCTCCGCCTTGCCGCCGCCTGCTCCGCAGGCAGACCGATGCCGGGAATGAAGAAGCCGCTGCCTCCCTTCAACGTCATCTACCAGACGGCGGAGGACGGACTGGAGGATACCGTAAAGCCCCGCCTTATCGAAGCGGACGCCGATCAGGACAGGATCATCAATATCCGCGAGGATAAAAAATCCCTGCATTTGCTGGACAGCCGCATTGAAAAGGCCATCGTGCAGTGCGACGCCCGGCTGCTGATCCTTGACCCACTGCAGGGCTACCTCGGAGAGCGGATCGATATGAACCGGGCAAATGAGATCCGTGAGGTGATGAAGTCGGTCGGTCAGGTGGCGCAACGGACAGGCTGTGCCGTCGTGCTTGTCGGTCATCTCAACAAGGCGGCAGGCTTGAGCAGCGCCTACCGCGGACTCGGCTCCATCGACTTTCGTGCGGCGGCAAGAAGTGTGCTCGTGGTAGGCAGGCTGCGGAAAAACAAAACTGTCCGTATCGTCGTGCATGACAAATCCTCCCTTGCACCGGAGGGGAAATCTCTTGCCTTTCAGCTTGGAGATGAAGAAGGCTTCCGCTGGCTCGACGGCTATGACGAGATTTCCGCTGAAGAGCTGTTGTCGGGCTTCACCTCACAGCCGGAAACCAAAACCGCGCAGGCGGAGGCGCTCATCCGCTCCATGTTGGAGGACGGAGAGGAGCTTCACTGCGAGGAGATCATCCGTGCGGCGGCGGAGAGGCGGATCTCCCGTCGAACGGTAAACGAGGCAAAGAAGAATATCTCCGGCATCGTCACACGGAAAGCGGGCGCAAGATGGCTGTGGTCAATGGAAAAGGAAGATTGCAACATTGCAGAGGTGTCCTTGAAGGAAGGATGAAACACTGCAGCCCCCGCCGATCCACTTGCAATGTTGCATTGTTCTTTTCTCTGCCGACAATACCCAAAAAACGCCCCGTGTGCCGACAACAGCGGAATCGGGCATACAACCCCGACCGCCGCGCACAAGAGCGGAATACGGCGCCTGTGGCGGCGTGTGCGGACCTTTTTCTGCCGTGAAGCTCTTCTTCTACAAGACTCGCAGGATTCAAGTTCCTTTGTGCGGTTTGCGTCCTGTTTCGCGAGAATCGGTACACGGTACGAAAATAAGCAGGAGAAAGCCGAGGGGTTGCACAGCAATCCCTCGGCGGGTTACAGCGGACGGCAACGCCGACCGCAAGGGGCTTTGTACGGCTTTTGCAGTCTAAGAATAAAACGGCAATTTAGGGGTTGCACAAATAAATCTCTCGCATATTTAGGGGTTGCGGATTTACAGGAAAAGTCCGGTCCCGTGATGGGCGGAATGTGAAAATACGAACAGCCTTACGGCGGAAAGGAATACAATGAACGATTACAAAGAATATCTTGAAACGGGAATCCTCGGCAGCTACAGGCCGGAGAATGCCGTGGTTAAAAAATACGACAGCGGCGCGGCGCTCACTCTCTTCCGTGATACGGTCTGCATGCACGAGGGAGACTCCCGCGTCCGTGAGCGTGAAATGCTGATAAAGGGAAAGCGGTTTATTATCTCCTCCGTATTCCTCTCTGACGCCAAAGCCACAGCTACGGACAAAATGCTGTCTCTCATAGACGAAGACCTCGGAAGGGATGCAAAAAGTTTCTGAAACTTTTCGGTTTCGGATAGACTTTCGGCAGGCGATACGGTATACTGTGTGATACCGTATCGGCTTGCCCTGCATAAAAGGAGGATGCAAAAATGACAAGCCAAAAATACACGATACTATACGGCAGATTAAGTCAGGACGACGGAAAGGCCGTCGAATCCAACAGCGTTACCAATCAGAGGCTCATGCTTGAAAAGTACGCCCTTGACAACGGCTTTGAAAATGTTCTGTTCCTGGCGGACGACGGCTATACGGGAACAAACTTCGAGCGCCCCTCATGGAAACAGATCGAGGAAATGATCAAGCGCGGCGAGGTGGAAACGCTCATCGTCAAGGATCTCAGCCGCCTCGGCAGAGAGTATCTGCAGGTGGGATATTACCTTGAGCTGTTCTTCCCGAACATGGGCGTGCGGTTCATAGCGGTCAACGACGGTGTCGATTCACTGGTCGAGGGGAGCAACGATTTCAGCCCGATCCGCAACTGGGCAAACGAGCTTCACGCAAAGGATTCCAGCAAGAAGGTTCGTGCGGTGAAGAAGCTGCAGGCAGAACGGGGAGAGCGGCTCGGCGGTCGACCTCCCTACGGCTACAAAAAGGCGGACAGAGAGAGCAAGGAACTCGTCCCCGACGACGAATCCGCGGCGGTGGTACAAAAGATCTTCTCTCTGTGCGCCTCCGGCAAAGGCCCCAATCAGATCGCCCGGATTCTCCGTGAGGAAAAGGTGCTGACACCAAGCAATTATTATTACCGAAATCACGAAAAGAGCCATGCCAAGATGGATCTCACCCGCCCCTATGCGTGGAGCAGCAGCACCGTCACGGGAATCCTTGACAACAAGGTCTACCTCGGACACACCGTAGGACTGCGCACCACAACGATATCCTACAAGAACAAAACGACGGTGCACCGCCCCGAAAGCGAATGCGCCGTTGTGGAGAACACGCACCCCGCGCTGATCAGGAAAGAGCAATGGGATATCGTGCAGGAGGTACGCACGCACAAAAAACGCACGCCGAAGCACATGGACGAGCCGAATCTCTTTTCGGGACTTGCCTACTGCGCCGACTGCAAACGGTCGATGGTGCTGCACCGGGCAAGCAGCATGAAAAAGTCCGACTACAACTTCAAGTGCTACACCTACGGCAAGCGCGGCAGGAGCGAATGCACGCCCCACCACATCCGGGAGGAGGAGCTGTACGCCGTCGTACTGGACGATCTGCGGCGGGTGACACACTTCGCCCGCCAAAAGGAGCGGCAGTTTGCGGAGTACATCAACCGCAAAAACACGGCGCAGCTTCGGCAGGAGATCAACACGCTGCAAAAGGAGCTTGACACCATGCGCAGGCGCAGGAACGAGCTGACCGCCCTGTTTAAGCGGCTGTACGAGGACAATGTGCTCGGCCGTGTAACCAACGAGCAATTCCGCCTTCTCTCTGCCGACTACAATGCCGAGCAGAGGGAGCTGGACGAGGCAATCCCACAAAAGGAGGAGCGACAGGAAAAGCTGAAGGCGTCGGCCGCCAATGTGGAAGCGTTCATCGAGAAGGCAAAACGGTACAAGACCATTGACGAGCTGACGCCTCAGATCGTGCGCCTGTTCATATCCCGGATCGAGGTCGGAGAACGCGCCGTAAAGCACTCGCGGCACTCGGCTCAGAAAATCCGTATCGTTTACCGTGACATCGGAGAATGGGATCACGACGAGTCGGCAGCCGAAACCAACCGGCAGCAGCCGCAGCTCACAAATGCCGCTGTGCAGCCGACACTGCTTCCGGCATAAGAGCGGCACGAGCCAAAAGCAAAACAAACAAAACGAGCAAACAAAAACCAAACGCAGTAAAGGCGGATGACAACCGCCATCCGCCTTTACCGCACCTACATTCTGTCTACTTTTGTCCCTTTGAACACTATCAGAAGGGTTTTCGGCTCTTTTTTATTCGAACCTCAAAAAATCCTTGCGCCATAAGGCATAGTGATTTCTAAAAATATTTCTAAAAAATTTTTAGAAATTCTTTTAGAAATGCACCCCCGTTTGTGTGGTTCCTGTTGCGGAGTCTGATACGGTCGTTCACTGTCACGACTCAAATATTAAATCGCTGAAAGCAAAGAAAACAGCCTTTCTCACATCTGTCTCTGCTTCATATAATCACACAGATCGAACGACCATGCTTTCGTCGAATACTCTTCGGGAGTTTTTTCTTTCAGCCATTGAATCTTCTGAGTGATTTGTGACAAGATGAGTTCTATGTCATATTGCGAATGATCCCGCGCGCCTTTCAGGATTTTCAGTATTTCAATCCCCTGAACGCAATAATCATATCCGGAATATTTATCCATATATAATGTGGCATCTTCGTTTTGTATCGTGATTTTGCCTTTATACGATATTAACATAGTGTCATCATTCAAAAAGTGATTGGAAAACATGGACGGGATATATACCATATCCGCAATTCCCTTTGCAGACAGATATCCTAATCTTTTGTAATACCGCCCACGGACATACCATTCAGGCAGGTCTGCCGCATGTATTTTTGTTCGATGATTCCCCGAAAATAATGTGCCGTCCTCGTTGGAAACACGCTCCCACGTTTTCTCCGCCTCAAGCCATCTGATCTTTTGTTCAAAATACAGATTGTTTTTCAGCCTTTTCTTTTTCATAGATCACTCCTCCACCAATCGTTCAGTGCAGCGGTTGGTGTATTGTAACTCTAAGCGGATGGTTTTGCAAGATATTCTGAAAACATTTGTATCTGAACAATACCCCCGAAAGGATGTGTATATTTTATAATATTGCCCCAATTACATTCTAATATAAAATACGTAGAACATTTTGATAAATACTGAATATCCGGGTGCAAATAGTAAATCGTCCTCGATAAATGTTTTATAATAGATTACGTCGAAAGGCTTTCCAGAAATATCGACATAATCATTCAAAAATATATTGACATAAAGCAGATAATGTGGTATACTTACGTATATACTTAAGTAGTATAATCGGAGGTTTATATGTTGTTGAAATACCAGTTTCCGGCTGTTAAAGGGTATCAGGCAGGTAAAGAGTATTATATATGTATGGTTCCGCTCGGGCTGCTAAGTAAAATATTTATTTCTGATAATGGCGATGTTGCTCCAGAATATCGAGCGCAGCGCAAGCTGAATGAATCAAGAATTCCCGAAATTCGAGACTATATTTTGAATAATAGGGATTCGTATGTTTTTTCTGCTCTGGCTGCTTCCATAGATGGTGATGTTAACTTTATTCCCACACACGATGGTGCTCAAGTTGGCGTTCTTGAAGTTGATATGGATGCGTCCTTTTTGATTAACGACGGTCAACACAGAAAAGCCGCAATTGATGCTGCTATAACCGAGGATGAATCGTTGAAAAGCGAAACAATCTCTGTAGTTATGTATAAAGACCAAGGTTTGAAACGTAGTCAGCAAATGTTTACGGATTTGAATAAACATGCGGTTACAACCTCAAAGTCTTTGAACACTTTATATGAATCAAAAGATAGGGTAGCAATTATTACCAAGAACGTTGTCAATTCTATTGATTTCCTTCGAAAATATACTGATAAGGAAAAAGATAATTTGAGCAAATTCTCATCCAACCTATTTACATTGAATACTTTTTACACCGCAAATAAACGTATTATAAAGATAATAGGTGATACCGATTTAAGTGAGCAGTTTATACATGACTTTTGGTATTATGTGGTGCAAAATGTGCGAGAATGGAATGAAATGGACAAGGGTGAATTGAGCAAAAAAAGTCTTCGCGAAGATTACATTGTTACTCAGGGACTCATTATTCTTTCCATCGGAAGATTAGGCGAATTTTTCTGTCAAAATAAAAATATTGATATGCAGAAATCGTTAGTAGGACTGCGAACAATCGATTGGCTAAGAAATAATGAAAAGCTTTGGATGAATCGAGCAATAAAAGCCAATGGAAAGATTAATCGTAATGAACAAGGTATTTTTCTGACTTATATTCAAATAAAAAAATTACTTTCTCTCCCTATTACTAACAGTGAATCTCAAAAGGAGAGGGCTGCTATTGGATAAAGGAGTTACCGGAGGACATTTTATATGGGAAATGTTGTTAATAAAAATAATGGCGTAGATCCTGCACAAAAGGTTGCCACATTTAAAGTAAAACAAAAGATGCCGTACGAATTTAAAGTTAATTATGCTCGTATCAGAGCTTGGGAATTTTATAATGAGTGTGCCGCAAGAAATCTGGATTGTTATGTATCGGTAGGTGGACTTGATAGCATTACTTTGTTTTACTTCTTAAAGTCTATCGGCATAAATGTTCCTGCAGTATCTGTATCAAGTCTTGAAGATATCAGTATACAAAAAATTCACAAAAAAATGGGTGTAATATCCTTAAAACCAGCTAAACGAGAAGACGGAACATATTGGACAAAGCCACAGGTTCTCCAAGAATTTGGATTTCCCGTGCTCTCTAAAGAGATTGCAAAAAAAATCGAGTTGCTACAGAATCAATCTCCCCAAAGCAAAACGGTAAGACATGCGATAGTTACAGGTGAAACGGGAGCATATGGTGGATACAAAAAGAATTCAAGAATGAAGTTAGCAAAAAAATGGCTTGAAAAATTTGCGGGTTATGAAAATGATGCAGAGGGAGTGAATTATCAAATAGCACCATTTAAGGTTTCGGCAAAATGCTGTTATTATCTCAAAGAAAAACCATGTATTGACTGGGCAAAAGAACACAATAGCGTTCCTTATTTGGGCTTAATGGCTTCTGAGGGCGGGCGGCGCGAAAAAGCACTTATGCTCAATGGATGTAATTATTTTGGAAAAGGCACTATTCGCTCTGCTCCCTTTGCCATTTTCAATAGGCAAGATTTATTAAGATTAGCTCTTGATTTAAATGTACCTGTACCTGAGATTTATGGTGAAATAAAATGCAATGAAAATGGACAACTATACACAACAGGTGAGCAAAGAACCGGTTGCTCAATGTGTGGATTTGGAATTCAGTTAGAAAAGAGACCGCATAGGTTTGATCGTCTCCGAGAGCGCAATCCAAAAGAATGGGATTTTTGGATGAATAAATGTTGTGTTGATGAAAAAGGAAATCGTTTTGGTTGGGGAGTTGTTTTAGATTACATCGGAATAGAATGGCGCGATGAACCAAAAAACAGCTAATTTAAGGATTGGTGATTGAAATGCCATGTGTGGGAAAATATCAAGTTTTTGAAAATATTATAAATGAAATAATGATTGTCTATAAGCATGACGAACGTCCATGGCTTATTGGATATAGTGGCGGTAAAGACTCCACCCTTCTCGTCAGCCTTGTATATGAGGCTATGAAACGATTGAAGATGACAGGCTCAGAGTTGAGCAAAACTATCTATGTAATTACATCAGATACAAAGGTTGAAAATCCCATTGTAAAGGATTATATGCATTCATCCTCTGATAGCATTAATCGTGCTGCTCAGAGAGATGGATTGAATATTCAAGCATCCATTATCTATCCCGACGATGATCAGACATTTTGGAGTCGCGTTATCGGTTTGGGGTATCCTACACCCGAACCTCCCGGATTCAGATGGTGTACCGAGCGCTTAAAAATCAACCCGATGAACAAGTTTGTAAACGACCGTATTAAAGAAAGCAAAGAAATTGTTATTCTTCTCGGCGTTAGAAAAGGCGAAAGCCTTACCCGAATGAAAACTATTACGGCAAGAGAGATTGAAAATAAGCTTCTCAACATGCACAATGATATTCCTAATGCGTATGTTTACAATCCGATCACCGAAATTCCTAATGATTTGGTATGGGAATTCTTGTTGAATCCCCAAGCAGACTGCAAAAGCCCTTGGGGTACGGACATGAAATACCTTTTCAACCTTTACCAAGGAGAATCCATGGGTGAAGAACAAAGCGTTCTTGGCGAGGTGGACAGAGAAAAAATTCCGGTTACAGGTAACTCCCGTTTTGGTTGCTGGTGCTGTACCATGGTTAAGGAAGATAAATCTTTGCAGAACTTTATCAACAAATCAAGCGGTGAGGATAGGAGAAGGTTGATTTTACTTCGCGATTTCAGAAATAAGCTTCTTGAAATGCGTGAAGATAGCCAAATGCGAGACAACAAGCGTCGTAATGGAACGGTTTATAAAAAGGCTGATGGAACATTTGGAATGGGTCCATTTACCCTTGAAGCAAGACGTCAGATTTTGGAAGGCCTTCTGCAACTTGAAATCGATACCGGATTGGAGTTGATCACTATGGGTGAACTCAAAACCATCGATAAAATGTGGGATGAAGAAGGAGATCTGACTTGCAGAAAATTAGTAGACACCTATTATAAGGTGAAGGGCAAAAAACTGCCGTGGGATTCCTACAAAACTCCTCGTTTCGATGAAGAAGCAATAGTGGCAATCGAGGAAGTTGCTGCAAAATTTGATATCCCTGTTGAGCTTATTACTAAACTTATTGTTTCGGTAGACGAAAACAAACATATTACCCGAAACAATAAGCTTCAAAAGGCATTTGACCAGATCATTAGCCAAAACTGGTTGCACTACAATTCTATAGAAAGGGCCTTTGATAATGAAGATTAGACAAATAAAGCTGACCAACATTGGTCCCTACATTAACGAGAACAAATTTGATTTTGATTTGTCTGATAGTGTACGCAGAATGGTTTTGGTTGGTGGTAAAAACGGCGCTGGCAAAACCACTTTATTCAAAGCCATCAAAACATGTCTGTACGGTTGTGTGGCATATGGTTTTGAAGCTATCAATGCCAAGTATTACGCCGAAGTTGAAAAACTCATCAACGTTAATGAAAAACTGAAAAAAGTAGGAGAAGCCGGCGTTACGATAGATCTCGTCCTCGATGATGGTAAATATGATACCACATATACGTTTGTTCGTCAATGGCGCGTAGCCGGAAAACGAATTACGGAAACTTTTGATGTGTATAGAGAAGGTGAGCTTTTAGACCTCACAGAAAGAGGCGACTTTGAAAGCTACATTCTTCACCTTTTGCCTCCTAACCTCTTCCGCTTCTATTTCTTCGACGGTGAGCGTTTGAGTGATTTTGTATTCAATGGGAACAAAGATTCCGACTTTAGAGATGCTTTTTTAAAGCTCTGTAATCTTGATACTATGGAAATTATTCGCAATAATTTCCGCAGAGTATCACGTGGTGCAGCTCAAGATAGCGAGGCATCTGCAGCAGAATACGATATCTGTATGCGTGATGACGTGATCGCACAAGGAAGAATTGACTCCGCTCAGGAAGAATACAATGAGCATTCAAATGAAATTCAAAACATCGATGAAAGCTTGGCTGTGTTAGAGAAGACATACTCTAAAGGTGGTGGCATTTCTAAAAAAGAATGGAAGAATATGCAGGAACAGTTGACAAAAGAGGAAGTTAAGCGCGAAGAAAAACGCAAATGGCTTAAAGATGTCGCTAACAATACACTTCCTTTCATCATCTTGCGAGATCAGTTGTTTGAATTAAAGGAGCAAATCATGCTTGAGCATAAAGCACAGGTCGATGCCAATGTAAAGGATACCATTGATACCCCAGCCATCCATTCCATTATAAATAAAGTTTTGGATGACGCTCACATTGAATTGTCCAAAGATATTGCTCACAAAATCATCTTTGAAATATGCGACTATGCGAGCAGCACCGAAACAATCACTCATATATTGAATCTCTCTAACTTGGATCGTTATGAATTGAATTCCAAAATCAATTCGTTAACGGCGTTTGACATTGATAGAATCAAAAAAGCCACGGATGATATTGAAGCGTCGTTGCAACATACCAAGCGTATTCGCAAAAAAATGGAGAGGAGCAGCATAGACAACTATGAAGAATATCTTCAGAAAAAAAGCGAGCTGAACGAACAGAAAGCTCAACACTCAAGCAAACTTTTGGAAATAGAAAAAGAAATCCAGCGCTTGAAATCTGACAAGGCCATTACTGCATCCAGACTTGCAAAAGCAAAATCTAATTATGAGGCTATACTGAAAAAACGTTCGATCAATGATATTTCCGCAAGAGCACTGTTGGCCTTTGATGAATTGCAAGATGTTCTTTATGCAAAAAGTATTAAGGCTGTTGAAAATCAATTCCAGATCCACTTCAGCGCACTTATTAACAAGTCCGACTTGATTGATGGTATCCATATTGATGACAATTTGAATGTTCTGCCGTATAAGAGAAAGCACTTTTATGCAAGCGATATTAGAAAAGCGCTTGATAAGAACGGCGAGGAATATATCATTGCTCAAATCGGATTTCACGCATTCGAAATACTGAAAGAAAAGCTTCAGAGCAGCGAAGCAGAGTTCGAATTGCCAGTTGAGGTAAAGCAACAACTTTCTGCAGGTGAAAAGCAGATCTTCGTTATGGCACTCTATCAAGCACTTTCACATCTCAATAAGATTAACGTTCCCTATATCATTGATACTCCTTTTGCACGTATCGACAAAGAACATCGAAGCAATATTCTTGAACATTTCTTCAAGAAACTCAAAGGACAAATCATTATTCTCTCTACCGATGAAGAAATCGTATCCGATTATATGGATGTTATATCGGATGTAATTTCTAATACATTCGTACTTAATCACACAACTCTTGGCAACACCGAAATTTTGTCCGGCACTTATTTTGGAGGTAGATTATGACAAATAAACTTCATACCTCAGTGCAAACACAAGAAATCTTCTTTGCACTCGGACAATCTTTAGGGCTTCAGCCGTATATTCTTTCTAAACTTGCGATAGCGTTGTCAATCCGCCAAGGAAAGCTGAAAAAGACCGATTATGAAACCGACAATAATGGTTTGGAACTCAGCAGACAGACGATTTTTGGAGATCACGATCTCATCTTCAAAACATTGATTATCAACTGTGAAAACAAAGCAATGTGCGAAGAAGATTATTTCCCTGGCGCAGTAAAAGCGCACCTTGACAGAGGTGCAAAACTACTGGAAGACGAAAAACGCTACAGTAAAGACTTTTATAACCATCTGTGCCATCTTGACACAGATATCTAAAGGAGGTAGTAGTCTATGGAATATCCCAAGGTGAAACCATGCTTAAATACATCTGAAAATGACTTGGTACAAGAACTGTATCAACCTTGTCTCCAGTGGGCTAGCCGTTTTGACCGTGGCGTAGGCTACTTCACAACGGGGTGGCTCTCGCATAACGTCGCAGGTTTGAGCGATTTTGCATCTCGCGGTGGCGTAATGCGCTTGATAACCAGCCCCATTCTTTCAAATGATGATTCCGATGCGATCATTTTATCCAACGAAGACGATCCCAGTGTATATGCGAAATTTGAAGAAGCGCTTTCTCGAAATGTTGATGATTTGAAAGCTGAAATGAAATCGGATATCCTTAATGCATTCTCTTGGATGCTTTATGATGGCATCATTGAAATGAAATTCGCAATCCCTTGTAAGAAACTTGGAAATGGAGATTTTCATGATAAATTTGGAGTCTTTTACAGGGACGGTGAAGCCCTTTCGTTTTCTGGTTCTATAAATGATAGCATTCACGGCTTTCAAAATTATGAAAGCATAAAGGTGTTTAAAACTTGGGCTGGCACAAAGGAATACGTTGAATCTGATGCAGAAAGATTCAACCGCTTGTGGTATTGTAAGGATAGCAACCTGAAAATATATACCACGCCTGAAGCTATCAAGCTGAAGATTTTCAAGTTGCGCACAGCAGATAGGCCTTATCATCTTGCCAAAAAGCCAAACAACAAATGGGCTCATCAAGATAAGGCTGTATCGTGCTTCATGGAAAAGGAACATGGCATATTGGCAATGGCAACAGGCACCGGCAAAACTGTAACTGCCATGAAAATAATTAACAAACTCTTCGAAGAAAACAAGATTCGCAGAGTTGTTATTACGATGTTTGGCAACGATCTGCTTGACCAATGGGCGAAGCAGACGCGTGACAACTACAAAAACAAGCAAATTTATTACCAATACGAATCTCACAAGGATCTCAACAAATTTATTATGCATCCGGATAATGCAATCTTGCTGATTTCCCGTGATGCTGGTAATCTGTCGAAATTACTTAATCTTCTTGGTCGTATGCCCGGCGATTATAAAAATGACACCCTATTCATTTTTGACGAGGTTCATGGTGCTGGTTCCAACTCGTTTGTTGAAAATCTATCCGGACGAATTTCTCCGTATAGATATCGTCTCGGCTTGAGTGCAACTCCGGAACGTGAATACGATGATGAAGGTAATAATTTTATTCAAACGGAAATAGGCGAAATCGTCTTCACCTTCTCGCTGGAAGATGCTATTCGAAAAGGCATCTTGTGCGAGTTTGACTATATTCCTCTGCCTTATATTTTAACAGAAGAAGAAAAGGCAAAGAAGAAAAAAATCATCGCAGCGTTTAATGCAAGAAAAGAAGCCGGAGAAGCGGTGGATGAAACAGAAATGTTTACACAACTCGCGAGAATAAACAAAATAGCTATCAACAAAATTGACGAGTTCGAATCTTTTATTTCACACAATACTGACTTGCTTAAGAAAAGCATTATTTTCGTTCAGGAAATGGAATATGGAATAAAGCTTCAAGATGTTCTCGTAAAATATACAGATCGATATCATACCTACTACGCAGATGACGAAAAGTCTAACCTTGACGATTTCGCCGAGGGCAGAATTGACTGTTTACTAACCTGCAAAAAGATATCTGAGGGCATTGATATCAGTAGCGTAACCAATATCTTTTTGTTTGCATCCGACCGTTCGAAACTTGTGACTACACAAAGAATCGGTCGTGCGTTGAGACTTGACAAAAGGAATCCCAATAAAAAAGCTACCGTGATTGACTTTATACTTGATGATTTCGCGGAAAACGACAACAACGCAGATCAAGAAAGAAAGGAATGGCTGACCAAGCTTTCCGAAACGAGGAGGAACGAAGATGAGGAATAAGATCATTGAAGCAACCATTGATAAGGTTGTTGACGAATCGAATTACCCTTCTGATTTTAAGAAAGCGTTCAAACAGTTTGTGAAAAACAAATTTGATGATACCGCCAAGGAAAGTGATTTGAAAATTATCTTATCCTTACTTCCGGATGAAACGGAGGATGACGACTGATGAAAATGTCAATTCTTGAGTTCGAATATAAAAATATTCGAAAGATATCGTCCCTTCGCATTTCTTTCCTTAACAACGATGGCGATGTCATTAAGAACAACTTTGTCATGATGGCAAATGGTACAGGAAAAACCACCACCATGACCTTGATCAAAGGACTTTTGGATGGAAGCGCCGCCGAATGGACACCTTCCGAGGTGAAATCATTCAAGCCTACTACTACAACCGGCGACAACGGTGAATTCAGCATCACTGTCAAGTTTGACGAAAAGCAGTACAAATATTTTCTATCTTTGGATTATGCCAAAGGAATATCGAAAATAGAAACCCTCGCACCTCCCAAGGGTCGCGTAGCGGGACTGCGCCTTCCCGAGGCTATTAAGGGAATCTTTACATCTGAATTTGTAAGCCGCTTTGTTTTCGACGGTGAACAGGCTAAGAAGTCGATGGACAGAACTTCTAACGAAGCCGACGAAACGATTCGCTATCTTTATCGTTTGGACGAACTTGATCAAATCCTTGCGATGAACGCAAATATCCTTACAGAAATTCAGAATGCCGAGGGTGGCTCCAAGGGCACTCACGGATCGTTGAGCAATCTTCGTACAAGGCAAGCAAACGTTCGCAAGCAAATTACCCTGTTGGAGAAGAAACAAAAAGAGTTCAACGCCGAAATTTCCAGTTGTGAAAAAGAAAAGGCGGAGAAAGAAAAGCTTCGTAAGGAGCTGGACAAGAATTATGAGGCATTGAACAAAGAAAAGAACGATATTATCACCGCTCAAGAAAAAAATCGCGGCAAGATTGACGTTAAGATTATAGAAATTATCTCTATGCTTAAAACGCCCTATCTTGTTAGCGAATCTCTTTGCACTCGTATGAATGAACTGGGTGCTGCCATGAAGAAGCTGAAGCTTCCCAAGAGCAGTTCCAAAGACTTTTTCACGGAACTTGCCAATGCCACAAACTGCGTTTGCGATAGATGTATCGGTGAAAAAGAGCGCGCTGCAATACTGAAAAATGCCGAACGGTATTTGGGAAGCGATCATCAAGCAGTTTTGAACAACATCAAGAGCGTGCTGATGGACAGTTCTTACGATACTCGTTTGGTTACTGCTTTTGAAGAACTTGGTGCTTTACAGGAGCAAAAGACTCGCTTGAGCGCAAGCTTTACTGCTGTAGAGGACAAGCTTATCAAGGCTGGTGGCCCGCAGGTTGAGCTGTTGCAAAGCGAAATAAACATCCTCATCGGAAGAATCTCTGCTGCAAAAACTCAGTTGGCAATTATTGAGTCTAAAGATGAATCCGATGAAACTTTGACCGAGGAAAACAATCTTCACAAGGCGAATAAGGCTGACAAGGAATATGAAGCTAAAATTGCTTCTACAACAAAAACAAATGCAGCCCTTCGCAAAAAAAATATTGTTCAATCCCTTATTGATGAAATCAAGGTTCAGGCAACTAAGGAACTGAAGCAAGAAATTATTAAAAAGACCAATGAAAAAGTACGCCGCGTTATTACCGACGATTATATTGAAATTGATAATATCGACGGTTACATAAAACTCAAAAACAGAGATGGCGCAAGCGAAGGCCAGACCTTGAGTATCGGATATTGCTTCCTTGGAACATTGTTTGAAGACTCCGAACTTGAATTCCCATTTGTCATTGATTCTCCCACAGGAAAAATGGACTTTGATAAGCGTCAAGCCGTTGCGGATATTATTCCTTTGGTCTTCAATCAGATAATTGCGTTTGTACAGTCTGCGGAGGTTGAGCGTTTCGCTGATAGATTCTACGGCAATGCTGATTCGCAGTATTTGACTATCGTAGCTTCCAAAGAAACAGGCGAAGTCACCGTACACGAAGGAATTGGATACTTTGATTCTTATCAACAAGAGCATAAAGGAGATGAAGTATAATGCATTTTAGAATATCAAAAAACGCACAGAGCTTTTTTAGCGACATCATCAACCTTGAAGGCTCTCACGGTGCAGATGACAAAAACAAGTTTATTCAGTTCGATGTTTACTACTGCTGTGCTCTTATTGGCATGGCGGCAGGACAACTGGATGAGGATACTTCAGATCTCAAGGATTTGGTAGACCGATATCCCAAGCCTTATCATTCTTGCAAAGCGCACATCGCTGGACTTTTGGTGGCTACTGAAGCAAAACGCCTTGGCATAGATCCACAAAGTCCTAAACTTGAGGATATTATGCTTCGATATTTGAGCGATGAATCCACGATGTTGTCTGAAGAAGGAATTAAGACACTTAATGCATATGCCTTAAAGGGCTACCACTTGATTCGTGAATTTCCCCTTGAGGAAAAACCTACTTCCCGAGAAGAATTTCTTGAGGCGTTCAATGCAGCGATGCAGGTTTATGGAGCTCAGGGAGAATAAGTTATGACAATTTTAGAAGCTATAAAACAAGTATTGTCAAAACATAGCGAGGGATTAACCTCGCAGGAAGTCTATAACGAAATAATTGATCAAGGATTATATAATTTTGGCGCACAGCAACCCGTTGCTGTAGTAAACAGCCAAATTCGCCGAAGATGTATCGGTTTGGATTTTCCTTCTGCTTTCCCGGTAAAGGTGTTCGAAATTGTTTCGCACAGAGGCAAAAAACCTTGTTTTGCACTTATAGGTGACAAAGCCAAGGGCACATGTGAGAACTCGAACAAACATATCACGACTACTGAAAGTCTTCCTGAAGAAAAGGTAATGTCCGCATACAACGAACATGTTACATTTATCAAAGAACAACTAATTGATCAGATTCTCAATAATTCTCCTTCGTTTTTTGAATATTTGGTTATGGATTTGCTTCTAAAAATGGGGTATGGTTATGGAAAGACTGCGGGCATTGTCACGGGACGTTCCTATGACGGCGGTGTCGATGGAATAATCAGCGAGGACAAGCTGGGATTGGATTTGATTTATATTCAAGCCAAACGATATGGCAAGACTAATAAGGTTGGGCGAAAGGAATTACAGGCTTTTGTCGGAGCAATGGAGAATATCCAAAAAGGCGTATTCATCACAAGCTCAACATTTACCAATGAAGCCAAAGTCTTTGCTGAAAAGCAGCAACAGAAAAACATCAAATTGATTGACGGTGACTATCTTGCCGAACTGTTGATAAGAAATGAGGTCGGCATCAGCAAAGTTCAATCTTTTGCTATCTATAAGATTGATCTTGATTATTTTGGACAGTAATTCTCAAAGGACGGTATAATATAATGGAAGTTAAAGGTGCTTATACAACAATTAAGGATTTTCTGTTTACATATAAGGAATGCAAAATCGTATCAAGTTTTTCTAATGCTGACGAAAATCAATGGAGTTTTGAGAGTGAAAGAACCATAAAAATACCAGATTATCAACGAGAATTCCGTTGGAAAGAAAAACAGTTGGAAGAGCTATACAACGATATTAATAGAGGAAATTGCTATTTAGGTCAAATTGCAGTTTCTCATAAAAATGGCACAAAGGTATATAGTCTTGTTGATGGACAGCAACGCATTACATCGATTATCATTTTTTTAACTGTATTATTAAGACAGTTTTATGTGTATAATGATTTGATTAATCTGAAAAAATTTGAACTACACAAACCTGAAAACAACACCGAAGGATATGACAACAATGGACAGCCAAGGTTAGCTAAATTGTCTTTTGATGCTAATTGTTTTTCCGATTTTCAGCGATATATTTCTAAAATATATACTGATTTGAATCCTTGTACTAAAGAATTTGAAGATAATATATTTTCCTATCATGGTGAAGATTTCTATAATCAAAAGGAAAGATATATAGGGGCTTGTTCGGAATTAAACACGGTTTTAATGAATGACCTTGAAAACAAGAGCACCAAGCCTGAAAAATTAGTTAGGGTTAAAGAGATAATAGATAATATTTTCAAAACTCGAATCTCAGTTGTTGTATTTGAAGGAAATAGCGTAGGAGAAAGTGAAAAAGTTTTTTTGGATATAAACGAGAAAGGTTTAAGGTTGGACAACGAGGATATCCTTAAGGCATACTATTTTCAATCTATTACCAGCGAAACGGGCGACTTAGCATTAAACACATGGACACAGCTGAAAAAGAACTATTTTGGATTGCAAGAAGTTTTGAATGTCAGCAATAAGATTACATTGGATGTATGGATGAATTTCATGCTTCAAGTATCGTTGTTTACTGACCAAGAAGCGGAATACGATTTTGATAAATTTGACAATGAATTGCGTTATGGAACAACCGACAAAAAACATATATGCCAATTGTTTATTGATAGCGAATTACAGGCGGCTTTTGAAAAAGCATCGGACTTTCTTCTTGTTCTAAAAAATTTGTTAGAATACACGCCACATTCACCTATTTATTGTGAATATATGAATGGTGCCAATTCAACTTCTCGTCCTGTATTCCATCTGCTTCTGAACAATATGTGTAAGGCAGATATGAAGTTAGTATTCATGGTCTTGGCAAAAATTTGGTGGATTAGAAAGAAGAATAATGAAAAGTTGATTCTTAGTGATATTGTACAACTGTTTTCTTTTTATGTGATTAGCAACATAAGCGGTGTAAAAAAAGAAAAATCTATAATCAGTAAGACTTTTATTTCCGCAAAAGACATCCCATCCGCATACAGCGAACTATTTGCGTTAGAGAAACAACTTCTTTCAATCTCCAATGAAAAATCATATACTTTAAAGCGCGATCAAGATAAAGCAGAGTTCCTTTCGTTCAACATTCAGATGTTTTATAATGTTTTTAACTTTAACAAAACGAATAAACAATGGGAAATAAAGCTGAGTAATCAAGAGTTCTTAGATAATTATCAGGGTAACAGACATCTTTATATCAAAGACCATTTTTTAATACAAAACGGAAAGACTATAGAATTGGCAGATGGCAGGTCGTTTGAGGTGACCCTAAGTATGAATGGCTTGAAAAAACGAGCATACAATTTCATTTACCATAAGGATACCTACGGCAATTTGGATTTTGTTTCTCGCTTAAATATGATATATGCTTCCGCATCGGAAACACCTTTAGAACAACGATTTGGGGAATACGAATTAGACTACTTTAATTTTGTATCTGAACAATTTAGAAGCTTTTATATGAATAATGGTTACATGCCAACATGGGATGAAGCTGTAGAAGAATATAAAAAAGATACAATTCGAGATTTTCCGAAAATTATTGCATATATTTTACAAGAGCGCTGTAGCACATGGAACAAAACTGTGGGAGCACATATCAATAATCAATTAGAGATATAATATCAAGCCTTGCGGTTTATAATTGTTGACATTATATCTTATATCAAAAAATCCAAAGAGAAAACGAAATCACTGGACTTTCTCCTCTTTCTGTGTTATCTTGTGTGTTACCCAAGAAAGGAACAACAAAATGATTGACAGAAGATACAAAAACGCAGAGGTATTCCGCGACACAGAACGGCTGTACGCATCAGATCTGACATTGATACAAGCCATTCAAAAATCAACCGAGGCTCAGGTGTTCATTTCGGAACGCGAATCCGTAATCGTTCCCTCGCTTCACAGAGCAGGAAAGGCAAAAGTGATTGTCAGCGGTAAACATTCACTGCAAGCGGCGGAGGTATATGCCAAGCAATGCAAGAAGGTATGCGTGCTGAACTTTGCCTCGGCAACCAACCCCGGCGGTGGCGTTGTGAACGGTTCTTCCGCCCAAGAGGAATGCCTCTGCCGATGCACAACACTTTACCCCTGCCTCAATAATAATGTGCTGAGGACGGCTTTTTATGCCCCACACCGCAAGGCGGCGAATCCGCTCTACAACAATGATTGTATCTATACGCCGAATGTGTGTGTATTCAAGGACGATACAAACTTTTCCGAGCCTCTCCCAAAAGAGGACTGGTGGGATGTGAATATCCTTACGTGCGCGGCACCGAACCTGGGTGAGCATCCGAGCAACGCGATGAATCCTCATTCAGGGGATAAAGCAGCAAAGATAACGCCAACAGAACTCGAAAAACTGCTGACAGCACGAATTCGACGCATATTTGAAATTGCCGTTGTCAACGGCAACGAGGTGGTGATTCTCGGCGTATTCAGATGCGGAGCATTCAGAAATCCTCCCCAGATCGTGGCGACGGTTTTCAACGCTGTGATGCAAGACTATCTCTGTTATTTCGATACGATCGAGTATGCCGTATATCATACCGAGCGCGAACTGGCGAATTATGAAGCCTTCTGCAAGGAGATGCAAGCATGAGAAAAATCATCAAAAACGCCATACAATGCAAACTCTGTGGAGATATTATCGAATCCACCGACAGGCATCAATATGTCACCTGCAAATGCGGTGCATGTGCCGTGGACGGTGGTCATGACTATCTGCGTCGATGCTTCAAGGATAAGAGCTGCTATGTTGATCTATCAGAAACGATAGAGATATCGGCAGAAGAAGAGAAAAAAGAATCAGGAGAGTAGCCGATGACAAAACAATCTTTCCTTTCCTACTGCTCGGGTACATACAATACATCGCCGGACTATCCGTTTGACGAGGAATTTGAAACGGCGGTGCTCCGGCACGCGGATAATCGCAAGTGGTATGCGCTCGTGATGCGGGTATCACGTCGCAAGTTCGGTTTTGACAGCGACGAGGTCGTCGACGTTGTCAATCTGAAGCTGCCGGTGGAGATGTACGGCTCCTTTGGCGCGGCGGACGGTGTCTATCCCGCATATCATATGAACAAGCTCCATTGGATCTCGGTGCTTCTGCCCGACGCGCCCGAGGATGTGGTGCGGTTCCTTGTGAACGTGAGCTTTGAGGCAACGAAGAACAAGAGAAAACGTCAAAAGAACATTTGAACAGTAAAGGGATGGATCGCGCCATCCCTTTTTGTAATATTTTATGCTTCTAAACTATCCTTATCAAGCAAAAATTCCTTTACGCCAATCATAACATATCCTTTTTCATCACGGCGGGGTTTCATACTCTTTTCAACAACGATGATCTTTTTGAAAGAATCCATGGTCTTATCAAAAGACGCGGTTTCTTGTTCGTACTTGGCGTGATCGGGAATCGCATACGCGGACTGAATATAGTATTTTTTGCTGCCGAGAGTAGCAATGAAGTCAATCTCGAGTTGGGTGCGGGTTTCTTTTCCGTCTGCGTCTCTTTCGCGTGATTCTACCATACCCACATCCACTTGGTAGCCTCTGTAACGAAGCTCATTATAAATAATATTCTCCATAATGTGAGTGCCTTCAATCTGGCGGAAATTCAAACGAGCGTTGCGAAGACCGATATCCTCAAAGTAGATTTTATAAGGAGTGCCTATATATTTTCTGCCTTTGACATTATATCGCTTCACACGGGTGAGCATAAAGGCATCTTCCATATGGGAGATATAACGGTCTACGGTAGCATCGCAGATTCTGTTGCCGCCGTGAACACTATTCATAGTGTTTGCAATGTTTCGAGGATTGGTAAGAGCCGAGATATCGGATGCAACAACATCAAGAACTTCTCCAATGGTTACTTCATCATGCAATCCGTAACGATTTTTTATGTCGCGCAAGTAAAGATTTTGCATCTGAGAAATAAGGTAATTGGACTTCTGTTCTTCGGTTGCCATAAGTGCTACAGCCGGTAAGCCGCCATAGATAGAATAATCGTCAAAGGCCTCGCTTTTATCGCCGCCTTTGAACACATAATACTCCGAGAAGGATAGCGGGAGTACGTGAACCTCATCACCTCTGCCTTCAAATTCGGTCAGAATATCCTTTGATAGGAATTTGGAATTGCTTCCGGTTACATATACGTCAAGATTGCTTTTGCGAAGAAATCCGTTCATAACCGATTCAAACGCTCCGAGCTTTTGTACCTCATCAAGCAGAATATAGTGCATCTCTTTGTCTGCAATTTGAGGTTGCAACCAATTCAAAAACTTAGAGGGATCGACTTTTCTGTCCTCACGTTCATTATCGAGAACGATCGGATCTTCTCCGATTTTCAATAAATCGTCAGCCGAGTCGAACGCAAATTTAATAATATGATCCTCTGCTATGTTTTCTGCAATTAAGTGATTATAAAACAAAGTGTTGAGCAAATATGATTTTCCGCTTCTGCGAATACCGGTAATAACCTTTATGAAGCCGTTGTGTTTCCTGACAATAAGTCTATTTAGATAAACGTCTCTTTTAATCTCCATAATAGCCTCCATCTGATATTTTTGCCGTAATCGTCACTTTTATTAGATACATTATACACCGTGTTTTTGAAAATTGCAATAGGTTCATCTAATATTTTTGCCTCAAACGGCGGTTTTATTATATCAACTGAAATAACGAGATGAACAACGATTATAGGGTGGGGTTTTCCCCCACCCTACTTTTTAAACGAATCTAACATCTCTATGCGATCTGGATCAAATCATCCCAGCCCACTTTTTTGTGTGATTTGGTTGTGGTCCCAAGGTCCACGACCACATTAAAAGTCGAAGCATTATGGGCGCTTAAAAAAATTTTGCGAAAAATATGGAACATTTTGTTCCAGCCCTATTGACAAGAGGAAAATCCTGTGTTATAATGTCGAATGGAACAATTCGTTCCAAGGAGAAACGATGAGTAGAACTACCGATTCGAAAAAGCAGATCATCCTTGATTTCATCAACGAATACTACGGAAGCTACGGCGAAACGCCCACGGTGCGTGACATTGCGGCAGGAACAGGCATTGCCGTTACAAGCGTACACCGTTACCTTTCTGCTATGAAAGAGGACGGCGAACTGGAATACAACGGTCGCCGTTCCGTCAGCACCCGCCGCATGGAGATGGAGCAGGTCGCTCACGCCATGCCCGTGCTTGGCTACGTAGCCTGTGGTGAAGGACAGGAAGAAACCGAACAGGTCATCGAATACATTCGCATGCCCGAATCCTTGGTTGGCAAGGGCGAATTCTTTGCGCTGATCGCAAAGGGCGAATCGATGATCGACGCAGGAATTCATCCCGGCGATTACGTGATGATCCGCAAGCAGAACACAGCAGAGATCGGTGACATTGTCGTTGCACTTGATGGGGGACTCAACAACCTGAAAGTCCTCGGTTTCAACAATGCCAAGGGCAGATATTTCCTTCGCTCCTGCAACGAGGACAAAAAACGTTACGGTGACATCTATCCCGAAGAACTTCAGATTCAGGGCGTTGCCGTTTGCGTTGCCCATAGGCTGAAAAAGGTGCTGTAACCTTACTTTTCACATAACAGCATCCTTGCCGATTCACAATTGAATATTTCTTTATCTATCGCGTAAAAAACACGATCCATCCTCCCGACCGCTTAACCGGGAATCAAGGGTAGGTATCTGTTGCGTTAGAGTGTACATAGGAAAACCATAAGTTTTGGCTTATGTTTTTTTGTTATGCTCTGCAACAGATGCCTACCCTTTTTGTTTTTGCAAAAAAGACGGCAGAAGAAAAAGAGCCACATATCGAGAAACGAGGTGACAGGCTCATTTCTCAAACAAAAATCTATTTAGGAAAGGAGATTACGAATGCAAAGTAATCCACACAAGCTCACCGTAATAGACGGTGAAACACTCATGGACAAAAGACTTCCGCCTACGAAGTTTTGCGTCGACACTCTACTGCCCCAAGGACTCTGCATCCTTGGCGGTTCGCCCAAGGTAGGCAAATCGTGGCTGGTGCTTGACCTCTGCGTCCACGTCGCCCAAGGAACGCCCTTGTGGGGGCTTGACGTGACGAGGGGAGATGTGCTCTACCTCTGTCTGGAAGACAGCGAGAGGCGGATCCAGGAGCGCCTGAACACCATCACGGACAACGTTCCCGACGGGATGTATTTCGCTACCGGATGCACTTCCATCGAAAGCGGTGTCTGCGATTGGCTCCGTCAGTTCAAAGGGCAACACCCGGAGGTGTCCCTCATAGCCATCGACACCTTCCAGCTCATCCGCACGCCAACTCCCGAGGTCTCCTACGGTGGGGACTACGCCGAGCTTCGTGTCCTCAAAGAGCTGGCAGACGAGCTTGGCATCTGTCTTCTGCTCGTCCACCATCTGCGGAAGATGAATGACCGCGATCCCGTCAATAAACTCTCGGGCAGTACAGGTATCTCGGGCGCGGTGGATGCCATTTTCGTTTTGGACAAGAACGAAAGGATCGAACGGTTCGCTACCCTCTATGCTTCGGGTAGGGATATACGCGACCGAAAGATACAGCTGGAGCATGACACGGACACCTGCGTCTGGACACTCATTGCCGACAGCCTGACCATGCCCGAAACCATGCTTCCCGATGAAATGGCATATGTGTTTGGCTTCGTTTGGAGATCAAAAAACCATGAATTCGTCGGAACGAACACCGAACTGGCTCATCACGTTTCCATCGCGTTAGGGAAAGAGGTCAACCCCAAGGGGCTCAAGCAAATGATGAACCGCTACCGTTATCAGCTGGAAGACCTCGGTGTCTTCTTTGAGAGCAAACGGAGCAACGGACAGAAGTACGTTGTGGTCAAATACCGTCCTCCCTCTGATGGTGACTCAAGTGCCTCAAGTGCCTCTGTTTCTTCTGCTCTCACAGATTCCGTCCCTTTCGTCCCTTGCGTTCCTGCACAGGATGTCGGATGAAGCGTTTATCGCCAGTTTCGCCTTTGTATTACGACCGCCCAAATGGCGGCCGCAAAGGCGTCGGGCTATGCCCATACCCCTATCAATTATTTATGGAAAGGACTTTTGAATGGAAAAAGAAAACAAAAACTGTATTATTTCTTTTCGCGTGACTGCTGAAGAAAAGAAGTGGATTGAGGATCGTTCCTATGGTCACTATCAACTCATCAGCGACTTTGTTCGGGACTGTGTTTTCAAAAAAGAAATGATCATTATCACAGGTGCGAATGACGTGGCAACCGAGCTTCGCCGCATCGGAAACAACGTAAACCAGCTCGCACGAGCCGTCAACGCGGGATTCGTCTCCCAGATCAATCTGACAGAGACGAGAAAGGAGCTTGAAAAAATATGGCAATCGTTAAATTCGTTGCTTCGGGTTGCCCAATGAATAACATTTTTCCCTACGTGATGAACCGGGAAAAGACCGATGAAAATCTCATTTCGGGCATCAACTGCTCCCCCGATACGGTGCTTCAGGAGTTCACTTTTGTCAAAAAACAATTCAAAAAAGAGGACGGCAGGACCTACGTTCACATTGTACAAGCCTTCAGTCCCGACGATGATCTCACCCCCGAGGTCGCTCACGAGATCGGTCTGCGCTTCGCTGAATACTTCGGTGGTTTCCAAGCACTCGTCGCCGCCCACAGAAACACCGACCACATCCACAATCACATCATTCTCAACTCGGTGAATATGGAAACGGGAAAGAAATTTCATCAGAGTGCCGCCGAGATGCGGCAGGTCAAGGAGTATTCCAACCGGCTCTGCCGGGAGTACGGTCTCTCGGAAACCGAAACGAAATCTTCCCTCGGGACTATGCCGAAGTGGAAATCACAATTGCGAAACAAAGCATATTCCGTTGCCTGCCGTACTTGTTCCAAAGAAGATTTCATCTTTGAAATGGAGATGCACGGCTACAAGGTGGACTGGCAGGAGGGGCATAAGTATATCTCCTTCACCACACCGGACGGTCATAAGTGTCGCGACAACAAGCTCTTTGCCGAGCAACTCCTGCGAAAAAATCTGGAGATTTACTTCCTCCTCGGCGGCTGTGAATCGGGGCTGGCGGATCAGTACAAGTCGTATGTAAACGATCTTCGCCCGGAACACAGCTACACCGTGGGCGAAGGACTCTTCCATCTTCTCAAGAATCTGCTCGAAACGATGCCATACTAAGGGCGCTTCACACCGCCCGTAGAGGAACATCAACTCGATAAAATGACCGTGATGATGCTGGAAATGATGGGCATCAAGGTCGAACCAAAGGCGCTTTTACAGTACAGCGCGAACAACGAACGTGAAAACGAATACGGACTTTATATGTAACGAAAGGAAAAAGGAATGATCAATAACAATATCTTTTGCAATTACCCCGACGCAATGACACTCGCACAGTTTGCCGAGTGCCTGAACATCAGCACCAAGCTCGCCTCACGACTCGTGCATGAGAAAAAGGTATTTGCCAAAAAAGTCGGACGGGAATACCGCATCTCGAAAAGCTCCGTGATGGAATTTGTCCGCGGAGAGAAAAAAAAGCTGTGTTGTAAATGTAACTTCGAACCCACAGGACTGGATAATTGAAGATAAATGTGGTATCTTGTGTGCTGCCGCAAAGCGAAAGGAGGTATGCTGATATGGCAAATAAACTGAGTAAAGACATCTCGGGAAGCGTTCAGAAAAAGAGAGGTATGCTGTATCTGGTGGTCAGCTACAAGGATACCGTAACGCAGAAAAACAAAACCAAATGGCTGGGGCTTGGACTGCCTGCAGGATCCACGAAATCACTTATCAACAAGGCTGTCAGAGAGGCGAAGAACAAGTTTGAAAGCGAGTACAAGCGCTTCCTTGACGGCTACGACGATCCGACCAAATATCCTCTTCTGCCTTTTCTCAACGACTGGCTCGACCGTGTACACATCCACAAGATCCAAGAGTCCACATACTACGGCTACAAGAGAAGAGTGAGCGGAAAGATGGCGAAATACTTTGACGAAAAGATCACGCTTGCCGACTGCAAGCCCCGCCTCATTCACGGCTTCTACGATTACCTGCGCGAGGACGGCGACAGTGAGCAGACGATTTTGCATTATCACAATCTGCTGCACACCGCCTTCGAATACGCCATCCGCCAGGAGATCCTTGAATACAATCCCATGGACAGAGTGGAGCGCCCGCAGCCAAAGAAATTCGTCGGCGACTTCTACTCGGTGGACGAGGTCAAGACACTGCTCGAACACGCCAAAGAGGACGTTATCTATATCCCCATCGTCCTTGCGGTCTACTGCGGACTGCGAAGAAGCGAGGCACTTGGGCTGTCGTGGAGCAACATCGACTTCGAGAATGATAAGATCTTTATCGGGCAGAAGGTGCTGGAGGTCGTCCGCAACGGCAAAATGGAACAGGTGGTCAGCGACGAGATGAAGACCGAAAGCTCACGCCGCAGCTTCAAAATGATCCCCGAGGTCAAGGAAATACTCCTTGCGCACAAGGAACGTCAGGAGCTTTATCGTAAACAATTCCGCCGAGCCTACTGCGCAAAATATCTTGACATGGTCTGTGTCAACCCCTTGGGTGAGCTGATCAAGCCAAGTTATATCACCTCTCACTTCCCGAAGTTGTTGAAGCAATATGGGATGCGGGATATCCGCTTCCACGACCTGCGCCACACCTGCGCATCCTTGCTCCTCGCCTCCGATAACAACATGAAGGTGATTCAGATGTGGATGGGTCACAGCAGCATGAAGACCACGGCAGATATTTATTCTCACCTCGACGCCAACGCCAAGGGCGAGGCGGGGATGAAGCTCGGCAAGCTCCTTGCCGATGATGACGAGGAGGTGAGCTGATATGCTGGGGGCGGGCGAAATATCTTTGGAGCAGCTCTACAAGATGCTCCATGTCAGCAAGAGGAAAGCGGCGTGGATGCTGAACAATGGTATCATCCCGTGTCGCATTCGTCCGACCGCAACCCACAGATATATCATTCGCCTGGAGGACGTAGAAATTTACCTGCAGAAGCAAAGAAAGGCAAGGCGAAAGGAGATCCCCGTGGGGATCTTCAACGCCAAGCCCCGGAAGCGTGAGGTGTTGCTGAACCGTCAGCCCGTGGACATCGTCACCATCGCAGAGTGCTATATCACTCTTGCAGATAAATGCAAAGAGGCGTTCCGAACGCACGTGGAGAAGCGACTACGGTACACAGCCGACGCCTTTGACATCGATACCGCGGCGGAGATCATCGGTTACAGCCGCGGAATGGTGCTGTCCCACATTCAGCAAAAGCACATCGATGCCGTCCGCATCAGCGGCAAGTATATCATCTCCAAAGCCGCCATCGTCGACTTCCTCGTCAGCGACATCGCCTTCGGGATCGTCAACAAATCCGCTTGGCATATGAATACGATTCTCCAGTTTACAAAGAAATGAAAACAACTAAAAAGAGTCGACTATTGGCGGGTGCTCGTAAAACAGTTAAACCAAAAATTTAACTATTTTACGGCATCTGTCAGACGGGGTTGGTAATCAACAACGAAAAATGAGTGATGCCAGGTCGAAAGACCGAGCATCACTCATTTTTTATCTTAACGCTTTTTCTTTTGATATTATGGAGGAACATATTATGCAGGAACTGAATTATATCCGTTGTGGTGATTACTATATTCCCGATATTCGTTTACCAGATGAAAACAGACCTATTGGTTGGTGGGGACGGATGCACAGAGATTATATCAAGGAGCACAACCCCATCCGCTTCAATGAATTTTGCCTCAGTGGAAAACTTTGGACGTATCTGGCTGACTTGAACGAGCAGACACAGAACCGCCTTGAACTTATCATTGAGCAGATGAAAGCCGCCGAGGGCGTGACAGAGAGCATGAAACAGCACGACCAGATGGCGTGGGTAGGAGCGATGAACAGCATCCGCAACCGAGCCGAAGAAATTGTTCTTCGTGAGATGATCTGCGAGGAGGATGTGGTATGAGAATCCTTGAAGAATTTTGGTACGGCAACATTGAGCCAACAGAATACGATACTTCTTCTAAGGAGTACAAGAAACTGTTGGAGCTGATTTGCAGGAACGAAGAAAAGCTCCAAGCCACCATGACGGATGAGCAGAAAGAGCTGTTTGAGAAATATACAGATTGTGTGCGGGAGTATCAAACTATCACGGACTGTTTGTTATTCCAAAACAGCTTTAAGCTTGGAGCAAGAATGATGTTAGCGGTCATGGAAGAATAATCGAATATACCAAGTAGGGACTTGTGCTCAAATCGGGCACAAGTCCTTTTTGATTCCGCTCAAGCAAAAAACAGATTAGATATTCTCAATCGCAAAGTTTAATTTGCGTTCGCAGATATAAAATTTGCAAAACGGGTAGAAATTTTCACATTTTTGTGCTATAATAAAGAAAATTGGGCGATTTAGTACAAGGAGGACTTCCATTATGCGTATCAGCTATAACAAACTCTGGAAGATGCTTATTGATAAAAATATGAAAAAGAGCGATTTGAAAGAAAAAGCTGGCATCAGTTCTGCTTCCCTTGCGAAGCTCGGCAAGGGAGACAATATTACAACGGATGTTCTACTTCGTATCTGCGAAGTAATGGATTGTCGGATTGAAGATATTCTTGAAACTGTCCGTGACTAACCAACACCGAAAAATTTGATTGGGAGGATTCGATATGACTATATTGGGCAAGAAACAGATGTCAGAAGAAGACATTAAATTGAATTATATTACTCCAGTCATCCTCAAGGGTTGGAAAGGTCACATTACGATGGAGACCAA
>ERZ827186.724-NODE-724-length-34284-cov-12.029040_pt1 | contig 34284 bp, 30 predicted proteins | sample MGYA00519918_ERZ827186 | MGnify/ENA primary metagenome ERZ827186 (study PRJEB31778, sample SAMEA3449275) | human gut metagenome | biome: human gut; feature: human-associated habitat; material: faeces | place: United Kingdom | collected 2010/2012 ...
TTTTAACACAATCGGAGTTTTTTCTCTTGTTCATCGGTTAACCTTTTTTGAACCCCGCCACTATGGCGGGGTTTTCGGTATACAATAAAGCCGCCCGACTTTTTATAAGCCGGACGGCTGCGAGTGAATGTATACAACCGTCGCATTTGCCGCAAATATATTAGATTTCTTCGTGTTCTTCCGGCCAGCATCCGGGTACTACCATCCGCTTGCCAACGGCTGCGATTATCAGGCGGTTGCGGTTTGTATAACCTGTTTTTTCCAACATTCGGTTAATGTAGGTTCGCACCGAGGATTCGGCCACATTCAGTTTTGCAGCAATCTCGGCATTGGTTTTTCCCTCACAAAGCAGGCGCAGGGTTTCCATTTCACGGTCGGACAGTTCGCAGGAAAGCGTATTGCCGAGCTGCACACTCGGTACACTGTCCGGCCAGAAGCGCTTACCCGAAAGAGTGCCTTCGATCACGCCCACAAGGTCGCCGGAAGGAGAATCCTTATACCAGAAGCTGTCGGCGCCGATTTTTTTTGCCCGATCAAGGAATCGTCCCTCCAACATAGATGTCACCATAACGATCTTTATCCCGGGATAGAACTTCTTGATCGATTCGGCAGCAGCCAGACCGTCCGAGTCACTTTCGGTGCATATATCCATGAGAATAAGATCGATGTGCCCCTGGCTGCAATGACGAAGAGCCGCATCGGCACGGGACAGCGTGCCCGCGACCTCGCAATCCGTACACTTTTCCACGCAGGAGCACAGATATGTTCTTGCCAATGCCTGATCTTCCACAATCAGTATTTTTCTTACAGCCATAGATTATTCCTCCGAATTTCCATGCTTCGGCATCTCAATCACCAAAGAAAACTCCGGCATGCTCTGTACCGTCATCTTGCCGCCCGAATTTTCTATTCGGTGGCGCAGATTGGTAAGACCGCCGCCCTCCGCAATCTTTTTCTCAGGCGGTTTGCCGTTATTGCGTATCACTACTGTATAGCTGCGTTCGTTTTCCCAAATATTCGCAGAAACCTCGGTCGCATTGGCATGCTGAATAGCGTTGGTCAAACAGACCTGCATGGCGGTGTACATCAACTCTGCCTCACCGCCCGTCGGGTCTTCGCCTCTTATCCTCACGGTCACGCCGCCCGTCTTTGCACTGTCAAGCAGTTTTTCCTTTGCCGACAGACCGATTGCATCCCGAAAGGCAATGACTTTCTCCCATTCACGGCACACAATATCCGCATCAATACCGTCAATTTCGCCTATCATGTACTGCTTCGTCAATGTAATGCATGAAGCAAGATTGTCGTGCATGGCCGATTTTACGGCAAGCCGTTCCTTTTCCCGTGCTAATGCCCCGACATTATCTGAAAGCTGCTTCAATTTCTCCGAATCCTCCTCCAGTTTTCTGCTGTCGAAGGTAAGCTGCACCAAAGCACGCTGCAGTTCCGTAACATCGGCGGCGGTGAGCTGTATATAACTCTCTCCGTACCGATCGGTGACCTCGGTTTTTTCAAATTTCCATACATTTTTGTCCGGAAATCGATAAGTATTCTCTACATCCGGAATCTGTACAATGCCATTCGGAAGATCAGACAGTGCTTGCTCGACCTCACCCAAATACTGCATATCGCTGTCAAGCAGCTGTCGGCTCAATTTATACATCTGCCGGTTGCAGAGAACGATACTGCCCGTGCGATCAAAAAAACATGCGGCAGTGGGAAGTCGGTCAAAGCTCTCTTTGATGGCATTGAAACCTAAGCGTTTTATTCTTCTATGCACCGTTCACTCCTCCTATCAGCGTACGAATAAGCCATAAGCCGTCCTCCCGCGTTACGGTTACATTCGAAGAAACGAGGTATGACAGATCCGCGGTGCACTCCACCGACAGATCCATCTCGCTGTCGGACACTGATATAAACAGCGACTGCAGCCCGTTTATCGTTGTTTCCGCAACAATCTTCAAAAGATCGAATAAGCGCACCACCTCCGCCGAAAGCATCGGTTTTGTTGTATGATAGACCGCGCTGCACTCCGTGCCGCAAGCGGTCATGACCCTCACCGCCTCGTCCACAGTCAGCCGAAGCTCCTGCTGCGGCAAAAGCTCATATTCCATGCAGAGAAAATACAGATTGGCACCGCGCTTGATGTAAGTACCAAGCAGAAGGATCCTTTTCAGCAGGTTTTGTATTTCGGCAGGCTTTGCGCCCTCACATTGTTTCAGCAGTTGCCCTATTCTGCTTATCTGCTTGCCGTATTTTGCCTCTAATTCGTTATAAATACGGTTTTTTTCGGTCAACTCATTTAGTTTTTTCTGTATAAGATATGCTTCCTGCAATTTCTCTTTATTGCTTTTTATTTTGGCCTTGTTTTCGCTCAACCTTGTGCGAAGCTCGGTCAGAGGCCGAACATTATCCTGCCAAACGGCATATCCTCCGCTGATCGGCGCCGAAGAAATACGTATTCCGTTGAAACGGATAATCTGAAGCCCCTCCTTAGGGCAAATAATATCTTCATCTGCAGCATGGGAACGGAGAATGATATTTCCGTCGCGGTCCGCGATGCATGCCGCCAGTGTCGTTGCCTCGAAAAGCTCGACATAGCCTGTATTGGACTGTATCATCCGGCAGCGTATACAGCTTTCATAAATCGCCGCATACAGAAGGCACAGCATCACATTCATATCGCCGAACCACCGGCGTATAGCCGGCAGTCCCAACAGATACAAAATCCCGTACAGAACCGTTACGCAGCCTATAACAAACGGTGTGAGCTTCTTTTTGGAGCTGCTCGGAATGCGGCTTTTCTTCAAAAGGAGGATAAGCGAAAAAAACATGCAGGCCACCATCCAACCGAGGCAGCAGAAGTAAATGGGACCGTGGGAATAGAAATAATTGTTCGGTTCTCCCGGCACACCGCTGTCGAATGCAAACATCTGCTGGTGCAGGTCGTTGGTAATCACCAACAAAAACAGCACAGCCGGAATGATTGCCAAAGCGCTGATTCTTCCGGTCAGACGGTATTCCTCCGATTTCCCCAGAGACAGCGCAATATACACTCCCAGCAGCGGTATAAAAAGCATGGGTAAATAGTAGAGATACCAAATGTACCGCGCCACTGTCAGATCGGTGACAAACTCATATTTCAGCGTGCGCAAAATAAGCCACACCAGCATCAGCGCCGCTGTCAGACGCAGGCAGTGCAGCGCCTGCTTCTGTATAATGCGCCGGTCGAGGGAAAAGCCCCACAGGGCAAACAGCAACAAATAAAGCAGCGCACGGATATAGTTTATGTAAACACCGCCTATGTCGAACATGGCAAACATTCTGCAAGAATAAGCCGCCGTAATGATCGTAAAAACAAGGATCATCGGGAGCAACCGCTTCGTTTTCCGTTTCATTGGGTGAATCACTCGCTTTCTCTCTCGAAGACAAGGATCGGTCCCTTGACGATTTTATGTGTTTTCCGGCAAGGCGATTCCAAATGTGCATTTACCAAGGACAGTATACTAAGGCATCATCAAAGCTCCTTGTCGGACACAAATTCCATCATGTCATTCGGCGTACAATTCAGTGCTTTGCAGATCTTTCCCACGGTTTCAACCGTGATGTTTTCATTCCTGGTCATTTTGGAAATGACATAGTTGCTGATGCCCGCAGCCTTTTCAAGGTCTTTCTTTTTCATATCCCTGTCAATCAGCAATTTCCAGAGTTTTTTATAGCTTATATCCATACCGTCAGCCTCGATTCAAACAGGATTTACTCGGAAAATAGGAACAGCCGACTTTGACCGTTGGAAAGATTATAGCATATTTCTTGAAAAAATACAAGGGTTTACAAAGCGATAGATTTATTTTTGCGATTTTTCCGACGGCATCAACGGCTACCGCAGCAGAAAAGAAAAGGCGAGCCGCATTTTACTGCGATTCGCCTCTGCTGAAATATATCCTGGCTTGTCTTTGCAATAGGGTATTCCCGAGTCCTTTTATTTCTGCTGCAATCTTTCTTAAACCGGGCAGTTCGCTTTTTTCCTTCCGCTGTGACAGGTAGCCCTGCCATCGTATAGGCACAGTTGCCCTTGGCGGCAAATTCCCTCGAAAAATAATCCTGCCGCTGTTATAATAATGCGGAAACGATGTAAAACATTTATTTCTCCTCCGCAGGGTTCTCGATCAACCGATCGGTTCAAAATCCGCAGCTCCGTGCTTGCACAGCGGACATATGAAATCCTCCGGCAGTTCTTCTCCCTCATATACATATCCGCACACCTTGCAGACATACCCTTTCCTGCCCTCGGTTTGAGGCTTCGGCTTGACATGCTTCTGATAATAGGTATAAGTCATAGTCTCCCTGTCTGAGATGACCCGTGCCTCGGTAATCTCGCAGATAAACATACCGTGGGTATCAAAGTCAACATACTGCACAACCTTCAGCGACATAAAGGAATTTATGTATTTGGGCAGAAATACCAATCCGTTATCGCTGCGAAGAGGTTCGCAGGATGCAAATTTATCCGTCGTTCTGCCGCTTTGGAAGCCGAAGGTTTCAAATACCGAAAACGGCGCGTCGGTGCTCAGGCAGTTAACATTCATAATGCCTGTCTGTTTTATGATGTGATGAGAGTAGTTTTCTTTGTTGATTGTCACGGCGATACGGTTGGGCGTATTTGTGACCTGTGACACGGTGTTGACAATAAGACCGTTGTCCTTTTTACCGTCATTAGAGGTGACAACATACAGCCCGTAGCCGAGATTGAAAAGAGCCGACAGGTCGTTTTTGTTTGCGGTTTCATCCCGCCTTGCCAGATACTCACGGCAAAGCTCCTCCGCGAGAGCGTCAAGCTGTTTGTTGCTGTCTTCATCAGGTGCGGAAAGCAGCTTCACCGTATTTGATGCAAAGGTAATGTCCGCAGAATTTTCAAGCATTCCGCGCATAACCTTTGCTGCAAGCGGTGCCCACGAGCCGTTCTCGATCAGAGCAACCGTGCGCTTCTGATAATTCCGCTCGGTCAATGCCTCAATAAAATGACGCATCGGCGGAAATATATCGGCATTGTAGGTAGTGGTTGCAAGAACCAGTTTTCCGTAGCGGAAGGCATCGGCAACGGCGGCGGACATATCGCAGCGTGCAAGGTCATATACCGCAATGTTCGGACAACCGTTTGCACGCAGTCCGGAGATAAGCCGTTCAACCGCTCTTTTGGTGTTTCCGTAAACCGAGGTGTATGCGACGACAATACCGTCGTCTTCGACAGCATAAGACGACCATGTGTTGTACAGATTAAGATAATAACCAAGATTCTCACTTAATACGGGGCCGTGCAGCGGACAGATAATACGTATATCAAGAGCCGCCGCCTTTTTTAACAGCGCCTGCACCTGCTTGCCGTACTTGCCGACGATACCGATATAGTACCGTCTTGCTTCGTCCGCCCAATCTTCTCTTGCATCAAGCGCACCGAACTTGCCGAATGCATCTGCAGAGAAAAGAATTTTTTCCGTCTCCTCATAACTAACGATGACCTCCGGCCAATGCACCATAGGGGCTGCAACAAAATGCAGAATGTGTGTTCCGAGCGGCAACGTGTCGCCGTCAGAGACGACTGTGCAGTTTTCCGTGAAATCCTTGCCGAAAAACTGATGCATCATGGCAAATGCCTTTGATGTCGCCACAATGGCAGTATCGGGATAATTCTTCTTAAAAACAGCTATGCTTGCCGAATGATCAGGCTCCATATGCTGAATCACCAGATAATCAGGCTTCCTGCCGCCGAGAACCGTTTCCAAATTGTCAAGCCATTCGTGCGTAAAAGCCGCGTCTACGGTATCCATCACGGCAATCTTGCCGTCCGTGATAACATAGGAATTATAGGACACGCCGTTCGGCACCGTATACTGACTTTCAAAAAGATCGATTCTATGATCGTTTACCCCGATGCAGTAAATATCCTTGGCTATCATGCTTGCTTCCTCCCTTTACTATGTTTCCATGTCAAATTCGTCTTTACCGACTCCGCAGAGAGGACAGACAAAATCGTCGGGAATATTCTCCCATGCTGTACCGGAAGCTACTCCCTCTTCGGGGCAGCCCATCTCCTCGTCATATACGAAGCCGCAAATGCTGCAAATATACTTCATAATTTCTCCTGCCTTTCGTAAATTTATTCAAGCTGATATCTCACCGCTTGTTGTACTTCTTAATCGCCTTTTCCGACTTAAGTTTTTTACATCGCCAAAAGCACGTCAAAGGTATGCATCGGTGTGCATCCCTTCTCGCCGGAGTGCTGTGCCCGGCGGTTTTTCCGGACGGCTTCCGGCTCCCGGATATGTGCCGCATCGGCAAGCATAATTGTGCGTAGGCCGTGCGCTGCAGTCGCTGCATTTCAAAACGGTTTTCCGTTCGGGAGCCGACAGTTTCGCACGGTCGGCTCTTGTTTTCGTTCTTCCTACCTGTTAGTTCTCGGTTTCCTTGCATTTTTCAAAGAAAACGGTCGTTGATCGCTTTCCGGAAATTCATGATGCGGCAGCGGATCTGTTTCCGGATCATGGATCATATCAAGATCGGAAATATCCGTTTCCGCAATACCGCGGCAACAACCACAGTAAACATCGCCCTCCGGTATGAGTCGTCCGCAGTGTTCACAGTGTTCGTAAGTCGTCATCATGTCAGTTTCCTCCTTTAATTTTTCTGCAAGCTCTTGCAATCAGGAACAATGCTCATGTTTACGGTTTTCTCTTTACCTGTATTGCTTTTTGTCCGAATTAAAAAACATCTTATTTTCAATCCTCTCATTAAACACTCTGCCTGTTTTTGACGGTTCCGAACGGACCGAGAATCGCTGCCAAAAGCCCCAATGACCCGATGATAAGCGAAACGGCTGTTTACTTCAGTGAAAGCTTCAGTAAAAGAGCAAACAGCTCCTTCACAATACCGAAGAATATTTTTCTCATGCTTTTCTGCCTCCTTTGCCGCTTCGCTTTATTCGTGCTGCTTCGGGATGCGTCTCGTCCCGAAAGCGCTCGGCGGTCGGAAAACCGTACTTAGGCAAACGCTTTACTGTTCGCAAGAGCAGTTCTTTAGGCTTTCCGTCATTTGCTCAGTCTTCGCTTATGCAATGCGTTGCCTGTTCGCCACAGGCAATATCCAAACAAACAGCCGAGCAGATTAAGCAGCACATCGTCAATATCCGCCCGTCCGGTCAAGGAAAAAAGTTGAACGGCCTCGACTGCAAGAAAAACCGCAAAAGCTATAAAGAGTACCCAGCCCGGCTTTTTGGTTTTGTTGCCAAGCAACGGCAGAAAAATACCCAACGGAATAAAGACAATAATGTTTCCGAACAGATTGAGATAGGCATAATGCACCGTAATGTGATTGGTTTCATGCAAGATGAGATATATCTGATCACGGATTGTTGCCAAAGGGATTATGTTGATATTTTCCCGAATAATCTGCCAATACGGCATAGCGCGTGTGCTCGGAAATCTGAAAAACAGAAGCTGCATCATCACAACACAATAGATGACAAAAAGTATTTTTATTGCCGTTTTTCTATACATTTTCATTCTCTCCTCTGCCCTGCATAAAAGCCTGTTTATATAGAAAAGGCAGGCGCTTTAACCGAGGTCAAACATTCATATTCTTTAAAGGTAAGGGCGTTTTCCCTTTTCAGCTTATCAAAGAGCCACAAACAACGAGTCTTCTTTTCCCGCGACATTTTAGCCGTCCTTCACATCGGGCAATGCGGAAATAACAGCCGTATTGTCTATAATAGTCATTCTCTACTGTTTGATTTTTCCGTTTCGGCAAAGGCAGGCCTCGGCATCTGAGGTGTCGGCCGAACGGGATAACGAACGAATACCGGCTCCGGAAGGGAACAAAGCTCTTTTCTTTGGCATTCCGGACACACTCCCTCAAAAATCAGACGATGCCGGATAATCTTATAGCCTGACCGTTTGGCAATCTCTTCATCCAAATACGGTTTGTACGGATGCGGCGCGTCGCTCACTTTTTTGCACTTAACGCAGAACATATGATAGTGCAGATCGGTGCGCAGGTCATATCGGTCCGCTCCCGGCACCCGCACATGGCAGATCAGGCCTTCCTCACAAAGAAGGTTCAGATTACGGTATACTGTTCCGTGACTGATTTTCGGATCCAGCTTATGCACATCATTGAATATCTGGTCGGCCGTCGGATGGTCTTTTCTTGCCTGTACTGCCTGTAAAACCATTTGCCGCTGTTTTGTTTCTCTTCGTATAATCATCGATTTTCCTCTCCGTAATTTGCTGCCGGCCCTGCCTGTCCGACGCAGGGCGGGCAGCAACTGAAGCAGGCTGAACATCAGCCGCTGCTCTCAGGCAATAGGTCTGCGCAGTTTAAGATAGAGCAGCGTCTGTCGCCCAAAGACCGTGCAGATTGCAATAAGCGTATACAGCTTCCACTTCGTCACCCTTGCAGATAGCAAAGCTGATTGACGGCTCGCCGGTCGGGCACAGTTCCTTGCGCTGATTTCCGAACTTCGTTTGAAGGGAAATCCATTCAATATGGTGCTCCTCGTTCATCGGATGAAGGATCGAACCGACATACACATGAACTATACCGTCCTTTACGCAATACACGGGAACATGCTTTTCAAGCGAAGCATCCGTTACCCCCGGCATAACCTCATGCATCACTTCACCGCAGCAGACAACAGGAACACCGCTGTCCTTCACAAATGCAATCATATTTCCGCAGTGGTTACAGACATAAAATCTTTGTTTCATAGAGGTTTCTCCTTTCAAAACTTTTCGTTTTCCTTAAAAATTTTCTGCACGGATCTCAAAGTAACCTTGCGGATGGTTGCAGGCCGGGCAGACCTCCGGAGCCTCTGTTCCAACCGTAATGTGTCCGCAGTTTCGGCATTCCCATATTTTACCTTCGCTTTTTGCGAAAACTTTTTCGGTCTCGATATTGCGAAGCAATGTGCGAAAACGCTCTTCATGCTGCTTTTCTATCTCTGCGACAAGGCGAAACTTCTTTGCGAGCTCCGGAAAACCTTCATCCTCCGCCGTTGCTGCAAACTCTGCATACATATCCGTCCACTCATAGTTTTCTCCCTCGGCGGCAGTATCAAGATTTCTTTCTGTTCCGCCAAGTTCGCCGAGCTCCTTAAACCATAGCTTGGCGTGAGCCTTCTCATTTTCCGCCGTTTTTAAAAACAGGGCGGCAATCTGTTCAAACCCCTGTTTTTTTGCGACAGAAGCAAAGAAACCGTACTTGTTTCCGGCCTGCGACTCCCCGGCAAATGCTTCCCAAAGGTTTTGCTCGGTCCGTGTTCCTGCATACTTGTTTCTGTCATTCATAAGTGCTGCCCCTCTTTCTTTTACTATTAGGATAAGTTCCTAATAATATTATAGGCGAAAACCGGTATAAAGTCAATAGGCAGTAACACAACAATAGGAGTTTTTCCTGATTGTTTTTCTATCTTTTACTCTTTTATGTGCCTCAGCACATAAGAAAACCCTCCTGCCGGGCATGATGTGTCAAACAGGAGGGGTTTTTCACGGAGCTGCCGTGATCGTATTATTTGTAACCGTTACGCCCCAGGCTTCCCGCACTGCGGATACCGGTTCTGCCTGAACAGCCTCGGCAATAACTTCAATTACCTGATACACCGTGGTGCCGTTTTCAAGCTGCATCTGCCCGAGGATAAAAGGTTCGCACAGTATTGCCGTTGCTTCTCCGGGCTCTACCGAATAGGGAAAATAATAGGTGTGGTTTGCTCCGGCAATCCAACCGTTTTTAAGTGTCAGATTCGGGTATTGAGAAGCGGCCGTCCCTGCAATGTCGCCGCTTGAATCGACATAATACGAAACCAGTCTCAGGCGAATAAATTCCTTGACATTGCCGGTGTTCTCCACCCGGATATCCGCCTTTTCTCCGCCCACTGCGGCAGTGCCGGCCACCTCGTTGTTATCAAGCTGCTCACGGACAGCGCAAGAAACCTCCGCCGGAACAAACCGATTTGTTTTTTCGCTTTTTTTGAACATAAAGGCAAGGGTCAAGCCCACAGCCGCGACAATACACAGGGCAGCCGCCGCAATCAGCAGGTGCTTTGTTCTTTTCGACATTGCGGTGTCACCCCTTTCTGTTCGTTATCCTTTCGCTGTTGCCGTTAAGCCATTTATTATTAACGGGAGCGTCGTCAAAGGTAACCGTCCTTGTTGTTCCCTCGGAAACGGTCACTTTTTGCAATGTGTCGTTATACCGCCATGACCAACCGTTTTGCTGTTCTACCGTGTATTCCCGACAAAACATATCTTTAATTGTCACGCTGCCGCTTCCTTTGATTGAAACATACAGTTCAAAGGCAGGATCATCCGCCGCTGTGATACGATAAACAAACACTCTGTCGCCGTTGCCCTCATCGGCCGTTCCGTTTTGTCTCCGGATTGTCATGCTGCCGAGAACGGGAACGAATTTAGCATAAAACACATTGACCTTAGGCATAGCATCAAGTTTCAGGGTCGCAGGCACAAGTTTGTTATCCGTTATCGTTCCATTGTCGCCGACCGGCACCGTGCACGCTTCGTCCGTGTACCAGCCGTCAAACCGATAGCCGATCTTAGCTGTCGCCGTTGAACCGCTGAAAAGATCCGTTCCGTTGACTACCTCAATAGTCTGACTGAGTGTTCCGCCGCCATACTGCCACACCTTGTATTCCACGGTATATTGCAAAGGCGCATAGTAGAATATGATGTAGTTTTGGGCATCGTTTGCCCGAAGAATGATCGTTTGTGACAGATTTGAAACGCAGTTCATTCCACTGACCGGTTTTGCCGATGCAACAACTGCGGAGCCGAAAGTGCCTGTACCGGATTCAATCGGCAGAAGCACACCCGGCGAGGTATCGCTCAGCTGCGGCAGATTGCTGATATCCGTGCCATACTTCAAATAATATACCTTGTAGCTCTGCGTGTTACGGGTATAGAAGATATACAGCTCGGTGCCCTGCGCCTGAACAGTAATGGTAAAGTGCGGATTTGTTTCAGCATCAAGGATCTGCGTTGGACCGGAATCCTTGATATATCCCGTGCCATATACCGTAAAACCGCTGAATGTTTGCGGTACGATATCATGCGTAGAGCCGATATCTCCGATACCCTCGGTAAGGGCATCGCTTTGGGTATAGTTGATGTAATTACCGCTTTCATCCTGCGTAAGCTCCGCCCCTGCGGCATTAACTTTCTGCAGCATATGGTGTACGGCATAAAAGGCGTTCTGCGTATTTTTACTGTAATAGAAGACCGCTACATTGTACGGAGAGCCTACATAGTTGCCGTTCCCGTCATCCGTAACAGCAAGAATCAGCCGCTTGTAAAATGCATCCGGAATATAGTCTTTAATGACTTCAAAACGCTCCGTCACAACTGCCTTGGTTGAATATTTCGTCACCGTTCCTCCGCCCGGAGCAGAGGTTATCAAGGCGCCGGTATCCGCATAGCGGTATTCCACCCGATAGGCTATATTCGCCGCATGCACATAGGTAAAGGTGAAGACATTATGCTCCGGTTCTTCCTTGTTTTCTTCATACTCTACCGTGACGGAATGGCTGGCAATCGTCGGGTAATAACCGCTGCTGTTATAAGCAGGATAAAGCTCGTTGAGCGGCTCGCCTGCTTTCGGATAGAAAGTACGGGTGTTCCCCTGATAGGCAAAGCCGGCGGAATCAGGTGCAATCAGACGGTGATATCTGTTGTCCGATGTCAGGTATACATAGGTGCGATCCTCGCCGTCCTTTGTTGCCTTATAGGTTTTATTGTCCTTAGGCGAGGCGTTTGCAGCCGTGTTAAGAAGCACCAGCCAATCGTTGTCGCCTTCTCCCTCATGCAGGGCATAGTGGATTCGGTAAGGTTGTGCCGAGTGTGTACCCCAGTCGGCATAGATATTCATATCTTTTGTAACAGGCATATCCAGCGGCGTATACGCTGTTTTGTTCCCGGTACGCATATAAAACCATCCGCCGAAGGTATACTCAAGCCCCCCGGAAGAAAACGTCGGATTATCCACACTTCCCAGCACACTGCCGTGTGTTATTTCCCGTGTTTCAATCATGCCGCTTTCATTGCCCGTTGTTTCAAAGGCAATCATATCGTCATAGGTGCGAAAGAAGCGGACCGTATGATTTACGGGTGCCCACTTAGCGTACAGACCGATATCTTTTGCAGGCATGGTATCGCCTTCTTTATATTCACTGCCGGGAAAGCAGCCGGGCGATTCATACCAACCGACGAAAGCATAGGCATTCTGTTCCAAAGTAGTCGAATAATCGGGAATAACTCCAACGGTGTAAGGATTAAGTGATGTGTTGTACGGTATGTCAAACCGACCATAAACCTCATTGTAGTTATGCAGCGTAAGGCTGTAGCTCTGTCTTGTATAATAAAAACGCGCGATGTTTGAATGGCGGCCATCCGTGGTTGTACCGTTATCTTCCCATTCACGCTCATTCACGGGATATTTAAATCCCGGCAACGGAGGATAGGTTTGATGTGTAATGCCGTCCGAACCGTCATTATCGTCATTGGCGTATACTGTATTATACAGCTTGTATTTTTTTCCGTTATATATCCGTATCGTCAGTCCGTCTTCGTTTTCGCCGGCGCGCAGAGGCAGATACAACTCATATATCCACTCTATCGGTTTGCTCCAGCCGATATTCGCGCCGTTATCGTAAAAAGCAAGAAAATTGATTGTCGTGGGATCGCCGAATTCATCGATAAAGCGGCTGTCATACAATAATGTTTCGTTCAGTATAGGATAATAGCACTTTATCGTGGCATTGGTATTATCCCAGTTATATTTTACATTGTATTCTCCGTTCCAACCGGCAAAGTAGGCATACTTGCCCCAGTCGTCACCCTCCGTCATATGCATAAGCGATGCGGCATCGTCTATCTCCGACGCCTGTGTCTTCGGAAAGCCAAGCTCAAAATCAAGGGCTTCCGCATCGGAAACATCGAATTTGCCCGGCATATTATCCTTCATATGCTTTTCGGAACCGCCTGTTGCGGGAAATTTGTCATCGGTTGAATACTTGCTCCAGACTTTTTCAAGGATTTCCAAAGCGTTTTGCGGCTGCCCTTTCGGGGGAACGGAAGGCGTGGTTGTACCGTTTTGTTTTGCGCAGGCTGTAAATGAAAGAACAAAGACGGCAGCAAGTGCAAGTATAATAAACTTTTTCATAATAAAATTTCCTTTCACTTTAGGTTTTGTTTTCGTAATATTATCCGTAAACCGATTAACATTAGCAATTACATTGTTTATCTAAGAGGAAGGCTGATCTCAAACACCGCGCCGCCGTCGTTTGACGCGGATATTGTGCCTTTGTGCAGTGACACAATTTCTTTTGCCAGCGAAAGCCCGATCCCGGCGCCGCCCTTACGGGTACTGAAAAAGCGGTCGAAAATGTGCGGCAAAAGCTCCGGCGTAATGCCTTCCCCGTCGTCATGGATGCGTACAACAGCTTTCCCTCTGTCTGCCTTACAGTCAATTTGTATTTCCTCTTTTGCATACCGCAGTGCGTTGGTAATGATATTTGTAAACGCACGGCGGAGCTGAACTTCATCGCAGTTCACCAAAACAGACTTTTCATCAAAGCATGGGGTGATGCGCAGCTTTCTCTGCTCCGCCAGTTGTTCCGTACTGCGCAGGCAGTCATATAAAACCTCACGGACATCCACCGAATGGAACTCAGCATTGGCTTGTCCCGCCTCCAGTCGGGAGAGCGCGAGCAGCTCTTCCACCAAATCGGACATCTGTTCCGTCTCTTCCAGAATCACCCCGGATGCTTCTAAAGGATCCAAAACCCCGGTGTGGATGCCCTCCGCACAGCCCTGAACAGCCATCATCGGCGTTTTCAGCTCGTGCGACACATTCTGAAAAAACCATTTCTGGGATTCGTGCGCCTTTTCAACATAGCCGCCGAGCTTCCAGCCAAAGAGACAGACCAGCACGCTGAGCACTGCCAGCACCACGAAAAAAATAGCATTCAGATAAGCCGAATACTGCATAACTGCTCCGACATCCACATACAGGATGTACGAATATGCGTCCTCATATTCACCGGCTTCGACCTGTGATATTCGGAAAACAAATCGGCTGCCGCCGGTTTTCAGTGTATGGAATTCACCGGCGGCCGGCTTTTCCTCCCGGCAGTATTTCCTCAATTGATATTCAGCTTTTGAAAGGTGTTCTGACTCCGTAAGACCCTCTTCAACTTCAAGATACCGAACGCTGGATGTAAGAAAATGCTCCTCCCTATCGTCCGTTGTTTCGGCAAGCGGGATAGGGTCCTTGCGCTCATCCTCCAAAAGTATCGCCTTCTGCGCCTCTGACGTCAGATATTCCGGGATAAATATGTTGACGGTAGCAAGCAGCACCGCAAAAACAAACAGCATCGTACCGAGAACGGATACGGTGATTTTTCTTCTTATATGCTTCATTTCCCGCCTCCGTCCGACCGCAGGCGATAGCCGTAACCCCAAACCGTCTCAATCTGCACCTTGCTGTCTGCCGAGGAGAGCTTGCTGCGTATGCGGCGCAGTGTTTCATCGGTCACTCTAGTTTCCACCTCGTCATTGTATCCCCATATGTGGTTGAGCAGCTCATCGCGCGAAAAGGCTTTGCCCTCGCCGCGCATTAGAAAGAGGAGCATCTTCAGCTCGTTCGGAGAAAGTGCAAGCGGCTTTTCTCTGCAGAAAAGCTGCTTCTCATCACACGAAAAGCGCAAATCTCCAACCGTAATATCCCTGTCCGTCGGATCTCCGCCTCTTTCCATCTCCACGCGGCGAAGAAGAGATTTAACACGCATCAGGAGCACCGTCGGGCGAAACGGCTTGGTCAGATAGTCGTCACCGCCTTGCAGAATACCGTTGACGTAGTCGTATTCGGTATCCTTTGCCGTCAGAAGAATGATGGGAACGTTATCCTTTTCACGAATGGAGCAACAGCAGGCAAGTCCGTCGGTCCCAGGCATCATAATATCCAAAATAACAAGATCGGAGCGTCTTTTAAAAAACGCGCTTAAAAGTGCGTCGCCTGTTTCAAAAGCGCACACCTCATATCCGTCATTCTCAAGAAAACTCCGAAGAGTTTCTCTTATGTTTTTTTCATCCTCTGCAATATAGATAAGCTGTTTCATGATGCCCCCAAAAGCTATACAGAGCCGTGCCGTCCGGACACGGCTCTGTACGCGTGGTTTATTTGATTTTTTCGCAGACCGCAAGGTCGTTTTCGTTCAGTTCAAAGGTCATATCCGGCTCGTTTGCCGCGATCTTCTCGTCATACTCGATGTCAACACGGTCCCAAAGAGCCGCATTACGGTCAAGAACCGAGTCGAGTTTTTCGTAGAGAGCATCAATCTCGCCATAAAGTCGGTCTGCGTTCTCATCCGACATGCGATAGTAAAGCTCGTCAATCTGCGCTTCCAGAGATTCGATCTCGGCAAGGTCTGCAAGCAGAGCCTCTTTTTCCTTTTCGGTCAGTGAGCTCATGCTCTTGATGGATTTCTCGTAGGATTCCTCGGCCGGACAGGCGTCATCAAAATCCGCTTCGTTCAGTTCAAAGGTCATATCCGGCTCATTTGCCGCAATCTTTTCATCATACTCATCGTTGACGCGTTCCCAAAGAGCCGCGTTTCTTTCGAGAACCGCAGTAAGTTTTTCGTCAACGGCGTCGATTTCTGCGCAGAGCCGCTCTGCGTTTTCGTCGGTCATGAGGGAGCAGATTTCGTTGATCTGATTCTCATACTTTTCGATCTCGGCAAGGTCTGCAAGCAGCTTCGATTTCTCCTGTTCGCTCAAAAAGCTCAGATTTTCAATAAAGCCTTCAAGCGGCCGTCCGGCACATTCGCCGGAAACATCTGCGGCGGCAATGCATGGATTGTTCACGGGTTCTCCCGACTTCTTCACATTTGCCGAAGCAGCAGTTGCCGATACGGTAACAATACTCAGTGCAAGCATAAGAGTGAGAACTGCTGCCAATACGGTTTTTTTGCTTTTCATAGTAGGTGCTCCTTTAATTTTATTTGCGGTTTTCCTGCCCGCAACACAAGTATATCAAAACGAAGCAGTCCATTCACCGCAAAAACGCTTGAAAACTGTCACAAAACCGTAAGAATAGAAAGTCGTGTATTCGGCCAATAAAATCCGCTGCAGGATGATTTAAGGGACACATCCCCCCGCAGACGGTTAGACAACTTTCCGAAAACGGACAGTGAAGGAACGCCTCCCGATGCAGAAACAGAAGCTACGGCAGGAGGCGTCAAATCCGGGTATTATACAAGCCTCTTAATCAATCGGGTAAAATGCTTTTTCCCTGTTTCTTTCCTTTTCTCACAACGATTTTGTCGCACAAGGCGAGAATGCCCGGCAGGATAAACAAGATAAGAAACACAGCAGAAGCACAGCCGACCGACAGCGTGCGAACAATCTGCTCAATGGCGGGATTACCGAACAGAGGCCCTATTACGGCAGTAATCAGTACCATGATTGTTCCGGAAGTGAGTATGGTGTGCAGGCTGCCCTTATATGCGGCGACTGTCGCCTCCTTTACGGAAAGTGTCGCCCGCATCTCACGGTAATAGCTTGTAAACAGAATTCCGTAGTCTATGGTTGCGCCCATCAGGATACATTCCACGATCAGCAGCGCCAGATAGTACATCGAGTCGCCTATTGCACCCAACGACGAAACCGTGATAAACACGCCGCACTGTACGATCAGCACGAGAATTGCCGGTATTGCAAGCGAGCGGAAAGTCAAGGCAACCACGATGAAAACAGATACGGCGGTAAGCAGTGTGATAAACAGCAGTTCGCGACTGAATCCTGACTCCATTTCATTTACCATTGCGCTGTTTCCGATGAGATGATATTCACCGGACAGTTTTTCACTGCATAACTCGGTCAGCTCCTTTACAAACGCCGAGGTTTTCTCCGACTCAACCGACAGCTTGGTCGTGACCGTCAGCCTCGAATGCTTTTCGCCTTTAAGCTGTTGTACACCGTTGTCAAGCTGCTCCCTCGCCTTTGCAATGCCGTCTTTCCGTTCGGCGGTCAGCAATGACGAAAACGGCGGTTCGGAAGCCAGCTTATCAATATATTTTACCAGCATTTCCGGGGACATGGTACTCTGTGCTGCTTCCTGTTTAAGGCTCGCACTGTACAGATAGAGCAGCTCCACCGTACTTTGGTTAAATTTATCGCTTATTCCGCCGAGAAACTCAGCCATTTCCTCAGGGGTGAATTCCTTGTCGCTTACAACGGCGTCGGCAACCGTCTTTGTCTGATAAAGCTTTGCCTTTGCAGCATTGTCAAACATGGCGGCGTATTCGGGATTCGGAAGAACATTATCCGTCAGGAAGGAGACAAATTCATACAGCGACATGGTTTTGTCAGGCGTATATTCCATACCGAAGCGAAGCATAAAGAGCTGCGTTACCTGCTCTGCATTCATGCCGAGCGACTGCGCGAGTGCGGCAGGCGGCATAGGAGCGGTCAGGGCGCTTATTTCGGTTAGGGGCTTCAGCACGGCAAGCTGCTGCGCGGCAGCTTCATCTATATAGCTTGAGAACATCGGATCAGTCGCCGCCGTGTCCGAAAGAAACCCGATGAAAGCAGACAATGTCATGGGCTCTGTTTTACCGTTTGCATGATAGTGATAATAAACGAAGTTAAGCAGCTTTTCGTCCGCCTGAATCTCACTGCCCGTTTCCGAGAGCATGTCTGACATTTCCTTTACGGTACACTGTTTGCCTATTGTCGTGGGATAGGAAACAACGCTCTTCACGCCGTTCTTCTTTCCCAAAACCGACGCAATCTCCGCAATCTTGTTTTCATCCGTGTTCTCATAAAGCAGGACAAGCGTATTGTCCTTGGGAAAAACATCGGCAATCGAATCCTTTTCCGGCAGTGTGTAGGCGGTTTTTGTGCCGGACTGCATATAACCCGTGGCGACAAACAGCACAACGAACAATATCGCAATAACGCTGCGAAAACGGTAGCTGAAACCGCCCAGCACCGCCGAAGGTCCTTTCTTATGCGCTTTTTCCGTTCGCTTTTTCTTCTCGGTTTTTTCAATCGGCTTATGCGACAGCAGTATAAGCGCCGGCAGAACAGTGAACACGCATATCATGCTGAACGCAACGCCCTTTGCCAGCACAATACCGATGTCCGCACCGATTTTAAAGCTCATAAACACCAGAACCAACAGTCCGACGATCGTGGTTACGGCGCTGCCTGTAATAGAGCCGAAGGCGGTGCGCAGGGCGTTTGCCATTGCCTCTTTACGGTCGTGGGTTTTTTTCAACTCCTGTCGATAGCGGTTCATCAAAATGATGGAATAGTCCATAGAAAGTGCAAGCTGCAGCACTGCAGCAATACCGAAGCTGACGTCCGAAATCTCTCCGAGAAAGAAGTTCGTCCCGAGGTTCAGCACAACGGCAATGCCGATAGTGATGAGAAACAGCACCGGTTCAAAATATGAGCCGCAGGAGACGAGCAGAACGATAAGAATGATTCCGAACGCTGCAAGATACACCGAAATCGGAATGTCCGGAGCCGAGGTGTCATCGTTCTTCACCGTGACTTCATAGTCGGAAAACTTTTCTTTAACCTGCTTTTCAACGGCTGCTTCCTCATCGGTATCATATCCGTATTTGGTATTTAGAATGTAAAGAGTATATTCCCCGCTGTTATAATCGCTGCTGTTTTTGTCATAGGTCACTCTGTCTACATTTTCAATTGCAGCAAGTGCATCCTTAACTTCCGTCTTTTTCTCGCTGCCGAGTCCCTTGAACATCACACGAACAGTGTAGACCTCTTCCTCTGTCGGAAACTCCTTTTCCATAAGAGAAATACCTTGCTTCATCGAGGAATCGTTCGGCAGATATTTGGTCATATCCGAGTTTACGCTGACCTTCGGCATCAAAAAAGCGCAGACTGCGGCCAGTATCAGCATAACGGACAGAATGATGTTCCGTTTGTTTACAATGAAATTAGTAAGCCTTTTCATAAACGCACCTCCCAAGCTACTGTTGACAAACCACTGTGTTTACAGTATAATTACAGACGGATATAAAGTCAACAGACTGTTTATTATAAAAAGGCATGACGCAAACACAACAAATTTTCCGTGCTTTAAAGTAAACAAACACGGAGTATTTGTTGACCGAAAGGAGCGCATATGGAAAACCAAAGAGTGCGACTGAGTAAGATGCTGCTGAAAAACGCTTTGATAAAACTCCTGAAAGAAAAGCCCCTTGAAAAAATCACCATTTATGAGCTGTGCGCAGAAGCTCAGCTTAACCGGGTTACCTTTTATAAATACTACGGCAGTCAATATGATCTTTTAACCGATATTGAAAATGACTGTTTCCGTAAACTGGAGGAGATACTGTCCGACAGCGACTCCGACGGCGAGGACTGCCTGTGCCGCATGCTGGAGGCTTTGCTTGGCGATGAAGAGCATTTTAAGGTTCTTATCAATTCCCTGCCGGATAAGGACTTTTCAACCAAGCTGTTCGATCTGCCTACCATCCGGAAGCAGCTTGATATGGCGATTCCCGAAACCTTTACAGAGGAAGAACGGAACGAACTTTGCCTTTTCTTCTATCAGGGCGGATATGCGGTAATACGGGAATGGCTGAATCGCGAGAACCGCCAGTCGCCGAAAAAAATGGCGGTGTTTCTCAACGGGATCATCCGAAAGCTGACACGGTAATCAGCCGTGCCTAAGAAGAGCGCGTACATCAAAACAAATAATGCGGCGTATGCTCTTTTTATTTGATTTCATCCGTTCCGTCAGCCATCCTGTCTTCTCCGAACGGGCAATAGTTTTCATTTTTTGCACGCTCGGCGGTTATTGCTATGCACCTCAGCCATGCATCGGACCCCGGCACCTCGGCATCTGCGGCGGTCAGATCGCAATAGTAAAAACTGCCGGCAATGCATATCCTGTTCCAAGCATGATTGCCCCCGTCTTTTGTTCCGTCTGTACGTTGACAAAACAGCCCGACCTCGCCGCAGAGATGTTCGAATGCCGAAGCATATCCGCTGCACACCGCGCTTCCGTTTACAAGCGCATTATAGGCCGGGTACGGCAGCCCGACCGTGGAAAGCGATCTGTCGTATTGGCACAATTCGGTTATCACGGCAGCAAAATAGCGATATTTTCCCGTATCAGAGAGATCTGTCGGCATACAGTCAATGATGCGTTGGCAAACAGCATCAAAAAGGCTCATCCGATTGACAATCTCCGCTCTGTTGTCGGTAGGAATATCGTAGGAATTCCCCGGAAGAAAATAAACGGGGCGAAAAACATTTCCCGTAACATCGGGATAGTAATATGCCCTAAATCGGGGATAATCGGCTCTGAGTGCCTCGTCCGCCGCCATAAAGTCAGAAAACGCCGTCGCTCCGTATCTGACGGAATCCCACTCATATTCGCCGATCTTTTCAACTGCGGAAAGGAGCATGTCATAAATGTTCCGAACAGGCTCAGCCAACTGATCACGGCGGGATATCGCCTTTGGCGCATCCGATGCCGCATTGCCTGCAGGGTATGCGCTTAAGAGTATTATTGCCTCCCTTATCGCGCTGTCAGCAATACGGGATGCCTGTTTGCCGTAATCGCTGTTATCCGCAGGCGGCAGAATATCCGCAGTGTTGCCGGGCGTTCCCGTTATCGTATTTCCCGGTGAGTTACTTTTAAAATCGGTAGGGATTGCAATGCAGGAGGTCAATAGCAGTATAAATGCCGATATAATGACCGTCCATGCAATCTTTGCCGTTTTATTTACTTTCATTCCGTTTTGCACAGCTCCTCTCATCAAGATGAATAGTTCGAAAACCTTCACTGCTGAATTTTTCAAATGCCCGAATGTTCGGCATTAAATGCCAAGCTGTTTTAGGCTTACTCGCCGATAACGCGGATTTGGCAAGATTTCATGGCGGTCAAGGCCGCTTTATGTGTTGCCGGAGTAACTCCGGCACAACAGCTTGCGTCAACGGTAATATCGGTTTCCGGGAAAACGGCCTTAAGAATCAGAACATTGGAAATAACACAGATATCAGTGCATAAACCGATAACCTCAATTTCGGAAAAGCGTCTGTCCCCCAGCAGGTTCGCCCAGTCTGTAAAGCCAAAGGTCGGCTTGTCGATATGTTGGCATTTTAAGCAATCGATTTCCTTTACAACCCGCCATCCGTCCGTTCCCCTGATACAGTGAGGTACAGGCAGATGTCTGCCCTCGTTTGTGTTCAGATACTCCTCTCCGTGCGTATCGCGGGTGAATATCACATTGTCTCCGGCGGCAAGATATGCGTCAATTTTACGCTTGATATTAGGCAAAATCGCCACCGCTTCTTTCGTGCCGAGTGCTCCGGTAACAAAATCGTTCTGTACGTCAATTACAATAAGAGTTTTCAAATACAACCTCCGCAATCAATGATAGCTTCACCGGAAAATTTCACTTCCATAGTCGTTCCGCGCTCCGAGCTTTCTTTCACCCGAATCTCTCCGCCGTGCAGTGCGACAATCTCCCACACCAATGAAAGCCCGAGTCCCACGCCGCCGTTTTCCCGGCTCCGTGATTTGTCCGCACGGAAAAAGGGCTGAAAAATACTGTCTCTGTATTGCTCAGGGATACCGCAGCCGGTATCCGCGACCTGGATAATCAGTTGCCCCTCTTCATGGGTTACCGCAACGCGCACCGTCCCGCCGGGGCGGTTGTAGCGTATGGCGTTTTCGGTCAGATTATAGAGTAAACGGTAGATCAGCGTGTCACTGCCGGTAAAAACGCCGTCCCCCGTGCTTTCAAGAATTATACCGCTCTTTTCGGCAAGCGGCGCAAGGTCGGCAAAGAGCTCCTCGACCATGGGAGCCAATTCAATACGGTCAGTGCAGGGTACCGTCTTGAGCTCACTCATTTCAAGCAGCGTTTTCGTCATTTGCGTCATGCGTTCAGTCTGTTCGCGCAGCAGGCGGAGAAAATCCGCCGTTTCCGGCAGCACATCGGGATGCTCTGCGGAAAACAATTCAAGCTGCGCCTGCATCAACGAAAGCGGCGTGCGCAGCTCATGAGCGGCATTCCCCGTAAACTGCCGCTGCGCGGTAAAGCCTTCATCCAGTCGTTCGAGCATCTGATTGAACGACCGGCTGAACTGCCGAAACTCCGGAAGGACATCTTCGTTGATCTTCATATCTGTCAGATTGTTCAGCTGAACCTTTTCCACTTGAGAAGTAAAAGTGTGCAGGGGCTTCAGCGCGTGTCCGCTTAAAAAGTACGCAAGCACACCGCCGAGAATCGTTACCGCTGCCGTGATATACCAGTTGGTAGTGATATAGGATTCCTGCACTCCGTGAATAACGATAGTAATGTCCTGATCAAGTCTTTCGCGCTCCGGATCGAAAAAATCCGGTTCTGCCCGGTCCGCATCTCCGTAACCTGTAATGTATGAGCCTATGGAATCCATATAATGCCTGCCGGAATATCCGATCAGAACATTCATAAAAACACAGGTTGCTCCGATAAGAAGTACCGTCATTATGGTGATCCGCCATTGCAAGGATAGCTTTTTCACAGTTTCTCTTCCTCCATAACATACCCTTCCCCGATTCGGTTGCGGACGGGGTCGAAACCAAGTGCGGCACGCAGCTTCTTCCGCAATGCGGAAATATGTACCCGAATCGAATTGCTGAAATTATCCACACTGTTATCCCATACATGGTCAAGCAGCTCTTCCTGACTGACGGGCCGACCCTGATTGAGCAGCAGATATTCAAGTATCCCGATTTCCTTTCGGGTAAGCGACAGCTCCTGTCCGTCAGCTGAGGCGATACGGGTCTTAGTATCAAAGGAAAGCTTACCGCAGGTAAGAACCACATCATTCTGTGTAAACTGACGACGGGTAAGGCTGCGTATCCTTGCTTCCAACTCCTCTAAATGAAAAGGCTTGGCCAGATAATCATTGGCTCCGGCATCCAGCCCCTCCACCTTGTCAGCGACCTCACTGCGTGCCGAAAGAATCAGCACCTTTGTATCTCTGTCGGTTTGCCGCAGCGTTCTGAGCACCGTCATCCCATCCGCCCCCGGCAGATTCAGATCCAGTAAAACAAGATCGTACCGCTCCACACCGAGCAGTTCAATCGCTTTGTTTCCGTCATAGCAAAAATCCACGCTGTAAGCGAGCCGCCTGAGACTGCGGACGATCGTCTCACATAACGCGCGTTCATCTTCAACTACTAAAATATGCATAGGAAATCTCCTTACATTGTTTTTCCGGTTCTTCGAATTTATTATACCACGAAACAAAAATGCTTGCTCGCAAGGGTATTTTTGCGAGGCCGTCAATACCACAGTCGTGCGCAGCACGGGGAGGCGACAGCCATAAAGGCTTGCGCAGCAAGACTTTCTGTGGATATTATACCACACGGAAATAAGATTCTTGTTAAGTTTTCATTCTTAACAGGGATTTTATGTCCTCTGCGCTACAATGAGAGCACAAAAGAAAGGGGTGACCGAATTGATTCGATCGAAAAAAGCCGCATTCCAGATTGCGCTGCTTATCTGCGGAGCCGCGATGCTGTGTTACGGAGCATGGCGCGGAGAGGCAGAGACCGTGCTGAGCAAGGCAATACGGCTGTGTTTGGAGTGTGTGGGAATTGGATAACAAAAACGCGAAGAAGAAAAAAGCCGGCGTATCGCAGTTTCTCTCACGCTTTCGCAGCCTGTTCCAAGCAGGAGCAACACTGCTGACCAACCTTCATCTGCCCAATTTCCTGAAGGGCGGAATTTATCAAGGCAAAGGAAAAGCCGTTTGCGTTCCGGGGCTCAATTGCTATTCCTGCCCGGCGGCATCGGGCGCCTGTCCGATCGGCTCGTTTCAGGCTGTGGTGGGATCGTCGAGATTCAGCTTTTCCTACTACATCACAGGATTTCTTATATTGCTAGGCGTACTGCTTGGCCGCTTTATCTGCGGTTTTCTTTGCCCTTTCGGATGGCTTCAGGAGCTGCTGCACAAGATTCCGACCAAAAAACTATCCACCAAAAAGCTGAAGCCGCTGACCTATATTAAATATGCGGTTCTTCTTTTTACGGTATTTCTCCTGCCGGCGCTTATCACAAACGATGTCGGCATGGGGGATCCGTTCTTCTGCAAATATCTTTGTCCGCAGGGAGTGCTTGAGGGAGCGATTCCTCTCGCAGCCGCCGATTCCGGCATTCGCGCCGCACTCGGTGCGCTTTTTTCGTGGAAGCTCGGCATACTGATTACAGTAATGGTGCTGAGTGTGCTTTTCTACCGTCCGTTCTGCAAGTGGCTGTGTCCGTTGGGAGCCTTTTATGCGTTGCTTAACAAGGTGTCACTTTTCGGGATGAAAGTGGATCGGCACAAATGCGTTTCCTGCGGGAAATGTGCAAAAGCGTGCAAGATGGATGTGGATGTAACCAAAGCCCCCGACCACACCGAATGTATCCGCTGCGGTATGTGCATACGTGCCTGCCCGACAAAGGCCGTAAGCTTCCGCTACGGCTTCGACAAGGGGAAAAAAACCGATTGTCCCGCCGAAAAGGCAAAACAAATATCCGATACGGAAAAGGAGTAAACACTATGAAAACAACAAAAATTTTAACCCTACTGACCGCCTTTGTGCTGATCCTCGGCCTTGCAGCCTGCGGTACAAGCAAAGACAACAATAAAAACGGCGGAAACAAAAAGGCTGAACTTGCAGCCCTGATGGCAACGGAACCGGGCACGAAGGACGAAGCAAGCAAACTTCATCAAAAACTGATGGAGCAGGAAAATGCCATTCTTTCCGAAAACAGCGCTCTTTGGGAGAAGGTGTTTCTCTCTGCCAATAAAGGCACGGCGATGATTGGGAACGGCAGTAATTACGGCGACTTTTTACTTGCAACAATTGACGGCGCCAAGAATCAATTCAAGGCAGACGAGCTGAAGCTGCTTAAGGACGGAGCCGAACAGATTCGCAGGATTGAAGAAAAGCTGGCCGTTCTTGAACAGAAGTTCCCGGGCTGCGGAAAAAAACCGTCCGGAGATGATATGAGCGTCCCGGCTGATAACGGCAAGCCCGCGGGGAAGGAAAATCTGATGAAGTTCCCCGCATTTGAAGGTAAAGATCTCGACGGAAACGAGGTTAAAAGCAGCACACTGTTCGCAGGAAACACCGTTACCGTAGTAAATTTCTGGTTTACCACCTGCAGCCCCTGCGTGGGTGAGCTTGCCGACCTTGAAGCGCTGAACAAACAGCTTGCCGAAAAAGGCGGTGCGGTAGTGGGAATCAACTCGTTTACCCTTGACGGGAATCAAACGGCAATCAAGGAGGCACAGGATATTCTGACAAAGAAGGGCGTGTCCTACAAAAACATTTGGTTTGACTCAAAAAGCGAAGCCGGGAAATTTACCTCCGGACTGTACTCATATCCCACGACATATGTGGTTGACAAAAACGGCAACATTGTAGGCAATCCGATCGTCGGTGCGATAACCGGCAAAAAACAGGCGGAGACATTACAGAAGCTGATTGATCAGGCGATTGCCAACAGCAAGGGCTGATGCGTATCAATCTCTTGGTATAGAGTCAATAACAAAAATTTTCAAAAAGGCGAGGGCGGATAGCCCTCGCCTTAAACTATTCGGCTGTTTCCGACTCTTCGCTGCGATCTTCCCGAAGCCGCCGTTCAAGCGCCGACTGCTTGGCAAGAATTGCGTTGACCTTATCATGGTGGATATTGTTCAGAGCTTCTCTTAACAGTTTTTATTTCTTTCATAATAACTATTCCTCTCTGATTCTTCTTTGAGTTACACAAAAGACTCTTAGGGCTTTTTGAACAGCGAAAGGCTGATCTTCACCACTCGGCTGACAAAGCGAATGATTTCCTCTTTGCTGTACCGATCATAACCCTCTACAACGACATGCATCAATCCGTTAGACAGATGGGTGTACATCATTTCAAGCTCCACATCACCGGTCGTAGGCAGTTCCTTTCTCCAGTAAGCAATACTGTCTTTCTTTGCCAGCGCGATCATCCGCTTAAGAATCGTGGAACTCGTGTTCCCGAGAATCAAAGCCCTGCAAGCCTCCTGATTCTGATCGATCATGTCGTAAATGGCTTCAATGAGAGCCGTAACATCAAAGGAATTAGCATAGCGAAGGGACTGTTCAAACGCATCAATAAGCTCGTTTTCAATGCTCTCCAGCAGCGCAAAGCAATCGCTGTAATGTGCGTAAAAGGTCGCCCGGTTCAGCTGTGCCAGCTCGCACACCTCTTTTACGGTAATTTTGTTGACCGGTTTCTCTTTCAATAGTTTTAGCAAGGACTGCTTAAGCACCGTCTGCGTATAGCGTTTTCTGGCGTCTGTTTTCTCCATTCATAATTCCTCCGAAAAAAGTTTACAAAGTTTGGCAACACTTCCGAGGAAGATGTTGTTTTTCTTTCATATAAACCGTGAGTGACGATTGTTTTTATCTTGTATATTTAATATACTATACTTGTGAAAGATAGTCAACACATGTATGGCTATCTCAAGGAGGTTTTCTGTATGTATAACAGATATTTGATTACCGGCGCCACCGGTTTTCTCGGCCGGGCAGTTGTTGAGCAACTGGTACGCCTCAATGTACGGATAGACGCATTGGTGCTGCATAATGATTCCTCTGCGGCTTTGCTTCCAAAAGAGGTTCATACGGTCATCGGCGATGTATGCGAAGATGACTCGCTCGAGCAGTTCTTTGCAGACGCTGATGACAAAACCTGTGTAATTCACTGTGCCGGCATTATCTCCGTCGCCTCAAGATCCGGCACAAAGCTCTATCAGGTCAATGTAGGCGGAACACGGAATGTTGTCCTGCAATGCTTGAAGCGTCACATAGGAAAAATGGTCTATGTCAGCTCTGTACACGCCATACCGGAAAAACCGAAGAATTGCGTCATTACGGAGGATTGCGAATTTTCTCCGGGGCTTGTGGACGGCGATTATGCCAAAAGCAAAGCAGCTGCAACGGAAATGGTCTTTAGTGCAGCACGAAAGGGACTTAACGTCAGCATTGTTTTTCCCTCCGGGATCATCGGCCCCGGTGATGTGTCAGGCGGAAGCTTTACATCAATGGCAAAGTCCTTTCTCACCGGTAAGCTGCCCTTTGCCGTGCGCGGCGGGTATGATTTTGTAGATGTACGAGATGTGGCAAAAGGAATTCTGGCTTGCGCGGAAAGCGGCGAGCCGGGCAAGGGTTACATTCTATCCGGACACTATATTACCATCCGCAGGATGCTGCAGATCGTCGGAAAGGCTGCCAGGCTGATATACCGTCCCATATGTTTGCCGTTAAAACTCGCAAGGCTTGCAGCTCCGTACTATGAACGCCGTTGCCTGAAAGAAAAAAAGCCGCTTTTCTTCACCCCTTATTCTATTGCTGTTCTTGGCTCAAACGGACGGTTTACTCATGATGCCGCAACGGAGCGGTTCGCATATCGGCCGCGCCCGATCGAGGAGACCCTGCGGGATATGACCGCTTGGCTCGTCCGACAGAAGTCTATGGTCGGCGGCACTCTTTAAAAGAATGTGCCCATTTAAAAGCATATAATAGTATATCTCGCGTGACGGCCTGTTTTCTTTGCAGGCCGGAGTTGTTGCTATCTTATATATTCTGATTTCACCTCGTCCAACATTACTTTGCTATCCCTGCTTCAGTTCAATACCGACATTCCCTTTTTCGTCTATCCTCAACGTCATGTTTTTGATATACTTTTCAAAAAACCGTCTTCGCTCCGACCGGGACATTTCAATGCGTGCATTGCGCAAAGCCGCATCCATCATATCGTTGACGTTCAAATGTACGGAATTAGCAAAAGCACCGTATTTAGTTTTAGTTCTTCGTAAATCCACTATATATAGATTTTTTTATTGACTTTTGCCGCTGCGTCATGTATACTGACAGTACAAGACGCCTAAACCGGGGGTGATGAAATGATCGGCGGCTTACAGAAGGTGACATTGCTGGATTTTCCGGGTAAAGTCGCCTGCACGGTTTTTCTGACAGGCTGTAATCTTCGCTGCCCCTATTGCCATAATCCCGAGCTTGTTTTGCCGCGAAATAACGGAAAAACCGTTTCGGAAAATGAGTTGTTTGAGTTCCTTTTTTCCCGAAAGGGTAAGCTGGACGGTGTTTGCATCACCGGCGGCGAACCGATGCTGTACCCAAGTCTGCCTGATCTGATTCGCCGTATTAAAGAGATGGGTTTTCTTGTTAAGCTGGACAGCAACGGAACCCTCCCTGAAATGCTTGAACATCTTCTGCGCGAAGAGCTGCTTGATTATGTGGCAATGGATATTAAGAATGCTCCCTCACGGTATGCAGAAACCTGCGGCGCAGATGTAATTGAACAGGTTAAAAAAAGTGCTGCACTGCTGAAAAACGGCAATATCGACTATGAGTTCCGTACAACGGTTTGCCATCCCTTTCATTCGCCTAAGTGCATGGAGGAAATCGGGCGATGGCTTCGAAATGCAAAACGGTATTATATCCAGCCCTTTGTCGATTCCGGTAATCTGCTCGGCAGCGGGATATCAGCTATGGAAAAGCCGGAACTTGAGGCATTGCTGAGTGCCGTAAAACCGTATATACCCGCCGCAGAGCTGCGCGGCGTGTGAATAAGTAATGCCCCTACAAATACATTTGCAGAGGAGAATCATCATATGTACACTGTCATCAAACGAGACGGCAGAAGTGCCGAGTTTAATTTGACCCGTATATCTCATGCCATTACCAAGGCATTTGACGCAACCGGTATTCCTTACAGTCCGGATGTAATCAATCTTCTTTCCCTTCAGGTAACGGCGGATTTTGCTCCGAAGGTGAAGGATGATACGATCGATGTCGAATCCATACAGGACAGTGTGGAAAAAACGCTTCAGAGAGCCGGGTACGACAAGGTTGCAAAAGCATATATTCTGTACCGTAAAAACCGCGAAAAGCTCCGTAACATGAGTTCCACCATACTGGACTATAAGGGGCTTGTGGACGGCTATCTGAAGGTATCCGACTGGCGAGTGAAGGAAAATTCCACCGTGACCTATTCGGTGGGCGGCTTGATTCTCTCCAATTCCGGAGCTATCACCGCAAACTACTGGCTCAGCGAGATCTACGACGAGGAGATTGCCGACGCGCACCGCAATGCCGATCTGCATCTGCACGACCTTTCCATGCTTACCGGCTACTGTGCCGGCTGGAGTCTTAAGCAGCTCATTAAAGAGGGTCTCGGCGGTATTCCCGGCAAAATCACCTCCGCACCGGCAAAACATTTGGCGACGCTGTGCAATCAAATGGTCAACTTCCTTGGTATTATGCAAAATGAATGGGCGGGTGCGCAGGCGTTTTCCAGCTTTGACACCTATCTTGCGCCCTTTGTCCGCACGGACAAGCTAACCTATAACGAAGTTAAGCATTGTATCGAAAGCTTTGTATACGGCGTCAATACGCCCAGCCGCTGGGGCACGCAGGCTCCTTTCACCAATATTACTCTCGACTGGACCGTACCTGCCGACCTTGCGGATCAGCCCTGCATCGTAGGCGGTAAGCCGATGGACTTCACCTACGGCGACTGCAAGGCGGAGATGGATATGATTAACCGCGCCTTTATCGAGGTTATGATTGAGGGCGACGCCAACGGCCGCGGCTTCCAGTATCCCATTCCCACCTATTCCATCACCAAGGATTTCGATTGGAGCGAAACCGAAAATAACCGTTTGTTGTTTGAGATGACGGCGAAATTCGGTACTCCCTATTTCTCCAACTATATCAATTCGGATATGGAGCCGTCCGATGTGCGCAGTATGTGCTGCCGTCTGCGGCTTGATTTGCGCGAACTGCGCAAAAAGTCCGGCGGCTTTTTCGGCAGCGGCGAATCCACCGGCTCCATCGGCGTCGTTACCATCAACATGCCGCGCATCGCCTATCTCTCGGCAAACGAGGGAGAGTTCTTTGCCCGTCTTGACCGGATGATGGATATTGCCGCACGCAGTCTGAAAATCAAGAGAACAACGGTAGGTAAGCTGATGGAGGAGGGGCTGTACCCATACACCAAACGGTATCTTAACAGCTTTGACAATCACTTCTCTACCATCGGGCTTCTCGGCATGAACGAAGCAGGGCTTAACGCCGCTTGGCTGCGCAAGGATCTGACCCATGAAGAGACACAGGAATTTGCCGTCCGTGTCCTGAACCATATGCGCGAACGCCTGTCCGACTATCAGGAGAAGTACGGCGACCTTTACAACTTGGAGGCTACCCCTGCCGAATCCACATCTTACCGTCTTGCCAAACACGACAAGGTGCATTTCCCGGACATCATCACGGCGCATGAAGGCGCAACCCCCTATTACACCAACTCCAGCCACTTGCCGGTAGGCTATACCGAAGATGTGTTCGCTGCTCTTGATGTACAGGACAAGCTCCAGCCACTTTATACCAGCGGTACGGTGTTCCACACCTTCCTCGGCGAAAAGCTGCCCGATTGGAAGGCTGCCGCCGCCCTTGTGCGTAAGATAGCCGAGAACTACGAACTGCCCTATTACACGCTGTCACCCACCTATTCCATCTGTGCCGATCACGGCTACCTTGTCGGAGAGCAAGCCGTCTGCCCGCACTGCGGCAAAAAGACCGAGGTATACAGCCGTATCACCGGTTACTACCGCCCGGTGCAAAACTGGAATGACGGTAAAAGTCAGGAGTTCAGGGACAGAAAAACCTATCATATCGGCGAAATAAAGAACGAAGAACCGGCCAATAAAATTTCGTCGGTTTGCGATGCGGACGGATATATTCTTTATACCACAGCCACCTGTCCGAACTGCCGTGCCGTCAAGCCGCTTTTGGAAAAATCCGGGCTTTGCTATGCGGAACGGGATGTAGAGGAATATATTGAAGAGGCCACGGCTCTGGGGCTAAAGCAGGCGCCCACCCTTGCGGTTCGGGCCGGAGATAAAACCGTGTTATATACCGGCGTGGCACAAATTAAAGCACTGCTCAGGGAGCTTGCTCTATGACCGATATAGCGGTGATCGGCGGAGGGCCTGCGGGTCTTACCGCCGCCCTGTATGCCGCAAGAGCCGGAAAAACCGTTACGGTGTATGAGCGGGAATGCATCGGAGGGCAGATCACACGCGCGCCACAGGTGGAAAACTACCCTGGTTCCGGAAGGGTATCCGGTCTGCAGCTCGGCGACCGTATGGCGGCACAGGCAGAGGCGGCAGGTGCCGTGATAAGCCTTACGGATGTACAAAAGATAGTAAAAGAAACTTCGGGATTTTTTCGGCTGGATACAGACGATGGCGAATACTATGCCAAAGCTGTTATCTATGCCTGCGGTGCGCGGCCGAAAACGCTCGGATTGCCCGGAGAAGCAGAGCTTGTCGGTCATGGTGTCAGCTATTGCGCATTGTGCGACGGCAGTTTTTTCAGAGGAAAAGATGTTGCGGTAGTCGGAGGAGGAAACTCTGCTTTTGATGATGTATTGCTTTTGAGCGAACGATGCCGTCATGTAACACTGATTCATCGGAGAAGCAGCTTCCGAGCCGAGCAGATTCTTGTTGAGAGAGTGAAACAGCGCAATAACATATCTTTTTTGACCGACACGACCGTTTCTGAGCTGATACAGGAAAACGGACAGTTAACAGCTCTGATGCTGAAAAGCAAAACCGAAAAAAATAAAACTCTGTCGGCATCCGGGCTGTTCGTTGCCCTTGGCAGATTGCCGGATACGCAATTGCTTATCGGTCTTGCCCCGCTTGACGAAAACGGTTATGTCTTTACCGACGAAAAAACGGTCATCCCTGAAACTCCGGGATTATTTGCCGCAGGCGACTGCCGTGAAAAAAGCGTTCGCCAACTCACGACCGCTGTTTCCGACGGCACCGTTGCCGCCGTTTATGCCTGCGAGTATCTTGAAAGCAAAAATAACCGAATAAATCCCACCGCAAAATAAAAGCGGCAAAAAAGCGATTAAGCAAAGACAGAAAAAACGCCTTCGGATTCCGTAATGTTCGATTTCCGAGGGCGTATTTTTTTGATTGTTTACCTGTTCCCAATCGGCACATATTCCTGGACAGACTTCACGCCGATATATGTCGGGCGAATAATCTTCCCGGCATTCTGCAGCTCCTCCAGACGGTGGGCGCTCCAACCGGCAATGCGCGCCATTGCAAAGATCGGTGTATACAGCTCGTAGGGCAGATCCAGCATACGATATATAAGTCCCGAATAGAAATCCACATTGGCGCTGACCCCCTTGTACATTTTTCGCTTTTTTGCGATAATCTCCGGCGCAAGCCTTGCCACCAGCGAATAAAGGGCATACTCCTCCTCATATCCCTTTTCCGCGGCAAGGGACACTGCACAGTCCATCAGAAGCTCGGCTCTGGGGTCGGACTCGGAGTAAACAGCATGTCCGATACCGTAAATAAGCCCCGCACGGTCGAAGGCCTCCCTGTTCAGAAGTGCCGTCAGATAGCCCGCAACGGCATCCTTGTCCTTAGTGTTTACGCTTTTTTTCATATCCTCAAACATCCGCACCACCTTGATGTTGGCGCCGCCGTGACGCGGTCCCTTAAGCGAACCGAGCGCCGCTGCAATGGCGGAATAAGTATCGGTGCCGGAGGAGGTCACGACATGCGTGGTGAAGGTGGAATTGTTGCCGCCGCCGTGCTCGGCATGCAGCACCAAAGCAAGGTCGAGCAGCTTTGCCTCAAGCGGCGTATATTCACCGGTGATGCGCAACATCCGCAGCGCGTTTTCCGCCGTAGACAGTCCTTTTTCCGGTCGGTGAATTACCAGACTCTGTCCGCAGTGAAAATGCTGATAGGACTGATAGCTGTATACCGCCAGCATCGGGAACGCCGCTGTCAGATGCAGACACTGCCGCAGGACATTTTCGGTGGAAATATTGTCAGGATCATCGTCATAGGTGTAGAGTGCCAATACACAGCGGGAAAGAATATTCATCACATCCCGCCCCGGTGCTTTCATAATCATATCCCTTACAAAGGATTTAGGCAGGCTTCGAAACTCGGCCAACATCTTTTCAAATCGGTTCAGTTCCTTTTTGTCCGGCAGTGCGGAAAACAGAAGTAAATAGGCTGTCTCCTCGAATCCGAAACGGTTTTCAGAGGAAAAGCCGTTTACAAGATCGCGAACATTATATCCGCGGTAATAAAGCTCGCCGGGACATGAATGAACGGTTCCGTCCGGTGCTTTCTCCTTTGCCTTGATGTTGGATATTTCCGTAAGACCCGTCACAACACCGTTGCCGCTCATATCTCTGAGCCCCCTAAACACGGCGTGTTCGGTATACATATCCGGCGTAATGCCGTTTCTCTCATCAGACAGTGCAGCAAGACGCCGCAGATTTTCCGTTGTTTTCTGTGAATAAGTCATAAATTTTTCCCTTTCCTTTTTGGATTTATGAAACAAATAATAAAAACAATAAAACAGTATAATTTCGGGCGCACCGGATACGATTGTGTCGGGCTGTGCGTCCGTCGTTTTTCTGTCGGTTTTGATTGCTTGTTGCGGCTTTGATATGGCCTGATCAAAAATCGGAGCATTAACAAACCGGGCAACATTTGCACCGCAGTCATAGGAAACACGAAAAGATGTACAGTCCTGAACCGATACGGGCGTTTTCCGCTCAACCTGCAAGCAAGGCTGTCACAAGCATCCAAAAGCCGTAAGCAGAGAAACCGTAACCGCCTGCCGCCGCAGCACGTTTGATATAAAAGCAAAGAAAAAGCAACTGAAAGTCCGCCGAATATTCTGAATATGGCCGTCATAAGATAATATACGGAACCGCTGTAAGGAAGAGTCCGACGGCAAGCGGTTATAACCCGCTTTTATGAAACTATTCTTTTGGGCGGCTCTTTTTTCTCCTTCTGACGATAAGCGTAACGGTAACCGCAATCACACCGCCGACAATCAATATGAGCCCTGCGCAAACCCAAATACAGATCAGCGGTAGGGGCAAAACGGACCGTTTCAACAGCTGCGGCTTTTCTGCTTCGCAAAGCGTAAAGGTCATATCCTCCTTCGGCAGCCCCGGCAGGGTCAGCTCATACCCCTTTTCCGTCTTGAAAAAGCTGCCTTGATTGTTTTCGGTCATGTAATACGGTGTGTTTACCACAATTTTCAGCTCTCCGAACTGCGCCCATGTCTTTGCAGGAGAGAGCAGATAGGTGT
>ERZ827186.726-NODE-726-length-34238-cov-46.761870_pt1 | contig 34238 bp, 27 predicted proteins | sample MGYA00519918_ERZ827186 | MGnify/ENA primary metagenome ERZ827186 (study PRJEB31778, sample SAMEA3449275) | human gut metagenome | biome: human gut; feature: human-associated habitat; material: faeces | place: United Kingdom | collected 2010/2012 ...
TATTATGCCCTTGAAGGGCAAGTGCATACCACGCGTTCAACGCGTGGTTTTGATTGCTGTGCAGAAGCCTTGACATTTGTTGCAATCGGCTAAGAAGTAACAGCGGCAGTAAAAACAAATCCCTGTCCTGCAGACACTTGTGTTATTTTGTAAAATGTGTTATTATATTTTTGACAGTAAAAGTCGGCTGTTCCTGTTTTTAGGGTAAGCCATAATAAACGAATAAACAGGAATGAAATATCGCCGCCGCAATTATGGCGGTGCCTGTGAGCCGAACAGTATTAAGGAATTTGCGTCCGATATAGGTAAGAGGATTAGATTATGAACAGCATTTTGAAAAAATTCAGGCAAAGCGATGCCTTTAACAAGGAAAACAGGGTTTCCCGTATAAAAGCTGTCATATTGATGAGCCTGTTTACTTTTACCTTTTTGGAGGCTGAGTTTTTATTTGTTGATATGATTTCCTGCACAGTATCTGGCGATAAGTCGGTAAACGCTCAGAATTACGCTCTCGGTGCAAGCGTGGTGGGATTTGCTTTGTACCCTCTGTATTCAAGGCTTTGCAAAAAGGCTCTGCAATCTGTAATTTCTATTGGGGCTGCAGTGCTGTCGGTTGTCTGTCTTTTTCTGATATGCCGTCACAGCACTTACGCATTTACATTGTGTATGGGGCTTGTGCTGTTTTTGATTCTCGGTCTGTTCGGAAGTGCGGTGTTTTATAAATCGCTGTGTCTGTTGGAGGATAACACTTATATTGCACGTCTTGCAGGCTTATCCTATATGCTCGGAACATTGCTCCAGATTGCTAATAATAACCTGATCCACATTGATATTATCGAAGCTGCGGTGCTTTCTTTGTTTATATTGCTACTGGCCGTTATGCTGATAAGAGCGGAAAAGAACAGCATCGTTCCTGCGTTCCCGAAAAACGAAGCTGACAAGAAAACCGATAAGGCGGGTAAAGAAGTCGTAAAAATCAGCGTTTTACTTGTTTTTTTGGTTGCGTTTATGACCTGTATTTTCAGCACAATGGATAATGCAATCACCCTTTATCACGCAAACGGGGTGGTGAATATCGGACAGTGGCCGAGAATACTCCTTGCGCTCAGCGGACTTGCGGCAGGCTTTTTGTTCGATTTTGACGGCAGAAAGTATATGAGTATGATTATGTACTGCGTAATGATCCTGTCAACCATCTGCCTTGTTATTCTCAGATTTGCGGGGCCGATTATGCTGGGGCTGGTTATCTTTTATTTATCCGCAGGTTTCTTTGTTGTATTTTTTACCGCTTCTTTTATGGAGATTGCCCGTTATTCAAAAACTCCCGAACTTTTGTCGGGGGTTGGCAGAGCAGTAAATAATTTTGTCGCCGTGCTGATCTCGGCAGGTTCTCTCGCCCTTTTGAATTCGGACAATAACATTGCAATAATCACCATTGAGCTGATTTTATTTGTATTGGCAAGCATCATAGCATTTTTCTATACCAATAAGAGAAAAACGTTTTTTGATGAGCTTTCCTCAACAGGCGGCGACAAACTGAGCGACAAAGAGATATTGAAAAAGCTGTCGGAAAAGTTTTCGCTCACTCCGAGAGAAGCCGAGGTATTCGGGCTGTTGGTAAACACCGAGGACGGATTACAGACGATAGCAGACAATATGTACATATCAAGGCGAACTCTTGAGCGGTATGTATCCGCCATATACGGAAAAACGGGAACTAAATCCCGTATCGGTCTTGTTTCTCTTTACAACAACATATAAAATATCCTAATGCTCGTACCTTCCGCTCAGGCGGGAGGTATTTTTTTGCGTTATATCGTAAAAACCGCATTGTTATGCCGATTTTTACAAAATGGCGGAAGTCCGCCAACCTGTTTTTTGCAGATTGGCGGACTTCCCTTATATACAGCGGAGCGTTATTCAGATATAATTACAATAACAAACGGTGTATGAAACGACACGATGACAGCTTGCAATAGGATATATTCAGAAAGGGGAGCGGATTATGAATATGCGGCATTGCGCTTTGCAGGACAGAAAAACAACAAAACGAACACTTCCGTATAATCGGCAGTATGTGATACTTGCAATTTACGAAGTGCTGGACAAAAACGGCGCCGAATATAAAAAAGAGGACGCCTCGACCATATTATCGGAAATATCGGTGTACGGAAATTCAAGCCTTTTTTCCGTTTCGGTGAGCAGGCAGGAGGAAGGTACCGAATTATCCGTAACGATGGTCAGACAGTGCGAGGGATTGTCGGAGTCCGGTGTGCAACGAGCAATAACAGCCGTAGCCGACAGCATATCGCAATATCTTGAAAACGAACTTGTTTTAAACAAAATCAAATCATAAAGAATACAAGTGGAGGAATTGCCTATGAAAAGAATAGGAGAATATTTCGCAGCAGCATATAAAAATGCTTTTGCAAGGTGGATTTTCGGAATAATCGCATCGCTTGTCATTTTACCCGATCTGATAAAGACCGTTTTGCTTTGCATAAAGAAAGAATCGTTAGCGGCGGGTACGGTGTTTATTGCCGACGTGTTATGCGTTGTATGTGCCTTCGTTTTCGCATTTTTTGCAGTTTGCTCAATCGGAAAAACGGCAAAGGAGGCTGTCGCAGTATGGCTTAAGGGCTGTATTCCCTGTATATCGGCACTGTATGGCGGAAAACTCCTGACGGTGCTTTTTGTCAAGTGCTTCGGAACGGTCGGTGAATTTATAGGGATAGCCGCCGGCGGAATACTGCTCGGACTTTCGTTTTATCTGCTAATCTGTGCTGTTAACGGCGGCATTAAAGGAAAAGTCGGCAGAAAGTTACTTTTGACAGCGGTATGCATATTGCTTGCGATCGTTTTTGCGTATCTTTTGCCGTATATTTTCGGGCTGGGTATTGAATCGGCATTCGCACAAAAACGGGTGTGGTGTATAAAGCTCATAGCTGAACTTGTCTATGCGGTGTTCTGCCAGGCGCTGATTGTTCCCGTGCTTAGATTTGTGTGCCTCGGAAATCTGTCAAAGGCAGGAACAGATGAACAAATCACATCGGCACAAACGAAAAAATCAAGGCTTGGTTATATACCGACTGCTGTAGGTGTGGCGGTACTTACAATCTGCACCGTGATGACTTTTCCCGCAACGGTTTCGTCTTCCGACAGGCTGAAGGCTGAATACTACAGCCGCACAAATACGGCGTGCTATAATCTGCTCGGAGGGCACATCATCACGGCGGTCAACGACTACAGGGAGATTCAGCGTGAGCTTGAGATATGGAAAAAAATAGCCGACGGCGGTTGGAATGATATTTCCGAGAGCGAGATAGCAACAAATCAGATGCTGGCTTATCTTGATACCTATGCAAACCACACAGATGACCGACTTGAAACTATGGAGAAGTATTATACGGCAGGCTATATAAAGGATACCGATTTCTGCTTTGATATGCTTGCAGAATATAAAAATGCCGATGAACTGACGGCTGAGCAGAAAAATCGCCGTACAGAAATACTGACAAATTTAGCGGCAAACGGAATATATGTCGGCGGACTGCCCGATGTTGCGGAAAATGCCGCAGCTATGGCAGAAGTGATTGAAACGGCTTTCTCTTACCAAAACAGCTTTGAATATGCCGAGATGCTCGCTAAAATGCGGGTAGGTGTTACAAACGGCACGAACATTGCCGATTCTGTCGGTACCGGTATCACCTATCAGCTTGTAAGCCAAGCTGTCGAAAAGGCACTGGAGGCTCCTGAGGACTTCGTATGGAGCTACATAGCGGTTATGTTTTATAACAATCAGGAGCAGCATTCGCTTTACCTCACTGCTGACTATTCGGATGATAAGAGGATTCTTGCTGTAGTCGAAAACTTTGAAAAACAGTTTGAAAAGCAGCTCGGAAAAGACATAACCAAAGAGGAGCGGCTCGGTATCAAAAAGCTGGTCATGCAGACTTATCTTAGGGCATTGGCGCTTGACAAGTGTGCGGATTACGGCTTGGAGGCACTCAAGGAATTCGACAATTTCTTTATTCGTGAAAATACTATGTATGCGCTTTTAAAAACGGGACGGTACGATGAATGTCTTAAGCTCGCAAACGGGGTGCAGGACGATACAAACCCCGTTCCCCTCTATTATGCGGCGGCGGCAACGCTTGAAAGCGGAGAATTTGATGCTTCCGCAGAGTATGTACTGGAGCTTGCAAAGCAGGTAAAGACGAGTGAATATCCTAAAAAAGCGGACGAATTACTGCATTCCTACTTTTCCTTGCTGGTGGTGGATACCGAAACCACAAAAGCAAAGTACAGCCTTCTCAGCGATGAGCAGATAAATAAGCTTAACAGCGACGAGTTCCTGAAGAATTATCTGGCGGCTTATGTCAATGCCTGCTACCCGTCTTACGGCGGTCATTCTATCTATGATGACGCCTATACTGAGGCGATGGAAACGGCGCTTGCCGCTGCTGATCGGGTAATTTCAGAGCGTGGCGGGCTGTGTTATCCTTATTATCTCAAGGGCGTGACGCTTATGCAACAGGAAAAATACGATGAAGCTGTGGCGGCTTACAAAAAAGCGATAGATTATAAGAGTGATGATCCGATGATATGGTATGCGCTTTATGCCGCATACGAGGAACTGGAGGAGTGGGAAAATGCCTATACCGCTGCAGAGATTGCTATCGGTCTTAGTCCGTGGTTCAATTATTACAGTGATTATGAGGGTATAGGTATCCATCCGTATTCATATCGTGAGGGTGCGAAAGCAATGATAGAAAAGCAACATGAAGCATCGCAGAAAGGGGGAAATGAATAATGACGATTATTATTTCAATTGTAATCTTTCTTATTCTGACAATGCAGACCTTCTTTCTGGGAGGTACTGTCTGGCTCGGAATTGTCGGAATGCTGTTGTCGGCGGCAGGGTTCGTATTGCCTTTCGTGCTTAAAAAGCGGAAGAGGTATCTTGGCAACGTATCGGCTCTTGCGGGAATTGTTATATCGGTTGTGTGCTGTTTATTTATTACATCAGACTCAGGCACAGGTACGCTGCGGCAAAAAGAGATACTTCTCGGGCAAATGGCCAGTGCCGAAACAGCGGAGAACGCCGAAGAAAAATATGCTGATTACGTCGAAGCTTACGGCGAGGACGATTCTTCCGCACTCTGTCTTGCACAATACTATATGCGAGCGGAAGAAGCGGATAAGAGCAGGTCGATGCTTTTTAAGCTCAAGAATACAACAAGCATAGATTATTATTGCACAATGGCAGAATGGTACAACAAATTCGATAAGGGCAATTTCTCTTATGTAGTCAGCACGTTGCTTGACGCAGTTGCCGAGCATCCGTACTGGGCAAAGGGGCATCTGATGCTGGGACTTTCCTATTACGAAAACAATGACAATACATCAGCAATATACTATTTGAAAAAAGCGCATCTTCTCGATATGTCTGACGGCTATTCGCTGTGCTACCTTGGTGTAATCTCCTATGACAGAGGAAGCTATAAGGCGGCGGAGAAATATCTGTCGGACGCAAAGGCACTGGCAGGAAAAGACAGCTATCTGCTGAGCCTTATCGAAACATATCAGGAATGCGTAGCAAGGGAGGTGTGATAATGAGAAAAAAGACCTTTTCGCTTATACTAAGCGGCATATTGCCGATAACCGCTTTGTCGTTTACCGCTTTTGCAAACGGAGGAGATACGGCAGGCAGACCGGTTACTCCGCCTTCTGCTACCGATGTTATCGGTCAGATCGGTTCTTCCGCAACCGAAGCGTATACAGCTTCGCTTAACTTCTGGAACGATTACGGCAACAATATATCAGACGGTTTTAATCTTGCAGGAGAGAGCTGGAATAGCGTAAAAAATATGCCCGGCTTTGAAACAAGCTACGGCGATGCGGTGAAGACAGGCGACGGAATCTTTTCCGCCGCAGGATTCGCCACAAATTTAATGGATTCGCTTTCTGCGGCAAATCAGCTTACTCATCCGCAGGATAATCCCTACGCATCACACCCGGCACTGTCAACAGCATACGATACGCTTACCGCATGGCAGGCTATGATGAACTGGGCGGATATGGCTGTGGGGGATAAGGACCCGACAGGAACGGTAAAGGGTATGAACCTACTGCTTGGTGAGGCGGTGAAGAATTGGTCGGATGTTGCAACGCAGACAGCCTTGCTGGATTACGCCAATCACAGTACACTTATCGGAACGGTCGATATTACACTGCAAAATGTCAACGATTATTATACAGACCTGTTTCAGAATGTGTTTTATCCGTCAAGAGATGCCGAATGGTCGTTAGAGGACTGGTGGAAAAAGAGCTATTATAATAAGCTGAACTTCTATGCGCAGATGGTAAGGGAGGGACGTGAAAAGGAGTTTGAGTGGCTGCGTGACGAACTGCTGAATATGGCTCCTAAGGCAGGCAGTACAATCCTGCCGAATCACGTTACGGCGAAAAAACCAAACATATATCTTTATCCCGAAACCGAAACAGAAATAACGGTCACATTCGGTAAACCGGGTTATCTTACCTTGTCGATTCCCGAATATAATGACGGATGGACGGTAACGGCATCGCCGGACGGCACGCTTACCGATAAGGATAAAAACAGCTACGGTTATCTGTTCTACGAAGCTCTTGTGAAAAGGAAAGCGTTTTCGACTGAAGAAGGCTTCATTATTCCTGCAAATAAACGTGCGGAAGCCTTCCGTGAAATACTGGCTTCTTACGGCTTTAATGAGCAGGAAACTGCAGACTTCATTGAATACTGGGCGGATTATCTTAAAGACGGCACGGATTATGTTATGTATCCGATGCTGACCGAAGGTGTTGATAATGCGATGCCGCTGACTTTCTCGGTAAAGCCTGACAGCATATACCGTATATGGTTCGGCTTTGCCACATACAGCGGTGATGAAATAACGCCGCCCGAAATTACGCCAATCGTTCGTAAAGGCTTTACGGTTGTTGAATGGGGAGGCGCTGTTCTGGATTGAGCCATTGACGTGAATAAAATTGAGCCGTTGCACTTTATTTGTGCAACGGCTCGTTTTGGTGTCTGTATGCTTATTTGTCTTCTTTGCCGAAATGGGACGATAATGCGCTGAGAGGAAACGGCGGATTTGCAAGCGGTTTGCAGGCAAGCGATAACAGCAGATATTCGTTATCGTCTGCGGCAATCCTGTTTATTTTAAGCTCGCCGCATTTCTTACAGCGGTGTATCAGCGCCCATTCACCGTCGGGACGGACATAAATGCTGATAGGCTCCATTATCCCTCCGCAATCTGCTGAGCGGTCGCCGGGTATGTTGTCAAGATGTATGCTTGATAAGCAGTGGGGGCAGTGATTACGGTTGTTTGTTCCGCAATCCCTGACCGTAATGAATTTTCCGCAGGCTTTGCAGTTAAAGCCCTCGTCCTGCGTTCCGTCATCGGTTACTACAGTGTGATATTCGGTTTCTTTGTGTATATTCTTTACGGGTTCGTCTGTGCGTCTGCGTCTGTTCATATTTCCGTCCTTTTCAGTTTATTAAAAACGGCAGGTGTATTTCAACCTGCCGCAGTTAAATTAAATTATACGGGCATTACCTTGTTAGCTTTATCAGCGTGTTCAGCGTCAATGCCAAGCTGTTTGTCCTTACGCTTTTCAAAGAACTTTTCAGCTACCTGACCGAACATAGCGTAGCTTAATACGTCCTCGTCCTGCTGTGACCACTTAGCACATTCAGCCTTCAGCTTTTCAAGCTCAGGCTCGATAAGGTCTGCGGGACGGCAGTCGATAGGCTGTTCGTCACCGAGAATCTTCTTTCTGAACTCGGGGTCGATGGGAGCAGGTGTCTTACCGTAGCTGCCCTTTACAAGGCCCTTGAATTCCTTTGTTACAGTCTTGTAACGCTCACCGAGAATTACATTGAATACAGCCTGTGTACCAACAATCTGTGATGTAGGTGTAACAAGGGGAGGGAAGCCTGCGTCGGCTCTTACACGGGGAACTTCCTTAAGAACCTCCTCGAACTTATCAGACTTGCCTGCCTGCTTAAGCTGAGAAAGGAGGTTTGAAAGCATACCGCCGGGAACCTGATATATAAGAGCGTTAGCGTCAACTGCAAGGAGCTTGGGGTCAAGCAGACCGCTGTCGATGTACTTCTTGCGGAGCTTCATAAAGTATTCTCTTATCTCTGTGAGGAGCTTTAAGTCAAGTCCTGTATCGTACTCTGTACCCTGTAATGCGGCAACCATTGACTCTGTGGGAGCGTGCGATGTGCCGAGCGCTAAGGGTGACATTGCTGTGTCTATAACGTCAACGCCCGATTCGATACCCTTTAACAGACACATTGAAGCAAGTCCTGATGTGTAGTGTGTGTGAAGCTGGATCGGGATATTTACAGCACTCTTGAGTGCCTTTACAAGTCTTTCTGTTTCATAAGGAGTAAGCAGAGCCGCCATATCCTTGATGCAGATAGAATCAGCGCCTGCTTCTTCAATTCTCTTTGCGTAGTCGATGTAATACTGTTCTGTAAATACTTCACCGAGTGTGTAAGAGATAGCTATCTGAGCGTGTGCGCCCTCCTTCTTTGCAGCCTTAACGGCTGTTTCGAGGTTTCTTATATCGTTGAGCGCATCGAAAATTCTGATTATATCAATACCGTTTGCTACAGACTTCTGAACGAAATATTCCAGTACATCGTCAGCATAGTGACGGTAACCGAGCATATTCTGTCCTCTGAAAAGCATCTGTAACTTTGTGTGAGGCATTTCACGTCTTAATATACGCAGTCTGTCCCAGGGGTCTTCGTTCAAGAAACGTAAGCATGCGTCAAATGTAGCACCGCCCCAGCATTCAACCGAATGATAGCCTACCTTGTCCATTGTGGAAAGGATAGGGAGCATTTCCTCTGTAGTCATTCTGGTTGCGATAAGCGACTGATGAGCGTCACGCAGTACGGTTTCGGTAATTCCTACTTTTGCCATAACCTTTATTATTCCTTTCAATCAAGAGTTACGCATTGATTGTTGCAATCAGTGTGCCTGTTTCAACAGACTGACCCTTTGTAACATTGATGCTTGCAATTGTACCGTCACAGCTTGCTACAACGTCGTTTTCCATCTTCATAGCTTCGAGAACTGCGATTACTGTACCGTTTGTAACCTTAGCGCCTACTGCGAGCTTAACGTCTACGATAGTACCGGGCATGGGAGCGTTTATCTTAACGCCGCCCTGTGCGCCTGCGGGAGCAGCGGGAGCTGCAGCCTTCTTGGGAGCGGGAGCTGCTACGGGTGCGGCAACAGGTGCTGCACTGCCGTCTGTTTCTTCAACGGTTACATCATAAGCGGTACCGTTTACTGTGATATTGTATCTTTTCATAACAAAAATCCTTTCTTATGTCGATTAATATACGAAGTTAACGTGCTTTTTAGCAGGAGTAACAACTCTCTTTGAAGATGTTGCTTCAATTGCAGATGTCAGTGCGGACTTTGTATCCTCGGCTGTGATAACTCTGTCAACATAGCCGTTAGCCGCAGCTGTGAATGCATCTGCTTCGTTGTCTGCATATTCCTGAGCCTGCTTTGCGTTGTCTTCCGAAACACCGTTTAAGAATACAACTGCCGCTTCGGGAGTTGTGGGAGCGATAACCGCACCTTCCCATGCGAATGTGAAGTCGCTTCCTGCCGCTGTGCTTGCGAGTGCAACATAAGCACTGCCGTAAGCCTTGCCTGTTACAACTGCAATCTTTGCCGTTGTAGCGGAGGCATAAGCCTGTGCAAGCTTTGCACTGTCACGGATGCTTCCTGCAAGCTCAGCCGCACTTGACTTTTCAAAGCCTTCGCTGTCAACGAATGTAACAACGGGGATTGAGTAAGCGTCACAAAGAGTAACAAAACGTGCAATCTTTGCACTGTCGTCTGCTGTCAGCTTTGCACCGTTGTTTGTAGCAACAAAGCCTGCCGTTCTCCAGTTAAGACTTCCTATTGCGGTAACCGCAGATGTACCGAACTGCTTGTAAAGCTCAATAACGCTTTCCTTGTCGGCTACCGAGTTGATAAGCTCGATGCCCTTGAGATCAGCCGATACAGCCGCATCGTTTTCCATATAATAATCGTTTCCTGCTGTTTCAAGATTGTTCGCAGGGAGAACGGATAATAACTGCTTAGCCTTAGCTATAGCTTCATCGCTGTCCTTTGCAAGAATAGCCGCTACACCTGACTTTGCGGCATTCTCGGCTGTACCTGCACCTGCCGTCTTATCATCGGCTGTAAAAGGTGCTGTCATGAACAGTTCTGATTTTTCAGTCATAATGACCACATCAGCCATACAAGCTATCATAGCGGCTGTGCCTGCGCAAAGACCGTCTACTACAGCTATCTGGGGAACAGCACCCGAAAGTGCCGCACTCATCTTGGCTATCTCGCCGTATGCACCGAGTGTCTTCATACCTTCCTTGATATCTCCGCCCTTTGAGTCAAAGATACCGATAACAGGAGCACCGTTTTTAAGTGCCAGCTCGTAAACCTTCTTGATTTTGAGAGCTGCCGCAGTGTTTACCGCACCTGCGTTAACGCTTGTGTCCTGAGCGTACGCATATACGACTGCTCCGTCAACATAGCCGTAACCGCTTACAACGCCTGTCTTTTCACCGTTTGCTCCGACAAATTTGCCAAGCTCGACAAAGCTGTCCTCGTCAAACAGAGAGATGAGCTTGTTTGCAGCTTCGCTTGCGGCCGTCTGCTCCATTTCAGCAATTGTTTTCTTCATTGCCAGAATTCCTCCGTTCTCGCTTTTCTTTGAAGCGGTAAGCTGCTGAAAATAAGAGCCGACCGCTGTTTATAATTATGCCTTTGGGCACATCATATTCAAGTATAATTATAACTCATTTCATCTTTAATAACAAGCGAAATTCGCTATTTTTTGCAACTTTTATGAGATGTGAAAAAATTATCAATGTCAGAGATGTGATTATCGTTGTTTTGCACAAAACCACGTTTTAAAAGTTCGTTCCACACCGTTTCGGATTGCATATTTACGGTACACTTATTTATAAAGTGATTAAAAGCGTAGTTCATAGCGGTTCTCATAAGCCCGTCAACAAGCATTATGTACTGCGTTTCAAGCTTTTCCACAAACAGTGTTTCGCCGTCTGTCGTGCAGACGACCGAGCCTACAGGCGTATCGCCGTCCTTTGCCTCGAACACCAGTTTGTCGGTAATAATGTTGTTTTTAAGTATCGTAATCATTTTTTACCCGTTCTCTTGGTCGATTTATCGCTTGAAACCAGCGCTTTCAGTCCCTTTAACTCTTCTGCGGTAAGGTCTGCCCATTCGCCCGGCTTCAGCATACCAAGCTTTATATTTCCGACAGCGTTTCTTTTAAGACGCACTATCTGTAATTTTACAGCCTCGCACATTTTTCTTATCTGTCTGTTCTTGCCCTCGGCAATCGTAAATTCAAGCACGGTTCTGTTTTCTTCTTCGGCAAGCACCGCAACGGTGCAGGGAAGTGTAACGCCCGTGTCGATCTTAACACCGGAAGCAAGCGTTGTCAGCTTGTCATCTGTTACCTCGCCCCTTACGGTTACACGGTAGCGCTTCTTTATATGACGTGACGGGTGCATTACGGCATTTGCAAGCGCACCGTCGTTTGTGAGTATCAGAAGTCCCTCAGAATCCTTGTCAAGTCTGCCTACGGGATAAACACGCTCGTCAATGTCGTCGAGAAGGTCGGTAACTATCTTTCTGCCGTGCGTATCCGCCATAGTGGTAACATAGCCTCTCGGCTTATACAGCTTTATGTATCTCAGCTGAGTGCCGGATGAAGCTATCTTTTCGCCGTTTACCGTTACAATATCGTTCTTGGGATCGGCCTTGTCACCGAGAGAAACCGGTCTGCCGTTTACCTTTACACAGCCCTGTTCTATATATTCCTCGGCTTTTCTGCGTGAGCAGTAGCCGCTGTCTGCTATTATTTTCTGTAATCTCACTTTTTCCATTGTTCCGTATTCCTTTCAAATTCCGTATCCATACAGTATCAGCGTGTCAGCAGTCCTGCAATGAATTTATATATCACGGTAAAAAAATCCGTTTTACGTTCTTTTTGTACACAGCTTTCAGCGGTTTGGAGCGGCGCTGTTGCTATTGTATTTCCGTTTAGCAGGTAATGTATTTCGCCGACCTTTTCGCCTGCGGCAAGTCCTGCATAAATAAATTTCGGCATATATATTTCTGCGGTTATTTTGTCTTTCTGTTCGTTACACAGCGGCAGTTTTACGGTACCGCATTCAACACCGACCGTTTCCTTTTCTGAGCCGACAACAGATAAGGAAAGAGCGGATGAGTCGTACTTCATTTCACAAAGCGTCACTTTTTCGAAGCCGTAATCCAGCATTTTTGCGTGGTCGCTCCAGTCGTTCGGCGCATTAAGCGTTACCGCTATAAGCCTTACGCCGTCACGTTCGGCACAGCTTACAAGAGTTCTTCTCGCACTGTCGGTAAACCCTGTCTTAACTCCGATACAGCCGTCATAGCTTGTGAGCAGTTTGTTCGAGTTAACGAGTATGCGGTCGCTTTTGGGATTGCCGAAAGAAACCTTTGCTTTTGGCAATCCGCATATTTTTGCAAAGTCCTTATTGTTCATCGCCTCCCGTGTAAGCAAGGCGAGATCGTAGGCGCAGGAATACTGACCGTCTGCGTCAAGTCCCGACGGGGTGACAAAGTTCGTGTCGGTCATACCGATTTCTTCGGCTCTTTTATTCATCAGCACGGCAAAAGCCGATTTGCTGCCCGATATATTTACCGCCGCCGCATTTGCCGCATCATTTCCCGAAGGCAAAAGCATACCGTAGCATAAAGCTTTGCGTGTTACAATATCGCCTTCCCGAAGTCCCATTGAGGTCCCTTCGACCTTTATGGCGGTTGGGTCTACCTCGAATTCCTTGTCGGGTTCTCCTGCCTCAAGGGTCAGCAGAGCAGTCATTATCTTGGTCGTGCTTGCTATCTGTCTGTGTTCTTTTTCGTTTTTTGAAAAAAGCACAGTTCCCGTATCCGCCTCAATAAGAATAGCACAGGCGGCTGAAACGTCCGTTTTTGTTTTGTCGGAGCTTTCGAGATAGTCAAGCCGTGCTGTGCATTCGGCATAAGCTGCTGTCGCCGCCGAAAAAGTAAAAATCACGGCAGCTGCGACAGATAGAATCTTTCTTTGCATAACGTTGTCCTTTCCGCATAGTTTTGGTATATCTTATGCGAAAAGGACAGATGTTATTGCTTATTCTTCTGTTTTTTCTTCAGATTCTTCGTCATCCTTCGAGAAGATAGCCTTGATCTTGGAAATAAGGTCGGGTACGCCGCTGATTATACCGTCGATAGCACTGTTGCCGGTTGCACCAAGTTCAAGCATTTTAACGTCGCCGTCACGCTGTACTACGATAAAAGCCTGCGGATTTATCGTGATGCCTGCGCCGCTTCCGCCTGCAAATACTTCCTTGGGAGCTTTTGTGGGCAGGTCTGAACCGCCTGCGACAAAGCCGAAGCTGACTTTCGAAACGGGAATGATTATTGTTCCGTCGGGAGAGGTGATAGGGTCGCCTATTATAGTGTTAACGTCAACAAGCTCTCTTATCTTCTCCATAGAAGTTCCCATAAGTCCGTTGATTGGATGCTGTTCTGCCATTTTGATTTCCTTTCCGAAAGCTCACGCTTTCTCTGCTTTTGGCTTTGTATTGCTTTCAGCCGTTGCAGTTTTATTTACATTCTTTGAATTTATCTTCAAATATAATTTTGCTGTTCTGAATAAAAGCCATAAGACACAGCCTATGGCTGTTCCGAGCCTCAGTTTCACTTTGCACGAAAGCTCGTACTCCGTTTTGCCCGATGTAAAGTCTGCGGTAATATCTATCTTTTTCACATTCAGCTTAACGGTATTGTAAAGCACCGCTAAAGCTGTGTGTACAAGCCAGTTTATTTTTCCGTAGTTCATCGCCGCCTGCGCCGCATCTTCTCCGCTTGCCGTTATAAACAGATAAAAGTTACTTACACGGATATGGCTTATAAGCCTCTTTATCGGTTTTGAAGCAGATTCCACAAGCTGTTTTACAAATTCGATCGTTTCGCTGATGTCGCCGCTCAGACCAAGCTTTGATAAAAGACCGTTGTTGCCGTTGTTATCTGCTTTTTTTTCGACTTTATGCGTTTTCTTGCTTTCTTTGGATATATCGCTGCTGCCGTTTGCTTTATCGGCAGTGCTTTCGGTATTCTGCATCGGGTTTTCGTTATCCGCAGAAATGTTATCGCTTTTATCGTCCGGCGATTTCTTTTGTTTTTCCTTGTTTTTCTTTTGCTTTTTATGTTTTTCGTCTTCGGGAGAAACAGAGAATATTGTTATGCCTGCGTATCTGATTTTTATTCTCGTTTCATCGTTCAGATGTACGTTGACTGTTACCGACAGCATGAGAGCAAGTACGATGATGAGCAATATATCTATGAAAATAAGCCAGCCCATAAGCCCTCCGTTTCGGTTTGGTGTGCGGACGGTACTCCGATAAGAGTATCCGCAGGAGTAATCGGATTATTCCTCAAAGTTGTCATCCGGAATAAAGTCGCCGTCTTGCTGTAATGTGCCGATCTCATTCAGGTTTAACTGTCCGTCTTCATCGGGAAGGCTTGGCAGCTGTGCCAGACTTTCAAGCTTGAAACAGCGAAGGAAGTTGTCCGTTGTCTTGTATGTAATAGGTCTGCCGGGCAGTTCAAGTCTGCCTGCCTCATACAGCAGTTCACGTTCTACCAGCGTGTTTATAACACCGGAGCTGTCTGTGCCTCTGACCTGCTCGACAAACGCTTTAGTGACGGGCTGATTATAAGCTACTACAGCCAGTACCTCAAGTGCCGCAGGGGAAAGCCTTGCCTGACGCTTGTTTTCCATTGCACGCTTTATATAAGGTGCATATTCTTCTCTTGTCGAAAGCTGATACGAGTTTTCGAGCCTTAGCACCCTTATTGCGCTGTCGGATACGTTGTATTTTCTTTCAAGCCTGTCAATCAGCTTTACCACCGTTTCCGGCTCGATGCCGCTTGCTTCGCTCAGCCGGTCAAGCGAAATCGGTTCACCCGATGCGAACAGCAGAGCTTCTATTATACAGATTGATTCATTGTAATTCAATTATCTGCCGCCTCGCTTTCATCCGGTTCTCCGAAAGAGAATTCTTCTTCTATTTTATCCTTAGGCACAAAGTGAAGATATTTGTTGTCATCGGTAAACTTTATACGGCTGTTCTTCGACAGCTCTAAAAGTGCCAGAAACACAGCTACGCAGTCCGATCTGGACTGACCCTTATATAACGAATTCACTTCAACCTTATGACCGTCATTTATACGCTTCAACACATATACTATCTTTGTGAATACGCTGACAAAACTCTTTGCAATGGCAGGCTTTACATGAGGCACGGCTTTTCGTACCGCATCCTTGTAGTTTAAGTTCGACATTGCCAGAAAAAGCTCGTCCGGCTCGTGTATGCCGAGATATGCCTTGTTTTCTTCCACCTGTACGGGCGGACGCACGAATACATCATCGCCTACCCAGCTTTGCTGCAGCTGCAATGCTATCTGCTTGCACATAGCGTATTCTATCAGTACGCCCTGAAGCTCTTTCTTCATTTCTTCCGCTTCGTGCTTTGGCAGAAGTGCGGCTGACTTTATGTAGATAAGCCTTGCCGCCATTTCGAGAAATTCGCCCGCTATTTCTATATCGGCCTGCTTCATTCGGTCAAGATACAGCATAAACTGTTCGAGCAGAAGAGAGATTTCTATATCGTAAATGTTCAGCTTATGCTTTGCGATAAGGCTCAGCATAAGATCGAGCGGCCCTTCATAGACCTCCAGCTTGAATTTCAGTTCCTGCATTTCTTATACTCCGAGAGGTACAAGAGGAACGTAAGAGGTCGTGAAATCAAGAAAGCTCATAACCGCATTGTCAAGGAAGTTCAGCGGTGCATTAAGTACACCTGTCCAGCAGATAGCGAGTACGGCGATCATTATATACTGCTCATACTGCATCAGCTTGAAATATGTTCTTTCCTTTAAGAATACGAGCATTATTCTTGAACCGTCAAAGGGCGGTATAGGGAGCAGGTTGAACACTGCAAGCGAAACGTTTATGCTTGCCGCCATATCAAAAGCGTAATAAACATATGCTACTACTTCGGGATTTGAAGCACCGAAGAAGAACCATACAAGCTTTCCGATAAGTACGAAAATGTATGAGAGTATAACATTAGATAAAGGTCCTGCCGCCGCAGTCAGCGCCATGAACGTTCTTGCGGAAACCTTTCTTGCTCTGACGGGGTTTACAGGTGCAGGCTTGCCCCAGCCTATTCCGACAGTAAGCATACCTATAGTACCCCAGAGATCCCAGTGCCTTATCGGGTTCAGCGTGATTCTGCCCGAATGAAGTCCTGTATCATCGCCCATAAGATATGCCGCAAAGCAGTGTGCGCATTCATGTATCGGTATGGCAATAAGCAGGATCACCGCATAAGCGAATACAGTGATGATAATGCTCCGCTGATCGCCAAGACTGTTCATTATATTAAGTAACATAGATTTTTCCTTTCACATTTGAAAATTACCGCTATTAAAGCAGTATATTCATATTCTATTATACACTATTACCGCCGCATTTGCAACTGTTTTTTGCTTTATGTCTTATTTTCGGCTGTCATACGGCGGTTATGCGATAAATTATTATAGGGGATAAAAATAAACCGCTCATTAAGAGCGGTCCAGACTGTCGAAAAATCTATATAATTTTAAAAAAAGGGGTCGCAGGGGCGTAGCCCCCCGACAGGGTCTAGGGGCGGTAGCCCCAGTAATATAGCCCCTTTCCGGGGGAAAGGGGTTTGGGGATAGGGATAATAAATCAGAAGTTTATTTCAAAAATAGACTTTTTCTACAAGCTGAACCGCTCATTAAGAGCGGTCGGAATTATTTCTTATCTTTCTTTACATTGATTTCGGGAATAGCCACATTGTCGTAATTTACCGGCTCTTCGTCTGTTTCCTCGGTATCGCTTTGTTTTTGCTCTTTTGCGTATACCTCCGGAAAAGCGAGATTGTCATAAAGAACATTGTAGTTTTCCTCCGAATGTCCTGCTTTATCATTCATTTTTTCTTTTTTCTTTTTCTGCTTGTCTTTATCTTTGCCGAACATATAAACCCCTCCAAAAGTAAACCACTGTAGGTTTACAGCATATTTATAAAGAACGTGATGGTGATACTGTTGAGAAAATCCGCAAACAGACTGCCTATAAGCGGAACAAGGAGATACGCCTTTACAGACGGCGCATACCTTTGACATATAGCCTGCATATTGGCCATTGCATTTGGTGTTGCACCCATACCAAAGCCGCACATACCGGCTGTCAGCACTGCCGAGTCATAATCTCTGCCCATAATTCTGTATACGACAAAATAGGAATACAGGAACATCAGCAGTACCTGTCCGCCGAGCATGATTATCAGCGGTAATGCTAGGTCGGCAAGCTGCCAGAGCTTCAGTGTTATCATTGCTATTCCGAGAAATAACGACAGGCATATACCGCCGAGGTCGTTTATTTCGCCCATGTGTATGGTGATTTTGCCCGTGTATTCGCCGATATTACGCATAAGAGCGGCAACAATCATCGCACCGATGTATATCGGGAACGTCATTCCCGTCATAGTCAGCAGGTAGGAGATTACCGTGCCTGCGCCGACAGCGAGTACAAGCTGATATACGGCGGGAGCGTACATAGAGAAGTGACGCTCGTGCTTCTTGCCCTCTTCGACAAGCAGGCTGTCATCTTCGGGTACAACTGTCTTTAATAGGTCGTGCTTTACTATAAGCCGTCTGCCGATAGGTCCTCCGATAAGGCTTCCTGCGACAAGTCCGAATGTAGCCGCCGCAGTACATAGGGTGGTGGCGCCCGATACTCCGAGATCCTCAAGAACAGGACCGAACGCACCTGCCGTACCGTGACCGCCGACCATTGGTATAGAACCGGTACACATACCTATAAGCGGATCGAGTCCGAGCAGATTTGAAAGTCCGAGTGCGGTGAAGTTCTGTCCGATTATCAGCAGTATGACCAGTATCAGAAATACTATCATCGACTTTCCGCCGCTTTTGAGGACTTTAAGGTTTGCCTGGAAGCCTACAGATGTGAAGAACAGTACCATACAGACTTCTTTCAGTGTATCATCAAAGCTGACGTCTGCAAGACCCGTGCCGTGCAGGATGCAGGTGAGTATTGCAAACAGCAGACCGCCAATAACGGGAGCGGGAATGCAGAACTTTTCAAGGAAATGTATCTTTTTGCGCAGAAATGCGCCAAGCATCAGGACAAGCACAGCTATTGCTACTGTCTGATACATATCAAGTGCTATGCTCATCTTGTTACTCCGTTTCTACGTTTATTCCGTTTTCGCCGTAATACTCGGCGGCACCCGGATGAAACGGGATATTGATGCCGTTGACAGCTGATTTTCTGTCGGTTACGATATTTACGGGAAGTGCGTTTTGTATGGTTTGTGAGTTATCGAAAATCGCCTTAGTTATCGCTTTTACTGTGTCTTTGGAACACGAATTTCCTGCAAGCAGTACAGCGGTAACACCTATAGTCTTGACGTCTTCGGTCTGACCTTTGTAAGTGCCTGTCGGTATCGTGCAGGCAGAGTAGTAGCCGTAGGAGCTTACAAGGTCGTTTATTCTATCACTGTCAAGCGAAACAAGACGTGCAACACCCTTGTCGCAGAGTGATTTAACAGTGGGATTAGGTGCACCGATAGTGCAGAAAAATGCGTCTATAGTGCCGTTTTCAAGCTGACTTGCGGCATCCTTGTAATCAAGGTTTACCGTCTTTATCATATCCTCGGCAATGCCGTATGAAGTCAATATCTGCCTTGCGTTATGCGCAGTACCCGATTCTTCTTCGCCGATGCTTACAGTCTTTCCTTTAAGATCCGAAACGCTTTTTATATCACTGTCACTGCGTACAGCGATCTGACAGCTTTCGGTGAACAGTCCTGCTACTGCGCCGAAATCATGGTATTCTTCTTTAAAGCCGTTTCTGCCGTTCCACGCATCGTCTATTATGTCGGTCTGAACCACTGCCATCTGAAGATAGTTTTCTGAGAGCAGACGCATATTTGCGGCAGAGCCTGCCGTTTTTTTGATATTGATATTGTAGCTTTCGAGCGAATCTATAGCATTCAGTTCACAGCCGAAAATGTAGTAATTTCCGCCCTCAGCCGCCGTGCCGATTCTCACTTTGTCGCTTAGGTTGCAGCCGCCGCATAAAAGCAGTATTGCGGTGCATAACAGCGGTATCAAGAATTTTTTCATTTTTCACCTCAGGTTATATTGTATAAAAGATATTGTAGCAAGAATTTATTGTAATGTCAAGTAGAAGAAGTTGACGGCTGAGGGGATATGTGGAAGATGGATAGAAAGAAAATCGCCGTACAGGGTACGGCGGTAAGGAAATAATGGTTATTTATTGATTTGGTTGATTTGGTTTTTCCATATTGTAAATTCGTCTATCAACGGAAAGCCGGTTAAATTTAAATCCGTGTTTTTGTTTGATTCACAGAATTCTTTGATGTTTTTCTGTATATCTTCATATTCATCATATTCCAGATTGCTCCAAGCAGTATTGCATCTCTGAATTTTACTGTTTTTCGATTTATTCAGTGAAGTTACAATTGTATTATTATAATATTCGAGAATTTTGCTGTCCAATGGCATTTCGCATTGCTGAAATACTTTTTGATAATCAGAAGCGTCACTGAATAGCATCAGATACTTGCACGTCATATTTACTATCTTCTGCGCTTTGCCGTATTTTATATTTTCAACATCAATGGTATATTTATATGTATCGGAATTTTGAACTTTCGATATTAATTTATTCAGTTCATTCATTGCGCTTTTATACTCATCAAGAAAGCAATTTGATATTTTCACAAGTTCTTCTGAAAAATCAATGTTGCTATTCTCTGCACCTGTCTTATTTTCAGTCGCTTTAGCATAGAGCTTAAAAAGCTCAATTATCGAATATGTGAGTTGTTTCTTGCAACCATCAATGAGGCTATTTTTTGTTTCTTCCCATTTTTCGTCTTTGCAGGCTTTTTTCAAATCTTTGTTGCCTTTAAATTCAAGGCTCAATCCTTTTATTGTGCGTGTACTCATATCAATATAAGCCTTGTCAACAGCAAGACGTACATCTTCGTGCTCGCTGATTGATAATCCTTGCTTATCTCTGTATTTTCCCCACGTCATGAAAAAACGAAATTCTTCGGCTAATACGTTATTTGATTGTTCGTTCATTTAATATTTTCTCCTTTTTTGATTTTGGGTATATGCTTTATTATAACATATTTCCTGACCGATTCAATATCACCCTACACAATTATCCTCGCAACCTTTCCCCACGGCGGCTCGACTTCTTCATTATTGAGAAGCCACAGCACCGGTATATTCATTGCTGCGCTTTCATCGGGAAAAGGTGCACAACCGTCTGTGAGGATAATAATGCTCACGGGCAGGTCGTCGGACATATATTCCTTTACATATTGAAAGATTATCCCGAAATCCGTACCGCCCCCGCCGGCAGCTTCTATTTTGCGGAATTCGTCCTCATCGCTGAACGGTACAGGTTCGATTATATCAGCGTCGAAAAATCCCAGCCATCCCGACAGCTTACCTCCGAACTGATCAATCGCCCCCTTGATTTCTGAATAAGCCGCTGTTATCTCTTTGTCGGACATTGAACCCGATGTGTCTATCATGAAAAGTATCTTTTCAACCTTATCGTCCTTTTCGTTGAAATCCGGCAGAAAGAAAGGACTGTCGGAAAATCTCCTGTCGGGCGGTGTAAACGAGTAATCGCTTATTTCCTCTTCGACAAATTCGTCCAGTATTGTCCGCCAGTCGGTCTGCGGCTGCCGGAGCTCTTTCAATATACGCTTTGCAAACATCGGCAGAGTACCACGACATGTTATCGAGTCACGGACAGATATTGCTTCGCCTGCGTCTTTGATATGTTTTACCCACAGGTCTTTCAATAATTCATTGTCTGTTTTATGTTCATTCCAATGTGAATGGTCGTCCCAGTTACCGTTTTTATCAGCACAATCGTTTGACTTTCCCGATTTTTTACCGCTTTTTCTGCTTTTGCCGTTTTGAAATTTTGGTTTGCCCTGATTATCACTGTTGCCGTTACCATCATTATCATCGTCATCGTCACTGTCGTTGCCGTTGTCATCATCGCTGTTACCATCGATGCCGTTGTCACTGTCACCGTCACTGCTCCCGCTGTTATTGCCTTGCTCATCGCTCTCATCGGCGGAAACAGTCACGGGCAGAAGAGAATATAACTGCTCAACGGTATAATTATATCCCTCTGAGCCATCAGGTGCAAGATGAATCGATTCGCCGTATGCGCCGAGTGTAATTGCGCTTTTATCCATATTTTCGGATAACAGAATATTCGAGTTTACCACTATATCGCAGGCAATATTGAACTTTTCATTGTCAAAACCGCCAATGCGGTCATAGTGGCGCAAAGCTATATGAACTATCTCGTGCATAAGCACGAAGTCAAGCTCCCTGTCGTTCAGCGTATCAAGAAAATCCGGTGAAAACATTATCTTCTCACCGTCTGTTGCGGCGGTAGATATATTTTCATCAAGTGCAAATCCGATGTGCATAAGGAGCAGCCCGTAAAACCCGTTGTTTATAAGTATACGCATACGGGATAAGAGTAGCCGTTTTATGTATCCTCTGACTTTTTCATCTGACAGAACCATTCATCAAACTCCCTTTCGTCTGTAACCAGTGTATGAATTCGGGTATTCTCATCAGCTTTTCCTTGTAGTTCTTTTCTATATACATATAGTCTTTCATCAGCACTGCGGAAAAGTCGGGCGGCATACGGTCGGCATAGCGGATAGAATTTGCTATGCGGTTAATATCCTCCTTGTGATTACGGGCGTACACGGTCATTGAAGAAATCAGCGCATACAGTGCGTCCGTACCTTTCGGCACAGGCGGATTTTTGCCGTCAAATATTTCTTCAATATCGGGCAGCCTGTTGTAAACATTGCACCATGTCCTTAGCTCCACAGCCGTACCTGTTCCGATAAGACCGCATATAAGCTGATACATGTCGTCAATATTGTCGCTTATGCCGTTTAAGATATTGCTTACCATCTCCCACGAACGCGGGGTAGGAAAAGCAAGGTCATTGCTGTCCGCTTCAAAACGCATAAGATAATCCTGCCTGAATGAAAGAAATCCGATTACTTTTTCGTTTACGCCGCTTTTTATCGCCCATTCTTTCCATGAAACAAAATTGCCCTCGACTTCAATATGCAACAGACGGTTGGCAAGCGCTTTCGGCATCTTGTACGCCACCGATTTGTCGGTAGTTCTGTTTCCTGCGGCGATAACTATGCAGTTATCGGGCAACTTATGCTCACCCACGGTCCTGTCAAGCGTTATCTGATATGCCGCCGCCTGCACCGACTGAGGAGCGGCGGATATTTCGTCAAGAAAAAGAATGTTTATCACGTCATCGCTTTCGTCCATTCTGAAAATCTGAGGTTTCAGCCATACCGCAAGAGTTTTGTCCTCGTTTGCGGTAGGAATACCTCTCAGGTCAATCGGATTGAACAACAGCAGTCTTACATCGGTGACGTGAACCTCTTTTCCCGTACCGTACTCTATTTCCTTTGCTATCTGCCGTACCGCCTGAGATTTACCAACACCGGGTGCTCCCCAAAGCATGACAGACGGCATAGTCCTTATCGGCAGACCGTTGTTTATTATCGATATATATGCGTGCGAGAGTTTTTTCGTCATACGGTTTACATCCATCAGAGGAATATCGGAAAGTCTTATTTCTTTATTGTTATTCATTTTTTATCTACTCCTAACTTTTCGTCAAGCATTCTGACCTCTTCTTTGTATTCTTCAATCATTTCTGTGTAATCTTCCGGGTTTGCCAGCGAGTTTTTAAGTTCTTTTTCCTTGTCGTCAAGCGCTTCAAGCTGTTTGTTCAGCTTCTCGCAGAGTTCATCAAGAGTGCTTAGTGTATTGCCTATACGCACAAGGTTTCCGATTTCCGTATCACCGAGTTCAACACGGTATGAGCCGTTTTTCTTTAGCCACACATAAGGGTGGATTTCGCTCATATTTGCGGGCAGAATGATCTTAAAGCCGTGATATACCGTAAGTTCCTTTTCATACGGCATAAGAATGTAGCTTCTGAGATTTTCGTCAAGATATTCCCTGAACGCTTTTCGCCTGTTTGCATATTCGGCTTTTGCCTTGCTGTCAGAAAGCGGCGGCTGAGATGCAACATCAGCTTTATACTGCTTTGCGTCAAGTATGCAGTTGCTTATTGCTCTGAGAAGAGTGCGGCGTTTTGACGGAATTTCGGAAAGCTCATTTTTCATTTCTTCACACTGTTCAATCTGCTTTTTCTGCAACAGAATACAGCGTGAAAGATTGTTTGTGGCTTCTACACGCTGTTTTATCAGCGAGTTTCCGACGGCAAGCGCCTTTACCTCAGCATAGTCAAGAACAGTGCCGTCAATATCCGTGCTGTCACGGTCGGTAAGCGTTCCGGACAGCAGAGAAGTGATGAAACGCTGTTTTGTTTCAAGCAGTTGCCATGAGTATGCGTCAAAGCTCCCCTCTGTGATATAACGGTAGATATATACTTTGGAGTTTAAGTTGCCCTGCCTTAAAATTCTGCCCTCACGCTGTATCATATCGGCGGGCCGCCACGGAATATCAATGTGATGAAGAGCAATCAACCTGTCCTGTATATTAACACCCAACCCCAGCTTGAATGTCGAGCCTATCAGTATACGGATATCGCCGTTTCGCACCGCAGTGAAAAGTGTGTTTCGCTGTGCGTCTGTTTGCGCATCATGGATATACGCTATCTTGCTTTCCGGTATACCCATTGCCATAAGCAGCCATTTTATTTCGTCGTATATGTTGAAAGCATGGTTATGCGGAGTAGAAGAGTCGCAGAAAATCAGCTGTGCGCTTTTTCCTGCCTCGGTTTTATGATAAATTTCAAAAACGTTTTCTGCACAGCGTGCGACCTTTGATTCGTAGGTGAACGGAAGAGAATTATTGACAAGCCTCATATCAAGAGCCGCTTTACGTCCGTCTGTGGTGATTTTCAGCATATTGTCTTCATCTCGTGGAACAACACCCCGTCTGACGTCTTCCGCACGGGCTGAGATCAATTTCAGATAATCCGAAAATTCGGGCGTCTTGCAGATAAGAGCATCCCTGTAACCGTCCGTCTGCGGTATTTCTGCGGTAATATCCACCTTGTGAAAATCCGCAAACGATGCGATCAGGGAAGTAAGTTCGGGCAGATTATGAAACTTTGAAAGTCTTGTTGCCAGTCGGTAAGTTCCCGTGTCAACATCTATCTCAAAGTTGGTTTTTCTTTCCGCAAACATTCCCACCCATGCGTCAAACGTCTGCAAATCAAGCATACCTAGTTCACCGCTCTGAAGATATTGCTGAAATACGAAAGCATCGCTCACCGAGTTTGTAATAGGCGTTCCCGTAGCCATGACAACGCCCTTGCCGTCATTGTTTTTCTGCACGATATGCACCTTGTCCATCATGTCACGGCATTTCTTTGAGCCTGTCTTGTTCAGTCCAAGCACCTTGTCAATCTGTGTGTCAAGCGGAACATTCTTGAAGTTGTGCGCTTCATCGACAAAAAGCCTTGTTATTCCGAGATCGTCAAAGAATACAGTATCATACATATCGTTAAGAGCGATATACAGTTCATTTATGGCTTTATCAAGGTTTTCAACTTTCTTTCTGATTCTTGAAGTGTTACGGCTTTTCTCCCGCATGATGGATTTGAGTTCGTTTTTCTTTTTTTCGAGCTCGGCTATTGCTTCTTTTTTTGAAACAGGTATGCTTTCAAAACAACTGTATGTAATGATTATGCCGTCATAGTCATTGCCGGCAATGTCTGTCAGTACACGCTCACGCTTTGACGGAGTGAAGTTCTTCGGCTCAATGCAAAGAATATTGGCATTGGGGTACATTTTAAGGAATATGTCCCTCCACTGTCCGACAATATTGTTCGGGACAACGTACATATTCTTCTTTGACAGTCCCATACGGCGCAGTTCCTGACCTGCCGCTATCATTATATAGGTCTTGCCCGATCCTACATCGTGGGCAAGCAGGGTATTTGGAGAAAAGATAATTCTGGCAACCGCATTTTTCTGATAAGGGTAAAGCCGGACCGACTTGTCCATTCCGGGAAAAGTCAGAAAAGAACCGTCAAAATTTCTGCGTTTAACACAGGCATATTTTTCGTCGAAAATATCGTAAAGTCTTTTCTTTCTTGCAGGATCGCTCCATATCCAGCGCTGAAATTCCTTTATCATCTTTTGCTGTTGTTCGACTGCATTTATCGTTTCCTCACGGTCAACGACACGCTTTTTGCCGGATTTGTTTGATGGGCAATCTGTTATAACGGTCACGGTCACTGACTTCATATTCAGCGTTCTTTCAAGAATATAGAGTGCATTCAGTTTAATGGTACCATAGTTGAACGATGTAACGCCGTTCATATAACGTGACTTTTCCGGTATTTCCCACGAGCCGGTATATTCATCGTGGATAGTCTTATAACTTTCATGGAGCCTTTTTTCATCATAGACGGTATAGGGAAGAGTTCTTAAAGGATCACCGAAAAGATGTTCTATGAAGCTGTCGATTATATCCGCAGGGATCCACGGAGAGCCGGGTGCAACGTATATATCGTCACACCTTACAGCAGGAGGAAGAACATTTTTTATAGCTCTGACATTCTCTTCAAAATAGCCGTTATATTTTTCGTTTGCTTTTTGCGCCGACCGTAGCTTGATTTTAAGGTTGCCCGAAAGATATTCATCGGCAGTCTGCCAGCCTTTGTAGAAGCATTCGTTCCATGATTCCGGATCCTGATATATTGAGCCTTTAAGCGTACAGATTACCGTTTTCATATCTGCACCGGTCACGGCGGAAATATATTCAATATCGACGTAGCCGAGGTTTGAAAGCGACAAAATAAGTCCGTCGGGAATACTGTCTGTGTGTATGCCGTCGGTACGGCTGTCATTTTCAAAAACGTTGCTCCAGTCAAGCGGAAGTTCCATAGCAGTGACCTGATCGATATGAGCGTTTTTTGCCGCCTGCAACGCTTGTTCTTTTTTTTCCTGCTCAAGTATGCGGTTACGTTCTTCCTCTTCCTTTTCACGTTTATGTGCTTTTGTCTGTGCTTTTTGAAGTCGGGATATGGCTTTTCCGAGTTCGGCGGAACTGTAACCGTCGATGCTTTTAAGCAGATTTGCAATTGTATCCTGTAAACTCTTTTCCATGCATGTCCCTCCCTGACAGCCTTTGTATATAATTATCTATAATGCAATTATACACAAGCCCCTGTCCCAAAAACAGTACATTGTTATATTGCAGAAGAAATTTATGTGCAAAAGAATGGCAAAAAAATAAAAACAAGCCGTATTTCTACGACTTGCCATAATTATTAATTTGTTTTACGAGAGCATAAAACTGTAAGATCTGCTATCTGACAGCTTTCATCCCCCCGAGATAGACCTTAAAATTTCTCTCAAGCAACGTTTTCACCAGCTCCTCGTTGCTCCTTATCCTGTGCTGTGTTTCAATTCCGTAGGCACTGTCAAAGTCGGTGCTGTGCAGATCGCTTCCTGCGGTGATAACCGTATCTTCGTTGCCAAAAACACGGATTGCTTTTTCGTTTTCAATATCACGGTTTCCTCTGTTGTAGCCCTCAATTCCGTCAACTATCGAAATATCCGGTACTTCATCGGGATTTTTTATGTAATCTCTGTCACGGAAAGGGTGAGCGTAAGCAATAAATCCGCCGACTGAGTGGATCTCTTGTGCCCATATATTCAGATCGGCATTTCTCAGAAACGGACGTGATAAAAGAAATTCCGGCTCAAAGCCGTAGGCTAAAAATTCCTTGCCGTTACCGTAGCCTTCTTCAATGCCGAAAAACAGGTCAAAATCAAGTTCTGCGGCGATTTTTCTGCCGTTCGTGTATGCCTTGCTGTATTGCATAATAAGCTGTTCCCACGGCAGAGAACGTGAAATACAGGTGTTGCCTCTTATAAAATGGTTTGTTACAACAGCACCCGAAAAACCGATTTTTACATACTGCTTTATCATATCTTCTACCAAGCTTACAGCGCAGGCGCTGCCTTCTTTGGTGTGCATATGCAATTCGTATCTGTACATAAGAAACTCCTTTTGATTCGATGAATGTTCGGATATTATTATAACACATTTTGAGAGGTTTTGCAAAGGTATGTTTTATCAGAGTGCAGACTATGGCAAAACCCCGATTAAAAAGCAAATCGGGGTTTTGGTGAAGCTGTTATAGCTGAATTTAAATTTACAAACTCGGATAATTGCGGGTTTATTGCGATGATTGCAGTGCTATTTTGCTAACTTTTGTTCGCCGTTCTCGCTTGTGTAATAAATATAATCGTAATCTCCCCACAGCGAACGTGGGATTATTTTTTCACCGCTTACAATTTCGCTGAGAATGCCTGTTGAAAGGTCGTAACGCTTGATGCTGTCCTTTTCGCTGATAAAATAGATGCTGTGAGCATCGTAAATCAAGCCTTCGGTTACAGGCTCGTCTATTATCAGTGACGCATTTTTATTCACGCCTACCTTATACAAACCGCTGTCTGTAACAAAGAAAAAATCTCTGTCATCGGTGAAAACCAAGGAGCTTGTCGTAAATATGCTTTCGCTGTCCTTAAAGGTAAGTCCGAACAGATTTTTTTCTACTCCTCGGGTGTTCTGAGCGATTGTTTGTGTTGAAAAGTCATTCAGGTCATAGTACCGCATTGCTTCGGTTCCGTCTTTGGCGATATACTCGACTAAAATGTAATGCTCGGTTATAAAGCAATGAATGAAAGTTTCGTCCGAAAAATAGCTCTGCGGAATATCGAGCTTTTCATTGCTTGCAAGGTCAATCAGTGATATTGAAAATCCGCCGGAAGACTGATTGGTCTCAAGAACGATTTCAAATTTGCTTGTTTTCAGTTCATTTGTAAAGGGAATATTATATTCGCCGATCAAGGTATATGAGCCGCCTACAAGCTTCATTGTATCTTCGGGGTCGTAGCGGTTATTCGCAACACTGCACGAGGACAGAAGCAGTGAAGTGACAATGCACATCGTTGACAAAAGTGCCGCCTTGCGTATCTTTTTCCTTTTTCTTTTCAGTCGGTTATTGCAGGAAAGAATCGTTCCTGCACAAGCTGCCGCCGAAAAAATCAGCAAACCACATATAAGCACTGCAGTATACCAAAGAGGTACTCCTGAAAACAGCATATAATTGTTTTCGGCGGTCGGTGTGACATCGCCGTAAAAATAACCGTAGCCACGCATAGCCCCTGTCGGCAGAAGATAACTGAGATTTGAGCGATTGCCGACATAGTCGACAACTATCTGCACGGTTACAAGCGAAAATACGCTTGCGGCATAGCTTTTAAAAAGCTCGGAAATAAGAATTGCAACCGAGGCGATGAAAATACTTCCCACCAGTTTAATAAGCTGGGTCTGAATAAACAGACTGCCTATAGAAAGCTCCGCCGTACAATTCGTCATTATCACTATACCTTTTGCGGAATACGCCCAGTATTCAAAGGGAAGCTGTTTTGAAAGACAGTATCCCTCAACCGCCGAGAGTAAAACCGATGCCACTGCGACCGATAAGAGCAGAACTGCCGTTTTTGCCGCCATACTGCGTGACTGTCCTGCCGGAGTAGTACACAGGATATATCTTGTCTTGCTTGTATACTCTGTGATTACACTCAGACTGCATATAAGACAGATTGCAAGCACAAAAAGGTAATCGGCTGACGCATCACATATTATGGGGATATAGCTTACAGGCAGAATGTCGCATTGGCGTTCTTGTGCCTGCCGTACCTGTTCGACAGTTTTTTCAATCTGTTTTTTGATATTGAGCGTCGGTTCGTACAGCTTCATCTGCTCGTAATATTCAATATCCGATATTTTGTGTTCCAGACGCTGATCAATCAGCTTATCGTATTGTTGACTTGCCGTTTTCAGCTGATTTTCAAGCTCGTCTGCACGGTCAGTTTTTTCTTCGGTCACTGCCCCTATAAACGGAGAGATTATCTCAAAATATTTCTCTCGCTCTGTGGCAGAGTCAAATCCGTATGTCTGCTTTGCAAGCGGCAGAGAAGATAGCAGTCTTACTATTACTACAGCTGCCAGAATTATTATTGCGTACTGTTTTATCAGTATCTTTTTCATCTCATATACAAATATTTTCATATAGCATTACTCCTCGCTTTTTCGGTAAGCCGTATTGCACGTTGCGGACAGGCGACAGCAAAGCAAATAAGATTTACTGTAACGCAAAGAAGTATTGTAAGTATCGGCAGGAAAATTATGTTAAGCACAGGGAAGCCCAGCACATTAACAAATTCCGCATCGGTGAAAAAGTTACTCATACATATCATAGAAAAAGGAGAGAATTGTGATGGTATAGAGCCGTGCAGATAGATAAGCGCACCTATTGCACAAAAGCTCAGGGCATAGGAAATGCCGATGTTTTTCTGGGTAGAGGATATGAGCAGTACAATTTCACCGATAAGCACAGTAAGCAGAAATCTCATAAACGCCGTAATAAGTATTGCGGTAAATATGCTTATGTCAAGCGGCGCATAAGTAAAGCTGTGTATTGCATATATCGGCTGCTCCAAAAATTCAGTGCCGTACCGACAGCCGAAGGATAAAATATCCGTAAATGTCATTATCACCGTAATGGCGGCACAAAATGCGTACATACACAAATGCTTTGCAAAAAATACGCTTTTGACCTTTCCACAGGCGCATATTATCTTGTCATCGCTGATAGCCTTTTGTTTTGAAAACGAGGGAGCAAATACAAACAGCACCATTATCATCGAAATAAAGGTAGAGAACTCATAGTCGAAGTAAAGGGCGTAAGTATCGTAATTGCCGTATACGTCTATATGACGGTTTCCGTACAGGCGTTCAATCTGCTGAGCCTCTCTCACCTTGTAGTCGTTTTTACCCTCGTAAAACGCAATTGCGGTCTGTGTTTTCTCTCTAAGCACAATGATATTGTTTATGTGTTCTATCGCATATTTCATTTCTTCGATAACTTTTTCCGATGACCCGTTATCTCCGAATGCAAAGCCGGTATAATATCTGTCATCGGGCGTAGTCGGATAGTCGAAATCCGATGAGCTTACAATAGCCGACATTTCATTTCTGTATGCGGCTATCCGCTGTATTTTTTCATCGGTGATCTCACCTTTGTACGTCTGATATATATTGTGCATAAGACCGTCGGCAAGATAATCCTGTGTGCCGTATAATTGAACGGTTTCACTGTGCTTGTACAGGCTTACAAGTATAAGAGCCGCAAACAACAGCAGAACGGGAAGCCGCAGTATATTCTTTTTCAGTTCATATTTAAACAGTTTCATATCACATATCTCCGAAATAATATATACATACGTCCTCAAGTGTAGGCGGTACTGAAACAGCGTCGTTTTCGGGATATTCATCGGATACTATTCTCAGGGTATACTTATTGCCGTCAGACACTGCGTTTGATACACGCATACGGTTCATATAGTCCATTACTTTGTCACTCTGTGCGGTTATCTCCCATACCTTGTCTGAAATATCGGAGCAAAGTTCCTCCTGCGTTCCTGTTTTTATTATCCTGCCGTCGTTCATAAGCACGACAGTTTTTGCTACATACGCTATATCGGTTACGATATGAGTTGCAAGTATTACTATTTTGTCTGCGGCAAGAGAGCTTATAACATTTCTGAAGCGTATACGCTCCTTTGCGTCAAGTCCGGCGGTAGGCTCGTCAAATATAAGCACCTTCGGTTCTCCGACTATAGCCTGTGCTATGCCGAGCCTTTGCTTCATTCCGCCTGAAAAAGCGCCGATTTTCTGGTCGGCATCTGCACGGAGATTTACCCTGCCGAGCGTTGTCAAAACGTACTCGTCCGCATTATCGGGAGAGTATTTTTTCAGTGCCATTATGTACTTTATGTAGTCCTTTGCGGTAAAGTTGCGATAAAAGTCCATACCTTGCGGCATAAAGCCGAGATGCGACAAAAAGCTGTTGTCATTACCGTCGGTAAAGGATATACTGCCGCTGTCCCTGCCGATTATCCCCGTTATAATATTTATCAGCGTTGATTTTCCCGCACCGTTGGGTCCGAGAAGTCCGTATACTCCCTCGGTAAGAGTAAGAGTAAAGTCTTCAAGTGCGTTTTTGCGTTTTTTACCCTTTGTGTAAGATTTTGTGATACCTTCTAATTTAAGTTCCATTATTTCCCCTCGTTTGTTAAATTTAAAGCATACAGTGCATCTTTATAATGTGCTGTATGCTTAACTTGTAGAAAAAGTCTGTTTTTGAAACAAACTTCTAACTTACTGTCCCTATCCCCCTGCCCCCTTTCCCAGGGAAAGGGGGTTACTGGGGCTGCCGCCCTCACCCCGCTTGGGGCTTCGCCCCAAACCCCATTTTTGATAATGATAGAGGTTTTTCGATAGACTAAGCATACAGTGCGTCTTTATAACGTACTGTATGCTTTCTTCTGCTGAAAGTGTGTTGCCTTAACTGTCGGTGCTTAATCATCCGTAATTCAGTTACACTTTATCCTTTGGCCATATAGCTTCAGACTGAACAGTATGACTCATTATGCATTTCCCGTCGTCACGCAGGCAGGCGACAGGTAAAAAGACTATCGTGTCACATTCGCCCAGTATTTCTGAAAAATCCTGCGCTTCATATACATACAGCTTTCCCGGTTTCATATATATGCTTTTATAAATACTTCCGTCCGGAAAAGCGTGGGGAGCACCGTTTACAAACATAGAAACAAGGTATCTTCCCTGTGAAGATATTTCATAGTCAAATTCACCGTCTTCACTTACCGATGTGATAAAACCCAGATCAAGCTTTCCGTTTTCATCAAAATTAAAATGTGAACGATTTTCAGAATCGACATTTGCAAAGGGGCGTGTATTTTCAGTTATGGCTTTTGGGGCGATATTAGCCATTTCCGAGTATTTTTCTATAACCTCATCGGTTAAATCCAGCTCGGTAATACCGCTCTCTGAAATTTCATCCTTGGTGTAATTGGTTATCGGCGAATTAAGTGTCAGTGTACGAACCGAACAAGTAGCTGCCCGATGCATCAAAAATCCCAAAGGATATTCAGGCTGAAGTCTGAAAAGCGGGTTGTCTACTGAGATAACTGTAAGCTGCAGCTTTGTCAGGTCCTTATCCTTTTCGTTTATCTGCGGCTCAAAGCTAAGGGTGATTTTTTTGCGTGAAGTGTAATCCTCGTTTTCCTTTACGAAATCATCCTTTTCATAGGTCTGAACATACATATATTGATCTTTTTGCTCGCCGTATGATATTTTCTGAAGTACGCCGTTTATTGCTATAAGGCATCCTGTTGATACATCTGTGAAAGATTCTTCCGATTTACAGCTCTGTTCTATACTGCAAGGCAATTCCATTATGCCACCGTTATATTCAACAGTGTCAACTTTGTCATCTATGTCACATAACACGTTTCCGTTTCCGAGTGAAATGAGCTTTTCACGTGCTTTTGCGGCTATTTCTTCACGCGTTAAATTTTCTTCGGAACGGTCGTTTTGCGATGCCGATATATCGGTGCTTTGTGAGATCTCAAAGTCTGCACTGACAAGTCCGCCCGATATAGCTTCAGGGGCTGATGAACAGCCGGAGATGATGAGAGCAAGAAACGATGCTGTCAGAGGTTTTAAAAGTTTTTTCATGTTCATACTGACAATCTCCTAATAATTTCTTTTTTGTGATAAATTTTCTTGCCGTCCGATACAGTAAGTGTACAATACTGTTGTAATATAATCTGCAATTCTGTCGGACGTTTCAATATAACGTATGTTAGATATAGTGATATACAAGGAAAATTTTGTTGAAATAATAAACGGAATTACCGTAATGAATAAATAATCTGATTTAATTATAGCTCTGATATATTCCTTTGTCAAGTATTTTGATACGCATTTGTGATAGTTTTCTTGTACTTTTTATTAATGTCAGAGATAAACAAGGTAACAAATTTATAGCTCGGATATTACCGCTATAAGAGTTAACTATGATTATGTGGCAGAGGGCATAGGAGAGAAGTTACAATGTATAAAAATAAAGCCGCACATCAATTGAACGACGAGCGGCTTTTATTTTTTGGCACCCCCTGCGAGAATCGAACTCACAACTAACCCTTAGGAGAAGCCTCTGAACGAAATTTCTAATTTTCTCAAAATCATCAAGAATCTTTGATTTTACCGGCTTTTCAGAACGTAAACTGATGTCCGTTATCGGTTTCAAGCTATATTCAGATATTAAAACGGTAAGTCTTCTCGGTTGCACATTCTTGCCCTTCGGACGAGGAGTTTTCCTCATTCAAAGAGTGCGGTCAATTTCTGTTTAACGGTTTCTTTTTCCGGTATTTTCTGTCCCTCGGATTTCCTCGTGATAGAAATAATTCACAATCACCGGATGTCCCTGCGGAACTCTTCCGTAAGGCATTTCATTATCCACAAAGGGACAATCATACTTCTTAGCCATTTCCTCAGCTTTTACTTCAAGCGCTTCAAAGTAGCTACGGTTATGCTTGTTATAGATCTCATCGTAAAGTGGTACAAGATTGGGATATTTTCCGGAGATATAGTCCATAATCGTCTTTTTGAAGCCACCCCTAAGATTGAGATTTTCAAGCCAGAACAAATCGCACTGATCCTTTACCCGCTCAAAGATTGCTTCAAAGTCCGTGATACCGGGGAACACCGGGGATACGAAACAGACTGTACGGATACCTGCATCATATACCTGCTTCATAGCAGCAATGCGCCGCTCAATGCTTGGAGCAGAGTCCATATCGTTCTTGAAATTTTCATCCAGTGTGTTGATTGACCATGAAACGGTCACTCGTCCAAGCTTCTTCAGCAGATCAATGTCCCGTACCACAAGATCAGACTTTGTGCAGATCAGAATATCTGCGTCACTGCCGATCAGCTGCTCCAGAAGTT
>ERZ827186.744-NODE-744-length-33527-cov-4.822747_pt1 | contig 33527 bp, 30 predicted proteins | sample MGYA00519918_ERZ827186 | MGnify/ENA primary metagenome ERZ827186 (study PRJEB31778, sample SAMEA3449275) | human gut metagenome | biome: human gut; feature: human-associated habitat; material: faeces | place: United Kingdom | collected 2010/2012 ...
AGAATTTGCCTTAGACCTACGCCCCATCAATTGCACTTCGTTTTTGAATCTGTGAAATATTTTAAGATTTACCGGTGGAACCGAAGCCACCCGCTCCGCGATCACTGGCTTGAAAATCTTCGACGATATTCATTTGCATCTGAACAACGGGCACAATGACAAGCTGGGCAATTCTTTCCATCGGCTCAATGGTGAAAGAATCCTTGCCTCGGTTCCAAGTGGAAACCATCAGTTCACCCTGATAATCCGAGTCAATCAGACCGACCAGGTTACCCAAAACAATACCGTGTTTATGACCTAATCCTGAGCGGGGAAGGATTAAAGCGGCGTAACCGGGATCGGCCAAATGAATAGCCAATCCGGTTTTAATCAATTTTGTTTCCCCGGGCGCAAGGGTGAGCGGCTCATCGAGCATAGCCCGCAGATCAAGCCCCGCGGAACCTGCCGTTGCATAGGCGGGCATTTTTTCTTTGACTCGAGGATCCAGAATTTTGACATCGACTTGCATGGGAAACTATCTCCTGCGTTTATGACGAACAATGTTCGAAAAAATGGTGATAAAAACAATGAATATGGCTGAGAAGATGAGTTCTTCATCGCCGGTCATCCCACCGTAGGCAAATAATGCGAAGGCCGAGAAAATCAGCATCATTGAAGAAATATTACCGGCCCGGGTAGCGACATTGGTTCGTTTGGTCGGGTTCGGGTCCGGAGAATCCACTTTAAAAGCATCTTCAGGCTGCGCAATGACCGTATCTCGGTGAGTCGGTACCGGATCAAGCTGATTTTTGGGGCCGGGATTGCCGGTCCATACGCCGGAAGCTGCGCCGTTGAGCTCACTGTTGATCTGTTCGCGCATTAATTCATCATTGACTTGCAACGCTTTTAATTCGCGAACGCTTTTCTCATTGAGCTTTTCAACAAAAGCGGCGAAATCACCGTTTTTCGGTTCCAGCTCGGAAGGATCAAAGCGCTTTCGCATCAGTTAACCTCCTGGGCGATTTTGGCGATAAGAGCCTGAGCGATATGCTCCTTGGTTGCTTTGGCAAGAGGCGTGGCCGCATCGCGCTCGACAAACACCACGGCATTGGTGTCTTGATTCATGGCGTCGCTGACAAGATTGGCCACAATGAGCGGAACGTTTTTACGGAATAATTTGGCCCGAGCATTATCAATCAGATTGTCAGTCTCGGCGGCAAAGCCCACGCAGTAGGGAGCGTTTTCAAGCGCAGCAACGCTAGCCAGAATATCCGGGTTTTCTTCAAAAATGAGATCGGGCGTGCCGGCGTATTCTTTTTTAATTTTATGATCGCTTGCGTTGGCTACACGCCAATCGGCCACTGCTGCCACACTGATAAAGATTTCGTGTTGTGATACTTCGTGCATGACCGCATCGTACATTTCGCGAGCAGTCGTTACATCAATTCGTTTAACACCGGCCGGAGTTTTCAGATCTGTTCGGCCTGCTACGAGCGTCACCTCAGCGCCAGCTAAAACCGCCGCTTTAGCAATGGCAAAACCCTGTTTGCCGGACGATAAATTGGTGATACCGCGCACGGGATCAATGGGCTCGTACGTGGGGCCGGCGGTGATTAAAACACGGCACCGATCCAAAAGTCTCGGTGAGAACGCACCTTGTAAGAGCTCAATAATCTCATCGGGCTCCAACATGCGGCCGCTTCCGCTGTCTCCGCAGGCTTGTTCACCACTGGCAGGGCCCAGGAAAATGGCACCGTCTTGGGTGAGCTGAGTGACATTGCGCTGTGTGGCTTGGTTGTGCCACATGAAGGTGTTCATAGCCGGGGCGTAAGCAACCGGACAGCGGGCAGCCAAAATGGCGGCACTCAGTAAATCATCGGCAATTCCCTGAGCAGCCTTGGCCAGAATGTTGGCTGTAGCCGGCGCGACCAGAAGCAGAGAAGCGTTTCGAGTGGCTTCAATATGGGGGATGGCACTTGAGGTTTGATTCCAATCGGCTGTGTAAACCTGGCTTGCCCCCAGGGCTTGAAACGTAAGGGGAGTCACAAACCGTTGAGCGGCTTCAGTCATAATGACCGATACCTGTGCTCCACGTTTGATGAGCAGTCTGAGCAATTCACAGCTTTTGTAGGCGGCAATTGATCCGGTGACTGCCAAGACAATTTTTTGTCCGCTGAGCATGACGCTATCCTTTATTCGTTTCGAGTGAAAAAGCTGTCAATGATTAACAGTGCGGCTCCGCCAACAATAGCCATATCAGCGACATTGAAAGCGGGCCAATGCCAGTATTGATAATAAAAATCCAGAAAATCAATTACATAACCATAGATTATACGGTCAAATAGGTTGCCCGAAGCTCCCCCCATGATGAGAGCCAGAGCCAGACAAAAAAGATTTTCTTTTGAATGACGGATGATTAATCGGGTACAAATCACAATGGCAGCCACGGCAATCAGTGCAAAAAAGTACATTTGCCAACCGTCGTGATCGGCCAGGAATGAAAATGCTGCTCCGGTGTTATGAGCCAACACCAGGTTAAAAAAAGACGTGATCGGCCGCGTTTCACCCAGAAAGAAATTGCTCTCAAAATAAAATTTGGTTGCAATATCAATCAGGAAAACAACGGCCGCAATACCCGCCCAGGGCGCTACGGCTCGGGCGGGATGAGGCTGGACATTGACCATGTCAACCCTTTATTTAGGCAAAGCGACGGGTTTCACCGGCACCGAAAAGATTTTCGGCACAACGGGCACACAGCGTCGGGTGCTCGGCAACCGTGCCGACAGAGCTGACATAGTGCCAGCAGCGGGCACACTTCGGAGCCTGAGACTGATGTACGCGGATAGCCGCTTCGCCCTTATGCAGATCGGCGCGGCTAGTGATCATCACAAAGCGTAATTCATCGCCGAGGCTGGCAAGAGCTTCGTACGTTTCGCCATCAGCGGTGATGTCAAGTTCGGCCTGCAGACTCGAACCCACTTTACCTTCGGTGCGCAGATTTTCAATTTCCTTTTGAACATCGGTGCGAACCGAGCGGATCTTTTCCCACTTCGTCAACAGTTCTTGAGCACGAGAGATTTCGGGAAGTTCAAAGAATTCTTCCGTAAAGATGCTCACTGACTTATTGGGCTCAAAGATCGCGTAGGCTTCTTCGGCTGTGAAGGAAAGAATCGGAGCCATCAGACGCAGATAGGCAGCCGTGATGTACCACAAGGCTGTTTGAGCCGAGCGGCGTGCAAAACCGGTTGTTGCCGTTGTGTAGAGACGGTCTTTGAGGATGTCAAGGTAGAAGCTACCCAAATCGTCACTGGCAAAAGATTGCAACTTCGCCACGATCGGATGGAAGTCGTTGTTGTCGTAGAGTTCAACCACTTCTTTTTGTAATTGAGCCACTCGTGCGATTGCCCAACGGTCGAGTTCAATCATGTCTTCAAACTTGACGGCATCCTTGGTGATATCAAAGTCACTTGTGTTGGCCAAGAGGAAGCGCAACGTGTTGCGGATGCGGCGATAAGAGTCGGTGACGTGTTTGACGATGGTCTTACCGAAACTTAATTCGCCGGAGTAATCGGTTGAAGCAACCCACAGACGCAGGATTTCCGCACCATAGGTCTTGGTAGCATCCATCAATTGCACGGTGTTGCCCAAGCTCTTACTCATCTTGCGGCCTTGCTCATCCACGGTAAAACCGTGGGTCAGAAGCGCATCATACGGGGCGCGGCCATCGAGCATGACGCCGATCAGAAGCGAGGAGTGGAACCAACCGCGGTGTTGGTCGCTACCTTCAAGGTAGAGATCGATTGGGAAGTCGAGCTTATCTTTATGTGAGCCGCGAACCACCGTGGCGTGCGTCGAGCCCGAGTCAAACCAAACGTCAAGAATATCAGTGGTCTTGACGTAGTCTTTGGCTTCTTCGGCACTCATGAAGTCTTCGGCCTTCGATTGAGTCCAGGTTTCGATGCCGCCTTTTTCAACGCGTTTGGCGACTTCTTCCATGATTTCAAGCGTACGAGGATGAAGTTTGCCCGTTACCTTGTGGGTAAAGAAAGGAAGCGGCACACCCCAATTGCGCTGACGGGAAATACACCAGTCAGGACGGTTGGCGATCATGGCATGCAGGCGGTTGTAGCCCCAACTCGGGTAGAACTTCGTGGCATCAACTGCTTCAAGAGCTGCTTCACGAAGGCTCTTGGGCTGCTCGGTGCCGATAGCCGGACGTGTGTCTTCCGTGCTCTTATCCATACGGATGAACCATTGGCTCGTGGCACGATAGATCAGCGGAGTCTTGTGGCGCCAGCAGTGCATGTAGCTGTGCACTTGAGTGCCGTAATGCAGGAGATTGCCCGATTCTTTGAGTTTTTCAACGATGACCGGTTGGGCCTTCCAGATGTGCAAGCCACCAAAGAGGGGAAGATCATCGGCGTAGACACCGTTGCCTTGCACAGGGTTGAGGATCTCGTCATTATGCATGCCGTACTTTTTGCAGGTATAGAAGTCATCTACACCATAAGCAGGTGCAGAGTGAACGATACCGGTACCGGCTGTGGAGTCTACATACTCAGCCAATTCAACGGGGCTGAAGCGTTTATAGCCGGGATGCATTTCAGAAAGCGGATGCATAAAGCGCACCAGGTCAAAAGCCTGACCTTTAGCGCTAGCAACAACTTTTCCTTCTTTTTCGTAGCGCTTCAAGCAGTCTTCCACGAGCTTATCGCACAAAATGAGATAGCGATCGCCGCAATCGACCAAGGCGTAATCGAGTTCGGGGTGCATGTTGAGCGCTTGGTTGGACGGAATGGTCCAGGGTGTTGTCGTCCAAATAACGGTGTAGACCGGTTTATCAAGCGTATGGTTGAAAATCTTTTCAACGCGTTCTTTATCTTCACCGGCCAAGGGGAAGGCCACGTCAATGATCGGGCCTTTGATGTCCTTATATTCAACTTCAGCTTCAGCCAAAGCAGATTGACAGTCAAAGCACCAGTTCACAGGCTTCAGACCACGATAGACGTAGCCCTTTTCCATCAACTTGGCAAGCACTCGAATTTGAGCAGCTTCCGTGTCATAACGAAGGGTCAGGTACGGATCGTCCCAGTCGCCTAAAACCCCCATGCGTTGAAAGCCCGCTTTTTGGCGTGCCACTTGTTCATGAGCATATTGACGGGCCTTGGCTTGAAGTTCAACGATCGGAAGGTTCTTGCCGTAGAGCTTTTCGATTTGAATTTCAATCGGCATGCCGTGGCAGTCCCAACCCGGAACGTACGGAGCGTCATAGCCCATGAGTGTACGGGACTTCAAAATAATGTCTTTTAAAACCTTGTTGACACCATGGCCTAAATGCAGGTCGCCGTTGGCGTACGGAGGACCATCATGCAAAATGAAATGCTTACGGCCTTTTTTTGCTTTGCGAATAGCGCCGTAAATATCTTTTTCCTGCCATTCTTTGATCCAATTGGGTTCACGGGCGGGCAAGTTGCCGCGCATCGGAAAAGGTGTGTCAGGCAGATTAAGCGGGTATTTTTGGGCCTGATCTTCAGTCGTTTTTGCCATAATGTCTCCTTGGTCCCCTCGGACTCTTCAAGGTTTGTTAAACACAAAATGCGTGTGAATTTTTAGGCTTCACACTAACCGTATTGTTCGGTAAGTTGTACGTCCGAACTTGCCATGCCGACCAACGCACGAGCCTTTTGGGCATCAGCGTTAATAGCGGCTTTTAATTCTTCAAGGTTGGCGAACTTTTTGTCGTCACGAAGCTTATCTAAAAATTCCACCCGGACGATTTTGCCGTAGCAGTCCTGGTGGTAATCAAAAATGTGCGTTTCAAGCAGGTACTTTTTGGGCTGTCCTTCGGTAACAGTGGGGCGGCATGTGATGGTTGCTACGCCTCCCAACGGATAAGGAGCAAGTCCGTGTACAAATACGGCGTATACCCCTTTGACGGCAGGCTCTCCGTTTTTGTCAACAGGAATGCAGTCCATATTGATTGTCGGAAAGCCCAGGGTACGGCCTAATTCCTGACCGTGGACGACGCGGCCCGTAATATGGTAATGGTGGCCCAGAAGTTGATTCACTTCAAATAAGTCATTGTCAAGCAATGCTTTTCTTAAGCGCGTACTGGAAATGCGGCTTGTACCGTGAAAGAGTGTAGGAGAAACCCACACTTCAAAACCCAGTTCTTTGCCGAGCGCCTTGAGATCCTCAACTGTTCCAAGACCCTTGTAGCCGAAATGAAAGTCTTCTCCGACAGTCACCCAACGGGCGTGCAGTCCTTCAACCAATATTTCTTCGGCAAACTGACGAGGTGTCATTCGAGCCAGGCGCTCATTGAAATTCAGGAAAATCACGCGTTGTATACCGCAGGCACCGATATCGAGCACTTTGTCGCGGATATTGTTGACTCGTGCCAGCACCTGATGGCCATGTGGGTACACTTCTTTGGGGTGAGGCTCAAAAGTGACTGCACAAGGAATCAGTCCACGAAGATCGGCTGCTTGTACAACTTCGGCAAGCAGAGCCTGATGACCGCGATGAACGCCGTCAAAATTGCCGATCGCAATCGCACAGTCCATCCTTTTGAGATACTGGGGAACGCCTCTGAATACTTTCATGTCTACAAAACCAAATATAAACGCCAAATTCTAACAAATATATAAAGCTAGGATTTGAGCGTTTTGTACTAGTCCGATCTAAAAAAGTTCATTTGAATGATTCGCTACCGTCAGTCGTTAAAGAGCGGAGTCAAAAATAATTCAACGTACTTCAATATCGGAGAAGTCGAAACGGTACAATTTGAGAATACGATTACTTACTCTTTGGAAAAATGAAAAAAATAGTCGTTTTAATTTCCGGCCGTGGCAGCAATTTTGTGGCTATTCAGGAGTGTGCACTGCGTGAAGACTGGGAACACACAATTGAAGCTAAGATTGTTGCGGTGATCTCTAATCGTCCCGACGCAAAGGGATTGGGATTGGCTCAAGGTTACGGTATTGATGCGTTGTGTGTGGATCACAAAGCATTTGAAAGCCGAGAAGCGTTTGAAGAGAAATTATTTGAGGTGATTTCCCGTTATGAGCCGGATCTCATTGTATTGGCCGGATTCATGCGTATTTTGACGGCAACCTTCGTGAATCGCTTCGAAGGGAAGATTCTCAACATTCACCCGGCGCTGCTGCCTTCCTTTAAAGGACTCGATACTCATCAAAGAGCAATTGACGCGGGCGTTCGTATGGCAGGTACGACGGTGCATTATGTCTCGGCAGCATTGGACGGCGGAGCCATTATTGCTCAGGCAGCAGTACCGGTATTGCCATCAGATGATGCCCATACGCTGGCCGATCGTGTACTTGTTTTTGAGCATCAAATTTATGCCAAGGCCGTTAAGGCGTGTGTGACCGGTCGGGTTCGTTATGAAAATGAGCGGGCCGTCATGGATGATGAAACTGCCTTGGAACTCACCTTATTCGGAAAGAACTAAATCATGCAGGAAAAGAAAAGATCTTCGCGTCGTCCCGCAGGAACACAACGTCAGTTGACCGAAAGACAAAGGGCAGCCCGTACGCGTCAGATTCTTGAAAGTCGCTCCATGAGTAAAGAGGAGCGGCGAAAAAAGGCGGGTGCCCATCACAGTGTCGCCGAGCGTCAATCTCGTTCGGGCGGTCCGCGAGTGACCGGCTTGATCGTTGATGAGTTGGGTAAAGCGCTCGCAACGGTTTTAAAGCTTGACGGTCCGGCCGATGTGTTGATGAGCCGCTTCTTCAGACTTAACCATAAGCTGGGTTCTCGTGACAGGAGCATTATCGCTGAGGCTATTTTCTTTACACTTCGGCACCTGTCGACAATTGCCTGGCAGATGAAACCCATCGTTCCGGCTCGCGCCCCGAGGTTGACGGCAATGGTGGCGTTGGCCCGTATTTACGGTCGTGACGCTTTGGATGAACGGACGGTCGGCAATGATGCCGGACCTCTGGATAACATTTTGCGAAGCAAACCCGAAAATGCCACGCCTTTTGTGCAGTCGGAATTGCCCTACTGGCTCTATGAGCGATTAAATGAGCAGTTCGGTGATGAGGCTCCCGCTCTTTTTGAATCCATGAAAGAAGGGGCTCCGCTTGATTTGCGTGTTAATCTGCTTAAGGCTAAACGCGAAGAAGTGATTGCGGAACTTACTGAACATGGCGTACAGGCATTGCCGACTCCTATGTCTCGCGATGGTATCCGCTTGCTCACAAAACCCGGCTTGACCAGTTGGCCGATTTATCGGGAAGGCAAAATCGATGTTCAGGATGAAGGCAGTCAATTGATTGCTCGCTTGGTTCAGCCCAAACGGGGTGAGATGGTCTGTGATTTTTGCGCCGGTGCCGGCGGAAAAACATTGGCATTGGGTGCATTGATGCGCTCGACAGGCCGTCTTTATGCTTTTGATGTCAATGAAAAACGCCTGTCCGGTTTAACGCCTCGTATGCGCCGCGCCGGATTAAGTAATGTCCACCCGATTGCGATCAAAACGGAGCGTGATACACGTGTCAAGCGTTTGACCGGTAAATTTGATCGAGTGTTGGTTGATGCCCCCTGTTCAGGAACGGGAACCTTGCGCAGAAATCCTGATCTACGCTGGCGCATGAACGAAGAGGAACTGGCCCGTATTAATTCGATTCAAGCCAATGTGTTGGAATCTGCTTCGAGACTCGTCAAATCAGGCGGACGCTTGGTTTATGCCACATGTTCGTTGCTTGAAGTGGAAAATCAAAGGGTGGTGGAAGCATTTTTGTCCAAACACCCCGAGTACGAAATTATGGACGCTACCGATGTGTTGGCTAAACAGGGAGTGAATCTTCCCGAGTGTGCCAAGGCCCATGCGCCTTACTTTGTGATGGCCCCGCACCAAAGCGGTACCGATGGTTTCTTCGGTGCAGTGTTGGTGAAAAAGGAAATGCGCCAATCTTAACTTTGTGAAAAAACGCTCATCTTGACAGGTGGGCGTTTTTTCCGAGATTTTCTTTTCATGCTTTTTTCCGTTCCTAAATCTTTGGCTTTTCTGTTAGCGATGTGTTCCATGGTGGGACCGCTCTCAGCCAATACCTATATGCCCGGTTTGGGCATGATTGCCGAGGAGTACGGAGTCGGTGAAGTTGCTGCCTATCAGACATTATCCAGTTATCTGATTTGTTTTGCCCTTTCTTCATTATTCGTAGGAGCTATTTCCGACAGTTTAGGCAGGCGCTCCGTTATGATGGGTGGGCTGCTGAGTTATGCGTTGTCATGCATGATCTGTGCGTTCAGCCCTAACTACGAGTCTTTTCTTGTCGGAAGAATTCTGATGGGCCTTTTTGCCAGTACCGGTACGGTGCTGGCCATGGCGGTTACGCGTGACCTTTTCAGTGGCAGACAGGCTCAGGAATTGACAAGTCTGATTGCCGTTATTTTTGCTTTGGCTCCGGCATTTGCCCCCATTATCGGCGGGTGGCTCGTTGTGCTTTTCGGTTGGAGAAGCGTGTTTTTCTTCTTAGCGGGTTTTGCTTTTCTAATGGCTCTTGCCACCTTCTTTTTACTGAAGGAAACCCATCCCGAAGACAAAAGAACGGCTTTTCATTTCGTACCGCTTGTGACGACTTATGCTCATTCCTTTAAGAATGTTGCGTTTACCGCGGGCGTTTTCTGTAACGGTTTTGTTTTTATGGGTTCCATTCTGTTTTCTGCCGGCGCACCTGACTATGTTGAAAATGTCATGGGCATGGGTGTAACAGATTTCGGTTATCTCATGCTGCCATTGATCGGTTTTTCAGTTACGGGCTCTATTTTCTGCACAAAAATTGCCGCCAGATTGGGCGAAGTCAAAGCCATGTGGCTTCAAATTGCTTTGATGTACATTGCAGGCATTGCCGGCGTGGTGATGAATTACATCTGGCACGTGCCTTATCCGCTCTGCCTTTTTGCCGTGATTGTCTATAGCACGGCAATGAGCGTCATTCGTCCGATCATGACGGTCTATAACCTGGACTATTTCCCGCAAAACAGAGGAATGGCAGCAAGCATTCAGCAATTTTTCCAAACATCGGCTTTTGCCATTTGCGCCGCTTTATGGGTTCCTGTTGTCATGGGGCAGGCATGGAAGTACGATGCTGTGCTTTTGTTCTGCGGCGTAATGGTCAGTGTTACGTGGATTATTGTCCTGAAAACCCGTCCGCGCTCCTTGCCTAAAGGCTTTCAATCAGAGAACCGTTAAAAGGGTTGACACAATCACAACACTGCAGGCGACCGACAGGGAGTTAAGGTTGGCAGCCATCGAAGGATTGCACTTGGCTTTAATACAAAAGATTAAACCCACCACCGGAATCGGAGCCCAAGCAATCAGTGCGAGAATTTTTCGGATTTCTTCGGGAAACGGTAAGAGATAGTACATCGCAAGCGACATCACCAGCGAGCCTAACAGGCGAATGCCAAGCAGGCGAAAAAGTTCTTTTAATTGTTCGGCAGGCATTGCAAATCGTATACTTTGCCCCAGGAGAATCATAGCTAAGAAGGCATTGGCATTGGCGCCGATTTGAGCCCAATCTACGATTGTTTTCGGAAAAGCGAACCCTAAAACGGAAAGCGCCAACATAACAAAATACGAGCAAATCGGGCCGGAGCTGAACATTCGTTTAAGGATCGTTTTCACAAGCGCTAAACCCGTACCGGTTCCCGAGCCCAGTGCATAAGTCGTGCCGGTACACATGATGGAGTTGCCGATATCGAATAAGCAGATAGACAAAAAGCCCATTGGTGTGACAAAAGACTGCAGAAACGGCATCACAAATGTACCGATGTTAAACCCGGACAGGTTCAGCATGTCAAAGAGTCTCTTTTGCGGCTGTTTCCGACTGATCAGACAGGCAACACCGATCATGAAAAAGTTCGTCAAAAGTCCCAACCCGATTAACCAGAGATAACTCCACTCGAGATGCAGGCCGTTGAGGCAGACCAGGATCAGGCACGGTAAGGTTACATAAAGCAAAAGACCGGACAATGCGTGGACGGTATCTTCTTTGAGAACATGGACGCGCTTGAGAAAGTAACCGATGCCGATAAAGAGTACAAAACCTAAAACTTTAATGAGACCATCCACGTTAGTGTTCCTTGTTTGCAGACTGAGATGGGCATTGTACGCTGACCGATACAGAAGGATGTTAAGCACAAAAATGTGAAAAATTGAGACCAGAAAGATAATTTGGCAAAAAGAGATGAAAAACAATCAATATTGTGAAAAGGATTTTTCCTAAAATTAGAAAGACACATGTTAGGGGTTTTGAATGATTAATTCCGGAAGACGGTTTTATTTAAAAGCGGCCGCAGCGACGGCACTTTATTTGAATTGGCCTTCTTTTGCTTTGGCTCAAACGGGTTCTTTTGGATTGACTGATCTTGTCGGTCGTTCAATTGTTTTGACTCAAAAACCGCAACGTTTTGTTGTGGCCAACTACATTGCCAATTTTCTTTTTGTCGGCGGAGCAGAATCAGTCAATCACATTGTCGGCATAACGGCTGACGGTTGGCAAAGCACGCGCTACGCCGAATATGTTCGTTTAACACAAGCCTTTCCTCAATTAAAAAATATTCCCAGTATCGGGGGCTACCATGATGACATTCTTAATACGGAGAAGATTCTTGCGTTAAAACCCGACGTGGTGATACTGGGACAAACACAGTATGTTCAGAATGCACGAAGATTAAGCTTATTGGAAAAGGCCGGTATTGCAGTGGTGGTGCTCGATTATCACGCGATGAAATTGGAAAATCACGTAAAAAGCACCCAATTGCTCGGAAAGTTACTTGATCGTGAAAGTGTCGCCAAGGAACAGATCAGCCGTTACAGTGAGATTATTCAAACGATACAAACACGCATTGTGAGGGCTGATGCCGTGGCGAAACAGGTACCAGTTTATGTCGAGTGCGGAAATTTAGGCATCGGTGCCTATGGAAATTCCTACAATAAATCGGTCCTGTGGGGAGGTATTCTCGATCGACTACAGGCAAATAATATTGCCGCAGATATGCAGGCGCCTTATGCCTCATTGTCCAGAGAGTTTGTCTTAGCGAAAAATCCGGGGATTATTTTTATAGCGGGTAGTATTTGGCAAAATGCTGCAGAAAATGATCAAATGCGGATGGGCTTGACGGTTTCAAAATCAGAAGCTCTACAGAGATTGTCCGGGTTTATCAAACGTCCTTTATGGGATAGACTTCAGGCGGTGAAAAATAACCGTGTGTACGGTGTTGACCACGGAAGCCTGCGTTCAATGCTCGATTACTCCTTCTCACTTTTTATGGCCAAAGTGATTTATCCGGGGCTGTTTGATGATTTTGATCCGGAAGCGGAAATTCAGGCGTTTTATAAACGTTATTTACCTGAAGTGGATTCTTCAGGCACGTTTACTTTGAAACCTTAAAACTCATGAGTTGTCATTTACATTACCGTCAAACCAATCACAAACGCACGATGATTCTGTGCGCAGCAGCGTTGCTGCTGCTCATTGCTGTGGGTTTGGATTTGGCTGTCGGTTCATCGGCCATGCCGCCGTCTACTCTTTTGAGTGCGCTTTTTTCCGGTCCCGGGGCCTCTGATATCAATGCCACTATTGTTTGGTCCCTGCGACTTCCGATGACGCTCACTGCGCTTTTTGTCGGGACGTCATTAGCGATGGCGGGTCTTCAAATTCAAAATATCACGCAAAATGCCTTGGCAAGTCCTTCAACGCTGGGTATTACCTCTGCGGCCAGCTTCGGTGCAGCGCTTGCTATCAGTTTAGGTCTGAGCGTTTTCGGACAATTCTGGTTTGCAACGGCAACGAGTGCGCTCCTTTTTGCTCTGTTGGTGTCTTTTGCCATTTATTTTTTAAGTGCTCGTCGCGGGATGACTCCGGAAACCGTGATACTAGCGGGTATTGTTGTCAACTTTTTCTTCCTGGCTTTGCAGCAGGTACTGATTTACCGTTCCAGTCCGGAAGTGGCCCAAATTATCAATGGGTGGACTTTCGGCAATTTGGAAAGAGCATCGTGGTTGGCCGTCGGTATCAATGCTTTGCTGACGTTTTTAATCGCTGTTTTTTTACTTAAACGTAGCTGGGCCATTACCGCTTTAACCTTAGGTGAAGAAAGAGCGAAGAGTTTAGGGATCGCCGTCAAACCTCTTCGAATTGAAACCTTTTTCCTTTCGGCATTGCTCATTGCCGGCGCTGTCGCTTTTATCGGTACGGTCAGTTTTGTAGGACTTGTTGCACCCCATATCGCAAAGCTGCTTTTGGGAGAAGATCAGCGCTTCTTGTTGCCCGGCACACTTTTATCCGGCGCACTGCTGATGGTTTTAAGTTCCTTGTTTGCCAAACTGATATCGGCCGGCGCCATCATTCCGGTGGGAATTATTACCTCTTTGGTCGGGGTACCTTTCCTCTTGGTGTTGCTTGTTCGTTATAGCAGCAGGAGGTTTCAATGATTGAGCTGACATTGGATAAATTGGGCGTGAGTTATGGGCAAAATCCTGTCCTTTACGATATATGTGCCAATGTGAAAGGGGCTCAGCTCATCAGTGTGATCGGTCACAACGGCAGCGGCAAGACGACACTTTTAAAGGCTATTGCCGGTTTGGTTCATCATCAAGGAGAGGTCTCTGTCAAACAGGACGGACAAGATGTTCCTGTTTCTGCCATTCGATATGTGCCTCAGTTATCGAACATAGCGTCGGCTTTAAGTGTTTTTGAAATGGTTTTGTTGGGGCTTGTTAAAACACTGTCTTGGCGAGTGACTCAGGACATATTTGATAAGGTTGATGCAACGCTTCATGCGTTGGAAATCGATAAACTGGCTCACGTACCTGTCAACAGGCTCTCGGGCGGGCAGCGTCAGCTGGTGTTCTTGGCTCAGGCCTTTGTCTCTGAACCCAAAGTGCTGCTTCTTGATGAACCGACAAGTGCGCTGGATCTTCGTCATCAATTAATTGTGATGAATGCCGTGCGTGAATATACGCAAAAAAATGAAGCTATCACACTGGTGATCATGCATGATTTGTTAACGGCGGCAAGATTTAGTCAGCAGATTTTGCTTTTGGAAAGAGGAACGCTATCCATATTGGATGAGCCGGAATTGGTTTTGCAGGCTCAGCGATTGGAACGAATTTATAACGTGAGCGTGAGTATTGAAAAAACAGCTTCAGACTTTTTGAATGTGGTTCCGATTAAACCGCTCTAAAGCACAGGATCATTCAAAATCGTCGTTTTTTGGGAAAAAGGTAATAAAAAAGCTCGGAACTTAGCCGAGCTTTTTTCTGGTCGGTACGATACTCAATTACTTGAGCTTCGTTTCCTTATAAACCACATGCTTGCGAGCTACCGGGTCGTACTTGGAAATTTCCATCTTGCCCGTGCTCGTACGCTTGTTTTTGGTCGTCGTATAGAAGTGACCCGTACCAGCGGTCGATTCTAACTTGATCTTTTCACGGTTACCCTTTGCCATGGTGAACTCCTATTAGATTTCGCCGCGGGCGCGGAGGTCCGCTAAGACCGCATCAATACCGAGCTTATCGACCGTACGAAGACCTGCCGCCGTCAGACGCAAACGAACCCAACGGTTTTCGCTTTCAACCCAGAAACGACGATATTGAAGATTGGGCATGAAGCGACGCTTGGTTTTGTTGTTTGCGTGAGAGACGCGGTGGCCGACCATCGGCGCTTTGCCGGTGACTTGACACACTCGTGCCATCGCTAACTCCAGTCAAAAAATTAAAACAAAAACAACCCGCCCGAAGTAATACATCTCACCTCGGTGGGGTCAACGGTGAGGTGCATTATACGCACCTCACCCGACATAAGCAAATGATGTTTAGGGCGAGCTCGAGACATGAACAGCAGAAGTTTATGTGAACTGACGGAGTGATTTAATTTTTCTTAATTGTGTTATCAATCGGAGTCGTTTCAATACAATGACCCCACCAGAAATATCAATTTGTCATTTTCCTTTCCGAATTGGTCTTTGACCGATAATGGAGTTTCTACACTGCAAAAGCAGTGCCTCGCCCACTTCGGTGGGCTTTTTCTTTAGTTTTAATGGTATTCAAATTAAGAAATACTAAATCTTTAACGCGTTAACTTAACTTTATCTAAAATTGGACGAGTCACTGAAATGAGTAACGACTGCTTTTTACAGTTTTGAGGAATATAAACCATGGTCGATGCAAGCTTGGATATTAAACAGTTGAAAATGTTTTGTTTGGCCGCCCGGTTGCAAAGCATCAAATTAGCAGCCAACCGACTGTCAGTCACCTCTTCGGCCGTTTCTCAAGCGATTGCCAATTTGGAAAAATCACTGGATTCAAAACTTTTCTCAAGAAATGTCCGACCTTTGCAATTGACGGTAAAAGGTCGAACATTACTTTGGGAGGCAGAAAAGTTAATCAAACAAGAGGAGCTACTCAGAGCCAAACTCACCGAACCCAGTGCTTCGTTGGTCACTCTCCGATTGGGTATTTCTGAGGCAGTCAGTTCAAGTATCGGCCCTTGGTTGTTGGATCATTTATATAAAACAGTCAACAATCTGACCGTCTATTCACATCTTTCCAATGAATTGCTGAAAAAACTTTCCCGAAATCAGTTGGACGTAGCCTTGTGTTCGGGTTTTCAACCGGAGGGTGACAATTGGTATCGAAAGGAAGTATGGCGGGAGGAATTTTTGATTGTAAGCTCAAGATCATTGGGCAAATTTGATGCCAAATTGTTAAAGACACTTGCCGGTCAAATTCCTTTTATTTGTTACAACAGTGACTATCAGGATCAGTATCGTGCCGAACGCCTTCTTAGTGCAATGAATATTGATCCGGTTCATCGAATCGCGGTTTCCTCCAGTTATGAGTTAATGGGTTTGATTTCTCTGAGAGATGGTTTTGCCATTGTTCCTCCGACAAACATATGGTGCGGACGAGAATTTTTTAAATCGGTTTACGTCAGCCGTTTACCGATCAATCTGCGCACTTATCGAGGAATGTGGGCAGTAGGAAGTGCATTGGATCGATCCGAAGCTACGGAGTTGGTTTACTGGGAAGCAAGGAGCCGGATGCAGCATTTTATGTCTGAATTTTTGGCCGGTTCCTGCCCAGGGCTTGAGCAATATATTCAGTTTGAGTAGCTTTCGAAATTTTTAAAACGGTATGCCAAGACGGGATTCGGCAAAGCGAAGCAAGTGGACAAGAAAAGGGGAGGACTTGGGAAATGTTAAGAAAAATTCGAGCCTTAAAACATAGCCCGGTCGCGGCAACCCTGATCGGATTGGTGGCTCCGGTTGCATGGGCCATGAATGTTCCGATTATGAGAGCCATTGTTGAAGGTTTCGGAATGGCTCCCGGGGAGTGTTTGCTCTATGCAATGGCAACGGTCATTGTGGCCCTTTCTCTAAGAATTCCCGATGTGAAAGCTGCCGATAAACGGTATTTGGTATTCGGCATCGGCAGTGCAGTTGCTTGTACGATCTGTCTAGTGTTTGCGGTCTACTTTTCAGTCGGTGGTGCACAAACGCTTGAAGTCGGGATGGTGAATTATTGATGGCCGGCTCTGACAATTGTGTTTTCTGTGCTTTTGACCGGTGTCAAGGCTAATTTTTGGTTAATCCCCGGACTGCTAATTTGTATATCGTCTGTTTTCTGGATCGTCTCCAACGGAGAGTTTTCACTCTTACGATTTATTGCACACGTAACTGAAAATCCTTTGAGTTATTTATTGGCTCTGGGGGCAGCTCTATTTTGGACTCTTTACTCTATCTTTACGAAATTGTGGGGAAGGGGACAAAATTTCAGTACGATCATTTTGGCCTTGGATTCGATTTTCTTTGCATTCTTATGGATCGCGGGTTTCGGAGACGATACCGTGGTGACCGTCAAAGGTGTGGTGAGTCTTTTAGTCGGCGGTTTTGCGATAGGACTCGCTTACGGTTGTTGGACCCATGGAGTTCTGCACGGGAACATCACCGTTTTATCAATGGCATCGTACTTTACTCCGGTAATGTCTTGTGTGTTCGGAGCGATTTGGTTGGGAGCACAATTGAGTACAAGTTTTTGGATCGGCAGTCTATTTTTGGTGTTTGGTTCAATTGTTTGTTGGTTCTCAACCAAAGAGGCTAGTGCAGGTAATCAAAAACCAAAATAAAGCGTTAATCTTTATTGATGACAAGCGCAGGCTGCCCATCGTAACCGTAACGGCGGCGATTGGCAGCAATCAACACAACACTCAGAATAAAAGTCAGAGCCTCAGCAACCGGTACGGCTAACCACAGACCGATTTCACCGATTAAATTCGGCAGGCATTCGATAGCCAAAACAGTGAAAAGAAATGTACGACAGAATGAAACCAGAGCGGCGCGTTTACCGTCTCCCATTGCCGTGAAAAGGTAGGCGGCAAACATATTGGGGCAAAGTAAGAGCAGAGACAGGGCAAACAAACCGAAATTGGCAAGAACCAAATCAAAAACAGGCGAAGTCTCGGGCGTGAAAAAAGCTAAAACCGGTTTGGCAAAAATAATGGATAAGCCGTATGCCCCCAAGGAAAAAACGGTCATGATGACGAGGCTGTTTTTAAAAACGTGGGCCAATTCCTTCCAATTTTGTTCCCCGTATTTGTAACCCAAAATGGGGCCTGTTGCTTCACAAAAACCGTAAAAAATGGAATTGAAAACGTACGTTGAGTACGAGGCAATGGTCAGAGCTGCCACACCATCGACTCCTAACCAAAGCATAAAAGCCGCATTAAAAAGGTACAGCGTGACAGAAGACGAGAGGCTGCCCACCATCTCTGAAAAACCGCTTCGGCAGGCTCCTTTGAGTGCTGCCCAGTCAGGAGCGGTCACAATAATTCTGATGGGAGCATTTTTTCTGCAAAAAAACAAAGCACCGGCCGCAGCCGCTACGATCCATGAAATCACGGTAGCCAGTGCCGCACCCCACATTCCCCAGCCTAACGGGCCCATAAAAACAATATCTAAAACAACGTTGGTGAGTCCAGAGGCAATGGAAACCGCTAGCCCCAGTTTAGGGAATCCGGCTACGGTGAAAAAGGTCTGAGATAAAACACTCAGTAAAAAGAAAGGCATGAATAAGAGCCAAACAAACTGGTAGTCATAAGCGAATGCGTACTGTTCTTCGTTAACGTGCAAAAAGCCGAGCAACGGATCCAAAAGCAGAATCCCGATAATCCCCACAACCAGACCGAAAACGAATTCGGCATAAACTAAAGAGCTGAGCGCCCGATCGGCGCCGTGAGAATCTCCGGCTCCCAAACGTCGTGAGACAACCGAGCCGCCGCCGGCAGAAAGCATGATGCCGACCGCTCCCAGGAAAATGGCGAGCGGAAAAATCATGTTTAAAGAGGCCAGGGCCACGGTTCCCATGTAACGGCTGATCAATACACCGTCTGCCACCATATAGCTCATGATGAAAAGAGACATCAACATACGGGGGAAGGTAAAACGCAGCTGCCCCGCAATGCTGAAGTGTTGTCCGAGAATGGTGTTGGTGGCTCTCATTCGAAAAGAAAATAAAAACAATTATCGCAATACTAGAGCAAGATACGTATCCGTGTTTGCTCAAATACAGCGAAAAATTCTCCAATATTTGACAGTTGTACTCGAAAGAAACCGTTTGAAACGGTAGACTTCTGAAAATACATCTTAAGGAATCGTTATGCAGGTTTTATTAGCTCAGCCTCGGGGGTTTTGCGCGGGGGTCAATCGTGCAATTGCTATCGTAGAAAAAGCACTTGCGGTCTACGGACGTCCTATTTACGTTCGCCACGAAATAGTCCACAACAAGACAGTTGTTAATGAATTGAAAGCAAAAGGGGCAATTTTTGTAGACCATTTAAGTGAAGTGCCCGATGGCGCAACAGCCATTTTGTCGGCTCACGGCGTACCTCAAAAGGTAAAGGATTATGCTGCGACGCGCGACATTCGTATTTTTGATGCGACTTGCCCTCTGGTCATGAAGGTTCATCGGGAAGTCATCAAGATGCACAACGACGGCCTGAGTGTGATTGTGATCGGGCACAAAGGACACGCAGAAGTGGAAGGCACAATGGGTCAGGTCAAAGACAATATTTACCGGGTCTGTTCCGATGAGGAAGTGGACGCACTTCAGTTGCCCAATCCCGACAAAGTCGGTTATGTGACGCAGACCACACTTTCAACGGACGAAACAAAAGAAGTGATCGCACGGCTGAAATCAAAGTTTCCCTGTATCCGTTCGTTATCGAGCGCCGACATCTGTTATGCCACACAAAGCAGGCAGGAGGCGGTCAAAAAATTAGCCGCAAAAGTCGATTTGGTATTGGTAATCGGTTCCAGTACGAGTTCAAACTCCCGACGCTTGCGTGATAAAGCCCAAAGAGAAGGCGTGAGGGCATTTTTAATTGACAGCGTGGAGGATATTGAGCCTTCGTGGTTTGAGGGCGTACAGAGGGTAGGACTGACTGCCGGCGCATCGGCGCCTGAACATTTGGTTCAGGGGGTGGTCGAATACCTCAAAGCAAACGGTGCCACATCGGTTGAGACCATGCCCGGAGTGCCTGATCGCATTGCATTTCCGTTGCCCGCAGGACTCTAATAAATTTCTCGAATTTAAGAAAGGATTGAGATGACTAAAGAAAAACACCAAAGTGCAACGCCTGCAACCGATTGGTTAAAACAGCATAAAGTCACGTTTGAGCCGCTTTCTTACGAGTACGTTGACCATGGCGGAACGGCAGTGGTGGCTGCAGCCTTCGGACTGGATCATCACACTGTAGTCAAAACTCTGATTATGGAAGATGAACACGCCAAACCGCTTGTTATTTTGATGCACGGCGATTGCGAAGTCAGTACCAAGAATCTGGCTCGCCAAATCGGGGTTAAACATATTGCGCCCTGTAAGCCTGAACAAGCACAAAGAAACAGCGGCTATCAAGTCGGCGGCACCTCACCTTTCGGAACCCGCAAGCGCATGCCGATTTATGTTCAAAAAACAATTTTGGATTTACCCGAGATTTACATCAACGGTGGTCGACGCGGATTTATCGTAAAAATTAATCCCGCAGTCTTAGTCAATGAGTTGGGGGCAAAACCTGTTGATTGTGCAAACGCGGATGAATAGTGACTGACTCAACAATCCGGAGTCGTTAAATTTTGCGAAGAAAGTTGAGAAAGCTTTCTTCGCAAAAATTCAGCCCACAATGTCTGCTGCCGCTTCTTTTAAGCGCCAGCGGGGTTTGACGCCGAATTTCAGGTTTTTGAAGTGCCGGTTAATGTCTTCGTCAGACATATGTTTGATGCGTTCCAGTCCCGCCGTGGCAATCATGGCGCCGTTGTCCGTGCACAGTTTGATGGGCGGGAAGAACACCTGCATGCCTCTTTTTCTCATTTCGTAAACCAAGCGGTTTCTGAGTTGTTTATTGGCACTGACGCCACCGGCCACAACAAGCGTTTTCATCTTTTCCTGTTTCATGGCTTTGACCACTTTGGCCGCTAAAACATCCACAACAGCATCAACAAAAGCACGGGCCAGATTGGCTCGAAATGTCTCATCGTCAGGATTTTCAGCATTTTTTACAGCGGTGAGTACAGCGGTTTTTAATCCCGAAAAACTCATGTCCAAATTAGGAGAGTGAATCATTGGTCGGGGTAAATCGATTGCACCCGAAGTACCTTTTTCAGCCAATGCGCTGACGGCAGGACCGCCCGGATAGCACATACCGAGTAACTGTGCGGTCTTATCAAAAGCTTCGCCGACAGCATCATCGAGCGTATCGCCTAAAAGCTCATAGTCACCGAAACAGTTCACTTTCATAATTTGAGTGTGACCGCCTGAAACCAAAAGCGCAATGAAGGGGAATGTCGGGGCGGGGTCAGCCAGAAGGTTGGCTAAGAGGTGACCTTCCATATGGTGGATGCCGATAACCGGAATGTCCAAAGCAAAAGCCAGCGCATGAGCTACGCTTACACCGACCAAAAGCGCACCGGCCAGTCCCGGGCCTTGCGTGACAGCAATGGCGTCTAAATCTTCTTTCTTTTTTCCGGCCTCCTCCAGTACCTGCTCGATGAGGGGAATCACGCGACGAATGTGATCGCGACTGGCTAACTCCGGTACAACGCCCCCGTACAGGCGGTGCATATCAATTTGAGTGTGCACGGCATGCGCAAGCAAACCTTTTTCGTTGTCAATCAGGGCAACGCCCGTTTCGTCGCAAGAGGACTCCAAACCGAGAATAAGCATAAATATCAAAAGAATCAGTCAGTTAGACTGAGTTTTCCAGAAAAATGAGAAAAAAATTAAAGGATTATTTCCTTTTAGGCGTATTTTATGCGAAAATACGGAACTTTCGGAGGTCGTGTATACGTTTCGAAAGAGGATCGTATGCTCTGATCAGATCGGTAAAACATTACCGTAACCTTTTTTATTGACAGGTAAGGTGCCTGATGCCCACTATTCGTGTTAAAGAAAACGAACCGTTTGAAACCGCTCTTCGCCGTTTCAAGCGTACCATTGAAAAGAGCGGTCTTTTGACCGAATTGCGTGCTCGTGAGTTCTATGAAAAGCCCACGGCCGAACGTAAGCGTAAGAAGGCTGCTGCCATCAAGCGTCACTACAAGCGCTTGCGCAGCCAAATGTTGCCGAAGAAGCTCTACTAATTCTCGGACCGCATTGAGTAGACGGTCCGATAACGCGAAGGGGCCGTCCGGGCTTGAGCTTTGTGCTTAAAGCCGAGATCACGCGTGCAAAGCTCTGGTTTGAAGGAGTGGTTGCACGCGTTTTTTTTGAAGGATAGGGAAATGACGATTAAAGAACAGATCATGGCCGATATGAAGGCCGCAATGAAGGCTCATGATGCCTCGCGTTTGGGTGCCATTCGTTTATTGATGGCTGCCATCAAGCAAAAAGAAGTTGACGAACGGATTCAGTGCGGTGATGCAGAGATCATTTCAATCATCGCCAAGCTCGTCAAGCAACGTCATGACTCGATCGAGCAATACACCGCCGCTAATCGTCAGGATCTGGCCGATAAGGAACAAGCTGAAATTGATGTGTTGTCCACCTATTTGCCTAAGCCTTTAACAGAAGAAGAAATTCAAGCCATCATTGATGAAGCGATTGCCACGCTCGGTGCAAGCGGTATGGCTGCAATGGGTAAGGTGATGGGTGCCGTCAAGCCGAAATTGACCGGTCGTGCAGACATGGGGAAAGTTTCCGCTTTGATTAAGCAAAAACTGACCGCTTAATTTTTCCGCCGCATGATTCCCGAGAGCTTTATTGAAGAGGTTTTGTCCCGTACCGATATCGTTCAGGTGATCGGTCGGTATGTGAAGTTGCAACATAAGGGAAGCAACTGGATGGCCTGTTGTCCTTTCCACAAGGAAAAGACACCGTCTTTTGCCGTGAATCCGAGCAAACAGTTTTTTAAGTGTTTCGGCTGCGGTGAGCACGGCACGGCCATCACCTTTTTAATGAAGTTCAAGGGATTGAGTTTTCCAGAGGCCATTAAAGAATTGGCAGACGATCTCGGCATGGAAGTGCCTGAAGATCGACAGGCTAAAGTTCGGCAAGCAAGGGCCAAAACTTTAACAGACTATCTGGCTCAGGCAGCCGATTTTTATCACCAAAACCTCTTTCACGACCTTCATGCGATTGAGTATTTGAAGGGGCGCGGTATTACCGAAGAAACCGTCAATAAATTTCAGCTCGGTCTGTCTCCGGACGGATGGCAGGGACTGCAGGAAATTTTTAAAGACAAAGCCTACGATGATCCGAAGTTGGAAGAATCCGGTCTGGTGATCGCCAAGGACGGACATCGGTACGATCGCTTCAGAAGCCGGGTGATGTACCCTATTCGTAATCCGCGGGGACAAGTGATCGGTTTCGGTGCCAGAACCATGGTTGCAGGCGAAGAGCCGAAGTATCTCAACTCTCCTGAAACGCCTGTTTACCATAAGAGTCAGGAACTCTACGGCTTGTTTGAAGCGCGAGAGGCCATTCACAAAAAAGGACGGGCGATTGTCTGCGAAGGGTACATGGATGTCATCCAAATGTCCCAGGCAGGTTTTTTGGAGACCGTTGCTGCCCTCGGAACCTCTATTACTCCGGAACATGTCAAAAAACTGTTCCAGCTCTCCGATCACGTTTATTTCTCTTTTGACGGTGATGCGGCCGGTTTTAAAGCCGCTCGGCGTGCAATGGAATCGACGTTATCGATCATCACCGATACGCAGACGGCTCACTTTGTTCTCTTACCTCAGGACGAAGATCCGGATAGCCTGATTAAATCTCAGGGACCAGAAGCGTTTGAAGCCCAACTTCGGGGGGCGTATCCGCTCTCAAAATTTTTCGTGATGGACATCGTTCGGGAAGTCTCTCAAGGCAGAGGACTTCGTACTGCAGAAGATCGGGCTCGAGCCATCGCCGTAGCCAAGCCGCTTTTGCAACGCATGAGTGCTCAGGCACTGCGACAGCTCTTGGTGCAGGAATTGTCTTCTGCCGTACGAATGGATCCGGGAGAGCTCGCCGCTTTGTGTGGCGTGACGTTATTGGAAGTGCCGCAAACGGCCAAACCCGCCCAGTCCCAGGGCTACGGACGAGACACCAGACAAGGTGAACGCTACAGACGTCCTGTTCGTCCCGTGACGACCGGCCCGCTCTTTACAAATATTAAAAGGCGCTTGCTTCAGTGTTTTGTCACTCATCCGGCATGGCTTTTGAAGTATTCCGATCAGATTGAGTATGAAATGCTCGATACTGTTGATGAATGGGAGGAAGCCATCGTACGGTTGTGGCATCTGGCTCAGGATCATTCCAAAGGGGAAGGGTTTGAGCAGTCGCAGTTAACCACGGGGTACCTTTTGTCATTCATGCAGGGAGATCCGCTGTATGAGCGCGTGGCTGAATTGGTCTCCCAGGAGGAGGTGCTTCAGACACCGCCTGAGGTGGCAGAGTACGAAATTAAGTGTGCATTCCTGAAGTTGGAAAAAGCTCAGTTGGATGCCAAGATTTCGGAAATTCTGGCTCTTGAAGAGCAAGGTGAGATGGTCGAAACAGGTTATTTAGAGAGACTTTTTAAGCGTCGTCAGGATATTCATCGCTCTTTGGTTGATGAAAGTACACAAGCCGTTGATTTCGTTTTGAGTAATCGTTTAAACAGTTAACATTTAGGCTAAACCCCTAGGTTTAACCCCCGCATTCGATTCTTAAACGCCGTATAATCGCAAAACCGTTCTAAAAATAAAGATTGTTGTATTGACGAACTTTGAGAACGTGATTTGCGAAAAAAAATCGCAAAACCCCAGATTCTCCCTAAGCTTTTTCCCGTCCGAGTTTTATTTCGGACGAAGCAATAGAGTGTGTGTATGGCTACTCGAAAGAAAAAGTCGTCCAAAAGCGAACCGCTCACAGTGTCTTCGGCCCCTTCAGCTGAAGCCACGATTAATATTCTTTTTGATCAACCGATTCAGATTCAATCCCCGGACCTTAAAACTTTACCCAAGGTCAGTACAGCCAACCGCAAAAAACAGCGTTTGAAAAAGACTCTTGAGCAGGTCTATCAAAATGGGGTGAGCGAGATGCGATTGCAAAAGCTTCGCAGTCTCATTGTCCAAGCCAAGCAAAAGGGATTCGTGACCTATGCTCAGTTGTCCGAAGTGGTTCCTGAGCAAATTGAGGACGAAGAAGAGGCGATCACCAAGCTTGAGCATGCTTTCAGCTTTTTAGGCATCCAAATTCTCGAAGAGCCGCCTGCCGAAGACGAAATTTTGCTCAATGACTCTCCATTGTCTTTAGTCCAGGAAGAAGACGAAGATGATGAGGATGTTTTATCTTTAGTTGAAAGCGATGTCGCCAGAACCTCCGATCCCATGACCATGTATACGCGGGAGATGGGTGCGGTGGCACTTTTGACCCGAGAAGAAGAAATATCCATTGCTCGTCGCGTGGAAAACGGATTCCAGGCGATGATGGAAGCGATCGCCGACAGTCCCTCAGCATTGAAAGCATTGATTGACATGGCAGACACATTGAGAGCCGACGAGGTGAATGTGGAAGCCATTGTCGACGGTGTGACTGATTCCGATCCGGTAGAGCAGCCGATCAGCGAAGAAGAAATGCCTGAGTACGATGAGGAAGACGACGATGATGTCCAGGAAATCGCCATCGGTGCCTCGGCAATGAGCAGTGAGCAGCTTAAGGTACTGAAAGACACCACACTCGATATTCTGGAAACGTGCAAAGGTTATTATGACTGCATGCAGACGCTCGATGTCAACAGTGACGAGTATCGACAGCTGGAATTTGCAGTTAAAGAGCAGTTGATGAAGGTGCGGTTTACCTCGGCAACTGTCCGTACGCTCTCTGACCTCCTTCACGATGAAGCAGAAACCGTTAAACGCATAGAACAAGACGCACGTCGTCTCTTGGTCGATGTTGTCGGTATGCCAAGAGCCGAATTCGGTCATCTCTTCAAAGATGAAGGCTTTACGGCTGAGGCCATTAAAACTCGAGTAGGAACGGATGTGCCCTATGCTCTGGCGCTTGAGAAAAATCTGGACTCGATATTGCTGGTTCAGCAAAAGTACAAGGAATTTTCTGCCAAAGTTCGTTTGCCGGCCACGCGTATGCGCACGCTTTATACGCAAATGTGCCAAGCCGAACAGATGGTTCATGAAGCCAAGCAAGAGATGATTAATGCAAACTTGCGCTTGGTGATATCCATTGCTAAACATTATTTGAATCGAGGTCTTCAGTTCTTGGATTTAATCCAGGAAGGTAACCTGGGTTTAATGAAGGCAGTCGATAAATTCGAATATCGTCGTGGTTATAAATTCTCTACATACGCCACTTGGTGGATTCGTCAATCCATCACCCGTGCATTAGCGGATCAGGGACGAACGATCCGGATTCCGGTGCACATGGTTGAAACGCTCAATAAAATTACACGCCTGTCGCGTCAGTATCAGCAGGAATATGGGCGTGAGCCTACTTATGCGTATTTGGCTGATCAAGTCGGATTGAGTGAACAGCGGGTGCGAACGATTATGCGTGCCCGGCGCGAGCCGGTTTCGATTGACTCTCCGGTTGGAGACGAGGAAGATTCACACTTAGTCGACTTTATAGAAGATAAAAGTACGCAAAGTCCGCTTGAAAAGGCTGAAAGTGATGATCTCAAGCAGGTTGTTCACGAAGTATTGGCTTCACTGTCACCTCGGGAAGCCAAAGTTCTGATGTTGCGTTATGGTATTGATACCAATACGGAACACACGCTCGAAGAGTTGGGACGCCAATTTGTGGTCACTCGTGAACGTATTCGTCAGATTGAGGCCAAGGCGTTGAGAAAACTTCGACACCCGAGTCGGGCCAATAAATTACGTGGATTCTTAGACCAAGATTCGACCAAAAAGTTTTGATATAAATCAAATAAACGAAAAAGCCTGCGTAAGTTTTTACACAGGCTTAACTGTTCTAGTGTATCTTAATAAGTTCGCAGCGGTTTGGTGGCCCTTCGTCTATGACGAATCTGGTCTTTTCTTATTTTATTCTAGCCCCGAAGCCGACTGCCATTTGTAAATTCGGGTCTAATTGTATGCCTATAGCCGATAATTTTCACGACTGTTGCAACAATTAGATAATCAACGTGAGTGTGAGCTGTGTGCATCACACCGGTTGGAGAAAAAGTTCTTGCGTGGGGCAAAGGCTAGGAGCGCGAAATTTCTGAAATGAATGTTTGATAGGTGTGTGTTGATGACATACCTCGGGGACTATTGTTCCGAAAAGAGAATTTCGTGATTTCCTTTTTGACTTATGCGGTTAATTTTTCTGACCGATGACATTGACTGAGTATTTTGCAAGATTATGAAGAAAGCGACTGTCGAAAAAGCAACCACTTCTAAAAAATCCGTGAAGGCGGCTGAAGTTGCCGAGGATTTTGAAAAAGATTCTTCCGCAGATGAAGATCTGAATCAATGGTTGCATTCACATGACAAGTTGAAGATTAGTCTCAAGGGCGATCTGCCTCTCGATGATGATGAATATGCTCAAGAAGAGCTCGATGAAGAGGAGCTCGAGGAAGAGATCGAAGAGGCAGAGGAACTCTCTGACGATGATTTTGGGGATGAGTTTATTGAAAAAGAGCCCAAGATCGAAAAGCGAAAAGGCGGTCGGAAAAAGAGCGATCCTTTGGCTGATCTGATGCCCGCTCCGGCTGAACAGGAAGAAGGTGCTGAAAACGGTTACCGTCAGTTGGTTCGATTCGGTCGTTCTCGCGGTTGGGTGACGATTGCGGAAATCAATGACTTGTTGCCTGAAAGCGCACTGCGTTCAGAGGATGCCTTAACCGAAATTACGCTCGGTTTGGGACGCTTCGGTGTGCAGGTGTTTGATCACACGCCCGATGAAGACACGGTGGCGATGTTGGCCGAACAGCAGGCGACGGTCGATGATGATATCGATGAAGAAGACGCCGCAACCATTCTGACGCCTGAAGAAAGCGCCGGTCTTTCCAAGGATCCCTTGCGAGCTTATTTGCGAGGAGTGGGCAGCCATAAATTATTGACCCGTGAGGGTGAAATTGAAGTGGCCAAGAGCATCGAACAACACCGTGCCCGATTGGTGCAGGTGGTGTTGATGTCTCCGCTCTCCATTCAAGAATTGCTCAATTTGGCTGAAAAAGTTCGTGAAAACACGGAAACCATTGACAATGTGATTGACGGTTTCACGGATGTTGCCGGCGAGGAAATTCAGGACGACAGCGGCGATCTGAATACCGACATCGGTGCTGCAGCTATGACGGTTGAGCAGCTCGAAGAAATGAAAGAACGTGCTCTGGAAATGTTCGATCGTCTCAAGGGATACCTTGAAAAGATGCGTGAGAGCTTCGGTGATCCCGCAAAGTGCAAGGACTTTGAGCGAGCTCGCCAGAACATTGCCGATGAATTGTCTATCGTCCGTTTCTCGGTGAAGACTGTCAGTCATTTGGCTGATATTCTCGCCGAACACATGTCCAAGGTTACCGATACGATGTATGCCATGCGCGATGTGATGGTTAATAAAGCCCACATGTCGCAAGAACACTTCGTGAAGGGATTTACCGAACGTTGCTGCGACCGTCAGTGGTTTGACGATGAAGTGGCCGCCGGGCAGCCCTGGTCTGCGGCACTGGCCAATCACCGTGGCGTGTTTGAAGAGTTGCAGGCTCGTTTGTTGGGGTTGCAGGAAGAGGCAAGTTTGCCGATTGCCGAACAGCGTGATCTGCACCGTAGCATGACAGTTGCACAGGCCAGCCTTTCAAAGGCAAAAGCCAAAATGATTGAGGCAAACCTTCGTTTGGTGATTTCAATTGCCAAGGGCTATGTCAATCGCGGTTTGGCCATGCCTGACCTGATTCAAGAGGGTAACCTCGGTTTGATGAAGGCGGTGGATAAATTTGAATATCGTCGCGGCTACAAGTTCTCCACCTACGCAACCTGGTGGGTGCGCCAGGCTGTGACGCGTGCTGTTGCCGATTACGGTAATACCATTCGTATTCCGGTGCACATGACGGAGTCCTACAACAAGATTCGTCGCATCAAGCAGAAGTATCTGCAAGAACATGGTAAGCAACCTTCGGATAACGAGTTGGCTGATTTGTCCGGCGTGCCGTTGCCTAAGGTGCAATTGCTGATTCAGGCTATGCGTGGTGTGGAATCGATTGATGCTCCGATCGGTGACGATGAAGACGCAACGAAACTTGACTTTGTTCGTGGTGACGAGGAACAGGATCCGCAACGCCGCTTCATGGTGACAGCCATGGAAGAAGAGATCAAAAAGTCTCTCGATCGTTTGACTGATCGCGAAGCCACGGTTTTGCGCTTGCGTTACGGTATCGGCACGAGCCACGATCACACGCTCGAAGAAGTGGGTCGCTCCATGGGACTGACACGTGAACGTGTGCGTCAGATTGAAAGTGCTGCTATCCGTAAGTTGCGCAGCCCTGACTTTGCTGAACGACTTCGTGACTATGTTCAGACTCATTAACCGCTAATCCGTTTATCTTCAGGCCACTCATATCGGAAGGTACGAGTGGCCTTTTTCGAAAATATGACAACCGAAATGAATCCGTGGCGCTTTTGTGTGGCGCCGATGCTTGACTGGACCGACAGACATTGTCGGTACTTCCACCGTCAATTATCCAAACATGCACGACTGTATACCGAAATGGTGACTACGGGCGCCATTATTTATGGTGATAAGGCAAGACACCTGAACTTCAACGAGGAAGAACATCCGGTAGCCCTGCAATTGGGAGGAAGTGACTGCGCCGATTTGGCCAAGTGTGCAAAGATCGCTCAGGATTGGGGTTATGACGAAATCAATCTCAATTGCGGCTGCCCCAGCGAACGTGTTCAGAGGGGATCGTTCGGTGCGTGCCTGATGGCCGAGCCTAAACTTGTCGCCGATTGTTGCAAAGCAATGATGGATGCCGTGGATATTGACGTGACGGTGAAGCATCGGATCGGAATTGACAAAATCGAAGATTACGCTTTTGTGCGTGATTTCGTGGGTACGCTTTATGAGGCCGGCGTTCGAACGTTCATTGTGCATACCCGCAATGCTTGGCTCAAAGGTTTGAGTCCGAAAGAAAATCGTGAAGTACCGCCTCTGAAGCGCGAAGTGGCCTTTGCTCTGAAGAAAGATTTCCCATCGGCTTCCATTGTGATTAATGGGCAGGTCGATACATTGGAATTGGCCGAAGAGTTGCTGGAAAAAGTCGATGGTGTAATGATGGGCCGTGCGGCCTATAAGACGCCTTGGGTGCTCAGTGATGTGGATGCTCGATTGTTTGCTGATATGCATCCGGTGCCTACACGTGAGGAGTTGATTGAAATTATGACTGAGTACTTACGAAGAGAAACGCCCAAGGACAGTCATGTACCGCGTGCCACGGCTAAGGCAATGATCGGTTTGCTTCAGGGGTTGGCTGGAGCTCGTTTCTACCGTCGCACTCTTTCAGATCCAGCAGCTTTCGCAGAAAGTGGAACAGAAATTTTGAAAACGGCATTTGCCAGTGCGGGTTGGGGTGAACGGTTGACAGATGATCGTCGGGATGATGACGAATTCTGAAGTTTTGCCCGATATAATGAGCGGAATCTGAAAATTTTTAATTAAGCTTGATCAGGTGTGATATGAAAGTATTGGTTGCTGTAAAGCGGGTTGTTGATTACAACGTAAAGGTTCGTCTGAATGAAGCCGGTGAACCGGATACCGCCTCAGTGAAAATGTCGATTAATCCTTTTGATGAAATCGCTACCGAATGTGCGGTGCAATTAAAAGAAAAAGGCATCGCCACTGAAGTGGTCGCTGTGACAATCGGAGCTCAAAAAAGCCTGGATACACTGCGTGTAGCGATGGCAATGGGAGCCGATAGAGGTATTCATGTTGTCAGTGAGGCATTGATTCAGCCTTTGCAGGTGGCAAAAATTTTGCAAAAGATTGTCGAAAAAGAAAATCCTGATTTGGTGATCGTCGGTAAACAGGCAATTGACAACGATGCCAACCAAGTGGGGCAGATGTTGGCAACCTATTGCAATATCCCTCAGGCAAGTTTTGCATCCAAATTGGAGATCACCGACAGCAGTGAAGCGCTTGTGACACGAGAAGTGGACGGAGGTGTGCAAACCGTTGCGGTGAAATTGCCGGCTGTCGTGACTGCTGACTTGCGATTGGCAGAACCGCGTTATGTCACTTTGCCTAACATGATGAAAGCGAAGAAAAAACCGGTGGAAACAATTGATGTGTCGAGCTTGGGAATTGACACGGCCCATCGACTCAAACCGGTGAGCTACAGTATGCCGAAGAAAGAAAAAAACGGTCAGATTTTAGGATCTGTTGCCGAACTGATTAATAAACTTCAAACCGAAGCCAAAGTACTCTAAGGGAGAAAGTCATGCGAGCTTTAGTAATTGGTGAAGTTAATGCCAGTGGTATGAAGCCGACGTCGGCTTCTTTAGTCAGTGCAGCTTTAAAGGCGGCCGGTTCGGTGGATCTTCTTCTTTTGGGACAGGCTCCGAAGGCTCAGGAAGCTGCCAAGGTGCTCAGCGGTGTGGAAAAGGTTTTTGTCAACCCCGATAGCGGCGAAAACATTTTGACGGAATCGTTATCCAAAGCGGTTGTGGCACTTGTGAAAGAGCAAGGTTACAGCCATGTGTTCTTTGAAGCCAGCTCTATGGGTAAGAGTGTAATGCCTCGTGTGGCTGCACTTTTAGACGTGGCTCCATTGTCAGATGTGACAGCTGTGCTGGATGCCCAAACGTATGTACGTCCGATTTTTGCCGGCAGTATTGACGTAACTCTCAAAGATGAAGAACCGGTTGTTGTGGCCAGCGTGCGGGCAACGGCTTTTGATCCGTGCGGAAACGACGGGAATGCAGAAATTGTGGTTAATAAACCGTTCCCCGAAACAATGAAAACCCGCAAGGTCAGTTTCGAAGCCGTTAAAACCGATCGCCCGGCCTTACAGAGTGCGCGCATAGTGGTGGCGGGCGGCCGAGGCCTTGAAGATGAGGAAGGTTTTAAAAAGCTTGCACAACTGGCTGATCGTTTGGGTGCTGCAATCGGTGCAACGCGTGCTGTCGTTGATATGGGACTTTGTCCCAATGATTGGCAAGTCGGACAAACGGGAAAAATCATTGCTCCTGACCTCTACATTGCTATCGGCATTTCCGGGGCTATGCAACATATTGCCGGCATCAAGGATGCCAAAGTGGTGGTTGCAATCAATAATGACCCGGAGGCTGCGATCTTTGAAGTCGCCGATTACGGATTGGTTATGGATGCCAAAGCCGGTATTGAGGCTTTACTGAAAGAACTGAGTAACTAAACACTGGGGCGGTCTGTATCGGTTTGAAAGACCGCCCTAAAAAATTCAAGAAACGATCCTGTTGTCGTGTTAAATTAAAGACTGTGCGTTAATTTTCCGAAAAGGAGAAACGAATGTCTGACAGTCTTCATCCCGAAATTCCTTCCATCAATGAATCCGTACTGCAGGCCATGAAGGTCCTTGCCACCGATCCTAAGATTCAGAAAGGTTTGCAAATAGCCAAGGATCAGGCAAGTTTTGCGATGCAAGAACAGGTTGAACTCTGCGAAATTGCCTCACCAACGTTCGAAGAAGCCACGCGTGCTAAAGAAATTGCACGCCGTATGGAACAATACGGATTAACAGATGTCAGTATTGATGAAATCGGTAATGTAGTCGGTGTTCGCAAAGGGACAGGAAACGGCCCGGTATTGGTAATTGATGCTCATATGGACACAGTTTTTCCGATGGGAACCGATGTAAAAGTACGCCGTGAAGGTGATACGTACTATGCTCCCGGAATCGGGGATAACACAAGTGGGTGCCGTGCCTTATTGCAATTGATTCGTTGCTTTAATGAAGCCGATATAAAAACCGAAGGTGACATCTTATTTGTCGGGACTGTCGGTGAAGAAGGTAACGGTGATATTCGCGGAGCGAAATTCATTGTTAAAGACGATCGACAGGTTGATGGGTACATCGCGATTGACTCCTTCTCTGAAGGCGTTGTGGTGAACGGTGGAGTGGGGTGCCATCGTTGGCGCGTATCAATAGACGGTAAGGGTGGTCACAGCTTTATGGATTTCAGCCAAATTCCGAGTGCCATTCATGCCATGTGCCACGCCGGTCATTTGATTGATCATCTGGTCCCGCCCTCAGAACCGTATACAACTTTCAATATCGGTACGATTAAAGGCGGAACGTCCGTCAATACGATCGCGCCTCACTGTGAAGTCGACATTGATATTCGGAGTATTTCCAACGATGAATTGCTTAAACTCGAAGCGCAAATTTTTGAAGCTTTGGATGCCGGGGTTGAGGAAGAAAATAAGCGTTGGGGTATCACTGATCCGGAAAAGATGCTGACGTTAACCAAGACACAGATCGGCGATCGACCGGCAGGTTCTCGTGACGGGGGATGTCCTGTCATTCAATGTGCTTTAAGTGCACAAAAAGAGTTGGGAATCGAGTTAACTCAATACGGACCTTCTGCAACGGATGCTAACGCACCGATCAGCAAGAATATTCCTGCTGCATGTTTAGGTTCGGGTGGATTATCCGAGAAGTTCCACACGTTAGATGAATATTTTGTTGATCGTGATAGTTACAAGGGACCGCAACTCGTCTTTTTAGCAGCGTGTATGCTTGTTGGTGTTGAAGGGCAAAAGGCACTTTTAATTGCTAAGAAGCAATAAGACGGTTGATAAAATCGGTATGTGTGGCTGTAAAGCCAAAATGAAGCTCGACAAAAGTTAATTTTTGTCGGGCTTCGATTTATTGCGAAAGTGAGTGTTGTATAGGAAAGACAAAATAATCAAAGAGTTGGAAAAAGGGGAAAGAGGCGTCAGAAGAAATAATTGAAAAAGGGCTTGACAAAGGGAAAACGCAGGTTAAAATACGCAATCCGTTGCTCACGAAGCAACAAATGTCCAGATCTAGTGGTTAATAAAAAATTTCTCACAAGGGTCTTGACGGTGGAAA
>ERZ827186.755-NODE-755-length-33131-cov-4.641039_pt1 | contig 33131 bp, 26 predicted proteins | sample MGYA00519918_ERZ827186 | MGnify/ENA primary metagenome ERZ827186 (study PRJEB31778, sample SAMEA3449275) | human gut metagenome | biome: human gut; feature: human-associated habitat; material: faeces | place: United Kingdom | collected 2010/2012 ...
TCACGGCGTGTTTTTTGCTCAGATCCAACGCGACTTTATTGATAAAGTCCTGACGAATATTGTCGATTCGCTGGTGAAACTTTGCGACTTCCTGTTGGGCTTTTTTCCAATTGCTGCTGTATTTCTCCTTTCTCGATAACGCCCTTTGCAACTGCGCCAATTTCTTTAAGTGCTTTTTTAACGCATTGCACGGGGTAATCTGTGTTCCGTCCGAGAGGGTGCAAAACCACACCACTCCCATATCCATCCCGACTTCATCGCCGTTATGCTTGGGGATATCTTTTTCATACTCGGTTTGAATCGAGACATACCAGCCGTCAGCTTTGCGAATGACGGTGATATTTTTTGATTTGCCTTCGATATATCGGCTGCGTCTGTATTTCACAAAACCGATACCGGGCAGGTAGATCTGTTTTCCTGTCTCATCGATTTTGAATCCCTGCGGATAGCGAAATCCGTCCGATGATCCGAACTTCCTGTGAAAGACCGGAAAACCCGCATGACCTGAAAAGAAGTTTGAATACGCTCGGGCAAAATCTTTCATTGACTGCTGAAGGCACTGAGAGTAGCACTCTGAGAGCCATAGCATGTCAGGATCTTTTTTCCAATCAGGCAATAAAGCAGAAAGATTTTTGTAGGTGGGATATTGACCGGTTTTCTTCTCATATTGTTCTTTGGCCCAACTTAAACCTTTGTTATAAACAAAGCGGCAGCAGCCGGCAAAGCGTGACATTAAGCGTGCTTGACGGCCGTTAGGTTTAAGTTTGAAAAGAAAACCTTGGCGGAACAACATGAAACGACATTTTACAAAGTTTTGAACTCTATTTTGTTTAAACTAATTGCCAATTATCATTGGCGTTCCTTATATCCCCGCCATTAATGGCGGGGCTTTACGGAACATCAGGTAAATACTCGCGGAGCGTAGTATTACGCAAAAGTTCCCGTAAACCTAAAGCCGTTAGAAAATATTTCTCCCATCCGTAATCGTTGACACGACGAATAATAAAACGATTGACAAGCAGCTCATTTAAGGCATTTTTGAAACCGGCGACAGGCCACTTAAATAAGGAAATACTGCCGTACAAATGACTGTCGTATCGATCTAAAGGATCCATCAAAAACAACTTCAAAACCTGATTGGCTGTAATTCGAGTGGAAGAAATGTTGGTTCTGCGCATCGGAGACAATCTTGATTAACCGTTAAAAAAAACTCCCCGCAACCCGGATCGGATCACGAGGAGCCTCACTCAAAAGTCGAAATTAGGCCTTTTGAGCAGCAGCCATTTGTTCGGCCACTTCAGCAGCAAAGTCGCTTTGCTTCTTTTCAATGCCTTCGCCGACAACGAAGAGCACGAAAGAGGCGATGGAAGCACCGTTTTGCTTGAGCAATTCGGCCACGCTCATCTTGTCGTTCTTAACGAACGGTTGAGACAAAAGCGTCACTTCCTTCAAGTACTTCTGAACCGTACCTTCAGCGATGCGTTCGAGCATGGCTTCGGGCTTGCCGGCTTCGCGAGCCTTTTCGATAGCCACGCGACGTTCCGTAGCCAACAATTCGGGATCAACACCATTGGCATCCAAAGCCTTCGGCTTCAAAGCAGCGATGTGCATGGCGATGTCGTGACCGACTTCGTCATTGCCGCCGACCATGTCAACGAGCACACCGATCTTGGAGCCGCCGTGCACATATTGGTGGAGCTTGCCTTGAGCTTCGATACGCTTGAAGCGACGGAAGGTCATGTTTTCGCCGATCTTACCGACCAAAGCCGTACGCGTGGCTTCGAGGGTTTGACCGTTGACTTCCAAGGCGCCCAAAGCGGCGATGTCAGCCGGGTTCTTTTCAGCAACCATGCGGGCAGCATCGGCAGCCATTTGTTGGAATTCGGGGTTCTTGGCAACGAAGTCCGTTTCGGAGTTCACTTCGAAGATGGAACCGATCTTGCCGTCTTCGGAGATGTAGATGCTCACCACACCTTCGGCAGCGATACGGGCAGCGGCTTTGCTAGCCTTGTTGCCGAGCTTCACACGCAAAATTTCTTCAGCGCGAGCCATGTCGCCTTCGGCTTCGGTCAAAGCCTTTTTGCATTCCATCATCGGAGCGTCGGTCTTGACGCGCAATTCTTTAACCATAGCGGCAGTAATAACGGCCATGTATTTCTCCAGTAGAGTTTGGTTTGTGAATTTCAAAAAGGGGCGAGGCTTTACCGAATAAATCCTCGCCCCGAAAAAGAACAACTATTGAAGTTTATTAGGCTTCTTCAGCAACTTCAACGAATTCTTCTTCACCGGCGACTTCCTTCAAGCTTTCTTCGCTTTCTTGGCGACCGGCCAAAATGGCGTCAGCCATTCCGGAGGCATAGATGGAAACGGCCTTGGCCGAGTCATCGTTACCCGGGATAACATAGTCGATGCCGAGCGGGCTGCAGTTCGTGTCCACAACACCGATCACGGGGATACCCAACTTGTTGGCTTCCTGAACGGCGATCTTGTGGTAGCCGACGTCAACGATGAACAAAGCATCAGGCAACGTGGTCATTTCCTTGATACCGCCGATGGAACGGTTGAGCTTTTCAACTTCACGGGTGAAGTCCAAGGCTTCCTTCTTGGTCATCTTTTCCAAGCCGCCGTTGGCGATCGTGTCTTCCATGTCCTTCAAACGCTTGATCGTGAGCTTCACGGTCTTGAAGTTGGTGAGCGTGCCGCCCAACCAGCGTTGATCAACATAGCAGCAACCGGCGCGTTGAGCTTCAGCAACGATCGTGTCACGACCGCCGCGCTTGGTGTCAACAAAAAGAACCTTGCCGCCCTTGGCAGAGAGTTCGCGAGCGAACTTAAGGGCTTGTTCAAACTTCACAACCGTCTTTTCGAGGTTGATGATGTGAATCTTGTTGCGGGCGCCGAAAATGTATTGACCCATCTTCGGATTCCAGAAACGAGTTTGGTGACCGAAGTGGCAACCAGCTTCGAGCATTTCGCGCATGCTAACCATGATAATTTGTTCCTTCTAAGGTTTTAAACTGACAACGCGCCGCTATTTTGCATACCGATCGGTCTTGATCAAACCGATTACAGTCAATGAGCGAAACAACCGTTAGATGACGCGCTGCGCTATTAGAGCTTCCCGAAAATAAAAAAGCCGAGCAAGCGGACGGAAAGCTGAAAAAACCGCTTCTCGACACGAAAATTTCACTACAAAAAGTAGCTTTTTTCGCACAGCTCGCTATTATATGCGAAATCGGCTTGAAAAAAGCAAATTTTCTCAATATTTTGAACAAGTAATAATCAACATACCATGGCTATTGTCATTAAAACTCCCGAAGAAATCGAAGGTATGCGCAAAGCCTGTCGATTGGCTAGTGAAGTCCTTGATTATATTGAACCTTTTGTACTGCCCGGCGTCAAAACCATTGATTTGGACAATCGCATGAATGATTTCATGCTCGCGCACGGCGCCAAATCGGCCTGTCTCGGCTACGCCCCCAAAGGCTTCACACCCTATCCGGGCTCAACCTGCATTTCCGTCAATCACGTGGTCTGCCACGGCATTCCGTCTGAAAAGACTTTAAAAAAAGGCGACATCGTCAATATTGACGTCACGGTTATTCTGGACGGCTTCTACGGTGACACCAGCCGCATGTTCTTTGTCAGCAATAAAGTCTCCGTTTCGGCCCGCCACTTGGTTGAAGCCACGTACGAGTGCATGTGGCGAGGCATTGCCGCTATTGCACCGGGCCGCCCCTTAAACGATGTCGGCATCGCCTGTGAAAAGGTTGCCCGAGAAGAGGGGTTGTCGGTCGTTCACGAATACGGCGGACACGGCGTGGGCCGCAACTTCCACGAAGATCCCTTTGTGTGCCACTACAACACTCAGGACAATCGCATCATTATGAAACCCGGCATGATTTTCACGGTTGAACCGATGCTCAATGCCGGGCGCCGCCACATCTCTGAGCTCAATGACGGCTGGACAGTGGTCACCGCCGACCGCAGTTTATCGGCTCAGTGGGAGCACACGGTGCTTGTGACCGACACGGGCTACGAAGTCTTAACTCTCTCAGACGGCTACCCGCCGATCCCCGATTACATCAAGCGCTAAATGGCAAAAAGGCCGCAGGAATCACACCGAGCGGCCTTCCTTTTATCAGGGCGAAGATCGTCAATCCAATTTTTTAAAAATCAGACTGCCGTTTGTTCCGCCGAAACCAAACGAATTTTTCATCGCGTACCGAATCGTTTTTTCCCGAGCGGTATTCGCGCAATAATCCAGATCACACTCGGGATCAGGATTGTCAAGATTAATGGTCGGGGCTACCACCTGATGATGCAAAGCCAAAACGGTGAGAACCGATTCCATGCCGCCTGCGCCCCCGAAAAGGTGACCGATCATGGATTTCGAAGAGCTGATAAGAAGATTTTTGGCGTGCTCACCGAACACTTCTTTAATCGCCTTGGTTTCGTTGACGTCTCCTAACACGGTAGACGTGCCGTGAGCATTAAGATAATCAATGTCCCGGGGATTGATTCCCGCCTGATCGATTGCCATACGCATGCAATAAGCCGGTCCTTCAGTGTTGGGCGTCGTGATGTGATGCGCATCTGCCGTCAAACCGTAACCCACGAGTTCGGCGTAGATCTTTGCGCCTCGGGCTAGCGCATGTTCATACTCTTCGAGAACCAAGACCCCCGCTCCTTCACCGAACACAAACCCGTCACGATCTTTATCAAAGGGACGCGACGCTTTTTGCGGTTCATCGTTTCTGCGAGACATGGCATGCATGCTGTCAAAACCTGCCATCGGCAAACCGCAAATGGGCGCATCGGTGCCTCCCGCAATCATCACGTCCGCATCCCCTCTTTTAATCATCCAGGCGGCTTCGCCTATGCTGTGCAGTCCCGTAGAGCAAGCACTGACGTGAGCCATATTGGGCCCCTTAAACCCGGTCATAATTGCCAATTGACCGGAAACCATGTTAATGATGCAGCCCGGAATCAGAAAAGGCGAGACGCGTCTGGGCCCCCGATCGAGCAGAGTTTCGTGATTGTCCATAATCATCGGAATGCCGCCGATGCCCGAACCCACGGCGCAGCCGATGCGTCGCAGATTTTCTTTTTCGGGATCAAGACCGCTGTCTTTGATGGCTTGAAAAGCCGCGGCAATCCCGAAATGAATAAAGCGGTCAAAACGCCTGGCTTCCTTAGCCGGCATGTAAGGCGTCACATCAAAGTCCTTGACTTCCGCGGCAATCCGGCAGCCGAATTCTGTCGCATCAAAACGAGTCACTGCTCCTACGCCGCTTTTACCCGCAAGCGCATTTTTCCAAATCGTTTCAATATCGTTGCCGATAGGGCACACGCCCCCTAAACCCGTCACAACAACCCGACGCATGATGAGATTCCTCTTTATTAAATATGTCTGCAACGAGCCAAAAAAGTTTTTACCCGTGCAAATGAGCAAACTGCAATACGGTCAATCATGCTAACAAACGGAAAATCGCTTGAGAATCCTCCGTTTTGGGTAAAGGCAATACCAAGACGGATGAGTCAATTGACAAAACAATGTCTTTTTGAAGCCTTTAAAATGGGAAGAATATGTTCTTAAATACTGGGCGCCGGAAACCATGGCCGACTTTATCAAAAACTTTAAAAAACTCTCGGCTGAACTCGCCGAAAAATTCATGACAGATGGCCGTGTGACGAGCTACCTCTCGGCCCACACGGCCGCAGCCGATCAGTGCATTCGAGAAATTGCCAGAGAGGAAAACTTAAGCGGTGACTACGCCTTGGTCGCTTTAGGCGGTTACGGTCGAAAAGAACTTTTCCCCTACTCCGATCTCGATGTCATGGTTTTGTGTGACCACGATCCCGATCAAAAAGAAGGTGAGAAAATCGAGCATTTTCTGATGCGGCTTTGGGATATGGGATTGACGGTCGGCTCAAGCGTACGCACAGTTGACAATGCCCTCAATGAGAGCAGTCGCGATATCACGGTTCAAACGGCTATTTTGGAAGCGCGTCTGATCACAGGCAACGCCTCCTTATTTGCTGAACTTCAAAAAGAATTTTTCAGACAAATGGATGCGGCGGGTTTTTACCGTGCCAAATCGCTCGAATTGCGTCAACGCCATCAAAAATACGAGGACACTCCCTATTCATTGGAACCCAACGTCAAGGAAAGTCCCGGCGGACTGCGTGACCTGCACGTGCTTTTCTGGTGTTCGCACGCCGCAGGCATGGGCTCAACCCCGGAGGAGATGCTTGCCGCCGGCACGCTCTCGGCTCAGGAAGCCGACAAACTCAAAGAGGCGCATCACGCCCTCAAAACCTTTCGCATTTACCTGCACCTCATGGCCAAACGGCACGAGGACCGTTTGATTTTTGACCTCCAAAACCGAGTGGCAAAGGCTGCCGGCTACAAAGACACCGAACATCAACTGGCCGGTGAAGCCCTCATGAAGCGCTACTATCTCACGGCGAAATCCGTGATGCAGTTATCGGACATTTTCATGCAGATGTTCGAAGACAAGTTCTTTGACGAAGGCTATGTGAAAGAAAACGTCATCGACCGCACTTTTATTGCCCGAGGCTATACGCTCGATATCACGCACGACGGGGCTTTTAAAGATGACCCCAATGCTATTTTGCGTGCGTTCTACCTGCTTGAAAGTTCCGCGCCTTTAAAACGCCTCAGTGTCTCGCTTTTGCGTGAACTCATGAGTGCAAGAGAGCTCATAGATGAGCATTTCAGACAGGATCACGCCAATAAAAGCATGTTCCTGCAGATTATCAAAATGCCGCACGGCGTAAGCCACGCCTTACTTGACTTGAATCAATGGGGCATTCTGGAGTTGTTTTTACCGGAATTCCGACACATTGTCGGTCAGATGCAGCACGATCTCTTTCACACCTACACCGTTGACCAACACACAATGCGTGTGGTGCGCAACATCCGCTACTTCTCCCGCAGTGAATACGCTCATGAGTATCCGATCTGCACGCGTCTGATGCAGTCGATGAAAGACAATTGGCGGTTGGTGTTGGCAGCCCTTTTTCACGATATCGGCAAGGGCCTGGGTGGTCATCACGAGAAAATCGGAGCCGATATTCTCAAAGCGTTTTGCGAGCGCTTTGAAATTGATCAGGAAACGACCGATTACCTCGTTTTTCTGGTCCGTGAGCATCTCACGATGAGTTTGGTTGCACAAAAACAGGACCTGTCAGACCCCGATGTCATCAAACGCTTTGCCGAAGTGGTGCAAACCGAAGACAGACTCAACGGCCTATTCCTTCTGACCGTCTGCGACATCCGCGCGACGGGCCCCAAGGTCTGGACTCAATGGAAAAGTCAACTGCTGCAGGATTTGTATTGGCAGACGCTGCCCTTGGTTCGTCAGGGCGGGGCGCCCGATCGACAATCACTTTTGCTGCAACGGCAAAAAGAGGCGGGAAAACTCATTGTTGAAGCCGGAGTCAAGCCCGAGCAGATTGAAGCCATCTGGGAAACGCTCACCCTTCAGTACTACCTGCGGCATACGGCCGAAAGTATTGCCTGGCAAACTGTTTCGCTAGCCAAGGTTTTCCCGACCGAAAGACCCTTTGTGGCTACACGCGTATTGGCACAAAATGCGGGTATCGAAATTCTTGTCTACACGCCTGACCGTACCGGTCTTTTTGCGAGCATTCTGGGGTTTTTACAAAAAAAGCGCTTCTCCGTTCTTGATGCCCGAATCTACACCACACTGGATCACAAAGCCTTCAATACGTTTGTAGTAAGCGACAACGGTTCGCGCGACATCAATCAACTCGCTCGAGAGCTTGAACCGGAACTGACCGAGTGGCTTACTCATCCGAAAGAGTTGCCAAAAACCAAACCGGGGAAACTCTCTCGCCGTTCGCGTCACTTCCCCCTACAGCCGATTGTCAATATTGAAGCGGATGAAACGGGCCGCAATTGGCTCTTATCCGTGACCTGCATGGATCGAATCGGATTGTTGTTTGATATTGCAACAATATTAAATAAATATCATGTCAATCTTCAAACTGCCAAAATCATGACCATGGGCGAGCGGGTAGAAGACGTATTCTTAATTGATGGAGAAGCTCTCAAGGATATTCCGACGACCGTTGCTATTGAACGCGATCTGATGGAAGTTCTGACGCCTAACCTGTAGGAAAAAGCCGAAGTTCAAAAATATTGACTTCGGCTTTCCGGTCTATTTTTCTTCGATTTTGATGTTGTGGTGGCGATTTCTCACCTTGATGCCGACATCCCAGACGACACCTTTGGGCGTAGTGATTTTGTTGGCCCCCAAAACCTCTGCACGAGGCCACTTTTCGTGCACCTCTTTAAGAACATTCTGCGCAATCGCATCGACTGTCACATCTTCTTTTGAACGAATCAATTCACCTTTTTCAGAAATGTGCGCTTCAATCTCAAGGCGACCGTGGCGTGCATCAACCTCATAGGAATGGGTATCCTCATCCCAATCCCACTCGGTGACCGAGGCCTCGGGAAAATGTTTTTCAAAAGTGCTTTTGACCAAATCCGGCACCATTGAGGCAGAGATTTCTCCGGCCCATACCGGCGCAGAACAAAAAAGTCCGGCCAGGAGCAAAACGGATTTTTTTATGGCTTCAGTTTTCATAATCATTTTTCCGAGGGATATTTTTAAACAAAATCGTAAGCGGCCACGCACTCGGCCAAGATTCGTTCAAGCGTTGACACCGATCGGCCCATATTAAGTTTGATGGCTTCAAAATCAAGGCGATTATCAACAAGACCGGCCGCCCAATTGACGCTGAAACAAATCAATGCATAACGCATTCCTAATTCACGAGCCAAGACGGCTTCGGGCATCGCAGTCATCCCCACCAAATCACAGCCGTCCATGATCATGCGACGAACTTCGGCTGCGGTTTCCAATCGCGGCCCTTGCGTGCAGGCATAGGTTCCCCGATTATGCACATAGACCTTGCAAGTTTGTGCAGCATCGAGAATTTTCCCTCGCAGTCCTTCATCAAAAGGTTGGGTGAAATCAACGTGAGAGGTCGCGATGGGGGCTTCTCCCCAGTACGTGCTTTCACGGCCGCTTGTGTAATCGATAAGCTGATCGGGAACCGTAAAGTGACCGGGCGCATTCTCAGCTGACATGCCGCCAACCGATCCCACGGCGATGATATCGGTGACGCCCGCCTCATGAAGTGCCCACATCTGTGCACGGGCCGGAATTTGATGCGGTGCATAACGATGATCTTTTCCGTGACGATGCAATACAACAATCGTTTTATTGCAAAAAATGCCGATATCAAACTCCGCCTCACCGAAGGGCGTCGTGACTTTCTGCGTTCGGGCATTTTGAAGAACGAAATTTTCAAAACCACTGCCGAATACCAATCCCAACATATTTACTCACCTTTCAACAATTCCAACATTTGTGCCTGATCGATAACCGTCACGCCAAGGGCCTGAGCTTTTTCCAATTTACTGCCTGCTTCGGAGCCTGCCACAACGTAATCGGTCTTTTTACTCACGCTTGAAGCCACCTTGGCGCCCTGCGCAAGCAAAAGCGCTTTGGCTTCTTCCCGACTCATTGAGGGAAGCGTTCCGGTCAGAACAAAGGTTTTGCCGGAAACGGCGGCATTCTGTGCCACGGCTTCAGGAGTCGGCCAATGTACGCCAAGCTCAATTAGCTCATCAATGACATTGCCATTATGAGGTTCTTCAAAAAAGTGAATAATCGATTGAGCGATCACGTCTCCCACATCATTGACCGCCAAAAGCGAGGGGGCATCCGCCTCTCTTATCGATTGCAAACTTCTGAAGTGAGAAGCAAGGTCTCGGGCCGTACTTTCACCGACGTGCCGAATGCCCAAAGCGTAAATGAATCGGGCAAGAGTCGTTTCTTTACTCTTTTGCAGAGCCTGCAGCAAATTGGCTGCGCTTTTCTTACCGAAACGCTCCAAGGACAAAAGTTTGTCTTCGGTGAGGCGATAAAGATCCGCAGGCGTTCGAATAAGATCGGCCTCAAGCAACTGATCGATCACCTTTTCACCCAGTCCGTCAATATTTAAAGCCAGGCGCGAAGCAAAGTGCACGAGCGACTCGCGTCTTTGAGCCGGGCAAAATAGTCCGCCCGTGCACCGGGTATCTTTTTCCTCTTCATCCCTGAAGGTTTCCGATCCGCAAACGGGGCATCGCTGCGGCATGACAAAATCTCTTTCGGTTCCCTTGCGTCTTTCGGGTAAAACCCGAACGATTTCAGGAATCACGTCGCCAGCGCGTCGCACGACAACCGTATCCCCTATTTTCAAACCCAATTCTGCAATAAAGTCTTCGTTGTGAAGCGTAGCGTTCGAAACGGTGACGCCGCCCACAAAAACGGGTTTAAGTCGAGCCACCGGGGTGAGTTTCCCGGTTCTGCCCACCTGCACATCAATGTCTTCGAGCACCGTGAGCGCTTCTTCGGGCGGATACTTATGCGCACAGGCCCATCGCGGTTCCCGAGAAATAAAACCCAACTCATTTTGCTGGGCAATCTGATTGACTTTATAGACCACGCCGTCGATTTCAAAGGGTAATGTCGGGCGAATCTCTTTGACCCAATCATGAAATTGCGCAAGGGCCTTCCAACCGTAGACCACGCGGCGCTCTTTGGCAACCGGGAATCCCCAACTTTCGAGTTTATCCAAAATGCCGCTATGAGTCGTGGCAATCACTCGGCTCACCTCCCCCAACCCATAGGCATAAAAGGAAAGTTTTCGCTTGGCGGTTACCTTGGGATCGAGCTGACGCAAGCATCCTGCGGCTGCATTTCTCGGATTAACAAAAGGCTTTAATCCCTCTAAGCGTTGCTCATCATTGAGTCGCTCAAAATCAGCCTTGTGCATGATCACTTCACCGCGCACTTCCAAAACGGGAGGAACATCGTCGGGCAGCTGCAGAGGAATCGTTCGGATCGTTTTCACATTGGCCGTTACGTCTTCACCGACGAGGCCGTCGCCTCGAGTGGCAGCCGAGACCAACACGCCGTTTTCATAGCGAAGATTCATCGCCAAGCCGTCAAATTTGAGCTCCACGTCGTATTGCACATCGGGATCGTTCTCAGCTAATTGCAACCCTTTTCTGACCCGCTCATCAAACGCTTTAGCGCCTTCAGCCTCAAAGTCCGTTTCCGTATGAATGGAGAGCATCGGAACAGCGTGCGTGATTTTGACGAGATCGCTTCTCGCGGCACCGCCCACTCGCTCCGTGGGCGAGGCCTTGGACTTTAAGTGCGGATACTTTTTTTCGAGCTCGCTTAATTGTCGAAAGGCTTTGTCGTATTCGCTGTCGGGCACGCTCGGTGCATCCAAGACGTAGTACTCGTAATTCCAACGCTCCAAATTCTTTTCAAGCGAGCGCATGTCGGCCGCAACAGTCGCTTCATCAACCGGCTGCGGCGACACGGTATCGGGGTCCGTATCAAACAGACTTAACGTTGTATCGGTAAATGTTTTTTTCATGGGGTTAAAAAGAGCGGCCTCACGGTCGCTCTTTCGTTCAAAGAATCAGTCTCTGGTAAAAAGCACCCGTGCGCGAGGGCTGCCGGGTTCAATATTGGCCTTAATCATCTCCTGATAATATTTTTTCAATTGATGATTAATGGATTGGGCCGATTCCGTGTTAATCGGTCGGTCACGCGAATCCTGCAGTTGCAGATTCAGTCGTGCACACAAATCGTTGGAAACAGAGAAAAGCGTACGCAAAGGGTTGGAATCGGGCGAAGCCAGCGGTGCATCCAACGCAATGGTGAGGTAACGGCGATCAAAATCATCCTGATGCAGGAAAATCGTCGCTTCGGCAATACGCTTGGCAGTCCCCAGGAAATAACGCATGGGATTGAGCTGCGTGAAGCCGGCCAAACGGGCAGCTTCTGCCACATCATTGGGATTGAGGGGTTCCTTGGAAGCCATCACAAAATTAAGCTGCACGTCCAGTCGCATGACATCTTTGTAGAGCTTTTGAGCTCGCTTGACGATCTCGTGCGAGGCTTCCGTATCGCTGTCGGCTTCCAGGGCAATGCCGATCTGCTGCACGGCACTGGCAAAGCGGCTCGCATCCATCTCATTGATGCAACCCTGACGATTAGCCAATAAAAGCACCACCGCCAATTCACTGTAGCGGCCGACGGCGCTCGGTTGATACCAACGCTTGTTATCGGACCGACAAACGTAAATTCGAAGCGGAAGGTTAAGCTTTTGCAGACTCGCTACCATTTCCATCATCTTTTTACCGTCAACCGGCTTATTGGACTGCACCCAGCCCACGGTTTCAGTGACCTCGTCATGACGGAAATGCGCCAAACCCTCTTTCGGGAAGGTGCTGGGAGCCGGGGCTTCAGGCTCCGCCGTCTCTTTGGTTTCTTCGGTTACCAGATTCGTAAAGAGATTTTCCTGTTTGGGCTCTTTAGGAGCAGCCGATTCAGGCTTTTTAGTCTGCACGGGCACTTCGGGCAATACCGGCGACGTTTGCTCATTGGGTTGTGAGACCTCTGAGGTTTGGGCGGCAGTGGCCGTTGTATCGGCTATTTCCTGCCAGGTCGCTTTAGGTTTCTCGGTCTCGTTATCAGGCATTGAAGGAGTCAAAGCAACACCTGCGCGCTCGTCGCCCGCGTGATCAGTCACGCTTTCAACTTCAAACCCCACCGTACCGTTATTGAGGTTACGAATCAATTCCTGTTGGTTGGCTTGGCGTTTGGGAGGATTGTTGTACATGCCGTTTTTGGGCAAGTTACTCAGACCGACTTTCCCCTCTCTGTTTTTCTTGGCTTCCATTCGGGACCATAAGAACAATCCGACCAGAATGATGGCCGCCCCGATCACCAAAAAAAGAACCGTTTCATTCATAAAAACAACCTCAACGCGCAACGCCCGCGCACAAGCACAATTGTGTTTTTTCAGCCCTTCGGACTGAGAGTACAGTCTGTTATTTTAGAGCAAGGCTGAGGGTCTTTTCAGCTTTGAAGGAAAAATTTTCCAATTGACGCTAAAAGAAGACTTTTAAGTCCTAAAAATCACCGGTTTTGAGGCTTTTGTGCGTATTGACTGGCCTCGGCAATATCAACGCTCACCACACGGGATACGCCGGGTTCCTTCATCGTGACCCCGATCAATTGATTGGTGTGTTCCATCGTCACCCGATGGTGTGTAATCATCATAAATTGTGTGTTTTCACTCATGGCACAGACCAATCTCGATAAACGCTCCTGGTTGGCCTCATCAAGCGGGGCATCGATTTCGTCCAAAAGGCAAAACGGTGCCGGATTTAGGGTAAAGAATGCAAACACGAGCGCTGTAGCCGTAAGCGTCAATTCGCCCCCGGAGAGTTGGCGGATAGAGTGATTGTGTTTACCGGGAGGATTGGCAAACATTTCAATCCCCGCTTCAAGCGCATCATCGCTTGTCATTTCCAATCGTGCATGACCACCGTTGAAAAGTTGGGTGAACTTCTGATTGAAAGCCTCATTGACCCGATTGAAGGTATCGGTCAGGAGAGCACGGGTCTCGTGGTCAATCTTTTTGATCGCCGCTTCAATGGTCGCAATGGCCTGTTCAAGGTCAAGCACTTCGCGATCGATTCGATCGACTTCGGCTTGCTGTGCAGTCAATTGCTCAAGAGCGGCGTGGTTCACGGCCCCCAACTGCGCCATGTCCCGCGCAATCTGTTCGACCTCCTGGCGCAAGGCATTGAGTTTCGGGCGCTCAAGTTCATAGCGGGTACGAAGCGCCTGCTCATCAAAATCCAATTCTTCCAGACGGCTTTTGACTGTCCCATATTCCACCTCGTGTTGACCGCGTTTGGCAATCAAGTCGCCCATGCGGTTTTGTTCTCGGCGTTTAGCCTCTTCGAAAGCCTCCAATGATTTTTCGGCTTGGGCCACACTCGCTTCAATTTGCGTGAGCTTTTCTTTAACCGCCTCAACCGCAACCTGGGCCACCTCACGTTTTGCCAGAAGTTCCTGAAGACCCGCTTTTTCACTGTCTTCATCGAGTTCTTCCAAACGTGCCGTCACCTCTTGAATTTTCTCTTTGAGTTCAACCTGCTCATTCTGAGCCACAAGCTGCGCTCGCTGTGCTTCGCCTATGCGCTCGGAAAGATTCTTGAGCGTCATCTCTATTTCACGCTGCGTGTAGGCAAAAACATTGAATTCCTGCTCAGCCTGTTTGGCTTGCTGACGAGCCATCTCCCAAGCCTGGCGGGCGTCTTCGGACTTTTGCTGACGTTGCGCCACCTCTTCATCCATTGCCGAAAACCGCTCTTCTGCCTCTTCGATCGCTGCGCTTGTCTCTTCAAGCTGCGCTTGAGCTTCCTCAATCCATTCGCTCAATTCCTCGCTGCGATTTCTATAGGCTTCAATGGCGGCGGTCATCCGCGTCACTTCAAGTGCCAATTCACTTTCTTTTGTTCTCACGCTTTCAAAGTGTGTCGTAGCACTGCGAAGTTGATCACCGACTCGGGAAACCTGAATATGAATCTGCCCCAACTGTTCGTGAAGGCTCTCGAGCTCTTGACGAAGCGTCTGGTTTTCCTCTTCAAGAGCAGAAATTTCCGCCCGACGCGATAAAAGACCGGTTGAGTCATCGGCCCAGAAATTCACGCTCACCTGATCGACGATGTGGCCTTGCGGCGTCACAAAATGGCAACCCGGCGGTAAAAGATTGACTTGAGAGACCGCCTGACGGACATTTTCCGCCACAAAATAGTGAGACAACCACCGAGACAGGGCCGCACGGGTTTCTTCGTTATGCTTGTCAAAATGAAGCTTTTCAATGAGGCACGTTAACCCCGCAGGCGTTTCGATAGCCTCCGTCGGTAAAAGCGTCGAATAAAAGGTCAGTTTGGCGGGAGGGGCGGCCATTTCAAAACCGGCAGCCATGGATAAATTTGTGATTCCCAAAGCGTTGACGCGTTCCCGAAGCACGGCTTCCAATGCACGGGCCCAGCCGCTTTGAGGCTGAAGCTTTTCAAATAACCGAGCCAGACCCGAAAGTCCCTGCCGAGACAGCCACTCGGAGAGTTTATCTGCCGTGAGAGACTTTTCTTCCAACTCTTTAAGAGTGGCAAGTTTTGCCGTCAGTGCTGCCTGACGCTGCTCTTTTTCGTGAATCGTTTTTTGCAACTCAGCCAATTCGGCACGAGTCTCTTCAAGTTCTGCCTGAGACTCTTCACGTTGTTCTTTAAGTGCTGCGCTGTCTTCTCGAACAATAGCGAGCTCTTCCTTGATCGACTCAAAACGCACCATATCGGGCGCTTCAGTCTGTGCGGCTTCACGTTTGAATTTTTCCAGGCGAAGCGTTAACTCTTCTTTGGTTTTGGACAGTGTAGCCATTTCCAAAGACAGACTTCGGGATTCGTTTTCGATTTTCTGCGCTTCTTTCTGAAGCGCTTCATAGTCCTGGTGCTTTTGCATGGCGATGTCTTCGGAAAGATTTTTCTTTTCCTCAAGCACCGCCTCGCGCTCATTGGCACTGGCAACAAGCTCTTCCTTTTCTTCGCGTTCAAGCGTGAGCGTATGAATCTTTTCGCCCTGTACGGTGACTTCATTGGTACGGGCCTGCAACATCGAGCGGTAGCTCTCCAGTTGCGTTTTCATCAAGGCACGACGCTCGATAATGGAACGGATATTGCCTTCCACCGCTGAAATCTGCTTATCAACCTCAGCCAATGACTGCGTTTTACCGAGCACCATAATGTTGGCCTCATTAAATTGCGAGCGTAAAGTCTGAAGTCTTTCACGAAGCTTAGCCGATTCACTGTCGTTTTCACCGACTTTGGTTTGCGCCTGAGCAATTTGCGCATTGATGCGATCAATTGCATTTTGCGCCTCTACCATCTGGGCAAACCACCAAAGCGACTCCTGCGCCTGACGTTTCGTGTTGAGGGCCTGATAGTGTTTAGCGACCTCAGCTTCTTCTTGCAGACGCTTTAACGACTCGCGACGAGTCACCTGCAGGTCACTGACGCGGTCCAGATTGGCTCGGGTGCTGGCAAGTTTGGATTCAGCCTCTTTGCGGCGTTTTTTGTATTTGGAAACGCCGGCCGCTTCTTCAAGATATTCGCGACGCTTTTCGGGCGAATCTTTGGCAAATTCCGTCACCATACCTTGACTGATGATGGCGTAGGAGTTGGCCCCCAACCCGGTTCCCATAAAAAGATCACGCACATCGGTGGCTCGGACCTGCTGATTGTTGATAAGGTACGAGCTCGTATTGTCGCGCGTTAAAACGCGCTTCACAGAAATATCCGCATAAGCTCCCCAAGGGCCTTGAAGCGTTCCGTCGCTATTGTCAAAGACCAGTTCCACCATCGCGCGGCCGGCGGGTTTTCTGTTATCGGAGCCGGCAAAGATGAGCTCACTCATGCTCTTGCAGCGCAAGTCACTGGCTTTACCTTCACCCAAAGCCCAGCGTACGGCCTCAATCACATTGGATTTGCCGCAGCCGTTCGGGCCCACAATCCCGACGATAGATGAAGGTACTTCAATAACGGTGAGGTCAGCGAAAGACTTAAACCCGCTGATGCGTATTTGGCGCAAACGCACGGATATTTCCTAAATAATCGATTACAAAGGTTTTGATTTTAAAAACAAAAAAGGCGCCTTGTCCAGACGCCCGGGCTGTGCTCAGGCTTTACGGCACTTCGCACAGCATAGCAAACTCAAACGTTTAACGGCGGCGATCGCGATCGGTTTCCGGAGACGGATCCTGGTGAATGAACTCATCGTGGTAGGCGATGCGCCAGGAGCGATAGTAACACCACATACGGAAGAAGCAGATAAAGAGCGAACCCACCCAGATACTTAACGTGTTGTCAAAGCCCAATTCAATCATGGCAATGTAGAGCCAGCAACCCGCAAAGGCCACGGACCCATAGGGCTGGTGGTCATAAATTAAGGAGGGCTTGATATTGAGGAAGGCATCACGGCAAAGACCGCCGAAAACACCGGTAGCCACACCGCACAACACAGCGGGCAGATAAGGCACGCCGAGGTTGACACCGTGGCTTGTCCCTACCGCAGAGAAAAAGCCCAAACCGATAGCGTCGCTCCAGACAAAAATGTCGTACGAGAGGTGCTTTTTATAAAAGCGGAAAAGCATCGGCGTAAAGATGGCCATAAAGAGCACAAGCCAGACGAGCTCCTGATTGGCAATCCAATACATCGGACGACGGTCAATCAACAGATCACGCATAATCCCGCCGCCGAAAGCGGTGGAAAAAGCCAAGACAAAAACACCGACCGGGTCACACTTCATGCGAATCCCGATCAAAATACCGGCAAAAGCAAAAGCGACAATACCGATCACGTCGGTCAAATAGAGAAGATCTACCTTGTTATAAAAGGCCTCGAGAGCAGCGGTGATATCCATGACAAATTTCAGTTGATGGAGGTCATTTAAAAAATTTTCGTCATTTTAAGCAATTTGAATCAATGCTTCAATTCGTTGAACTTTCAACAAAAAAGACCCGTCTTTGTGTTGCACAGGTCTTTTTTGAGAAAAAAACACTTGATTAATTTTTGTCCCGACTGATTTCACGCAATCGGTCAACACCCATGGCATCGTAGCGTTCAAAGGGTTGGTGAATCCAGGGATTATCCTCAAGGTAATCACACCAATAATCAGGCTTACAAACCGAATGAGACTTCCACCACAAAACAGCCACTCGGATTTCCGTAATGGCAGGATATTGTTTTTTCAGATGTTCAGCCACCTGAACAATCGTTTTACCGGAATCGACCATGTCATCGACCAACAACAACCGTCCGGCAATCTCGCCACCGGTTTTGGTGATGAATTGAGCGATGTCCAATTGGCCCTGTTGCGTACCGGCCGCCTGGCGGTAAGAGCTCGTCGCCAAAATAGCCAAGGGCATATCGTGCACACGCGAGAAAATATCCCCGATGCGCATCCCGCCTCGGGCGAGACACAAAACCGTATCGAACCGATAGCCGTCATCGGCTACCTTCAGGATAAGCTTCTCGATTAAGTCGTCGTATTGTTCTTGGGTAACGAAAAGGTCACTCATAAATTTGAAAGGGCGGCTTTGTGCCGCCCTCAGTCCTCTAAAGGTTAATGTTATTTGGCAAACGGGTTGTCCAACATGATCGTTTGTGAACGATCCGGACCGGTTGAGACCACAGCGATCGGGCAGCCTGCCACTTCAGACAAGCGTTGCAAGTAACGCTTGGCCGTCTCAGGCAAATCTTCCCAACGCGTCACACCGAACGTGCTTTCTTTCCAACCCGGGAAGTCTTCATAGATGACTTCACATTGAGCACAAGCTTCGGCTCCGTAGGGCATCACTTCCACTTCTTCGCCTTGATACTTGTAACCCACACCGAGACGAACCGTCTCGAGTCCGTCCAAAACGTCCAACTTCATGACAGCCAAGCCGCGCAAACCGTTAATTTGGACGGCACGACGCATGGCAGCCCCGTCAAACCAACCGCAGCGACGCGGACGACCGGTCACGGCACCGTATTCGTAGCCCTTGTCTCTCAAGTGCTGACCGATTTCATTGTCAAGCTCTGTCGGGAAAGGACCTTCACCGACTCGGGTGCAATACGCTTTGGTAATACCCAACACATAGTCAATGCGGTGAGCACCGACACCGGCACCGGAACAGACGGCGCCGGCCACCGTGTTGGAGCTCGTCACATAGGGATAGGTACCGTGGTCAATATCGAGCATGGAACCTTGAGCGCCCTCAAAGAGGAAGGACTTACCTTCGTCCATGAGCTTATTGATCGTGTAGGACACGTCGGTCAACATCGGTTTGATACGCGGGGCGTACGCAAGCGTTTCATCAATGACTTTATTGATATCCAAAGCTTGAGCGCCGAGTAACTGCGTCAACTCGAAGTTGTGATATTCCATCACATCACGCACACGTTCAATGAAGAATTTTTCATTAAAGAGGTCAGCCACACGGACACCGCGGCGGGCCACTTTATCTTCATACGTGGGGCCGATACCGCGGCCGGTCGTACCGATCTTCTTGGCACCGGCGGCGGCTTCACGGGCGTGATCCAAAGCGATGTGATAAGGCATCACCAAGGGAGCGTTGCCCGAGACACGAATACGATGCTCGGCTTCGCAGCCATGATTTCTTAACTGTTCGATTTCACCGAAAAAGGCTTCCGGACAAAAAACGATACCGTTGCCAAGATAGCAGGTCATCGTCGGATGCATAATGCCCGACGGAATCAAACGAAGAATTGTTTTGTGACCGTTGATCACCAAAGTGTGACCCGCATTGTGACCGCCGTTGAAACGGACAACGCCATCGACTTTTTCAGTAAGCCAGTCAACAATCTTGCCTTTACCTTCGTCGCCCCACTGGGCGCCGACCACGACAACATTCTTAGCCATTGTTTTATCCCCGAAATAAGCAATGAAAACTTGAAAGCGGTAATGAACCTGTTCATTACGCACGCAACCGTCTTATTATCGCCGAGTTTCAGAATTTTTTGTAGTCCTCTGACGAGCAAGTTTTGAACTAACGTATAATTTTTCGGCTTCTTCACAATGATCTAAAAATGAAAACCATTCGCTTACTGTATCCTGATTGGCTCAGCGGAGGACTTGAAACGTATTACTTCGGTGCCAATCTTTTACAACACATTTTGCCTGCCAATCCCAATCAACCTTTGGTGAAGGTTGAAGTGGCCCGCCCCGACGGGCAGCCCCGAACCATTCAAGACGGCATAGCCGGCAAAAACGAAGTGCTCTCAGGCATTCGTGCTGCACAAAAAGTCATTGAAGAAAACCGGCCTCAGAAAATCATTACCATCGGCGGCAACTGTCTGGTATCTCAAGCTCCGTTTGATTACCTGCACGGTCTTTATCCCGATGCCGGCATTATCTGGATTGATGCGCATCCGGATGTTTCCATGGCCAAAGACGGCTACCCCAACGCTCATGCCATGGTACTCGGTGCTTTATTGGGTAAAGGTGAGAAAAGCATGGTCGAAATGCTTAAAAATCCGCCCTTTAAACCCAATGAACTTTTGTATGTCGGTCTGCAGGGGCTGCATGATTATCAGGCGCAATTTCTCGATGAGCTCGGTGTGAACTACAAAATTCAGACTGAAAAATTTCTCACCGGTGAAGAAATTGCAACGTTTACCGAAAAGTTCGATCACATCCTGGTGCACCTTGATATTGATGTGCTCAATCCTCAATATTTCCATTCGACCTATTTTGCTAATCCTGAATTGGTTGGAGACGGCTCGGGCGGCGGAAGAATGCGTTTGGATCAACTCAGTCAGATACTTCAGACAATCAGTCGCTCTTCAGATATCGTCGGATTCACCGTAGCCGAGTACCTTCCTTTTGACGAAGAACGATTAAGCAAAATGTTCGGCTCTTTAGAGCTGTTTACCAAATAGGACCTGTTATGCCGATTTTAATGCCAGAACCTAAGAACACCTTATTAGGTAAAGAGACCGTCTACAGCGACCGCTACAATCCCGATCTGCTGCAACCGATCAAACGCAGTCTCGGACGCGACGCAATCGGTGACCACGATTTTCGAGGCGCCGATATCTGGCGCTTGTATGAACTGTCTTGGCTTAACGATCAAGGTATTCCTCAAACTGCCGTGGGAGAGCTCTACGTTCCCGCCGATTCTCACAGTATCATCGAATCGAAATCCCTCAAACTCTACGCGGGCTCCTTTGCCATGACACGTATGAAGGACATCGAAGAGGTTAAAAGGCATTTCAGTGAAGATTTGTCCGACAGGCTGGGAGCAACTGTTGAAGTAAAACTTCAACCCCTCAGTCAGTATCACGAAACTCTTCGTACGATGCCGGGAATTTGTCTGGATGCTTTGCAATTGCCGACCGATGCTCCGGTATGCGCTTATGAAACCGATCCGTCCTATTTACGATTTGTCCCGCATTCAGACAAAATCGTTGAAGAGACCTTCTACACCACGGTTTTTCGCTCTCTGTGCCCGGTAACCGGTCAACCCGATCTCGCAAGCGTCATGATTTCCTACCGCGGAAATGAAATTGATCCGAGCGGACTTTTGCAGTACCTCATTTCCTACCGTTGCCACAAAGGTTTTCATGAACAATGTGTCGAGCAGATCTACCACGACTTACGCCAGGCATTTAATCCTCAGATGCTTGAGGTCTATGCCTGTTTTACAAGACGCGGTGGCATTGACATCAACCCCTTCCGCTCATCATGGCGAGACAGACCTGATGAGTTCATTCGTGAAAAGCGTCAGTAAAAATTAACCTCAGATAAGCCGATCCCCACTCCTGACTCAGGAAATGGGGATCTTTTTTTGGCAGAAAAAAGTCATTCGGGCTTAAGCATCAGGCTGTCACAAGCCAAATTACGCCTACTCCGATCAGCAACAAACCTAAGCCGATCTTTCGGATCACTTCCGGTTTGCCGATTCGGCCGATCTCCTGAACGGACTCGAGCCACTTATCGGGCGCTGCAAAGGGAATCAATCCCTCAATAATGCAAACCAGCGCCAAGGCCAATACCCAAGTCTGCCAAGTCATGTCTATTTGGCCTCAGGCTCTTTCATGTATTTGAAGAAGTCCGCCGAGGGATCGATCACCATGACATCCTTCTTATTGGCAAAACTGGCTCGATACGCTTCAATATTGCGATAGAAACGGGCAAATTCTGCGTTTTTGGAGAAGGCTTCGGCGTAAGTGGCATTAGCAATGGCATCGCCCTCACCCTTGATCTGTTGGGCCTGATTGTAAGCCTGAGCCAAAATCACGGCACGCTGGCGATCCGCATCAGCACGAATCTTTTCAGCTTCGGCTGCACCGGTCGAACGCTCTTCGGCAGCCACACGCTTACGTTCAGCTTCCATACGGCGGTAGACGGATTCGGAAATCTCTGGGGTAAAGTCCACACGCTTTAAGCGCACATCCACCACTTCAACGCCCACATCTCGAACACGCTCCTGAAGACCTGTGCGGATTTCAAGCATGGCCACATCACGCTCGCGACTCGTGATACCGTTGACCGTCCGTTTATTGACCGTTTGGTTTAACGCGTCACGAAGCAACGCGGAAATGCGATCCTCAGCAGCCCTTTCATTTCCTTGGAAAGACACCCAGTACAGACGCGGATCGGCAATACGCCACTTAACGAAAGAATCAATCATTAAGTTTTTCTTTTCACTGGTTTGGACCAAGTCGGCGGTCGGTGCGTCCAGCGTCAAAATACGCTTATCCAAATACACGACATTCTGAAAAGGCGGCGGCAATTTCACATGAAGCCCTGGCTCCGAGACCACTTCTTTGAGTTCACCCAGAGCAAACACCAGCGCGTGTTCACGCTCGTTTACTGTGTAAAGGCAGAAATTTGCTGCAACCACAGCCGCCACACCAACGAAGACAGCAGTCGATAATTTATTCATTTTGTTCTCCTATCTTCCGGTTAGCGGATTCTTTCGCGGATATTGCGCGAAGAACTCGTAGTGGATGCACGAGTGCCTGACGATGTCGGCTGTTGCGTTACAGCAGATGTATTTGAGCTGTTAACCGCCGGAGTCGTTGCCGTTGGAGCAGCTGAACGGGCGTTTTGCTCCATGAGCTTGTCAAACGGCAAGTACAGCAAATTGTTGCCGTCCTGCGTATCCACATAAACCTTCGTGGTGGATTGCATCACCTGCTGCATCATATCGACATACATACGATCACGAGTCACACGCGGAGCCTTTTCATACTGAGTCAGCACTTGGGTAAAGCGATCGGCATCACCCTTGGCCGTTTCCACCACGCGGGCTTTATAGCCTTCGGCCTCCTGAGCAAGGCGGGCAGCCATACCTCGAGCCTTAGGAATAACATCGTTGGCATAGGCCTGGCCTTCATTGATCTGGCGCTCGCGGTCTTGCCCGGCCTTCACGGCATCGTCAAAGGCTGCCTGAACGGGCTGAGGCGGCTGAGCATTTTGAATAGCTACGCTCATCACTTCGATACCGGTGCGGTAACGATCGAGCATTTCCTGCATGATCTTTTTGACATCTTCGGCAATTTCCTGCTTGCTTTCAAAAAGCACGCTATCCATCTTTTTACGTCCGACCACTTCGCGCATGGCGCTTTCTGCCGACTGTCTGACCGACTCATCCGGATCGCGGGATCGGAAGATGTAATTCATAGCCCCGTCACCGGATTTGATGCGGTATTGAACATTAAAACGCAGATCCACAATATTTTCGTCATCGGTGAGCATTAACGCTTCGGCTTCACGATTGGCGCGACCCATAGCACCGATAGCCACGGTTCTGACACTGCTCACGTCGACAATGTCTGCCTGTTGAATCGGATAAGGAATGTGCCAGCGGAAACCCGGCATCGTGGTTTCGGTATAGCGGCCGAAAGTAGTCACAATACCCGACTGACCTTCGGGCACAATATAAAAGCCCGTAGCAGCCCAAAGGCCTACCACGACGACTGCGGCAAACGCCAAACCACGGCTTCCCGGTTTCTTATTTATAAATTTAGGCGGTTGCATGTGTTTAAAGGATTCAAACTGCTTTTTAAACTGATCCTGAGGACTTTGACCGTTTGACTCGCACCGCGGTTGTTCAGGTTCGTTAAAGGCGCTGCCTTGACGACGCTCGCCCTCTGAGCGATCTTCGTTTCGTTGACCCAACATACCGCCTAAGGCACGATTAAATTCATCCCAAAGACGATCCAAATCATCGCCCTGACCGTTTTTCGGCGAGCGATTGCTCGGCTCAGCCTCCTGCCGTTGCTTATTATCTTTGGCACGATCGTCGTTATCCTTTATTTCATTATCTGAGACACTCTTTTTTTCTTCTTTTTCATCCGAGCCGCCCCGGCCCCAATGCGGGTCATTTAAAGACATCGCTCTACTCCCCGGTCATCCGTTCCAATACAGGCAACGGAGTCCGCCTGCTGATTAATAAATGTGAACGTTTTATTTTAATGGAAAAATTTTCACTACTCTTAAGCCAATCTTAGAAAATGCGCAAATCCGATCTTGCAAAAGCTGTATTTTGTGTGTCTTAATCAGGTATTCCCCCTAGATTTACCATTCTGAGCCCCAAAAATAAGGGAAACTACTTACACACGAAGATGTTAAATACTTTACTATCTGTAACGCGGATGTTTAAAGACATCCATTTCTTTACATATTGTTAACAATAAGGATCAATCCTATGTCTGAACAAGAAAATAAGACTAAGGAAGAAAAGGTCGGTATTGGCGGTTATATCTCTTTGTTTTTCGCCATCGTCTTTTTCTCCGGTGTCTGCGCTGGTAATCACTGGTGGGCTATTTTCGACTTCTCCACGTTGAACGGTGCCTTCGGTAAGGTTGTTACCAATGTGACACTGAACGGCGACGCTATCAAGACGGCTACCGGTATGTTCCGCGGTGTGGGTGGTACGGGTGCCATTGACGGCTTCTGCTTCGCCTTGACCTTGGTTCCGACCGTTATGTTCGCCTTGGCCATGATCACGGTCTGCGACCACTACGGCGCTTTGACCGCTGCTCGTCAACTCTTGACCCCGATTCTCCGTCCTTTGATGGGTATTCCGGGTTCCTGCTCTTTGGCTTTGATCGCTTCCTTACAATCGACCGACGGTGGTGCTGCTTTGACCCGTCAGTTGTTGGACAAGGGTGAAATCACCGAAGACGAAGCTGACGTATTCGCCATGTTCCAATTGTCTGCTGATGCCACGATCACCAACTTCCTCGGTGCAGGTGTCGTGTTGTTGAGCTTGACTGACTCCGCCGGTAACACTGTTCCCGCTTCCATCGCTTTGTGCTTGGGCATCATGCTCGTCATGAAGGTTGTTGGCGCCAACATTGTTCGCTTCTTGAAGATCTTCATGGCCAAGAAGAAGGCCGCTTAATTCAGGATTGGAGGATATAAAGTATGTCTAGCGAAAACAGCAAGCCGATGGTTACCGACGTATTCGTCAAGGGTGCCATTCAAGGTTGGGGTATTGCTACCCACTCCACGATCCCGAATGTGTTAATGGCTTTCGTGATCATTCGCGTGTTGAACGTGGCCGGTCTTTTGCCGATCTTGGGCGATATTTTCCGTCCGTTGATGGGCCTTTTCGGTCTTCCCGGTGAAGCCGCTGCCGTGTTGATCGCCGGTTGGATGTCCATGGGTGGTGGTGTCGGTGTGGCCGCTGCTTTGTTTGATCAAGGCTCCTTGTCCGTGACCGACTGCGCCATTTTGGCTCCCGGTATCTACTTGATGGGTTCTCAATTGCAATACATGGGTCGTTGCTTGGGCGTTATCGGTACGCGCGGCTCCATGATCCCCGTGTTGATGGGCGTTGCCATTATCAACGCTTTCATCGGTATGTTTGTAATGAACATCATCGTCTAGTGATGCAACTTTAATCGCATCTGAAAGGGAGATTGATTTTTGTTAATCTCCCTTATTCATATTTTCAGACACAAACAGTACAATGAACTCGGTCGATCAAACATCAATTTTGATCGGTTCATAACAAATTTAGAAAGGAAATTTCCGATGGTTCAAGAATTTTTGAAGGACTTGGAAAAGGTCGTTAACGTGGATGCCGGCACCGCCTGCATCGATGGCGTCAAGCAAGTGGCTGAAACGTTCAAGGGCATGTACGAAGGCATTGGCTTTACCGCCAAACTCGTTGACTTGGGCGACAAGGTCGGTCCCGGTCTTTTTGCTACGAATAAGCCCGATGCTACCCACTACGATGTCATGCTGAACGCTCACTTGGATACGGTGTTCCCCGCCGGTACTGTTGCCGTGCGTCCCATGTCCATCAAGGGTGATCGCGCCTATGGCCCTGGTGTCTTGGACTGCAAAGCCGGTTGCATGACGATTTTCTATGCTTTGAAGAATCTTCCGAAGGAAACGCTCGATAAGCTCTCCATTCTCGTGGCTTGTAACCCCGATGAAGAAACCGGTTCCGTGAGCTCTCACGACTGGTTGAAGGAATGCGCTTCGAAGTCTGATCGTGCCTTGATTTTTGAACCGGCTCGTGAAGGCGGTGAATTGGTTTGCGCTCGTAAAGGCTCGAGCACCTACAAGATCACTTTCCACGGTGTTTCCGCTCACGCCGGCAACTGCCCGGAACGCGGTCGCGATGCTGTCTTCGCCATGGTGAAGTTCATCGCTGCCGTGAAGGAATTGGCCGATTGGGATCGTGGTATTACGCTCAATTTCGGTGTGGTTCGCGGCGGTACGGCTGCCAATGTTGTAGCGGATTTGGCTGAAACCGAATTGGATCTGCGCGTCTGGAACGATGCCGACTACGACGAAGTCAATGCCAAGATCATGCAGTTGGCTCAACAAACCTGGGTGGAAGGTGTTACGCAGGAAATCGTTGAAAAGAATCATCACGCTGCTATGCCCTTGAGCGAAGCCACGCAAGCCATGGCAAGCCTCATTGAAGAAGCTGCCAAGCTTGAAGGTTATGACATTGCCTGGATGAAGGCCGGCGGCGCCTCCGACGGTAACACGACGGCTTCCATGGGCGTTCCCACCTTGGACGGCCTCGGCCCTGTCGGCGGTGAAATGCACTGCGATCGCGAATATCTTGAAATCAATACGATTGAAAAGCATATCAAGGTCGCAGAACGCTTCTTCACGTTGATCGCTGAACGCAAGTAAGCTCTCTAATTAATTGAGCTTGAGGGGACGGTTGTTAAGATCGTCCCCTTTTCTTTTCTTACTCAAATTTCACCTTTTCAATCCTCTCTGATTTCCTGTAGCGGCGTTATGATTAGCGGAGAATTTTTCTCCAATAATTTTTCGGTGAGGTGTTCATATGGCTTTGTTGATTAAGAATGCGCATGTCTTCAGCCCGAAAGATCAGGGCGTACAGGATGTTCTGATGGTGGCTGAAAAAGTTGTGGCCATCGGTAAAGATCTTCCTTCCACTCTTCCTGACACTGAGGTAATCGATGCCAAGGGGCAAATCATGACCCCGGGCTTTTTCGATCAACACATTCACGTCACGGGTGGCGGCGGTGAAGGTGGTCCCGTAACGCGTACCCCTGAAATCATGCTCTCGGAACTGGTTGCAAGCGGCACAACCAGTGTTGTGGGTGTTTCAGGTACGGATTTTGTGACCCGCTCAATCGAAAATCTGTTAGCTAAGGTGAGAGCCTTAAAATCTGAAGGGGTGTCTGCCTGGATGTACACGTCCAACTACAAGTTCCCGCCCACAACGCTGTCCGGTTCTGTCTCTCAAGACATGTTTCTTGTTCCGGAATGCCTCGGCGTGAAAATCGCTCTGGGTGACCACCGCTCCTCTTTCCCGACGGTTCAGGAAGTGCTGGCATTGTTGGCTGAAATTCGTGTGGGCGGCATGATTGCCGGTAAAACGGGTTTCCTTCATATTCACACGGGCAATATTCCGGGCAGCTTTGACATGTACAAAGAAATTGTCTCTCGGGGCTTTCCGATTAAGCACATTCGCCCGACGCACTGCGGTCGTATTCGCCACGTGTTTGACGCCGCTGTGGAATTTGCAAAAGCCGGCGGTTACATGGATATCACAACTGGCGCGAGTTGCTGCTTTGACCATCCTGCCGAAGCCGTGATGGCTGCGCTTGATGCAGGCGTGGATCCCACTCACATCACTTTGTCTACGGACGGTCACGGCTCCGTTCCCCGCTTCAACGACAAGGGAGAAATGATCGGCTTGGGAGTAGGCGGTGTAGCCGGTAACTTAACCGAAGTCAAACGATTGATCGCTGAACACCATATGCCGATTGAAAAGGCGATTACGTTTATTTCTACCAACGTCGGTGCAGCCCTCGGCTTGCCCGATCAAGGTGTCATTGAATTAGGCAGCTGCGCCAACGCCTGCCTCTTTAACGACGCTATGGAATTGACGACGGTTGTCTCGCGCAATCATGTCATGATGCGTAACGGAGAAATTGTTCAAAAGGGAACTTTTGAATACTAACGAGTGGCACTGAAGACGAGGCGCAGAAAACTTCTTCTGCGCCTTGTTTTTTTGACGAGAAGAAATTCTCAAAATCCGTCGAGAATCTGATTTGATTTCAGTTGTTTTCAGACTTTTTTGATGTGGGCGACAGCAGTCGCGGCAATTCTGCAATGAAAGTCTTCACGGCCGGCATGGTCGGCTCTCCGTACGTGACCAAGAAAATTTTTCGAAAGACTGAAGGATCCAGAGGACGGCTTTGTACTTTGTGCTTGTCGTTTTCCAAAAGCAGTTCGGGCAAAATACTCACGCCGATCCCTTCCCTAACCAAATTAACGATTGAGGTTGCTCCCACCGTTGTATATCGAATAGGGATTTTCTGTTTATTCTGCTCTAATCCTTCTTCCAACTGCTTGCACCAACTTGCCCCATGCAGAATGTACGGATAATCGACCAAGGCTTTAAGCGGAATTTTCGAATATTGACTCAAGGGATGACCTTTAGGAAAAATGACCCGCAATTCGTCCAAATGAAGAAGTCTGGCATTTAAGTTATCTCCGACTTTCGGTGTGAACAGTCCTATATCGATTCGGTCTTCCTTCAGCCATTGACTGATGATGTCACCGCTGCCGATTAAAACCTCATATTCAATTCCGGGAGCAAAGGCCATAAAACGCTTCAGTACAGACGGAAGCCACTCATTGGCCACTGCGGTAACGGTTCCCAATCGAACCAGACCGCTTTTTAAGCCCGTCATATCCTGAAGCACACCACTCAAACGCATTTCATCCGCATAAACCTGCCGAATGAAAGGCAACAACATTTTTCCGGCAGTGGTTAACGTGACCCCGGATTTTTTTCGATTCAACAGGGAAACGCCCCACTGATTTTCGAGATCTGCCACCATTCGACTGACTGCTGATTGGGTATAAAAAAGACGCTTGGCCGCTTCGGTGAAGCTACCGCACTCAACTGCTGTGAGAAAGGCACGATATTTAACGATTGACATTTTAATATTCTATTTTTGAATGTTTTTCATACATAATATTCGCTTTTATTAATATTCTCCAAGTTTTATACTGGTCTCTGACGTATTTAATGGAAGGTTACTATGTTGACCGTTTTACTCATTCTCCCCGATTTCCTGGTGATCCTGCTCGGTTTCCTGTTGATGAAATTTTTCCACGATGGGGTATTTGGAGAAACGTTTTGGAAAGGTGCAGAAAAAATTGTTTTCTACGTTCTTTTTCCGCCTTTGTTATTTACATCGGTAGCTACTTCCAATCTGACTCTGGGCGAAGCCGGACTCTATCTGGTTGTGGCGATCAGTGCCATGATGTGTGCGGTTGTGATGTCTTACCTGATCCGTTTTCTGATCAAGGCCGATCCGGTTACTCATGCATCGGCTTTTCATTGTGGATTTCGTTTTAATACTTATGTCGGTTTTGCCCTTGTTTCCCGTCTTTTCGGCCAAGAAGGATTAGCCCTAATGAGTTTGTTGATTGCCTTTTGGGTCCCGATCAGCAACTCCATCGCTGTGGCAGCACTCGCGAGCGCCGTAGCCAAAAGAGACCAGACTTCAGGGGAAAGTAATGTCCTTCTTAAAACGATCAAAGCGATCGTGACCAATCCTCTGATCATTGCGACGACATTGGGACTTATTGTTAATCTCGCATCCCTTCCGGTGCCAGAAGTGGCAATGACCTTTTTCAAGTCTCTCGGTAATGCTTCTCTTGCTATGGGTCTTTTATGTATCGGTGCCGGCTTGCGATTAAGCGGCATGAAAAATGATTGGAAACTCATATCCGCCAACACGGTTGAACGCCTTGTGGCTACACCGGCCGTTGCACTTATATTCTGCTTGATTTTCGACTTAGCCCCTGCAGCATCGGGTGCGCTTATGATTTTTGCAATGCTTCCTACAGCCCAGTCTTGCTATGTGATGACCACGAGCATGAGAGGCAACGGCCCACTCGTTGCCGGGATTACAACTGCGCATACATTGGCAGCCATCTTTACAATTCCATGTTGGATCGTTGTGATTACAACAGTGCTATGAGTCCTGCGATTAATTATTCAAAATGGCGGTAATTAAGACGAATAGTTCAGTTGCCGCCTTTTAATGGTCAAGCTCTTTTCTTCAAAATCCCTAGTTAACCTTCTGGATTCCGAAATGCTTGTACCAAAAACTCCAATGCTCCATCGTCACTGCATTGAAGTGTCACCAAATCAATGTGGACAACGTTCTGATTTCAGGACGTTGCCCCACAGTTTTTAAATAAGCCAAATGGATGTCCCACGGTTCGCGGTGCCAAAGCGGCAGCACCGGTACTACCTGACATTTGAACAATTCCTGGAGCATCAAAGCAGGTGTCAGATAATGGGCTATTTGAAATTTGAGCTAAAGGACAAGAAGAAATTGGGTTATCTAACACCGAGTGAATATCGGCAGCAAATAACCCAAAATCAGTAACTGTAACTGGTCTACTTTATGGGGCAGGGTTCATTCACGCGGTAGATATAAGACAACGATCTAAAAGGATTGCCATAAATCAACAAAGTGCTTCAAATATATTGATTATTGAGATCTAGTTATGATACGATTCAGTCATGTCATTTGTATCGTATCAATTTAAGATCTATCCAAACAGCCTGCAGCGTCAATCTCTGATTGACCACTTCGGTTGCACCCGTTGGGTTTTCAACCGTTACCTCTATGAGGCTGATGATTGTTACAAACAAACCGGTAAAACCATGAGGTGCAATGATTTCATTGTCCGTTTGGTCAAATTGAAAGAAGAATACCCATGGCTCAAGGATGTCAATTCACAATCGCTTCAAATGGCAGCCCGCAACGCTGACCGGGCCTTTGTGAATTTCTTCGAAAAACGAGCCGAGCGTCCTAAATTTAAAAGTAAACATTCCGGCAGGCAATCTTTTCATTGTCCTCAACATTGCAAAGTTCAATTTCCTGATGTTGGAACAAAAGGTCATATCGTTTTACCAAAAATCGGGCCGATTAAAGCCATCTTACATAGACGCTTTAACGGTACGGTTAAAACCGTTACGGTTGTCAGGGAAAACTCAGGAAAGTACTACGCCAGTGTTCTGGTTGATGATGCTCAACCCGAAGTTGTACTGGATACGATTGATTTTGAACGTACGGCGGGCATTGATGCCGGCATTAAAACGGCTTTTACTGTTGTGAGTCAAAGCGGAACGGAAAAAATCGATAACCCGACGTTTTTAAAAAAGCATTCTGAGCAATTGAAAAAACAGCAAAAGCGATTGGCTCGATGCCTGCGTATCGTCAACATTAAGGTAAACGAAAAAGGAGAAAAAGTTAAGGAAGTCACCGTCTCAAAACGCTATGAGAAGGTGAGAAAAGAGTTAGCCTGTACTCACGAGAGAATTCGCCATTGTCGTAAAAACTGGATCGATCAAATCACTCATCGGTTAGTCAACGATAGCCAAGTGACAAGCTATGTGATTGAAGATCTGAATTTGCGAGGGATGGTAAAAAATCACCATCTGGCACGTGCCGTTTCCGATGTTGGGATCGGTAATTTTTTCCGAACGCTTCAATACAAGTCAAAAGCGGTCGGAAAGAACCTGATCGTAGCGGGTCGGTGGTACCCGTCTAGTAAACGGTGTCCGGAGTGTGGGACTAAGAAAGAGAGTTTGACATTGAAGGAACGTGAGTGGCGCTGTGCGAAATGCGGTCACGAGCATGACCGGGATGAGGCAGCCGCACGAAACTTGCGTCAATGGGTTAGACTCTCAGAATCAGACAAACACCGATACGGCCGGAACGGTCGTGCGCTGGAAAAGGAAGCGATTCCTTTTTGAAGAGTTCCCCCGAGGAGAAACCCGTCGGTGCGGGTTCCTCGGCGAGAGGCTTGAGCCATGGGGGCTCAAGTGGGTCGCGCGAAGCTCCTGCCTTTTAGGCCGGTGTAGTTCACCAGGCAAAAATCTGCACTGCCTGGAACGGGAGTTTGAGCATAAGGAGCTATAGGGGAGTCGGCACGATGAATGTTAATTTTTGATTGACCGATCATGACCGCTTGTCTGCCATCGCCAAAACTAATCAAAGGGCACCCAAGAATGCCGCTATAGAATCGGATTGAAATATCGATATCTCTGACAGTTAACACGAAATGATCAATTTGTTTGAGCTGAAAATAGTTTCTTATGAAATTTCCCTTATCCAAATGTATATCCAATCCCAAATATTATTTCTATAAGGGTTTCATCCAGTTGGAGTGGACTAAAGCCTTCTCTACACTCTGAGAGGTTTATCTTAGGTGGGATATTAAGCTAAAGATAAACGCTATTGAGGAGATCCAACACTCAATTAAAAAAGATAACATTGGGATTGTCGATTGCATTGGCTGCTTTCGCTGTCAACGCCGCTGTCCCTAACGTGTCTAAACAAATCGAGGACAACGCCGCTGCGATCTATAAAGATCCGGTGATTCAAAAGATGCTCACGGAGTTTCAAAGCGAAGAAGCTCAGAAGTGGCGCTTTAACAATCTGATGGAATTGGCTCGCATTGCTTCGCCCTCCAACTATGAAATGCGTCGTCAAAAAGAAATCACTCGTCGCTTGGTTGAAGAGTGGGGCTTTGATGAAAAAGACATCGTGACGCGTTTGGATGGTCATTTGGAAGGGGCCGGTCAGCAAATTGTTGACGGTCTTCCCGTTCACAATGTCTGCGTACGTATTCCGGGTACCTATTCTTCTCAAAAGGATGCTGTCAAATTTAACGGCCAAGGGCCGAAGGTTTTGCTCGAAGGTCACATCGATACAGTGAACCCGGCTGTATTGCCTCCGGAATCCAATCCCTACGAACCGGTGAAATTGCAGCCTGCCTCCGATCCGGTCGTCTCTACTCGTGAAGAATTAAAGAACCTTCCGCTTGAATTGAAGTTTGATAAGAACGGTAAGGTGATTGAAGACGAAGTCTACAAGAAGGCCTATCACCGTTATGCGAGCCTTGAAGACGCCAAGAAAAAAGGCGGCTATCGCATTTATGTGCCCGGTTTTGAAGACGCTATGGTCAATACCATTGCCGTTTTACAAACCGCAGTCATGATGAAGAAGTACGGCGTCAAACCCGTCTATGATATTTGGGTTTGCGGTACAACGGGTGAAGAAGGTAAGGGCAACCTTCGCGGTATGAAGCAGCTC
>ERZ827186.764-NODE-764-length-32746-cov-18.108073_pt1 | contig 32746 bp, 38 predicted proteins | sample MGYA00519918_ERZ827186 | MGnify/ENA primary metagenome ERZ827186 (study PRJEB31778, sample SAMEA3449275) | human gut metagenome | biome: human gut; feature: human-associated habitat; material: faeces | place: United Kingdom | collected 2010/2012 ...
GTTCCGAAGTAACTCATCGTTCCTCCTCTCCGAATGTCTTCATTTGCTTTCCTCTTTTTACAGCCCTCTCCTGAGCCGGAGCATGGGCGATGCCGCCCCGGCTGGATACCGCATAGCCGCGGCTTTCGTCCATCTCCTCCGGCTCACTGAGCTGCGGGAGATTCCGCTCCAGATCCACCCGGTTGGCATAGGCCACCGCTCGGTTGGCTCTCTCCGGCACCACATACGGCTCCCCGAAGGTAATGCCCCAGTTTAAGAAGAGTTGGAGCCGGGTCCGCATGGGATGAGTGCCGGTTTTCATGACGATAAAGCTGCCCTTGGGAATGGATTTTAGCTCGTCGGGCGTCAGCAGGGCGCGCTCCATCATCTGCAGGCTCTGGCTGGGATCGTTCTTGCCACGGCTCACCGAGCCGGAGAGGACGGTGCGGCTGCCCAGGGCTTTGGACAGCACTTCGGCGGTCTGGCTGTTGGGTGCAAAGCCGCCGAAGATGGTGTCCTGGCAGTTGTCCTGAATGATCTCGCAGCCCTCTTTCCCGTAGTTTTTTTCGAGCTGCGCTAAGGACTGGATGATCGGCACGAGCGTTAACCGGCGAGAGCGTCCAGCGGAGAAAAGGGGCAGTATATCAAACGGGGGCATGGTGCCGAATTCGTCACAGAAAAGCACCACCCGGTTTTTCAGCTTGCCGCCGTTCTCATCGGCCACAGCGAACAGCTCCCGGCTCAGGTTCTGGATCATGAGACCGGCCATGAAGTTCTTGGTTGTGTCTTCTTCCGGCAGGATCAGAAAGATGGCAGACTTCTCCGAAGCAAACTTCTCAGCGTCAATGGCGCTGTCGAAGCACAGGATCTGCTCCAGCTCGCTGTCCAGAAAGGCATTCAAGCGGGACAGCACGGTGGACATGACGGAGGCCATTGCCTGCTCCGCACTATTGAGGGCGGCGCCGGCAAACCACCGCGCCTTGTGATCCGGCGGCAGCTTGCCCATGAGGAGCTGGAAGTGGCTCTTGCCCGCGACGCTCGGCTCCAGCAGATCCTGTACCAGCTTGAACACGGAGACGATATGGCGGCGCTCCTGGGGGTGGTCTTTATCGGGCGGCAGGAACTCGGCCAGCATCAGGATGACCGAGGTGAGAAGCCCTTCCGCCGCATCGTAGAAGAACGCGTTCTGGCCGCGGTTGCTGTCATCGCCGTCTGGATTGACGATGGTCTTGGACAGGATTTTGGCGTATTTCTCGGCCTTGGCCCGGGCTGCAAGATTGTTCGGGTCACTCCGGGCAATGTCCATATACCGGTTGACCAGCGTCAGCAGATTGTTACCGTCTGAGCGGGTGGGATTTCGTAGGTCGATCACGGCCACATTCTGATACCCATAGCAGTTCTTGGCAATGGCGCCGTAATTGCGGGCGAGGTCGCCCTTGCTGTCCAGCGCCAGCCAGCTCATGCCGCTGGCGCAGGCGTACTCCAGATTGGGATAGAGAAAATAGGCGGTCTTGCCGATGCCGGAAGCGCCGATCATCAGGCAGTGGATGTCATCGCTGTCCACGAGGGCGGTGAGTTCGCCTTTCTTTCCCTTGCACCCCAGCACCAGCCCCTGCTCCGTGGGCAGGTTCTGGCCGCTGCGCCATTTCTTCACCTCGAAGGGGACATGGGCATAGGTCTGCCGGATCTCTTTGGCTGTGGCCCATCTTGCGGTGCCGTGCTGGCCGTCGCCGACCGTTTTGGATTTGATCCCGCTCAGGGTATAGTAGTGGGACAAGGCGGCCAGACAGCCGATGACCAGAAACATCAGCCCGCCAGCGGCCAACAAAATCAGGACTTGGTGTGGCATGGTTAACCCCTTTCAGGGCACACCACTTCCTGCTCAGTTACATACTTCTGAATGCGCACATCACTCTTGTTACGGCCTACTTCGGGCGAACAGGAAGTGGTGTGCGTTGTTGTTATTTACTGCATGACTTGTGCGTAGGACGGTTCCTCAGCGGTCAGATCATCATTCCAATCCTTGTGTGCGGGAATGAGCCTTTCCACCGTGAACCTCTCTGCCAGCTGTTCCTTCATGCGCCGGCTGGCCAGATGGCCAGCCTCGTCATTGTCGAGGCAGAGCAGGACCGTATTGATTTGCGGCTGCCGCTCCAGCAGCTTCAGCACCGGCTGAATGGAGGTACCGCAGCAGGCCGCATAGCTGTGACTCTGCCAGTCCTCCGGATGGAGCGTGATGTAGGAAAGCATATCAATGGGAGCCTCAAACACATAGAGGCTTTCGTCTCTGCCGATATGGTGAAAGCTGTGGCGCGGGTCGCAGCCCTCCACATTGAGCCGGAAGGCTTTGCCGTAGCTGTTGGCACTGCGCTTGTGAGCATGGCGGGGAATGCCATCTTCATCCGTACCCACGAAGACTGCGTTGTGGTACTCGGCATCCTCATACAGGAGCTTCTCTCTGGCGAAGTGCGCCACAACGCTCCGGTCGATATTCCGGTGCTTGACCAGATAGGCATAGACCCGGCGCATATTGGAATTGGCCGCCGGAAGGACAAAGGGTTTCGGCGGCTCCTCCACTCGTTCTTCGGCAGAGGGATAGACCGTTCCCAGCTCACCCCCCAGAAGCATGGTCACCGCCTCCGGATAGCTGAGGTGATAAAACCGCTGCACGAAGCTGACAGCGTGACCGCCCCGCTCCTCGGCATGATCGTACCACTCGTTGCCGCGGATGGTGACGCTATGGTCACGGGCCAGCCGTTTCTCTCTGCCGGAGGTAAGGAGCTTTTCACCGCGGCAGCGAAGAAACTCCTCCAGATCAACGGAGGCGGCTCGCTGTTTCTGTTCATCTGTGAAATGAATGTAGGTCGACATAGGTTCCTCCTGTTACATGGTCTGCTGATACGATACCTGCTCCTCGTGATCATCCGCCTTGTGGCCCATGGCCATCCGCTTTTCCGTCAGCCGCTTGCGCCGCTTGGAGTCAATGCGAATCCCTGCCGGATTGTGAGGCGGCACGGAATTGTCCCGGAAGATCCGGCTCATGTGATGGAGCAGCTTGGTTGCCGCCAGCATGACGGACGGATCTCGGAACTGGTCAAAGCGGTCAAGGAAGAATTGAGCATACGCATTGCCCTGGGCAGCGGAGCGGGTGAACCAATCCCTGGCCTGCTCCCGATCCTGTTCCACATCCCGGCCCAGGAGATACAGCTTGCCCAGTGTGTACTGAGCAAACGGGTTTCCTTGTCTGGCGGCGGCAGTCAGGTACTCCAGAGCTTTTCTCACATCCTTCTTTACAGACTCGCCGGTGAGAAAGAGCTTCCCAAGGCGGTATTGGGCAAACGGATTCCCATGCCGGGCGGCCTTGTCCAGCCAGCGTACTGCCTCCTCGGTGCGCTTTTGAGAGAGCAGAAGCTTCCCGAGCGCGTATTCCGAAAAGTCATTTCCGGCCTCTGCGGATAAGCGAAACCAACGCTCCGCTTTTTCATGATCCCGCATGGTGGAAAGGTCATCCCGGTAGAACTTTCCCAGCTGATGCGCCGCCACCGTGTATCCTTCCGCCCAGAGCTGTTCCAGCGCCCGGACGGCTTCAGCGTGTTTCTCGTCCAGCGCATAGACATCCTGCAGGACCGTTTTGGCGGCGCGATAGCGTCGAGCCTGTTCATATACGCTGTTGGATCGCTGCTCCTCATGTGCCGCCTCCGGCTCCGGCTCATCTTGCATCTTCTCATCTTCAAAAGTCGGGAGGCCGAGGCGGATGTTCTCGGCCTCCCGGATAATATCGTTTTTGATCCGGCGGAACTCTTTCTGCTGCGAGAGCGGGAGATGCTCCCGCGGTATGCGGCTACCATAGCACTCGTTCAGCTCATCCCGGATCTGATTCCAGGTTTCGTAGCATTTCGCCACTTCCGGCTGCCGGGCCAGCTCGTCCACGATGGTGTCCACCAATGCTTTGAGCGGTTTCTTCAGATAGCCATACTGCTTTTTCCCGGTGGTGGTTTCCAGCGCCTGCACCAGCTGGCGCATCTGCTTCTCGATGACAGGGTTGTCGCAGAGCTGATGCTCCATCTTCTGAATCAGCTCCCGCATGGTATCCTGCGCCGCTTCGATCAGCTCTTTATAGGCAACATCCTTCCGCTCGTAGATCTGGATCATCTCATCCCGGAAGATGGTGTTGGTCAGCTTGGAGCGTATGGCTGCAATGCCTTCCCTGGTCAGGAAGCCCTCCTTCGGATCGTCTGACCAGACCATCATGTGGATGTGGGGGTGATGCCCCTCATTGTGGAAGGCCGCATACCAGCGGAAGTGATCAGCCGGTATCTTCATGGCCTTGGCCAGATCCTGTGCGTGCATCATGAGCAGGCCGCGCCATGCGTCCGCATTGTCGTACCCCAGCCGGGCAGCATCCTCACGGCGCAGGGAGTAGATGATGGTCCACACATTTCCGTCATGGGCTTCCAGCTCGGACATGGCTGCGTCGAGGTCTACTGCGGCGGCGGAGCTGAACAGGCCATGGGCTCCGCGGCGCTCCACACGGGGGCGGGTGGCAATGTAGGACAGGTATCCGCTCTCAGAATTTATTTCGTGGAGGTTTGCATCCAGCGCCATGGTGATGAAGGCTGATGCGGTACCAAGGGTAGGCGTCTTACGGTAATCCTCATACTCGAACAGCTCCACGGCATCAGGGAAATCATGCAGGAGCTTTTGGATCAGTTCCCGCTGTCCTTTGGTGACGGGACCGTTGCCGGTCAACTTCTCCACACCTTCGCGGGTGGCAATGTATTTCATGTACCCGCCGGCCTTTTCGGATTTGATGTAGCCGCTTTTCTGTACGAGCTTTGCCATGAGTTACACCGACTTCTGGAAGTCCAGCGCATCCTTGAACGAGATGCGCCCGTTGGTGCGCTTCATATCCCGAATGGCGCGTCCCCGCAGACGCTGGTACTCGCCTTCGTCGATATCGGTGTCGTAGGCGATGATCTGCCCCAGCACATTGAGATCCACACCCTGCTTGAACAGGAGCGAGCCCATGCGTCCGGCAAAATTGTCCAGGGTGCCGGTGAGCATGGCGGAGAGTGCTTCGGGCAGGAAGCCGCCGGCGTTCTTCGTGTTCAGATAGCCGATGTAAAACCGGAGGGCATTCTCCACGAATTCGCTCCGGCTGGCGCAGTTGTCGAGGCGCAGGTAGATGTCTACCTTCTCGTCCAGATCCTCAGAGATCCAGAACCCCTTCTTCGTTTTTCTGCTTTCGGACTTCAGTAAAACCACTCCTTTTTTCGTCAAGTCCCCGCTGAGAACCCTTGCCACAGCGGAGCTTTTCCGCATCATAGGGTCCAACAGCTCTTTCCACCCGCCGGATTGTCCCCGCTGCGAAAAGCCGGAAACTGCCCGCACTGCGGGCAGAAGTGGGAGAGCCGGGGGCGGCATTGTCCCCGGCTCTTTCTCCTGCTTCGCTTTCGTCAGCTTCCCGCCCTCTTGGAAAGCGGCCCAAATTCCGCCCGTTTCCCTCTGGAGGGGTACACGGTCGGCTGGCCGCTGAAAGCCGCACACAGCGGCTCACAGGGGGCAACGGGGGCTACATCTGCATCTCTGGGAGTTCCTGGCTCTGCTCCGCCAGATAGTCTGCACTGCACTCCTCCAGACTCTGGCCCCAGTGCTCCTGACAGTAGGTGTTCATCTTGGGGAAGAGCAGAGTCTGCTCCTCGACGCTGAGCCGGTACTTGAATGCCTCCTCGTCGCCATTGCTACACTGCAGGAACACTTCCAGTGTGTCGCAGACGCAGCCACGCTCCAGATCGTAGTTGGCATAGATGTTCAGCCAGTCGTCATTCTCGGAGGTGCAGACATCAGTTCCGAACACTTGATCCGCATTGAACGATACTTCCATGTAGAACTCCAGCAGGTTGTCGTTCTGAATAATGTCCTCGGCGAAGGAGATGTCCTCGGCACAGAGCCGCCGGCTGCCAGTGAGGTATGCCGGTTCCGGCTCCTGGTTGAGTGTTCTCTCCTCCAGACGGTCCAGGAAGATCCGCCACCTCTCATCCGGCGCAGCGTTGCCTTTCTTCATGGCGAAGTAGGCGGCGGTGCTCACATCCCGGATTCTGAACCGCTTCCAGCCATCCATGATGCTGACGGCTTCCATATCTCCGCTGTCGAGGTCGATGTCGTAGGCACCCACCACCCGGCCGGTGTTGTCCAGCCGCTCCGACACATAGGAGTTGAACTCCTCCTGAGAGATTCGCTGGGTGTGCAGCAGCGTTTCGACAAAGCGGTGGGGCGCCTCGTCGGGCGGCTTGCGGATGTAGCTGCGCAGACGGCGGGCGGTCGAGAGCAGCTCGAGTTTTTCCTCGGCCAGAATATAATCGGAGCCGCCGTTCTCCGTGACATGAAAGACGGCGAAGCGCCGTGCGGCCTCCCGAGCCTCCTCCTCCGCTTGCTGCTCTGCCCAGAGCTCATGGCTGATGCGCTCGTACTCCCGCTGAGGAAGCTGGTTGCACATTTCATCAAGGATATTCTCCAGATGCTCCTCCAGCGTTTCCCCCTTCAGTTGTTTGCTCAGAGCGTCGTACCACCGCTCGTCGATCCAGAGTGTGATGTCGCGGCTGTTCACTGGCTCACCTCCGGTTCCTCGTCGGGCTTCGGCGCGGCGGCTCTCGGGCCGCGCCGGGGCTTGCTCGGAGCGGCGGCGCTTGCATCGCTCTCATCGATATACTCCCGCACAGGAGCAGGCACATATTTTTCATAGAGCTTCACCAGCGCATCCGTCATCTCACGGTCCAGGTCAAGCTCCTTCTTACCCATATAGCGTTTGAGCGCAGAGAGCTTCTCCTCATCGAAGGTGATGGTCAGGTTCACTTGCTTCATTGGCACTTCCTTTCTCAGTCGTAGTTGATATACTCGATCTGCAGCCAGTGGGTCCAGCCCCGGCCCTCCAGCTCCGTCTTGACCACGCCGTACTTGGTGCCCATGGCCTCGATGACATATCCGTCACCGATGTACACGCCGATATGGCCGTCATGCCAGACAGCGATGCCGGGGGTATCCGGCATGGTGTCAATGGGTCCGGACACCGAGGCGTTATAGTACATCTGGTTGGCGCCAAGATCCGGCATCCCGTTGGTCCCATACTCGATGGTCATGGTGTCGGGATTGAGCCAGCCGTACCCTTTGATCAGGCCCACGCAGTCTGTTGTCCGGCCGCCCAGCCAGTTGGCACGGATGAAAGTCTCGTAGGTTCCAACACCGTCCGGGTACTGTTCGATTTTATAGTCCAGCAGAGATTCTGTCAGAACACTGCCGTATGTTCCCCAGACATAGCCCCAGCCGGACTCCCAGGCGTAGATGGCGTAGTTCACGAGGTCTGCGGCGTTCTTGGTGGTTGGATCGGTGAAGGCGGAGATGTCCAGCTCTATGCTGCTCCCATCCCCTCTGAGATATTCGCCGCTGTAGCTGCCGCCTCCCACGGTACCGGCTATCATGGTATAGATGTGATCGATGTTGCTCTTGTCATCTTCCGTGATCTCTCTGCCCAGATGGGCTTCCAGGTTGACGTAGGCCTGGGACAGAGAGACTGGCACCGCGACGTTGTATTCTTCTTCCTCTGTACTTGTAGTCCCGTCCTCCAAGGTCACTTCCACGGTTCGTGTCCGGGTTTCTGTGGTGTAGAAGCACCCCACGAAGCTGCTTGCCGCTCTTGTGGACGGGGCGTTGTCCCCAAAGCAGAGGGCATAAAAAACAGCCTTGACTCTGATTGGGTCAAGGCTGTTGCCGCTGTCCATCTGCCCGTTGGCAGAGGACACCGCCGAATCCAGAAGAGAAAAGGCCGAGCGCATCTCCTCGATGTGGTATCGAAACTCTGCCGGGACTTCGGCGGAGAATTCCGCTCCGTAGAAGCACGCCTCCACCGAATAGTTGTTGTGTTCCGAACCGCCGGAGCCAATGGCGCAGAGCAGAGCGACCAAAAGAATGACCGGCGAAAAGACTGCCACCAGAATCCAGCCCACACCTTTCCGGGTCTTTTCGTTGGTAAGCAGCATCGCGGCGGCCTTGGCCACCGCGGCAGCAGAAACAGCCATCAGCGACCACCTGCCGTTCCGAAGAGTTTTTCCTTGTAGGCCGGGGCGTGAACCTCCAGCAGGTATCGTTCATTGCCGCACTTGTACAGGCAGACGCCGCGCTGGGGGAACTTGATGAGATTGTATTCCGACTCCTCCAGCTGGAGCATATCCATGTAGGACCGCTTGTCGATGGAGCCGGCGTTGAACAGAAACTGGTGAGGCGGGATGCTGAACAGGGGCTTGGTCATCTCGCGGACGCCCTCCTGGTCGAAGTCCTCCAGATTCTGACTGGCCAACAGCATCGCCGATTCCTTCTTTCGCACACGCTTCAGGCAGTTTCGGATGTACTCGATGGCGGTGGGGTTGGACAGCCAGATATACAGCTCATCCAGAGCTGCCACGGTATTGCCCACGGTCAGAAGCTTATCGGACATGAAGGACAGCACATTGAAGAGCATGGCGTTGCGGACATTCTTGGCGGCGCTGAGCATCCCCTTGACGCCGAACACCAAAAAGCGGCTGGAGGTGATGTTTGTGTGCCCGTTGAAGAACTGGGCGTCGGCGCCCTTGCACATGGAGTGCAGCCCCAGCAGCACCTCCTGCAGGAGCTTTTGGGTGTAGAGCTGGTGCTGACCGGCGTCGTAGGTCTTGAACTCCTCCTCAATGAGATCGTAGAGGTCGGACAGGATGGGATAGTCCTCCGGGCGCATCCGGCTGAAGTTGGTCTGCTCGTTGATGCCGAATTTCCGATACAGCTTGGACAGCATGATCTCGATGGTATCGATGTGTGCGTCGCTGAAATCCTTGTAGGCCCGGAAAAAGTCCTTGAGGAAGGAGATGTGCTGTGCCAGCAGAGTGCTTTTGCGAAAGGCCTCCGGCGCGTCGGTGGCATTGGGGTCGCCGCCGTCATCCCAGCACTTGGGTTCCAGCACATTGATGATGTACTGCCCGGCCATCAGGTCTGCAAAGCAGCCGCCCACCGCCTCGCACATCTCCTGCTGTTCATGTTCGGCGTCCAGGCTGATGACGGACTTGCCGGACTCCAGCAGATTCAGGATCAGCAGCTTCATGAGGTAGGATTTGCCCTGGCCGGAGTTGCCCAGGATCAGGATGTTGGCGGAGGTCTTGTCCTCGTCCCGCTGGTCAAAGTCCACCAGAATGTTGCTGCCGTACTTGTCCTTGCCGATGTAGAAGCCCTTGGAATCCAGCTTGCCGGAGTAGTTGAAGGGATAAAGATTCGCCACGCTGGAGGCGGGCAGCACCCGTTCAAACTGGATACCGAATGTGTTGTGACCGCAGGGATTGACACAGCGGAAGCCCTGCTGCTGACGGAGCAGGAGCTTATCCACATTCAGCTTGCTCCGCACCAGCTCCGTCAGCACATCGGTCTGGAGCAGCTTGAGGTTGTTGTAGTCGGATGCGGTCAGCTCGATGTACACGGCGCAGTGGAGCAGAGGCTCACGGTTGCGGTGCATGGTGGCCACCAGGGTGGCCACATCCTGCAGGTTGCTCTCGGCAGTGACCGTCTGCTGCAGGTCGTTGGTGTTGGAGCTGTTCAGGCGGTTCTTGTTGGCGGCGTTCTGAATGATGCGCTTTTCCTCAGCCGGAGTGACCTGCCGGGTGTAGATCCGCAGGGTGACGCCGTCCTTTTCTCCCAGATGACGGAGGATGGCCTGCTCATCCGTGCTGGTCGGGTATTCGCGGAGTGCCCAAACGCAGCGGTAGGTGTTGCCGAAGATAAAATGATCCGGCATGAAGCTGACCACAGAGGGAGCGATCATATCCAAAAAGGACTTGATGGACGCCTCCTCGCGGCCTTGCGGAACAGGTCTTTTCGCTTTCTTTGCCAAAATGGATGCCTCCTATTCTCCGTGGAGGCATCCCGGCCATGGAGTGGAACACCTCCACGGCCTGTGATGAATTGATTTACTCGCCCACGATGACCCAGCGGTCGCCGTCGTAGTCCTCGAACTTCTCGGTAGTCACATTCTGCTCGAAATAAACGCCCAGCATCCGCTTGAGATCCTGCTCGGTGGCGCGGCGGGTGGTAAACCCATTGTCATTGATGCTCTGCTCGATGCGGCTGAGATACGGGAACACATCCGTTTCCTTTTCACTTCGCAGCCGGATGATGATATAAAACTCCCGGCTGGAGGCCATCAGCACCTGGATGCGATCCAAATGCTTGCTGTCCTGCTCCAGAAGCCGCCGGATGGCAGGAAGCTCCTCGTTGCCCATGCGCTCCTGATAAAAGTTTTTGTTTCGCTCGAAGGACTCCTTGGAGTTGAGAGCGAGCATCTCAATTTCCGCCTGCCCCTTGACCACATTCAGCAGGGCGTAGATCCTGGCGCTGATACTGGAATCGGACAGGACGCTGATGTTGGCGGGCTTGATGATGAAAAAGACCAGGTCGCCCATGCGGGTGGCGATGCAATAGTCCTTGATGCCGTCGATCCCCATGAGTTGCCGGGTGGATTGGGCGGCATTCTCTTTTTTCTTTCTGTTCATAGCTTCATTCCTCCTTGGGGAAAGCTGGGCGGGAAAAAGCCGGTACAGCGCATGGTGACACAGCAGGTCACCCGCCTGGGATTCTGGCTGAACCAGTATTTTGCTCTGGCGTTCTTGGCGCTGTAGCAGAGGGACTTCTCGCACAGAAGGCCGCCCACATAGCTTTTCAGCAGGGCACGCAGGCTGCGGAAGCCGTAATAATATCTGCCGTCCTGGCTGCGGCAGCTCCACTTGTTCTTGGCATCCTGCCAGAAGAAGGCGTTGCGGCACTCCCACCGCTTGCGCTTCCGGCTCCACCGGAGCGTCAGGGAGGCGGACAGATCTCGCTCCTCAACTTCCGGCAAGCCGATGATCTCCTCGTTTTCAAAGGTCGTGTCGGCATGGAACATATCACATTCTCCATTCATAGAATTGCTGTTTGGTGATCAGGAAGGCAATCGCATAGCGAATGAAATCCAGAATGCTGGTTCCGTCAAAGCGGATGCTGAGGAAGGCATAGACCGCCGTGAGCACCAGCGGGATAAAAATTCCGGTCTGAGTCAGCGCCAGGATAGAGACCAGAAGCCCTACGCCAATGACGCCTACATCTCTGAGCTCCCAAAGCCACATCATGGCCTTGGCAGTCAGGTTGTCGGGGTAGATGTACAGGGTATTTCACCTCCAAAAAAAGCCGCTGGGGATGCTCTCCCCAGCGGTCGGTGCGGCATTTTATTCTTCAGACATCTCTGTGGGCTGGTTCTGCGCTTCATACGCATCCAGCGCCTGCTCAATGAGTCCGATGACGAATTCTCTCTGCGTGATTTTCCTGCCGTGCTTCTTTTCTGCGGCGATGAAATTCTTCAGCCGCTGGTCCAGCTCCTCGGTGATCTTGAATGCGAGAGTCTTAGTTTCCGCCATGGTGATTCTTCCTCCTTCGAAGTGTTCTTTGAGTATCAGCTCCACATATTCTCCCAGAGTCTTGAGGCCAAGCTGTTCCTTTTCTGCCACAGCTCTGGCGTGCAGTTCTTCCGGGATCATTCCACAGAGATTCTTCTTTGCTTCCATGGGCTACTTCCTTTCTCTAAATTTATAAGCAAAGCATACTGTGACCGGAGTGAAATAGCTATTCACAGAACCCAACGAAGAAGCAAGCGTAAACGAAGCAGAAGCAACAAGCATGGCTCAGCCGGCACGAAGCACCAGAGCAATGCCCTGGAGGACATAGTCCACACACGGGATTGCCACACTGTTGCCCAGCGCCTTATACCGGGAAGAGTCCGAAGCATTGGGAATATCAGTCCAACTGTCCGGAAACCCTTGGAGCCTTTCACACTCCAGAGGCGTCAGCCTGCGGATGAGCCTCGGCTGATCTGTACCCTGCAGCACCAGATCCGTGGCATCCTTGTGCTGGCGTGCGCTTTGGGTGCTGGTTACCTCTCCGTCCTTGAAAATGTCGACTCGTTGTCTGCTGAACACGGCATGGTGGTCGGTAGCAGTCAGCGTATAGGCAATGCCTTCCTGATAGCCAATCCCGTTGCCGCCGTTTTCAGGCTTTCGGTCGATGGCGTTTCCGGTAATGCAGAATACCTGCTCCTGTTCGACCAGCGGGACATTGTTGCCGCCTGTACCGTACCGGGCGGACATGGTAGGCGCCACTTTATGGGGGCCGGTGTAGCGGGAATCAATGCCGTGGTTCTCGTAGACCAAGGGCTGATGCCCGTGTTCCTGGGCCCGAAGCGTCCCCGTGATGTCCAGACTGCATTCCATCACGCTGCCGCCTTGATCGTTCAAACACAGAACGGACGGCATACAGTTTCCGCCGGCGCTGCCTTTCAAGGTGGGGGCAAGTTCCTCGCCGTAGCCGATGCTTCCGGCAGAGGCTCCGGCCCCGGCGGAGAAGCCGGCGGTCAGGACACAGGGGTAACCCTGACCGGCCTGGCCGCCGCCTGCACTCAGGGATGTATGCCGTTCCGGCGTCAGAAAACAATCGCCATTGCCTTTGGCCACAACACCTTCTGCAATGAAGGTTTGCTGTTTCATCCCCGGCCGGGAACCCAACGCCCCGGCCACATCGTGGAGATCCCTGACCTCATCCCGCTGATTTGCGGCAAAGGCAATCGGCTGGATAAGACCGTTGCGGCCGGTGGACATCCCGCAGTTCACGCCCAGGGTGGCCGCGACCGAGCCGGTCAGGTCACCGTTATAGCCATCGAATCCCTCGATTCCCGTATCGTCCGGTTGGGTTACAAAGGTCTGCATCTGCATATTGTTGGTCGCCATCAGGGCGCCGGAAACTCCGTGCAGATCGATGCCTTCATCACGCTGGTTGATATGGTACGCCTCCAGCGGGGTGGATTTGCCATCCGGCGGAGTAACCCCTGACTGGATCTCCAGCGCACGATTGAGCTTTCGGGGCAGCTCTTTTCCGCGTTCAAAGGCTCTGCGCAGGATGCCCAGGCAGGCTTTCCTGGTCAAATAGTATTTGTCCGGCGGATCGTCCTGCAAAATCTGCGACAAGGAAGATTCTTTTTCTTCTCTGGGGGACACCCCAGTATTGAGCGTCAAGGCATCTCCACGCCAGGGAGAAATCAGTTCCCAGTAGAATTCGCCCAGCAGATTCCCAGCGCCCGGTGTCAGGTCGAGGGACTGAAACACCACCGACTTTAATTCGGACGATCTCCTCGAGGACGATCCGGAAATCCTCTCCTTTGGGGGTTCCGCTGGAGAAGGCTCCTGGTACATTCTCCCACACCATAAATCGAGGTCGTATATCGAGAGCTGCTCGGCCTCGTTGTCTATCCGCATCTCTCATCTCCTTTACGATTCGAACCTGTTCCATAAATAGGCCGGATCGTTCACCGGAGAGACCGGCACGGTTTCCGGCCACGGATAAGTCCTGACAGGGAGAGCCGCCGCAGATGATGTCCACCGGCGGCAGCTTTGCTCCGTCAAGCTTTGTAATGTCGCCCACATGAACCATATCGGGAAATCGAAGCCGGGTCACTTGAATCGGAAAGGTTTCGATCTCACTGGCCCACACAGGTACGATGCCGCTGTGAACCGCAGCCAAGGGAAAACCGCCAATCCCATCAAACAGGCTGCCCATCGTCAGCGTCTTCATTTGGCTACCGCCTGAACGATAGTCCTTGTGGTACTGACTGCGGCTTGAGCGGTATAGACCGCAGACATGATATTGGCTCTTGTGGTGGTATCCAGGCCAAAAGCTCCAGCAATACGGGGGATCTCGCCGGCGGACAGCATCAGGCCAAGCCCAAGGAGTGCATGATCCTTGAACACCATGAGTCCTGCAATGAGAATGGTGGATTGCAGGAAAGCGGTCAGACACAATCCGATGATCTGCTTGCACCATTGGATGAATCCATCGGTATAACCGCGCGGGACGCTGAACATATAAAGGCTGCCCACAGCGATTTGGATGAGCAGAATCCCGCCGCGCTTTAAGTTTGCGAAGAAGACCTTTATCACGGCGTAGGCCATCAGAATGATGCAGAATAAAAGCATGATCGGGCTGGTGATGGAAGCGAAGCCGAAGTATGAGCCGGTGGTCATTCCAGTCAGCGAATCAATTTCGCTGAGTGAATCCAAGATTTCGGTTGCCGCCTCACCGATGGAGGTCCCATACCCTGTGATCCCTGCGGTGAGGCTTGCCTGCAATGTGACGGAAAGCTCATAGAGCCGAACCGGCACAACCGTGAACAGGCTCACCGCCATAAAGCCCTTGATGGCGCACAGAGCGGTTTCTTTGAGGTTCCCTCTGCCGGAGGAATACTCGATGCCGCACTCAAAACAGGCCACCACGAGGCCGGTCACATAGAGCGCCCAGGCCAGATAGGAGAAAAACAGTACAATGCTCTGCACCCAGCTCAGTTCGAACAACTCGACGCCCATGTTGCCCATCTCGGCGAAAAAGTTTCCGAGAAAGCCCATGACCTGCCCGTAGATCCAATCCACGATCTGACCGAGGATGGTATCGGCAACAAAATCCCAAATAAACAATGGTTCGTTCACCTCTTTTCGGGGTGAGGCCGCACCAACTGCTTGGGATAAAAGGCCAGGGGCCGTACAGATGGTACGGCCCCTGGGTCAGTTCTTTACATGGTTTGCTGCCACTGGGGGTCAGCGGTTTGGGCTTGCTCCTGAAACACCTCCAGATAATCCGACACCGCATCCGTGAGCTGCTGGTAGTCCTGGCTGTTTGGATGGTAGACATACCAATCCGCTTTCCCGTAGTCATCCCAGATGTAGGGATTGATCCCATTTCGGAAGTTTGGGTTGCCGGTTTGCTTTTTCCCGAGGATGTCGGAAAGATTCAGAAGCAGCACATCCACCTGGCCTTCGTTCCGATTCAGAATGGAAACGCGAAGGGCATGGTATTGATTTGCGACGATCCCCGTGACGAACTGGATCTTTGCCCGATTCAACTCATTGAGACGCACATAGCAGGCCCGGCCTACATAGGTGGCGTCCGGATACTTTGGGGCAACGATCTTGTGAAGCTCCTGTTCGAAAAAGTTCATATACCCTCCTTAGATTCCAATGATGCTCCAGAGATACATGGGCGCAGTGAGGGTAAACACGAGACAGGCAAACAGGATGGCGGGAGCCGCCCACTCGAACTGGCCGGATTTTCTGTACTCGAAGTAGGCGGTGCCCAGCTTGGCAAAGAAGAAGACGGCCAGAATCAGGTCGATGGCGGGAAACACCACATTGTCGACCACCGACTTGATCTGGGTAGATGCAGTGGACCAGGTGCTTTCGACGGCGCCGGCCACATCCCCGGTACCTGCGGCGAAAGCTGTGGTCGCCATCAGGCAGGTCATTGCCAAGACCACAACCAGCATCACGATCAGGCGCTTATAGTTGAATTTACGCATAAATTCCCTCCGTTGTATGTTGTTAATTTGTGGGGGCGATATGCCAGTCCTCCCAAAGATCTCCGGAAATCCGGACGGAGTCCGTGAGGTTTAGCGACAGCATTCCCGCCGGTGTCCAGCAGTCCAGTAGCCAGGTGTACGGCGTATAGCTCCCATCGGGATACCATATCGGTGTGAAATGGGTCGGACGATTATAGGTGCTGTATGGATTGTCCTTGAAAGTGAAGGTGGAGCGTTTGCCGCTGATGCTTCGATCCAGGAGCCTCCAAAAGCCCTCGTAGTTGAACTCCGGGAAATAGGTCACCGCATTCTGAGCCGCAGTAACTGCGGCGCTCTGTGTGGTGCTGACGCTGGCCATAACGCTCTGCTGGATGCCGTATCCGCTTTTGAGCGCAGAGGAAGATGCCGTGGGTGACAGGCTGTCCGGCGTGATGACCATGGTTGCCGTCAGGCTGGCTGTGTAGGCGTTATAGTCAAATTCCCACCAGCCCTGATCCTCCCACCAGCCGTTGTCCACCCAGTGGTACCAGCGGTCCGTGTGGGATTTACCCTCGCTGTCCGTCCACCGATCCGTGTGCCAGCACTTCTCCCAGTTTTCAACCCACACCCAATTCTCCTGCCACCAGGGAGACCAGATGCCCCAGGAGGCGGAGGACACTTCTTCTTTCTCTGGGATATCCACGAGGGTGAAGGTGTCGTTTCGGTCATCGGCCACGGGATTGGGCGGGTCGTTGCCGTCCAGATCCACAATGTTGGCGGTGATGGTGCTTTGCGCCGTGCCTCCGCCCAGCACCCTGACCTGAATGGTGCAAACACAGGGTTCATCGGGGGTATGCCACTTCACCCAGACCAGCTGGCTGTCGCCGTCTGGGTAGTACACATTGCTGACGGTATAAGTGCTGCCTTCGATCACAAACTGCACGGTGACCGGGTTATCCGGGTCTGACTGCCCGCCGGATACCTCCACCGAGGTGATAACATCGGTGTCCACCCGGTATTCGTAGTCAAACTCATCCACCTCCGGTTCCTCCACCTCATCGTTGAAGCGGACGATGCCGATCCCCAGCGAGGAGATGATCTGCTCGTTACTGACCTTGCTTGTGGTGCTGCCTGACCACGCAGGATACCCGAGGTCGGCTTCCTCCAGAAAGATAGCGAGCGGGAGATTCTGATGGGTCAGCGATCCCATCCAATAGCGCAAGTTGCCGCTGACCACCTGGTCGTACAAAGCGGCCTCGGTGGCAGTCATTGCAAACTGCTGTCCGTCATAATTTAGGTATGCAATCGGCTCGATGATGATCTTGTAGTCGCCATTGACCAATGTATCGAAGTCCATGCCGACATAACCTGCCAGAGAACGAATGACCTGTTCATCCGTAAAGTAGCTTCGGATGGCCTCAATACTGGCCGGAGATGACCCCGAGGAAATGATTCTGGGTAAACTCTGGGAGGGATTTCGATAGGAATAACCGCCCACAACCGGCGATAGTGACGCACCACCGTTATATGTGAGTTTGCAGACCTTCCCGAAGTGGATGATACCTGTAGAGGGTGTTTTGTTGGTGAGATCAACCGGCGTTGTCACAACAGCATGGCTTTCAGCGTTTATCACTGTAACTCTCACACCGTCCATACCGGGATTCCAATAGCTTGAAGAATTGCCGCTGCCCATGTTGCCGCCACCGCCATCGATATTTCCCTCGCCGGTGGCGGCAAATGCAGGCATAGCCGTTCCCAGAAGAAGAGCGAGGGATAAAAAGAGTGCGAGAATTTTTCTCATGCAGGACTCCTTTCGGTAAAAAAAGGGCGCAGCCGATTCCGACTGCGCCCTGGGGATGTGGGGAGCTTACTCGCCACCCATAATCCCAATCTTATTCCCGTTTTCATACATATCATCCAGAGTGCCGCCCTGGTTGGCACCGCTGTTTTCCACATAGCCGAAGCCGGGTACATATACCTGACCGGAGCTGTTGGTGCTTCCCGCGGCAGGCTCCGTTTCAGCAGGAGTTACTGTGGGAGTCTCCTCATAGGTGGGCGGCGCCTCATCTTCGGTCTTGCGCTCCTCCTCCGGCACATCCGCTCCGTCGTGGTCATCCGGCAGCGTGGTGGTGCCGGCGGGTGCTTCCGGTTTTTCAGGGGACTCCGGCTTTACAGGATCTGCCTGGATGGTCTGCTCCAGGCCGCTGGAGTCTGCACCCTGGGCGGGATCAGTTTCGGATGCGTCCGGCGTTTCCATCTGGACATCCAGATCAGTCTGGCTGTTATTGTCGATATCCACATTGGGATCACCGCTCTGGGTGGGATCATCGGAAACCACACCGGAAGAAATATCGGCATTACCGCCGAACCGGACGGCGATCCCAACGGCTGCCGCAATGCAGAGCAGGCAGCAGACGGCGATGAGGATGATCCTCTTTGTCTTGTCTGTCATGGTGTATGCCTCCTTGGTGTATTTCTTGTTAATGGGACAATACCACATTTTTCTGTGGAAGTCTATTGAAAAGACCGGATAGATCAGAAGAGAGGCACATATTTGGCCTCCGTGTGCAAAGTCATGCTGGCGGCGGGCAGAAGATTCCCCAGAAACCGGACGGGCACCGCCATATGGATCTCCACCAGCGCGGTATAGCCCTCGCTCTGGCCGGAACCAAGGCTGTTATTTTCCAGGACCACGGACAGGCCGGAGATGGTATATTCCACTTCGCCGCCCGAGATTTTCTGATACCCGCCCGCTGTGTTTTCCAAGCCGAGCGTTTCAGAGAGCTGACCGTACACATCGCCGGTATCCACGCTCTCGTCCCAGCGGCCTGTGCCGTCCGGATACCAGCCGGCGGCGTATCCCTCGCGGACAGCGTGGTACACATCGTCATAGTTGTCATTGATGGTGGAAATGACCGCCTGCTGTGCGGCCTCCTTTACGCCTTGGGCAATGATCCACAGCCGGCTGAACTCGGCAATGGCGCAGAACAGCATCAGTAAGACCAGCACAATGGCAAGGATCATGGGGGTGCCCTCGCCGGGGCGACGGCGAAAGATCTGCTTACATTTCAATGGTTTCACCAACTTTCATCGCGGGCATACCGGCCCGATTATTCCGGCTCCTGGTGCGCGAACTGGGGGCAGCGGCACGCTGCTCACTTCCAATACACCTCCGACTTGCCTGTGGCGGAAGCCGTCAGCGTGATTGGGAATGATCCAAGCCCTCCGAACAGGCCGATGTCCGTTTCGAGCGTCAGGGTCACGGTGACCTCGTCGTTGAGCTGGATGCGTCCGGTGGTGGACCACCGGATGTCCGGGTCAAGCCCGGTGCTGTCGCTCAGCGCTGCGGCCCGGCGGGTGGTTTCCGTGCCGACCCGGCCGGCGATCTCCGCCTCGCGCACCAGCTCCACCGCATAGGTGTCCAGCTGCTGTTTGGTGATATAGACCGGCAGCACTCGAACCACCAGCGCCAGCACCAGCATGGCGCACACCACCAGGACGCATACATCGATATAGCCTTCGCCGGAGCGCCGTTTCAGTATTTTTTTCATGGCGACCTCCTTTAGAACAGGCTTCCCAGAGAATTGACGATCTGGTACACGATGATGACGATGTAGGTCATCATGAAGCACATGAGCATGATGAAGCTGAACACCCGGATCTTGGGCGGAATCTTGGCGGCCTTGGCCTTGAGGTGCTGCAGTTCCAATGCCTTCAGATCGTGGGACAGCATCTGGAAGTACATTCGCCCGTCGTCACCCCGCAGGATACCGATGAGGCCGCGGACGATGTCCGAAATGATGGCAGAGCCCATTCTGGCCTCAAAGCGGATGAGCGCTGCTTCATAGGAAGAGGAACGCATATCCGCCGTCAGCACATCCAGCTCCCGACCGAAGTCGGGCCCGGCGTGCTTCTTGTAGTTTTCCAGAATCCGCAGCACATCCCGGCTGGCTGCCAGCTCCTGATGGATGGTGGCAACGAACCGGGGCAGCTCGCCCTCAATCAGCTCCATTCTGGCCTTGACCAGCTCGTCCGCCCGGCGGCTCTCCTTAAACCAGGTCAGCACGGCCAGCACCACGATGAGGGGGCTCAGGATGGGCAGGATCAGCAGACACGGGATGATGCCAAGCAGAATCAGACAGGGCTTTAGAATCGAATAGGCCGTGTAGACCTGGGGCGTCATATCCAGCCCTGCCGCCGTGAGCTTGCTCTCCAGCCGGCGGTATTTGTATTCGTCCATTCGGATCAGCGGGGCCAGCTTCAGCGCCCAGCCGAGAATCAGCGCCTCCAGAGTTTTGACCAGGCTCCGCTCCCGCCGTCCGGCGGAGATGAGCGCCCGTTCCGTGGCCAGTCTGGGAATCTTCAGAAGGTCGGCGAGGACGAAATACAGTCCGGCGGCCAGCGCGGCGCCGAACAAAAATAAAAGTGCGCCCATTTCCTCACCTCCGATACTCAATAGGCTGCGTCAGCTTCACCACAAAAGCAAAGGACACGAATACGGCTGCGATGCAGACGGCGATGACCATCTGGCCGGGGATGGTGTCCACCAGGGTGTGATACCAATCAGTGTTGATAAAGCGTACCAGCGGGATGTTGATCAGCACCAGGATCGCCATGGTGACGAATTCCTTGCGGGGGCCGAAGACCAGATTTTCCAGCTCTCCGTTGACCACTCTCATGTCCGACAGCTTGCTGACGATGGGAGTCAGGGTGCTTTTCAGGCTGCGGTCTGTCTGGCATGCCATCACCGCTTCGCACCACTCCTGCCACACCTCATTGTCGATGGCGTATTTCAGGTCGTGAAGTGCGGCGTCCATGTCCGGGTCAATGTGCTTGATGCGGGTCAGAAACCGCTGGAACACCTCCTGCACCGGATGGTGCAGGTATCGGACATTTTCATCCACCGCCTGCTGGAAGTTTTCCGTGCGCAGATAGGCGGTGGTGATGACCGACAGCGCTGTTTCCAGCTCTGCGGCCACATCCTTTTTGAAGCTGCCGGCTGTCAGCTTGACATACCAGAACGGCGCCAGCATAAATCCGACGGCCAGCACAGGGACAAGGAATGCGTTCCCGGCGAGAATGGCGATGCAGGCGCCCAGGGCAAACAGCACCAGGGAGGCCATGCACACCATGGGGAACTTCCCCTCACGCCCGGATGCGGCCAGCACCGCCTGCGCCTCCGTGATCTCCCGGCGGAAGAAGCCGGCCTTTTTTCGCTTGGTCGTCTCGTTGATATCCGCCCGGATGCTGCCAGGAGCGGCAGTCAGCCGGGAGAAGATGCTGTCGCTCATTTCTGCGGGGGAGATCCCCAGCACCATAAAAAGCCCGGCGATCATGCCGATGCAGGCGATCAGTTGGATCATTGTCATGCAGTTTCCTCCTTTCTCTGGATGAACTGCTCCAGCTCACCGCGAGGCATACCGTTCTCGATAAAGCGGCGCTGCAGGCTCTCGGACATTTCCTCGCACTTCTGGTGGTGTCCCTCAATGATGAACCGGTCGCCCTCCAGACGGTTTTCGGTGATGTTGTACTCGTAGAGCTTGTGAAGCCGTCGGCTCCCATCCGGCAGGATCTCACATTCGGAGATGTTGGTGATGCGGCGTTCCTTGTTCTCCAGCTGGCGGCAGTAGACCACAATGGGATATGCCTCAGTGACATAGCCCATGAGCGTATCGTCGGGGGTGTCCACGGCCCGCTTGCACAGGGATACCATGCGGCGATAGGTGCCCTCGCTGGAGCTGGAGTGGATGGTGGTGAGAACGGCCACGCCCACGCGGGCGGCCTCCTGGGCGGCATTGGCCTCCGGGCCGCGCATCTCACCCACGGCGATGATGTCGGGATTAAAGCGAAGGGCGATGTCCAGCAACGCGATCTGGTCGATGCGCTGCCGCTCGTTCTCGCTGTCACGGGTTTGAGTGTGGACGACGGAATTAATCACTTTGCCGTCCTGCTCCCGGATGAGCTGAAGCTCACGGGAGCCGTCCTCGATGGTGAAGATCCGCTTGCGGTCAGGGATGGTGGACAGGAGCCAGCCCGCCACAGTGGTCTTGCCGGAGCTGGTCGCCCCTGCCACACAGATGGAAACGCCATAGCGCAGGCAGGCGGACAGGAAATCCAGCATTTCCTCCGTGGCGGTGCCGCTGCCCACAAAGTCTTCCTTGGTCAGATTCTTGGGATTGACGATTCGGATGGAGGCTGCGACGCCGGCATCCTCGTCCAGCACCGGGGTCTTGATGACCGAGACACGGATGTTTTTAGCCAGACGGGAGGTGATGATGGGGCTGGCATTGTCCAGCACCTTGCCGGAGTTCTGGAGCATACGGCGGATGACATTGGCCGCGTGGTCCGGCGAGTCGAAGTGTTCCTCCAGCTTGACGGTGCGGCCGTCGGAATACTGGATCTCGATGTCGCGCCAGGAATTGATGTCGATCTCCTCGATGCCGTCTGCAAAGATGTACTTGGTCAGGAACCCATACTCGGCCATCTCCGTATACAGGGCGTCCACCAGCTCGCTCTGGCTCATGCCGTCCACCGCCATGCGATTGTCCTGCAAATAGCGGGCGATCCGGCGCTTCATCTGCTCCTTGGCCTCGTCGCCGTTCTCCGTGATCAGGGTGGCATAGGCACCGGAGAGGTAGGACTGTACCTGACTGAGAACCTCCGCGAAGGGCATCCCCTCGGCCTGGGGAGCGAAGAAGACATCGCTCGCCTTGGGGGCGACCTTGGTTTCCGTAAAAATAGTCTTTCCGGTATTTTCCTCAAAGGAGATATCATGCACCTCGGCCTGCTCCGGCTTGGCTTCCGCCAGGGCGGCGGCCGGGGCCGCAGCAAATAAGGAATTGCTTCTCTTGTCGCCAAGCATCAGAACACCTCCTTAGGCGCACACATTTTCTGCGGAAAATGATGGCTCGCCTTGCTCGCGGTGCGCCTCCAAAGGGGGACCAGTCCCCCTTTGGGGAACCCCCTGCTCTCCGAGGGGGACGATGAGTATTTGTCTCGCATCTTCAGAATACCTCCTTGCAGATCCGCTCAATTTCCCGGCGGAACGCCTTGCTATCTTTCATGGAGAGATCATTCAGAAGCGTGCCCTCCAGATACTGCTCCTCCAGCTCCTGGGAGTGCGGGAGCTGGAAAGCGACGCTCCCAAGTACCTGACCGATGCGGTCCGCCGCCTGGAGGGGCTTGATGTTGGACGCCGCCTTGTACTGCTTGTCCTCATCCCAGTGCAGTTCCCGAAGGAGCGGGAGCTGGCTGGACAGGTAGCCAATGGATTTCAGATCGCAGTTGGCCAGCCGGAGGACGCTGTCGGCCTCCATGAGCGCCACGGCGGAGAGGATGTCATTGGCGATATAGCTGGAGCAGTCGATGACCACATAGGGGGCGATCTCACGCAGCCCGCGGATAAGTTCCTCCGCCTGCTGTTTGGTGCAGGCTGCGTAGGTATACTCGTTTTCCCCCTTGCGCAACCCCAGCATGGTCAGGTAGGACAGCTTCTTGTGGGTGGTCAGGTTGTGCTTGATGAGATTCACGGAGATCCGCTGGGCGGCGAAGATGCTGCCCAGGGATTTGTCGCACTCCAGCTCAGAGGGCGGGCAGATACAGGGCATCATGGGGGCGGTCATATCGCAGAGCAGCAACGCCACATTTTTCTTCTGGGAGGCCAGATGCTTTGCGATCTTTACCGCGGTCACGGTCTTGCCGCAGCCTGGGCTTCCCCAGACGGCAAGGACTCCTCCGCCGGATTCCTGGGTGATTTCCACCTCCTCCGGCTCCGTGCTGCGGTGAAAGAGGCTTCCTTTTATGAAGTTCATTCCGCAGCCGCCTCGCTTTCCGCAGCAGGATCGGCGCCCTCGCTTTCCCCGGTTTCGGTATTCTCAGTTGTCTCGGCAGTTTCCTCGGCTTCCGGCTCGGCGTACAGCTCCTCGATCAGAGCGTCCTGCGCTGCGATAAATTCATCGGCGTTCTCAGGTGCGCCACGGTAGACCAGGGCCAGATGCAGCTCGCTTTCCTGTTCCAGCCCGGCCAGCACCTTGGCCTGCTCGGTGGTCACCAGCAGGGTAACGGTGGAGGGCAGCTCTTTTTCATCCCCAACCGCCTCGCCGGTGTTGGCGTCGTAGCCGGAGGAGGCGGTAACGGAGATGACCTCTACATACTGCAGCTCGGGCGGGATCACGGTTTCGCCCATGCCCTTGTAGTCGGCCACGAGGACGGAAACGATGTCGCCGCTCTCCAGCTTGCCGGAAAGGCCGGTGGCAAAGCTCTTGATGGTGACCGAGATGGCCTGTTTGGTGCCGTCCAGATTGTAGAGATAGGCATTTTCAGCGGCAGGCTCGTTGGAGAGCTTGCTGGCCAGAATGTAATCGCCCACCTTCAGGTCGGCGGTGGCATATTTGCCGACGACCCCGTCTTTTTCTGTCATGATGCCGGAGGGCAGGTTATAGGCGCCCACCTCCACGGTCTGTACCATCTCGGCGGTGATTTCGTCGCCCTCCTTGATGTCGGCGGTGACACGGACGATCTCCGCCTTCTCGCTGGCGCTGCGGCTGAACAGAGGCGTCACCCCGAAGCAGATGACGAGCGCCAGGAGGATGCACAGCACACCGATCACGGTGCGGTTGCGAAAAATCTTCATATGAGCCTCCTTATATGAAATATGCGGGGATGAAAGCCACCGCAAAATATGGGGCCAGCGGCTGTTTTGCCGATGCGCCCTTTCGCAGTGCCGGGATCACGCGCATGGCAAAGGAAGCCAGAAGGAGCGCAATGGCCATGATGCTAAATCCCGTGATTACCCGGTCGAAGCCCAGAACAAAGCCTACTGCCGCAGCCAGACGCACATCGCCGCCTCCCATCAGGCCAAAGCCCGCACACAGATAAAACGGGAGAGCGGCCAGCAGCGCCCCTAAAAGAGAGGCGGGGCTGATGGTGATCAGCCCCGCCAAAGCGATTGCGATGCAAACGGCATCGTTGACTGTTCTGGATCTCAGGTCATCCACGGCGGCATAAGCGAGCCCCCCGCAGAAGACCAGCGCCTGCGCCCAGTGCATCAGCCGGCGTAGTCGAACATCTCCTGAATGCGCTGGGTCACGGTAGGCATCACCGTGTCGTTCAGGACCGCATACAGGCCGGCCAGGACCAGGGCGCCCAGGACAACGGCGATCAGCACCTTGACGGCGGTATCGATATAGCCCTCGCCGGCGTTGCCGCAGACGGCGCGGCGGTGGAAGGCGGCGAGGGAGGTCTGGCAGTTGATGGCGGCAGTCTTGGCAGTATTGGCGATATTCTTGAACAGCTTCTTCATAAGGTACATTCCTCCTGTAAGTAAAAATGATTTTTGGTAGTTTGTTGGATGGAAAGAGATCATGGGATGCGTTTGGGGAGGCCCCCGGCCTCGGCTGGGCAAAGGAAAATCCGGGCGGTTTTCATCCGCCCGGACTACATGGTCATTTCGTGGCATTCGTTCTGCTCCTGACGCTGGTCGAACTGGATGGGGCGGAAGCCCACACGGTCACAGTAGAAGAACTCGCTGCCGGAATCATCGTACAGCTCCACCACATCGGACAGAGCCATCCGGTAGCCCTGGTATCCGGGAGGCGGATTGTCACGGCAGATGGCGTAGATCTGCTCCAGATCATTGGTACCCAGATCGCCGTCAAAGACCTGCGTATAATTGTCTGCGTCCGGTTCTCCGAACCGCTTTATCAGATCCTCATATCCGATAAAGCGCATGGTGACATCCACGCCTTTCCGGAGCTGCCAGATGCGGCAGCCTTTTTGCGACTGTCCCAGCTCCTCGCTGGGCATCTCTCCGGCTGCAAGGCGGTCAAATACGCCTTCCTTCCACTGAGGCGTCAGATTCAGCCGGGCCAGGTAGCGGGACAGCTCATCCGTCTGGAACATCTCGTCCACAACAGCGGCGTCATCCTTCACATAGCCCACCGTGTTGCCATAGAAAACCAGACGATTGCGATTGTCTATTGTGAAGCGGACCAAAATCACATCACCTCCCTTCAGGGCGAGCGGCTCACATCTGCTGGCTCATGGCCTGGTCGGGAGCGTCGCCTTTCTGCTCCTGCTGCTCCTGGAGCTTCTGCTCGTAGGCGTCGTTGACGGCGTCCACCAGAGCGTTCCGGGCTTCGGCGGTGATGGCATGGAAGGTGTCGTTGTACTTGGTCTCACCGTTTTTCTTGTAGGAGTCCTGGGGCATGGAGATGAAACGGCCCTTGTCCGACTCGATGATCCGGATGCCGTGGACGGCAAAGGCGCCGCCGATAGTGGCGCTGGCAAAGGCTTTGGTCTTAAAATCTCCGTCCATCAGGCGGTCGATCCGTGCCTCTACCTGGGGCGCCGTGGCTTCCTGCTGTTTCTTCTTGGTTGTCGCCATGGTAATCAAGCTCCTTTCACTCACATGGTTGGGGTGGTCATATCGGGAGATTCGGCGGGATCTTCCTGCCGGATCTGCTTCAGGCTCTCTCTGGCCCAGTCGGGCAGATGCTCCTCCCGGAGAATACCGATGAAGTCGCTGCGGTTCCACCGGGTCTGTTCCCCGTCGCCGAGGCAGGTGGCATATACCGCTCGGCCCGCAGCGTTGGGGGCGCAGCCAAACCCGCCGGTCGCCAGCCAGAGCTGATTCTCCGGCGCCCAATAGGACTCCTTCAGCGTGAACGGACTCATGACCAGCACCTTGCCCTCCAGCTCATGCCCGGTCATATCGTCACAGTGGGAGCGCGTAAACATCCCAAGCGCATCTTGGGCGTCGCGAAACTCATTTACGAAGATGTCCAGAACGCCGGCGTGACTCTCCACCATGAACTCATAGTTTCGGTCGCTGCGGGGGATAAAGGTCGCGGCGGCCCATTCCTTGTTCCGGCGGCTGAAGCGCCCATCTTCAGGCTTCAGCTGAATGGTGGCAGCCAGCACCCATCCCACACGCTTGAAGCCAAAGTCCTCGATGACGCCCCTGGCGCAGTCGTGACTCAGGTGCATCCCATCAAATCCCCTGCGGATGGCATCCTCGATGGCCTGCTTACAGGCGATGTTCTCCAAGTGGCTTGCCCGCCAGAGAGCCACCTCATTTTGCCGTTTGGCCTCGGAGAGGGAACTGAGGTAGAGGTAGGCGTGATTCTTAGTCATCGTCTTCGTCCTCATCCAGCTCCAGGACTGCCTTGACCAGCTTCTCGAAACCGGCCATGTCGATACCGAGCTGTTCCAGGCTCTTGTCCAGCTCGGCCGCCCACTTGGTCTTACGGTCGTCGGATACCACCAGGACAGCTCCGTCCACGCTGACCACACGGAGGTTGTCGTGCAGGATACCGGCATCCGCAAAGGCCTCAGCAGGGATAGGCAGCATATCCTCGTCGCAGCCCGAGCAGCCATCGCACGGGTCCACATCGTCCTCCTGGTCCTCCCATTCGGCCAGCATATCCTCCCACAGGCTGTGGGCCAGCCGCATCAGCGCCATCATGGCGGCGGCTTTCTCCACCGGCTCCATCTCCTGCTTGAGCAGGACCATGGCGTTTTCCAGGGTGTGCATCTCCAGCGTTTCCTCCTGCTCGAGGCCGCTCAGGGTGAGGGCCGCCGGCTGGATGACAGCCTTGCCGTCGCTGGTGTACTTGATAAAGGTCATCTTCATTCCTCCGTTTTATGAGATTTTGTTTCCGGTTCGTGGATCAGCGTGTAGCGTCCGTCATCCTCATCCGCGGCAGACAGGTTGAAAATGCTGAGCTGCCAATGCCTTGCGGAGTTGTAGTGACGGGGATCGTAGTTGGTGATGACGATCTCCTCGTATTCGCTTCCAGCTTTCTGGGACATACTGTTGGGGCGTGTGGTGTAGAAGATGTAAAACTCCTTGTACAGATCTACGATGAAGGGGCAGTAGTTGTAGGAAACCATCACAAACCCCTGGCACTCCAGAAGTGCATCGTGGAGGCGCTGGTGGCCTTCCTTGGGAAAGCCCACCGCATAGCAGTCCTCCGCATCGTAGTAAGGCGGGTCACAGTAGAAGAATGCGTCTTCCCGGTCATATTGACGGATGAGGTCGACGCAGTCTTTGTTCTCGATGACCACCTCCGCCAGCCTGCGAGAGCACTCCCAGACCAGATGGAAAAAGCGGCGGATGTCGCAGGATTTTCCGGCGAAGGATTTTGCACCGCCGCTGAAACTGTACCGGATGAGCTTGAAATAGTCGGCCGCCCGGCGCACATCTCCGCGGGGCGCCCGTTCCAGCATCATCCTTCGGATGGTTTCGGCATCCGGCGGCTCCAGATACCGCTGGGTCAGTTCCATCTCCTCATCCAGATAATCATCGGTGAATTCCTCACGGGAGAAAAACTTATACAGAACATTGAAGTCATCACGGGTGTTCAGCGGCAGAAAGCCAAGTTCCAGAAGGAGCGCCATGGTCCTGTTTTTGACACAGCAGAACAGATTGGTCAGGTCGCCGTTGAAATCGTTGTAGACCTCCATGCATCCCTGCTGGATCGGGCGGCTCAGTGTGACTGTCCCGCTGCCGCCGAACACATCGATAAACCGGGAATAGCGCGAGGGGGACAGCTTGTGGATCAGCCAGAGCAGCTTGCTTTTGCCTCCCACCCAGGGGATGAAGCTTTTCAGGCGGTATCACCTCCCCCCAGGGGGAGGGATATCTGGCCGCTGTCGGTGAATTGTTCCAACGCTTTGGTGAGGCCGCGCTCCGCATGGGCGATCTTCTTGATCCTGCTTCGGAGCTGACGGATCGTCCGCCGCAGCTCCTCCTCAGTGCCGGCATAATAATAGCCGGCATCAGAGCTGCAAATGGGGATGCCGTCCCCGCGCAGGCTGTTGATCAACCGCCGCAGGTCGGGTCCGCGGATCTGAAAAGCGGCCTCCAGCTCACGGCTGGGGACGACTCTCAGCTCACCGCAGTGATACTCCTTCAGGTGTTTGGCGATAGGGTTGTCCGTCGTCATGAAGACTCCTTTCCGGGACAGTTACCCAGAAAGAGCACAAAAAAAGAAGGGGCCGTTCGTCCCTTTCGGGTAACGGCCCCTGTAGCTTTCAGGCTATTTTACTCTTTTTATATCATCACCTCCATTGGGGCGGAGACTGGTCTGTGCGAGGGCTTCTCACATGGACATGGTCGGCTCCATCTCCGGCTGACTGTACTCATAGACCGGCTCTGTGCCGTTCCAGGATACAAAACCATGTTCGGCGGCGGACAGGCCCATGCGCTTCATTCTCTGATTGGCATAGCCTTCAGCGTCAAAGCAGGTGGCGAGCAGTTCGTCCTTGGGATAGATGCCATCCCGTTTTGCCAGCTCTTTTCCGAAATCGGCAAGATCCATGTCACGGGGCATGAAGTGATAGCAGTGGAGGTTCTGCGCCAGATCCAAGGCGTAATCCAGGCGGTGGCAGTCCTCCAGCTCCATGACTGCCTGCCACTTATCCAACCATCTGGGCTCTCCCTGTCCCTGCTCGCCCCAGATGTAACCAAAGTCGATGGCATGGCGGACAAGTTCCGACGCGGAGCCGTACTGGGAGAGGATGTCCTTCAGCTGCGGGAGGCAGCAGTCCACATCCACAGCAATACACTCGGTCACGGATTCGACCTCCAGTGCGTCCAGCGCCAGGAGAAGTTCGTCCGGGTGTGCGGCGTCCATGTATTCGCCGGTGTCCGGGAAGCCCACCCACACGCCGTCCATGTTGGCTCGGCTGGCCAGCTTGACTCGGATGCCGTAGTCACCTTTGTCGGGGTTCATCGAAGGGTCGCCGTCCAGAAACGGATCGATCAGAGAGGTGACCTTGATGAAATGTCCATCACAGAAAGTGTTCCCGCCCTTCTGGCGATATGCTGCGCCCACTTTCTCCGGGTCAAGAAACTCCCGTGCTTGATCGGAGGGGCGTTGGATCTGCTCCATGATGAATTTGCCCAGTTGGACATCATCCCCGGCGCCGTAGAACAGATCGTAGTGATCCAGCTGATTGGCAATCAGCATCACATCGCAGGCCATCTGCGAGCGCTCGATCTGCATTGCCCCGCGGAACAGGAGGCTTTCCTTTACCGTCATGTTCTCAAATCGCCGTTCCAGCCAATCGTGCTGGGATTTGGTCATTTCAAAGCCATCCAGCAGGTCAAGGAGCTGTCTGGCTTGCGGGCTCGTCATCACATCATCTCCATTCCGGCACACTCTGTCTGTTTTTCCTCGCTGTGGATCAGTCCACCATCTCTGCGCTGAACCAGCCCGTAGGGGGTCATCACAGCGTTGTTGTCTGCAATCACATCCTTCCCGTAGTTGCGGAGGCTGACATGCTTCTGCAAAATAGACCGGGAATGCTCATCCACAATGAGACGGAGCTCTTCCACAGCCACCTCCTCGGGATTTCGCTGATCTGGCTCGAGCAGGTAGTCATCCAGATTTTCCGCAATCCGGACAGCGGCGGCAATATCGTGGCAATCCGCCGCGAGGATGACTGCCTTGAATTTGGAAAGCTCCTCTTGTGCGCTCAGCTCCTTGAAGCATTTGGCCAACTCGTTCAGTTCATGGATATCATCGCAGTCCATGTTATCCAGAAGCGCAGGCATTGCACTGTCCTTCACCTGAAAGACCATTTCTGACCAGGAAGCGCCTCCGCAAGCCTCCAGGACGGCATCCAACCGCTCCTGCGTGGCGGGGAGATCCAGAGGTGCCAGGTGTTCCGGCTGTTCATCGGAGCGGAAGGGATACCCGCCGACCATCAGGCGGATGCCATATTCGGGTTCGGTAGGGAGCAAGACCAGACTGTCATATACCTGCTTCAGCTCGGTGTGCTGTATGACATAACCGTTGCTTGCGAAAACGCCGCCTTCCTCCACTCTGGCCTTTCTCCCAAGCATCTCAAAATCAAGATACTCGAAGATGGAATCCGGAACTTTTTCCAGGGCAGGGATGAAATCGTTCTCCGCATAGAACCTGCCGAGCTGCTCATCCGTCGTAGCGTTGACCACATGGCAGCAATCTGCGCTGTAGGCCAGGTCGATCATGGTGGCAACGCTGATCGGGCCGTATTTTTTGGCCGCCTCCATGTTGAACAGCCCTTCGAAGGCAGTCCTTTCTCTGCCATTCATCTTACCCAGGCAGGTTGCCAGCGCATTGAGCTGATAGAGGTCGCATTTGTGGGCCAGATGGGCATGGAGGAACTGGAAGCCGCTGCGTTCAATAAATTCCCATCTCGGCTTGTCGCCCAAGGACATCTGGAGCTTGTCCAGCGCATCCTGGAGGCCATAGTAGCTGGCCGGAAGTGCCAGCTCACACCAGCGATCCGGTTTTCCGCTGAACAGCTCCACACGGAACACTTCATTCAAGGGTCATCCCTCCCATCTGGGGACGGTAGTCTTCCTCATACTTGGCGGGATCAGCACCAGGGACATCCCAGCCGCACATGCTGCCCACCTCCATGGCCTGGCGCTGCCACATATTGACGCCGAGCCGCTCATTCAGCTGATCAGCCAGCTCCACATTCTGTTCCTTGTCGCCGGTGTCCCAATCGGAGGGGTAGTAGCCGGTCTCGCCCCGGCGGATGCAGATAAGGTCGCCGGTGGACTTGAGGGTGGAGAAGCACATCTCAGGCAGTCCCTCCGCCACTCTGGGAGCAAAGCGTTCCCCCTCGGTCTGGATGTCCCAATCATCCTCCATGCTCCACAGATGGACATACAGTTCATCGTCACCGGCGCAGATTTCCCTCTGCTCAAAGCCCTCGCCCCAGCCGTCCGATGCCTGCCCGGAGACATACTCTTTCAGGGTGTTCAGCTCCTCCGGGGTGAGGGTGCCAACCACGCGGCACTCGGCAACGCCCCAGAGCTGGCCGTTCCGATCCTCGACGGTGAACACGGCGGATCTGACCTTCTGGTTGACGCTGTCATCCTTGCCATACCAGTGCATGATGCCGCTCTCGGATTCTTCCGGCATCCGGTTGTTAATCAGGGCGCTGAGGATCTCGCCCTCATAGGCACGAAGCGAGCTGCCGTCCAACTGAGTACAGTCATCCTCCATCTCTCCGTACTCGTTGCGGGTGTAGAGATCTGCGGTCAGGGGCATATACAGCTTCAGCGTGGTGGGCTCAGGCGGCAGCACTGAGAAGCTGTCCTCTCCGATAGTCAGCGCCAGGGTTCTGCCATTGTCCCACTTCATGTGGAACTGCCCGGCATCGTCGATGTAGTCCAGAGTCCCCGTGCTGCCCGGCTCCAGCGGGGCATAGGGATCTTTCATTTCTCTGAGCTTGATCCTCGAACCTGCGGGAAACTGTTCCCGAAGGAAGCTCAGCCATTCTTTGGGTACCGACATTTACATTCCTCCCATCTTCATATCCTGGCCGGGATTGGTTTCATAGTCCGCAAGAGAATGCGGATTTTCTTCACCATAAAGGTCGAAGAGGATGTCATCCACCTGTTTGCGGACAGCCGGGTCATCCGTCAGCGTCTCATAGCGGAAGCCCGTGACCGGATGCTGAGGCAGTTCCTCCTGGATGCACCGGAGATATTCCTGCGCGTCGGTGTAGTTCATCCGGCTGCCATCGGCGAAGGTCACCCGTCCCACCGGTTTGCCTTGGGCCATCTGCTGCTGGCGCAGATCGTAGCAGTAGAGGTAGCCCTGATAATCCCCAGGAGAGGGGGTGCAGCGGAGGCAGTAGCGATAATGCTCGGTTTCCACGATATAACCAAAGCACCGGCCATCCTCCGTGATCCCGCCACCGTTCCGATAGCAGTAGGATCTCATCGACGGCAGATCCTTGAGCGGGCCAACTGCCCGGGGGGCATCCACGACCTCCTGAAGCTCACCTTTGAATTCGTCGGTGTTGAACCGGTCATCGTTGTGGGGCCACCATGTGTGGTAGAATCCTTTTCCGGAAGATCCGAAATCTATCCGGACATGGCCGACCGTGCCCAGCACCGTATCCTCGGCCTCGTCCAGTTGGGAATAGAAAAGGCCCGCCTCCTCACGGGAAGCGGGCCGCAGCGCAAAGGGATATTCTGTTTTTATTTGCGTTTGCCGCTTCATGCAATTCACCTCCATCATTTTTGCAAACACAACCAATACCACAATGAAAGCGGAAAGTCTATCAGAATTTTTACCTGGGTACTCAGGTCATTTGCATATCAAATCCCGGCTCCGGGGACTCCGTGATCTGTTCCAGGTGCCGCGGGTCTACGATGACCTCACTTTCGTTCCTGCCGGTGAACAGGGCCAGGATGTGTTCCTTCCGAATCTGCGCCTCATACACCGTTCCATCTTCACCGAAGCGGTGGGCGAACCAGTCTGCCGTTTTCCAATCCAGTGTCCAGGACAGCGCCCTGATATTTTTGGCGTTGTAGGGTGTAACGCCCCGATAGACCGTCAC